>Ga0102589_1000431_pt1 | contig 89481 bp, 84 predicted proteins | sample AraplaMF_Col_mLB_FD_76858 | JGI IMG/M metagenome (GOLD analysis project Ga0102589, IMG submission 76858) | Arabidopsis root microbial communities from the University of North Carolina, USA - plate scrape MF_Col_mLB | ecosystem: Host-associated > Plants > Roots > Endosphere | place: USA...
AGGCTGCGAACAGCATCACCTCGGCACTCGCCAACGAATTCGCCGAAGCCGGCGCGGGCCTGCACCAGGCCGCGCTGATGTACCTCGGCCTCGTGCTGTTCTTCATCACCTTCGTCGTGCTGTCGCTCTCCAAGATGCTGCTGGCCCGTATGAAGAAGAGCGAAGGAACCAAGTCGTGAGCACCGCCCAGAACCTTCTCGTGGCCAAGGCACTGGCCGAAACGCGCCAGGCCAAGTTCGCCGCGCGCAACCGCGTCAACAAGATCGCGCTCACGCTGTCGCTCGCCGCAATGGCCTTCGGCGTGTTCTGGCTGATCTGGATCCTCTGGGAAACGCTGCGCCAGGGCGTGGGCGGCCTGGCCATCGCGACGTTCACCCAGATGACGCCGCCGCCGAACGAGGTGGGCGGCATTGCGAATGCGATCTTCGGCTCGTTCGTGATGGTGATGCTGGCTACCTTCGTTGGCACGCCCATCGGCATCATGGCCGGCATCTATCTGGCCGAATACAACCCCAAGGGCTGGCTCTCTTCCGTCACGCGCTTCGTCAACGACATCCTGCTGTCGGCGCCGTCGATCGTGATCGGCCTGTTCGTCTATGCCGTGGTGGTGGCCTACTTCAAGACCTTCTCGGGTCTGGCCGGGGCCATCGCGCTCGCGCTGATCGTGATTCCCGTGGTGATCCGCACCACCGAGAACATGCTGCAACTGGTGCCGCCGGGCCTGCGCGAAGCGGCCTATGCGCTCGGCACGCCGAAGTGGAAGGTCATCACCAGCATCACGCTGCGCGCCGCTCGCGCCGGTGTGGTCACCGGTGTGCTGCTGGCCGTGGCGCGCATCGCCGGCGAAACCGCGCCGCTGCTCTTCACCGCGCTGAACAACCAGTTCTGGACCGCCGACGTGAGCCAGCCGATGGCGAGCCTGCCGGTCACGATCTTCAAGTTCGCGATGAGCCCGTACGAGAACTGGCAGCAGCTGGCATGGGCTGGCGTGTTCCTGATCACGATCGCCGTGCTTGCCCTCAACATCCTGGCGCGGGTACTGACGCGCAACAAACATTGAATCCGGAAGAAGACAACAACATGCCAAATACTGTTGCACAACCGTCGCGCTCGAAGATCTCGGTCAAGGACCTGAACTTCTATTACGGCAAGTTCCACGCCCTCAAGGGCATCAACCTCGAGATTCCCGAAAACAAGGTCACGGCCTTCATCGGCCCCTCGGGCTGCGGCAAGTCGACTCTGCTGCGCACCTTCAACCGCATGTTCGAGCTCTATCCGGAGCAGCGCGCCGAGGGCACCATCGCGCTGGACGGCGAGAACCTGCTCACCTCCAAGCAGGACGTGGCGCTCATCCGCGCCAAGGTCGGCATGGTGTTCCAGAAGCCGACGCCGTTCCCGATGTCGATCTACGACAACATCGCCTTCGGCGTGAAGCTGTTCGAGAACCTCTCGGCCAGCGAAATGGACGACCGCGTCGAGTGGGCCCTGAAGAAGGCGGCCCTGTGGACCGAAGTGCGCGACAAGCTGCAGCAGAGCGGCTCGGGCCTTTCCGGCGGCCAGCAACAGCGCCTGTGCATCGCGCGCGGCATCGCGATCAAGCCTGAAGTCCTGCTGCTCGACGAGCCCTGCTCGGCACTCGACCCGATCTCGACCGCGAAGATCGAGGAGCTGATCGCCGAGCTCAAGAACGAATACACGGTGGTCATCGTCACGCATAACATGCAGCAGGCCGCCCGCTGCAGCGACTACACCGCCTACATGTACCTCGGCGACCTGATCGAGTTCGGCGCGACCGAACAGATGTTCTTCAAGCCGCAGCGCAAGGAGACCGAGGACTACATCACCGGCCGTTTCGGTTGAAGTCAAAGGAGACAACATGACCGAGAAACATCTCTCCAGCCAGTTCGACAGCGAGCTCAACGGCGTTTCGTCGCGCGTGATGGAGCTCGGCGGCATGGTCGAGTCGCAGATCAACCAGGCCGTCTACGCGCTGCTGCAGTTCGACCCCGAAGCAGCCAACCGCGTGATGGAAACCGAGCACCGCGTCAATGCGATGGAAATCGACATCGACCGCGAGCTGTCGTCCATCATCGCGCGCCGCCAGCCGACCGCACGCGACCTGCGCCTGCTGATCGCCATCAGCAAGACCACCGCCAACCTCGAGCGCGTGGGCGACGAGGCCAACAAGATCGCGCGCATGGTCAAGTCGATCATCGAGAGCGGCGCCTCGCGGCAGCTGCCCACCACCGAACTGCGCATTGCCGCCGACCTGGCCGCGGGCCTGCTGCGCAAGGCGCTCGATGCCTTCGCGCGGCTCGACACCGCCGCGGCGCTGTCGATCCTGAAGGACGACGACCTGATCGACAAGGAGTTCGACGGCTTCGTGCGCAAGCTGGTCACCTACATGATGGAAGACCCGCGCACCATCTCGGCCAGCCTGGACCTGCTGTTCCTGGCCAAGGCCATCGAACGCATCGGCGACCATGCGAAGAACATCGCCGAATTCATCATCTACATCGTCAAGGGTGCCGATGTGCGGCACACTTCGATGCAGGAAATCGAGTCCGCGCTGCAGTAACGGCTGCGGCAAGACTCCCAAGAAAAGCATGAAGAAACCCCGAGTCCTCATCGTCGAAGACGAGTCCTCGATCGCCGAGCTGATCGCCGTCAACCTGCGCCACAACGGCTTCGAGCCGATCTGGTCGGAAGATGGCGCCGCGGCGCAGCGCGAGATCGACGCCTTCCTGCCGGACCTGATCCTGCTCGACTGGATGCTGCCCGGCCAGAGCGGCCTGCAGCTCGCGCGCCAGTGGCGCAAGGACCCGCGCACCAAGGCCATCCCGATCCTGATGCTGACCGCGCGCGGCGACGAGCCCGACAAGGTCGCCGGCCTCGATGCCGGTGCCGACGACTACATCACCAAGCCGTTCTCCACCCAGGAAATGCTGGCCCGCATCCGTGCCGTGCTGCGTCGCCGGGCGCCGGAAGTGGTCACGGAGCGGGTCGAGATCGGTGAACTGGCGCTCGATACCTCCACCCACCGCGTGACCTGGCAGGGTGGTGCGCTGAAGGTCGGGCCGACTGAATTCAAGCTGCTGGCCTACCTGATGCAGCACGCCGAGCGCGTGCACAGCCGGGCGCAGTTGCTCGACAAGGTGTGGGGCGACCACGTCTACATCGAGGAGCGCACGGTCGACGTGCACGTCAAGCGCCTGCGCGAATCGCTGGGCGCTGCGGCGCCCATGGTCGAGACCGTCCGCGGAGCGGGCTATCGGCTGACCGCCCAAGTCACGGTTTGAGCGCCGTGGCTTCCTTTGGCCGCGGGCGCGGATAATCGCCCGCCATGCCGTATCGCATCGCTACTTTTTTAATAGCATCCATCGTCGTGGGAGTGGGTGCTGCCGGCATTTTTGGCTGGAAGTTCGGGTGGCTGGGCGCCTGGCTGGGCGCCGTGCTCTGGCTGGCGCTCGATGCCTGGCGTGCCGAGCGGCTGATGCGCGTGTTGCGCAATGACGCCGCCGGCCTGCCGTCGCGCGGCCCGGGCGTGTGGGGCGAACTCGCGGAGCGCATCCGCAAGCTGCTGCGCGACCGCGAGCAGCAGACCCGCCAGGCAGAAGACCGGCTCCAGGAGTTTCTCGCGGCCATCCAGGCTTCGCCCAATGGGGTGGTGCTGCTCGACGAACAGGGCCGCATCGAATGGTGCAACCAGACGGCGGCCAGCCAGTTCGGCATCGATGCCGAGCGCGACCTGGCGCAGCATCTGGCGAACCTCGTGCGCGACCCGGCCTTCGTCGCGTACCTGGCGTCCTGGAACTACAGCCGCGACGTCGTCATCGACGGCCCGGGGCTGGGCCATGGTCACCAGCGCAGCCATCCGGTTCGGCTCTCCGTGCAGGTGCACCCCTATGCCGGCAACCGCCGCATGCTGCTCACGCGCGACATCACCGCGCTCGAGCAGGCCGAGGCGATGCGGCGCGATTTCGTGGCGAACGTGTCGCACGAGATACGCACGCCGCTGACGGTGCTGGCGGGCTTCGTCGAGACCCTGCAGAACCTGCCGCTCGATGCCGACGAGCGCGCGCGCTACCTTTCCCTGATGGGGCAGCAGTCGCATCGCATGGAGACGCTGGTGAACGACCTGCTGACGCTGTCGCGGCTCGAAGGCAGCGCGCCGCCCTCGGGCAGCCAGTGGATCCGCATCCGCGCGCTGTTTGCGCAGTGCGAGGACGAAGGGCGCGGCCTTTCGGGCCGGCTGACGCCGCAGGGCCATCGGCTGTCGTTCAGCGTCGACGCGGAGTCCGAAGTGTCGGGCGCGCCGACCGAACTGCAGAGCGCGATGTCGAACCTGCTGAGCAATGCCATCCGCTACACGCCAGGCGGTGGCGAGGTGGCTGTGAGCTGGAAGGTGCTGCCCGACGGGCGCGGTGAATATGCCGTGAAAGACACCGGCCCGGGCATCGCCGCCGAGCACATCCCGCGGCTGACCGAGCGCTTCTATCGCATCGACCGCAGCCGCTCGCGCGAGACCGGCGGCACGGGGCTGGGGCTGGCGATCGTCAAGCACATCGCCCAGCGGCACGGCGCGGAGCTGCGCATCGAAAGCACGGTGGGCAAGGGATCCCGCTTCGCGCTGGTGTTCCCGGCGGCGCGCGTGCGGGAAGCGCGCGTGATGGCCAAGTAGGCCTTCGGGCCTTTGCCTCTTCTTCTGCTTCTATCTCGCGCGCTGGCGCATCGTCCAGCGCAGCAGCACGCCGAAGAGCAGGGCGGTGAGGGCCAGCGCGGCGGCGCTCATGATCCAGAACGCCAGCGGCGACTGCATGGCGGCCCAGGGACCAAGGCCGCGGTAGGCAAGCAGATAGCTCCCGCCCAGGCCGAGTCCCCAAAGCATCGCGCAGTAGATCACCAGCGGCGCGAGCGTGACCCGGTAGCAGCGCAGCACGAACACGCAGAAGGTCTGCACGGCGTCGGCGAAGTGGTAGAGCGCCACGGCCAGCAGCAGTGTGCCAGCCAATGCGATGACGGCCGGGTTGTCGGAGTACACGTTGGCGAGTTCGTTGCGCAGCACGGCCATGACGGCGGCATAGAACAGCGCGCACAGGGCCGTCAGCTCGAAGCCCAGTCGGCAGGCGTGCCGTGCCTTGGCGGAATCGCCGGCGCCTAGCCAGAAGCTCACGCGCGCGCTGGTGGCGATGCCCAGCGACAGCGGCGTCATGTAGGCCACGGCCAGCAGGTTCGACGCGATCTGGTGCGCTGCCGCGGCGGCGGTGCCGAGCCGGGCGATGAACAGCGCCATCAGCGTGAACGAGGTGACCTCGACCAGCACCGCCAGGCCACCAGGCACGCCGAGCCGCGCGAACTTGCGGATCTGCTGCCAGTCAGGGGCCTCGATGCGCTTCCAGAGCCCGTAGTCGGCATAGAACGGCCGGCTGCGCAGCAGCCAGACGGCGCAGCCGAGCATGGTCCAGTTCACGCACAGCGTGGCCCAGCCGCAGCCCACCAGCCCCATGGCCGGCAGGCCCGCGCCGCCGAAGGTGAACCAGATCGACAAGGGCAGCTTCACGACCAGCGAGCCCAGTTGCAGCCACGTCACGAGCTGGGGCCTGCCCAGGCTCTGGTTGAGCGTGCTGAACAGGCGGAAGAGCAGGGCGGGCGCCAGGGCGAAAGCCAGCACGGCGAGATACGCCTCGACTTCGCCGCGCATCTCCGCCGGCACTTGGGTCCACTGCAGGACCGAGCCCGGCAGCAGCAGGATCGTCATGCCGGCCACGATCGCGATGGCCGCCAGGTACAGCGATTGCCGCACCGACCGGCCCACCTCGCCGCCGCGCCCGCCGCCGTGCAGCTCCGCCCAGACCGGCAAAAGCGCCTGCAGCACGCCCATCAGCGACACGTAGACGCTCACAAAGACCGCCGCGCCGACCGAGAGCGCAGCCAATGCATGTTCGGAGTAGCGGCCCGCGATGATGGTGTCGGTCACGCCGAAGGCCATCACGGCCAGTTGGCCGACGAGCACCGTGCCCGCGTGCCGCGCGATCAGAGCCCGTTCGCCCCTCACTGCGGCTTGATCTTCTCGTAGAGCAGGAGGTCGTCGGCCGCGCTGCTGGGGCGGCGCAGCGTGCCGGCAAAGCGCCACTGGTCGAAGGGAATGATGGTGTGTAGACGCTCGATCGTTTCGGGGCTGGCCAGCAGCCACGGGCAGTCGGTGCCCAGCAGCAGCGGCTGCACGTTGAAGTTGCCGTGATGGCGCAGCGCGGCGATGTGCGGACGGCTGAGCGCGAGTTCCGCGATGCAGCTCGGCTGGCCGACGCGCTCTGCCACGGCGCGGATCTGCGGCTCGTAGCTGCGCGCGTAGTCGATGGGCGGCAGCCACAGCGTCATCAGCAGCATCCAGCAAAGCGCGGTGCCGCCGGCCGGCAGAACCAGCGTCTTCCAGAGCGCGGCGCGGTGCCGTCCCGTGCGCCAGCGCACCAGCCAGCACCAGGCGATGGTGGCGGCCACGGCGAGCACCACCGCGATCGGCGAGAACTCGGGCACGAAGCCGGGCACCAGCCGCGCGACGCTGGCAGCGGGCTTGGGCGGCACGCCGGTCTGCATCGCGATCCAGTAGATCCAGCCCAGCACGGCGAGGCCGCTGAAGAACAGCACGTTGAACCAGTCGATCAGCGCCGAAGCGCTGCGGCGGAAGGTGGGCAGCGCGAATGCCGCGAGCGTGGCGAAGGCGGGCAGCGCCAGCAGCAGCGAGCGGTCGGAGTAGTCGGTGGTCCAGGTGGCGGCCAGCGGCACCAGCGCGAACCAGAAGGGCAGCGCGACGTGGCGCGCCGTGAGCTGCCGCCGCCAGCGCCAGAGCGTCCAGATGGCGAGCGGCCAGACCGGCCAGGTGAACCACACCAGCAGCTTGGCCTGGCTGCGTACGTCGCCGACGAGGGAGCCGCCGAGCACGGTGATCTTCCACGTGGGCAGCTTCAGGCCGAACACGAGCACGGCCGCCAGTACGGTGGTGCCGATCATCGTGAGCAGGGCGCCGCGCGTGTAGCCGGGGCCGCTGTCCTCGTCGTAGCCGTTTTCGCTCTCGAACTGCGCGGCGAGCCGGCGCTCGTAGGCGATGTACAGCACGCTGCCCACAGCCAGCGCGAGCCCGACGGTCGGTGCGCCGCTCAGCGTGATGCCGATGGTGCCCACGGCCAGCGCGATCACCGGGCCGGTGCGGCGATAGGGCAGAGCGGCCACGCCATAGAAAAGGCTCGAGGCGAAGAAGAGCTGGGCCAGCGCGGGCGTGGTCTCGTGGCCGAGCTGCGCGAGACCGAGGCAGGCGATCAGCGCCAGCAGGCCGCCGTCCGCGATGGCGCGTGCGTAGTCGGTGGGGCGGGCCTCGCCGCCGAAGGCGAAGGCCACCGGCTGGGCGCGGGAAGTGCGAGCCAGGTAGTACACGGCGTACCAGGTGGCCGTGAAAGTGCCCCACAGCAGGAACGCGAACGCGATGCGCACGGCCAGGTCGGGGTTCAGCCACGAGGGGGAGATCTTGATCGCCAGGGCGCCGATCCAGTAGGGGATCAGCGCGGGCGTTTCCGGGCGCAGGCCCAGCAGCATCGGGTCGAACCAGCGTGCGATGCCTTCCGTGCTGCGAGCCAGTTCGGCCATGTAGCCGAAGGCCGTGATGTCGGCGCTCTTCCAGGGCCCCCGGCCGACCAGCCCCGGCAGTAGATACGCCGCGCAGAGCAGCAGCAATGCGATGCGCGGAAGCCGGCGCACGGCGCTCTGGGCAACGATCGCGGGGGTGGGCTGGTTCAAGTGGCGGGAGAAATCTGGATTCGGAAAGAAAAAGGGCAGCGCGGTAAACCGGGCTGCCCTCGACGCAAAAGCGCGTACCTTACTTCGAGGCGGCGCCGGTGGTCTTGCCGAAGCGGTTGCGGAACTTCTCGACGCGGCCGCCCATGTTGTCGACCGACTTCTGCGTGCCGGTGTAGAACGGGTGCGATTCGCTCGTGGTGTCGAGCTTGAACAGCGGCAGTTCGCGACCGTCGTCGGTCGTACCCATTTCCTTGGTGTTCGCGCACGAACGGGTCACGAACTTGAAGCCGTTCGACATGTCGACGAACAGGACTTCGCGGTAATTCGGGTGAATGCCTTCTTTTGCCATGGTGTTTCCTTTTGCGCTTTTGGAATCAATGCGCGGTCGATGCGAGAGCCACCAGCGTGCCTAGAGTGGCGCGCTGCCTCGGAGGAAACCCGAGGAGCCAGACGAAGCTGCCTGACCGCACTTTTCGCGGAGCCAGCGATTATCGCATACTGCCCCATTTTCGAGCAAACCGAAGGCTCCCAATGACTTCCACACCCTTGCGCGCGGGCCTCGTCGGCTACGGATTTGCCGGCCAGACCTTCCACGCGCCCGTTCTTTCGGCCGTTCCAGGGCTGGAGCTGGCGGCCGTGGCCAGCTCGCAGCCCCACAAGGTGCATGCCGACTGGCCCGGCGTGGCGGTCGTGCCGGACGTGGCCGCCCTCGTGGCCCGTTCGGACATCGACCTGGTCGTGGTCGCCACGCCCAACGCCCAGCACCATCCGGTCGCCAAGGCGGCGCTGGAGGCCGGCAAGCACGTGGTGGTCGACAAGCCCTTCACGCTCGACGTGGCCGAGGCGAGGGAGCTCGAGCTGTTGTCAAAGCGCAACGATCGGCTTCTCGCGGTCTACCAGAACCGTCGCTTCGACTCCGACTACCTGACTCTCAAGGATGTCCTTGCGTCCGGCGAACTGGGCCGCCCCGTGTACCTGGAGTCCCATTTCGACCGTTTCCGCCCCGAGGTGAAGGAGCGCTGGCGCGAGCAGGCCGTGCCCGGTTCGGGCCTCTGGGTGGACTTGGGGGCCCATCTGGTCGATCAGGCGGTACAGCTTTTCGGCCGCCCCGGCACGATCCAGCTCGACACCGCGGTCCTGCGCGACGGTGCGGTGGTCGAGGACTACTTCCATGCCGTGCTGCGCTATGAGGCGGGGCCGCACGCACCGCTGCGCGTGGTGCTGCACTCGACGACGCTGGCGGCCCATGCGGCGCCGCGCTACATCGTCCACGGCACGCTCGGAAGCTACGTCAAGCACGGCGTCGATACGCAGGAAGACGCGCTGCGCGCCGGGCAGCGGCCGCCCGCCGAAGGATGGGGTGCCGATCCGCTGGATGGAGAGCTCTCGCTGGCAGGGCCCGGCGGGACCTTCATCAAGCGAAGCATCCCCACGCGGGCCGGCAACTACGTTGACTACTACGCCGCGGTTCGCGATGCCATCCTCGGGCATGAGCCCAATCCGGTGCCGCCCGAGCAGGCTGTCGCGCTGATGGAACTACTCGATCTCGGCCGCCAAAGCGCTAGAGAAGGCCGAGCGATTCGCACATGAAAAATGCCCGCATACGGCGGGCATTCATTCGTGGGGTGCCACTGATCCGGCTCTGCCGGTCAGTAGGCACCGCCCCCGGTAGGGGGTAGGCGTAGCGACACGAAGTGCGCGCAGCCTGGGGGCGAGCAACAGTTACCCGCCGCGACGCATCATGTCGAAGAACTCGACATTGGTTTTCGTCGCCTTCATGTTCTTGAGCATCAGCTCCATCGACTCGATCTCGTCCATGTTGTACATGAGCTGGCGCAGGATGCGGGTCTTCTGCAGGATCTCGGGGGCCAGCAGCAGTTCTTCGCGGCGCGTGCCGCTGCGGTTGAGCTGGATCGAAGGGAAGACGCGCTTTTCGTACAGGCGGCGGTCGAGATGGATTTCGGAGTTGCCGGTGCCCTTGAACTCTTCGAAGATCACTTCGTCCATGCGGCTGCCGGTGTCGATCAGCGCGGTGCCGATGATGGTCAGCGAGCCGCCTTCTTCCACGTTGCGCGCGGCGCCCAGGAAGCGCTTGGGGCGCTGCAGCGCGTTCGAATCGACGCCGCCCGTCAGCACCTTGCCCGACGAGGGCACGACGTTGTTGTAGGCGCGGGCGAGGCGGGTGATCGAGTCGAGCAGGATCACCACGTCCTTCTTGAGTTCGACCAGGCGCTTGGCGCGCTCGATCACCATTTCGGCGACGTGGACGTGGCGCGCAGCGGGCTCGTCGAAGGTCGAAGCAATGACTTCGCCCTTCACGGTGCGCTGCATTTCGGTCACTTCTTCAGGGCGCTCGTCGACGAGCAGCACCATCATGTGGACGTCGGGGTAGTTGGCGCTGATCGCGTGGGCGATGTGCTGCATCATCACCGTCTTGCCGCTCTTGGGCGGTGCCACGAGCAGGGCGCGCTGGCCCTTGCCGATGGGGGCGATGATGTCGATGATGCGGCCCGTGATGTTCTCGTCGCCCTTGACGCCGTCGCGTTCCAGCTTCATCTGTTCCTTGGGGAACAGCGGCGTCAGGTTCTCGAACATCACCTTGTGCTTGTTCTGCTCGGGCGGACCGTCGTTGACCTTGTCGAGCTTGGTCAGCGCGAAGTAGCGCTCGCCGTCCTTGGGCGTGCGCACTTCGCCTTCGATCATGTCGCCGGTGTGCAGGTTGAAGCGCCGCACCTGGCTGGGCGAGATGTAGATGTCGTCGGTGCTGGCGGTGAAGCTGGTGTCGGGGCTGCGGAGAAAGCCGAAGCCGTCGGGCAGGATTTCGAGCACACCGTCGGCGAAGACCTGTTCGCCGGCCTTTGCGCGCTTCTTGATGATCGCGAACATCAGCTCCTGCTTGCGCATGCGGCCGACGTTTTCGATCTCAAGCGCTTCGGCCTGCTTGAGGACTTCAGACACGTGGAGTGCCTTGAGTTCGTTTAAGTGCATGGAATGACCCCTCGCGGGGTAATCGAAACGGAAAACGGGGGGAGGTTGAATGTGTAGCGAGAACTGCTGCACTAACCGGGGAACTCGAACCGGTTGCCTGAAAGGGCCGGTGATCTGTGGGAGATTATGACAGGAAAAACGCGCCGGCCAAGCGCATTGCGCGCTGGCCGGACCAAATGTCGCTTACGCGAGTTGCTGGTCGATGAAGGCCGTGAGTTGCGCCTTGCTCATGGCGCCGACCTTGGTGGCGGCCAGTTGGCCGTCCTTGAAGAGCATGAGCGTCGGGATGCCACGGATGCCGAACTTGGCGGGGATGTCGCGGTTTTCGTCGACATTCAGCTTGGCGATCTGCAGCTTGCCTTCGTAGGTGGCCGAGACTTCGTCGAGGATCGGGGCGATCATCTTGCAGGGACCGCACCATTCGGCCCAGTAGTCGACCAGCACCGGCTGGCTGGACTTGAGCACGTCGGCTTCGAAGGAGGAATCGGAGATGTGTTTGATCAGGTCGCTGGCCATGTGATGTGTCCTTGTGCGCAGAGAGTTTCGGTGCAGCTAAAGTGCAGGTCATTGTGACAGAAACCAAGGGGTGGCGTGCCGTGCGGGGACGCTATGGCGGCGATAGCCAAAGCCCCTGCGGGTCACGTCAACGCGCTCTCAAACCCCTCGATAGAACATGAACGAAGGCCACCCCGTCCAGGCCCTGTGGTGCGACCCCGCCGACGGCATCGTCGCGCGGATCGTCCGCGCGCTCGCCGAGCGCGAACTGCATGCGGCGCGCACCGTGGTGCTGGTGCCCTATGCGCAGCTGATGGGCGTGGCGCGCGGCATGTGGGCGCGCTGCGGCAGCCCCGGCTTCGTGCCGCGCTTCGAAACCACGCACAACTGGGCGCGCAGCGCGGGCGGCTTTCTGCCGTCAGGCTACGACATCGCGTTCGACATGGCGCGCGACCTGATCACGGCCCAGGCGCTGCTGTCGCAGGCCGGCTTCAACGCCGAGCGCTTTGCGCTGGCCGGGCGTGTGGTCGAGCTGGCCTGTCAGCTGGCGCCGCTTGCGGCCGCCGAGCTGCCGGAAGCCCGCAGCGGCGAATGGGCTCAGCGTGCGGCCCATGTGGCCGAGGCGGGCAGCGAATCGGAATGGTTCCGCACCGAAAGCGCGCTGATCCGCATCGCCGTCGCCTGGGCCGCGAACTCGGGCTATGCCACCGATGTGCTGCTGCGCGATGCCGCGCGCGCGCAGACCGATGCGCTGATCGTGCTCGAAGGCTTTCAGACCGACCCGCTGACGCAGACGCTTTGTTCCCTCTGGGGCGAGCACGCCCTTCATCTCTCGCTGGTGCCCGCCGATACGCCCCTGGCGCCTGCCGCTTCGCAGGTGGCCGCAGACCCGGAAGACGAGGCCGAGCTCGCCGCAGCCTGCGTGCTGCGCCATCTGGCCGAGGGGCGCGCGCCGGTCGCGCTGATTGCGACCGACCGTGCGCTCACGCGCCGCATCAGCGCGCAGCTCAAGGCGCAAGGTGTCGTCACGCACGACGAAACCGGCTGGAAGCTCTCGACCACGCGCGCTGCCGCCACGCTGATGAGCGCATTGCGCGCCTGTGCCCACGACGCCGCCAGCGACCAGGTGCTCGAATGGCTCAAGAGCGGTGCCGATGGCGACGCGCTGGCCGTGCAGGCGCTCGAAGCGCGGCTGCGTCGCGAAGGATTGCGCGACTGGCCGGCCTGGTGCGCGCTGGTGGCCCGCAGCGAGAAGCCGCAGGACGTCGCGCTGCTGCCTTTCACCGAGGCGATCGAAGCGCGCCGCGCGCCGATGGCGAAATCGAGGCCTGTGGCCGAATGGCTGCGCGCCTTGCGCGAACTGCTGGAAGCCAGCGGGCAGTGGACGCCGCTGGCCGACGACCTCGCAGGCGGAAAGGTGATCGCCGCGCTGTGGCTCGATGCCGATGCGCATGGCGATGCGGACGAATTCCCCGGCGGCCGCCACACCCTGGCCGAATTCACTGCCTGGGTGCGCGATGTGCTGGAAGACGCGAGCTTCGTGCCGCCCGCCGGCGACCAGGCGCCCCGGGTGATCGTGCTGCCGCTGTACCAACTGCTGGGCCGCGCGTTCGGCGCCGTTGTCATCCCCGGTTGCGACGACCGCCGCCTGCCCGCGTCGCCAGAGCCGCCCGGCAACTGGAGCGCGGCCCAGCGCCTCGCGCTGCGCTTGCCCTCGCGGGAGATCCTCGAAGCCGCGCAGCGCGCAGCCTGGGCCGCGGCCCTGCGCAACCCCTGGTGCGAACTGATCTGGCGCCAGTCCGACGCCAGCGGCGAGCCGGTCCGTCCGAGCCCGCTGGTGCAGGCGCTGCAGCTCGACCATGTGTTGCAACCCGAAGCCGATCCGCGCCCACTGCGCGAAGTGCCTGTGCAGCCCACCGGGTACCCCACGCCGTCGGGCGCCTTGCTCCCCCTGGAGAACATCTCGACCAGCGTGTACGAGGACCTGCGCCGTTGCCCCTATCGCTTCTTCGCATTGCGCCAACTGGGGCTGCGCAGCGCCGACGAACTCGATGTGGAGGTCGACAAGCGCGACTTCGGCAACTGGCTGCATGCCGTGCTCGGCCATTTTCACGAGGCGTTGGTCGCAACCCCGACGCAGGGTGCGCAGGAGCGCGCGGTGCTCATTTCCGAAGCAGCTCAGCGCGCCACCCGCGAGTACGGCCTTTCCGAGGCCGAGTTCCTGCCCTTCGCCGCGGCGTGGCCGGCGGTGCGCGACGGCTATCTCGAATGGCTCGCGGGGCATGAGGCGGGCGGGGCGGTGTTCGTCGAATCCGAACCCTGGAAAGAGCAGCCGCTGGGCAACCTGCGCCTGGTTGGCCGCCTCGACCGGGTCGACCGCACCTCCGACGGCCAGGCCTTCGTGATCGACTACAAGACCGAGTCCTCCAGCGTCACCAAGGAGCGCGTCAAGGACCCGACCGAGGACACGCAGCTCGCCTTCTATGCGGCGTTGGTGGCCGACGACACCTTGCGCGCGGCCTACGTCAACGTGGGCGAAAAATCTTCCGGCACGCAGACCGTCGAACAGCCTGCCGTGGTCGAGGCCAGGGACGCGCTGGTGGCCGGCATCATCAAGGACTTCACGCGCATCGCGGAGGGGGCCGCGCTGCCGCCGCTGGGCGAGGGCGCGGTCTGCGACCACTGCGCCGCACGCGGCCTTTGCCGCAAGGACTTCTGGGAGTTGTCGAAGTGAACGGCGCTGCCTACGAACACAACGGCCAGCACGTATCGCGCGAGGCCTTCTACACGGTGGCCTGCGATCCGCGTCGTTCCGTTGCCGTCGAGGCCTGCGCCGGCGCGGGCAAGACCTGGATGCTGGTGTCGCGCATCGTGCGCGCGTTGCTGGAAGAGGGCGAGTCCGCCTGCGAGCCGCACGAGATCCTGGCGATCACTTTCACCAAGAAGGCCGCCGGTGAGATGCGTGAGCGTCTCGACCAATGGCTCGAGCAATTTGCCGAGCGCAGCCCTGAAGAGTTGGTGCGCGAGCTTGTGATGCGCGGTGTGGGGCCTGCTGCCGCGCTGGCTGCCGTGCCACGCCTGCAGGGCCTCTACCGGCGCCTGCTCGAAGGCGGCAGGCCGGTGCAGTTCCGCACCTTCCATGCGTGGTTCGCGGGCCTGCTGCGCAACGCGCCGCTCGCGGTGCTGCGCGAGTTGGGCCTGCCGGCCAACTACGAACTTCTCGAAGACGATGCGGAGGCCCGAGGCCACACCTGGCGGCCTTTCTTCGAAGCAGTCACGGCCGACAAGGGCGCGCTGGCCGACTACTACGCCGTCGTCGCCACGCATGGCCGCTCGCAGACGGCCAAGGCGCTGGGCGAGGCATTGACGAAGCGCGTCGAATTCTCGTTGTCCGATGCGGAGAACGCCGTTCAGCATTTCGGCGCTCTCTACCCGTTGCTCGAAGGCCTGGACGAGCCGGCCGATGCCTTGCGGGGCGAACCTGTCCGGCGCCGTTGGCTCGACCGCGCCGCCGCGCTCGGCCGCGAGGGCAACAAGACGCCACAGAAGGCGGCCGAGGCCATCATCGACGTATTCGGGGCCGGCGAGCCTCCACGGGAGTCGCTCTCCGCCGCATTGGCGCACCTGCGAAAGAATTTCTTCGTCGCGAGCGAAGACAGGCTCACCAGGAACCTGCAGAAGTTCCCTGCCGCGCAGGAAGCCGAAGTCGAACTCCAGGTGCTGTGCGCCGCGCAGGCCCAGCACGCGGCATGGCTCTACCAGCAGCGCATGACGCGGCTCACGCGCCTGTTGATCGCTGCCTTCGCCGACGTCAAGCGCGCCCACGGCTGGGTCGACATGAACGACGTCGAACAGGCCGCGCAGCTGCTGCTCGGCCAGTCGGCGTTGTCGGGCTGGGTGCAGGAGCGGCTCGACGCGCGCATCGCGCACCTGCTGATCGACGAGTTCCAGGACACCAACCCGCTGCAGTGGCAGGCGCTCTACGGCTGGCTCAGCGCCTACACCGGCGCGGGCGGCCGGGCGCCGCGCGTGTTCATCGTGGGCGACCCGAAACAGAGCATCTACCGCTTTCGCCGCGCCGAGCCGCAGGTGTTCATCGCCGCGAAGAAGTTCGTGCGCGAAGGGCTCGACGGCGAGCTGCTCAACTGCGACCACACCCACCGCAACGCACGCGCCGTGGTGGGACTGGTCAACCAGGCCATGCTGGCCGCGCAGGACGCGGGCGAGTTCGACGGCTACCGCGCCCACACCACGGAGCGCGGCGACGAAGGCGAGCTGCTCAAGCTGCCGGCCATCGATCGCGATGCGCTGGGCAGTGCCGCCGAAGCGGCGCCTGCCGACGACGGCATGCTGCACTGGCGCGACAGCCTCGTCACGCCGCGCGTGCTGCCCGAGGAGCAACTGCTGCAGAAGGAATGCGAACAGGCCGCGCGCTGGGTCGCACAGCGCATTGCCGACGGCACGCCACCCCGGCAAATCATGGTGCTGGCGCGTCGGCGCAACCGGTTGTCCGCGATGCAGGACGCGCTGCGCCAGCGCCACATCCCCGTGCAGCAGCCCGAGAAGAACGAGCTGCACGACGCGCCCGAGGTGCAGGACATGGTCGCGCTGATCGATGCGCTGGTGTCGCCCGCGCACGATCTCTCGTTGGCGCGGGCGCTGAAGTCGCCGCTGTTCGGTGTCGATGACGAGGCACTGGTGCAGCTGGCCCTGCGGCAACGCGAGCATCCGTCGTCGAGCTGGTTCGCATTGATCCAGAAGGGCGAGGGCCTGCCGCCGGCGCTGGTCGAGGCGGGTGGACGCCTGAAGAAGTGGCAGCGCTGGCTGGTGACCTTGCCGCCCCACGATGCCATCGACGCCATCTTCCACGACGGCGACGTGCTCGCGAAGTTCGGCGCCGCCGTGCCCGCGGCCATGCGCCAGGGCGCGCTGGCGAATCTGCGTGGCCTGATGTCCGCATCGCTCGAGATCGAAGGCGCGCGGTTTGCCACGCCCTATGCGCTGGTGCGTGCCTTGCGTGCTGGCGGCGTGCGTGCACCGTCCGTTGCGGCGCCCGATGCGGTGCAACTGCTGACCGTGCACGGCGCCAAGGGGCTGGAGGCCGACACCGTGCTGATGCTCGATTGCGATGCCGCGCCGCCGCGTGCGCAGACCATGGGCGTGCTGGTCGAGTGGAAGGGCAGCGACAGCGCGCCGACGCGCTTCGTGTTCCTTGCGAGCGAGAAGACGCCGCCGGCCTGCGCCGCTGCGTTGCTGGAAGAAGAGCAGCGCGCGCGCCATCGCGAGGAACTCAACGGCCTTTACGTGGCGACCACGCGGGCGCGCGAGCGGCTGGTGCTGTCGTCGGTACGCCCGGCGCGTGCCAACGAGGGCAGTTGGTGGACCCGACTGGAATCGGCCTGCGAGCCGGCCGAGGCCGATGAGCCGCTGGTCGCGCTGCCCACGGAGACGGGGGTGGCCAGCTTCTCCATGAAGCAGATGCCTCCGGCGCCTGTTGCCGCCGAGATGCCGGCCGTCAAGACGGCCGTGGATGCCACGGTCGACGCACGCGCCGCCGCCTTTGGCCAGGCGATGCACCGGCTGCTCGAATGGGCGGTGCCGGGCGAGGCGCTGCCGTCGGCCCATGTGCGTGCGGCGGCCCGCGAGTTCATGCTCGACCCGCAACAGGCGCGCGGCGTCGCGACGCTGGCCGAACGCATCCGTGCGGGAGCGGGCGCCTGGGTGTGGGACGATCGCAGGGTCGACTGGCATGGCAATGAAGTCACGCTGGTCCACGAAGGCGAAACCCTGCGCATCGACCGACTCGTGCGCGAGCGCGACAGCGGCGCCTGGTGGATCCTCGACTACAAATCCGCAGCGCGCCCGGAACGGGACGCGACGTTGATCGCACAGATGCAGCGCTACCGCGTTGCCGTGCAACATGCCTACCCCGGTGCCACGGTTCGCGTCGCGTTCCTCACCGGGCAGGGCGAACTGGTAAATCTCGAATGACCCTTTCCCCTACCGTCGCCGTGATCGGCGGCGGACCCGCCGGCCTGATGGCGGCTGAAGTCCTGAGCGCATCCGGCGCACAGGTGCACCTGTACGACGCCATGCCCTCGGTGGGCCGCAAGTTCCTGCTGGCCGGCCGCGGCGGGCTGAACCTGACGCATTCGGAGCCCTTCGATGTGTTCATGAGCCGGTTCGGCGAGCGCCGTGCGCAACTCGAGCCGATGCTGGCGCAGTTCGGTCCGCAGCAAGTGCGTGAATGGGCGGCCGGCCTTGGCATCGAGACTTTCGTGGGTACCTCGGGGCGCGTGTTCCCGACCGACATGAAGGCCGCGCCATTGCTGCGTGCGTGGCTGCACCGGCTGCGTGCGGCTGGTGTGCAGTTTCATATGCGTCATCGCTGGCTCGGCGGCGACAGCGCGCCATTCGACGCAGCCTCGTTGCGGTTCGCGACCCCCGCCGGCGAGACCTCGATGAAGGCCGATGCCGTGGTGCTTGCACTGGGCGGTGCAAGCTGGGCGCGGCTCGGTTCCGATGGCGCGTGGGCGCCGTGGCTGCAGGCGCGCGGTATCGACGTCGTGCCGCTGCAGCCCGCCAACTGCGGCTTCGACGGAGCCGGATGGAGCGAACATTTCGCGAGCCGTTTCGCGGGCCAGCCGTTCAAGTCGGTCGCTATTTCGTTCACCGACAGCCAGGGGCGCCGCTTCGCGCGCAAGGGCGAGTTCGTTGCAACCGCGACCGGCATCGAAGGCAGCCTGATCTATGCGGCCTCGGCCTTGCTGCGCGACGAGATCGCCGCGCAAGACAGCGCGACCCTGCTGCTCGATCTGCTGCCCGACCGCAGCGCCGAGCAGGTGCTGGCGGCAGTGAAGCATCCGCGCGGTGCCCGGTCGCTCAGCAGCCATCTGAAGAGCCGGCTGGGGCTGGAGGGCGTCAAGGCCGGCGTACTGCACGAGGCGCTGAGCCGCGAGGCGATGCAAGACCCCGCGCAACTGGCAGCGACGATCAAGGCCGTGCCGCTGCGGCTGGTCGCAACCCGGCCCATCGACGAAGCCATCAGCACCGCAGGCGGCGTGCGCTTCGAGGCGCTCGACGAACGGCTCATGGCCAGCGCGGTGCCGGGCGTGTTCGTGGCGGGAGAAATGCTCGACTGGGAGGCGCCGACCGGCGGCTACCTGCTGACGGCGTCGATGGCCAGCGGGGCGGCCGCGGCGCGCGGAGCGATCAAGCAGCTGGGCCTTCGAGGGGGTGGCTGAATACTTTTGTATTGTATTTTGCGCACGCAAGGAATAAGCTGCGATCGGACAAAAATGAAGGAGCAGCGATGACCAGCGTTCCATCGCCGCGCGCCGCGCGCGGGCTTGCTTATGCATCCCTGGTGTTTCTGGTTTGGTCCGGCGGTGACGCAGGAGGCGGCGCCCGCGCGCAGGGCGCAAATCCGACGCTGGCGGGCACGTCCGCATCGGCAAGCAGGCCGGCGCCACCAGACGGACAGCCGGCGTCCCTCACCAGTCCGTCCCCCGGCACCAAGTTCGCCAGCCGCAGCGCGACCTTCGTCTGGAACAACACGGGTGCCAACCAGTACGGCTTGACGATCCTGTCGGCCTCTTCGGCGACGCCCGTGGTGGACACATCGACAAGTGCGACAACGCTGACGGTGACAAACCTTCCCATAGACGGCGCGGGGCTCGTGGTCCGGTTGCGCTCCCGATTCAAGGGGAAGTGGCTGCCGGCCAACGAGTACCTGTTCACGGCAGCCGGATACACCGCGGCGCAATCGACCGCCGCGGTGAAGCCCTGGTCCGATCCGATCGCGCTGCCACTCGTGCCCGCATCGGCCGCCAACCTCCCCGACGGCAAGCTGCTGCTGTGGGCAGCTCGCTCGCCCACCAGCTTCAGCACGAGCAGCAGCGAGGCGTACACCTACACCTCGGTGTTCGACCCCGTCACACGAAGCGCCAGCCCGCTGGTGGTCACGGCCACCGGCCACCAGATGTTCTGCCCTGGCCTGAGCATGCTGGCCGATGGCAGCGTGCTGGTCAGCGGCGGCAGCGATGCGACGAAGACCTCGATCTACGACCCTGCGCTGGGCGGCTGGGTGACGGGTGCGCAACTCGGCATTGCACGTGCCTACCAGGCGAGCACGACGATGTCCGACGGCTCCGTGTTCACAGTCGGCGGGTCATGGAACGGCGGGCAGGGCGGCAAGTACGGCGAGGTGTGGTCGGCCGACACCAAGACCTGGCGCACGCTGTCCGGCGTACCGGCCAACATGCCCGATGCGAGCAATGTCTCGAACCCGCCGCTGGCCGGCCCGGACGCGGCCGGGGTCTACCGGGGCGACAACCACATGTGGCTGTTCGGCGCCGCCAACGGCTGGGTATTCCATGCCGGGCCTGCTGCCGCTATGCATTGGATCGACACGCGCGGCAGCGGCGCCATCCTGCAGGCCGGGCCGCGCGGCGACGACCCCTATGCCATGACCGCCAGCGCCGTGATGTACGACATCGGCAAGATCCTCAAGCTCGGCGGCGCGCCCAACCACGACAGCGGCAACGCCTTCAAGACCGCCTACATCATCGACATCAGCGCGGGCGCGCCGACGGCGCCCACGGTGCGCAAGCTTTCGCCGATGGCCTATGGCCGAACCTTTGTCAACAGCGTGGTGCTGCCCAACGGCGAGGTGTTCGTGATAGGCGGACAGACGCAGCCCGTTCCGTTTTCCGACTCCTACAGTGTGCTGGCGGCCGAGCTGTGGAGCCCGGCGCTGGAGAGCTTCATCACGGTGCCGCCGATGCAGAAACCGCGCAACTATCACAGCGTGGCCCTGCTGCTGCCGGACGGACGCGTGCTGGCGGGCGGCGGCGGGCTGTGCGACTGTGCGGGCGACCACCCGGATGCGGAGATCTACACGCCACCGTACCTGCTGGCGAGCGACGGTTCGCCGGCGTCCCGCCCGGCTATCACGGCCGCGCCGGCCAGCGCCACATGGGGGAGCCAGATCGCCGTGGCGACCGACCGCGCGGCAGCCCACTTTGCGCTGGTGCGCATGGCATCGGCCACTCACTCGGTCAACACCGATCAGCGCCGCATCCCGCTGTCATTCACGGGCACGGCAGGCAACTACCAGTTGGGCATCCCGACCGATCGCGGGACGGTGCTGCCGGGCAACTACATGCTGTTCGCACTCGACAGCAGCGGCGTGCCGAGCGTGGCGCGCACCATCAACATCCGGTAGCGGCCGGCGCGCTTCGCGAAGCCGAGGCTTTCGATGATGATGCTGGCGCTGGCGCTCGGAACTGCACTGGCCGTTGGCCCGGCGTGGACCGGGAAGCCTGAAGCCGCCGTGCCTTCCTCGGTGGCGCGTGGCGCGCGATTGTTCGATGGCACCGAGCCACTCGCCGGCACGCTGTCCGGCCACAGCGCGCCGCTGCCGGGCGCAGCGACGCGCTGCATCCAGTGCCACGCGGGCCCCGGCAAGTCCACTGCCGCTGTCTCCGGTTTCGCGCCGCCGCTCGACCGGCGCCAATTGCGCGAAGTCCTCCCGCGCCGCGGCGGCCCGCCCGTCGCGTACGAGCGCGCATCCTTCTGCCGCACGCTGCGCACCGGCATCGACCCGGCCCATGTCGCGCTGCCCCGAGCCATGCCGCGCTTCGATGCCGACGAAGGCCAGTGCGCGGCGTTGTGGGACTACCTGACGCAAGCCCTTTCCCCATGAACCCAATGAATGCGCGGGGCCCCTTCATACCCTCGCGGGTTGCATCCCGCGGGCGCCGGCGCCTGCTTGCCGCCGGTGCACTGGCGTGGCTGGGTGTGCCCCCGGCCCGCGCAAACACCAGCATCGGCCCGGTGCTGCCGGCGGTGTCGGCTCCGGCCCTGCCGCTGCGGCGCCACGACGGCGCCACACCGATGCTCGCGGCGCAGTTGCGAGGCGCCCCAACCGCCGTTCAATTGATGTTTACCGGATGCAGCACGGTCTGCCCGATCCAGGGGGCCTTGTTCTCGACGCTGCAGGCAGCATTGCTGTCGGAGCGCTACACGGCGGTGCACCTGCTGTCGCTGAGCATCGACCCGCTGTCCGACGACCCTGTTGCACTGAGCGCCTGGTTGCGGCGCTTCGGCGCAAGGCCAACGTGGAGCGCGGCGGCACCAGCCCCTGAGGCACTTGAGCCGATGCTCTCGCTGTTCACGGGAGGCGCGGCAGCGGGCGACCGCCATACCGGCCAGGTTTATCTGTTCGATCGCCACGCCCGGCTGGTCTGGCGAACCAGCGAGTTGCCGCCGACCGAAGAGGTCATGGCCGGACTACGGCAGATGGGTTAGTTGGATGCAGCGGCTGCGGATTCAGCGCCGGTGAGGGGGCCGCCTGCCATGCCTCGTCCTTTTGATCCTTCCGCCGATATCTTCACCCTGGAAGCTGACATGGACCCCCTTGGGGCGGTCTTACTCGCGGGCGCCGCCTACTGCCTAGAGCACAAGGAAAGGGAGTGGTGGGATGCAGACGCCATCCCATTTGAAAGCGCCTTCTCGATGGTGGAAGGCTTCGGACAAACGAACACAGAACTCCGCGCGGTAAATCCGGCGAGACAGCGTGTTGGCTCCTACTATTGATGCGCGAAGCGGTGCGGTGTGTTTGAAGTGCGCGACTTGCGCATGACTCCGCGCCGTCCTCATCTGCCGACCATGACCCAGACTTGCACTCCTGTTTGGAACATCGGACTGATGAGCTATGACAGCGTGACTACCGAGATGCGGAAGGTAGCGCCAAGAATCACCGTCGAGCAAACTCAGACATTCATAGCGGTTGCATGTTGTGGCCGTTGGCAACCGCAGAAAATTGCTCGTCCGGAAGATTGAGGCGCATCTCTAAACCAGGGCGAATCTTGTCGCCCTCGCGGCCTGGCAGGTGCTCCAAAACCCAATGGATGCTCTCCTTCGTTCGCGTTCCTAGATGGCCTAATGGGAGCATGATGGGGCGTCGAGTATGAGGCGCATGCTGGCTACGTGCGGCCTCCCCGACAGAGGAAATAAACTTGATGCAGTCTGTGAAGGCTGACGGGGGCCGCATCGCCCTTCGTGCAGAAACTTCAGATTAGCCTTTTGGTGCTGTCACCCTTCACCAAACTAAGGAGTAGATGTGGACATACCAGGTGAGAAACTAATCATCAAACTTTGGGAGTCGCTAGCTGACAAGGGCATCGGCGGGTTGCTGAAGCCGTGGCAGACTCGGCGTGAGGGCCGGGCTGCGGTAGATGTTAAGAAGCTGGAAATGTTGGAGCTAGCTCAGGCTCAGCGCGAGGCCGATGCGATACGCGCAGGAACACGCTTGTTGTTGGCGAATGGTGCAATCATTGATGCCCCGGACCCATCTCACCAAGGCACGACCGGTGCGGCTGAAACGCAAGTTCTGTTGCCTCTCAACGATGTGATTTCAAGGAATCGAATGGCTGATGCAGTCCGCCGCGAGATCAATATTACGAAAGCGGTGGTCGCCGCTGAGGTAGATCTCGAAACTGACTCGAGCTTCCCACCGGAGGAATCCGTTTCGGAAGACTGGCTATTCCGCTGGCGGGACGGTGCAGCAACTGTATCGGGCGAGGACCTGCAGAGCCTTTGGGGTCGAGTGCTTGCAGGAGAAGTTCGGTCACCGGGCACGTTCTCCTTGCGCACACTTGAATTCTTGCGAAATCTCAGCCAATCGGAGGCGCGTGTTATTGAACGGGTTGCCCCTTTCGTCGTGCAAGGGACCATCTTTCGAGATCCCGAAGTGCTGTCCAGTGTGCATGGCATCAGGTTCGATGAACTATTGGCGTTGCAGGAGCTCGGGTTGTTGTCAGGGCTTGACGGCATAGGGCTTCAAATGGAGTGGCGCACACAACTTGCCGGGGTGATCGGCTTTCATCGGTTGCTGCGGGGGAGGGGGCGGGTTTTGCTGGTAAAACACTCAGAGACTGAAAGGACACTGGAGCTGAAGGTGTTCACGGTCACAACGATGGGCCAGCAGGTGTTCCCACTAGCCAACGCACAGGTAAACGAACAGTGGCTGCGGCTAGTTGGGCAGGAGATTAAGGCCATGGGATTTGATGTTTCCATCGGCGGCTACCAAGAGATCAGCAAGGGTGTCATCCTTCCGCGAAACTTAACGGCACTTTGATTTAGAAGTGACCAAAAAAGTCAGACCCCATCACCTCGCGGGGGGCTAGAAGGGCCGTGTAGTCTCAAGCCATTTTGGTGTCATCGCGAAAATGCGAGAGCGCCCTCGAAGAAATCTGGGCGGCGAATCCCCCCTGGGGCCCCTCTCGCGCGGTCGCACACGCGTACCACGCCGGTCAACGCAGGCGGACCGCACGCGCACCCGCCGGCGCATATAGGCCGCATGCGGTCAGTGCCTGATCCTTCGCCTCAAGTGGCCTGCGCCACGGTAGCAGACAAGGCGATGTGATAGACGATTGCTTGCTCGCAAGGCTTGCCCACTACCTCGGGAACAAGCGAGGTATGGTTGGCCATATAGCTTGCTCTTGAGACCATCAGGCAAGCGGGGGGAGGACGTACAAGCCGAGGTGTTCGCCGCAGCGCCATTGCTCGCCGAGTTCTTCCAATCTCTTATTGATCCAGGCGAGAGGCACTTGATCGACCCCCGCGTTTATCCACGGCGTGTCATCGGGAATCGCCCCATTCGGATGCCCGACCGGGCCTCTCGATGTCACACCGAAAGAATGCGTACATGAGCTGCATTGCTTCCTTTGCATCGTCTTCCATGACGGACTTCGGGTGCCGCTTTTGCGAGAAGTAGCGGTTGGCGAGTGTGGCCTCGTCGTCGTCGTCCCGGAGATGAGCGAAGGGATTGCGGAAGGCCTGGAGCTTCCCCGTTCGCGCGAGGATGTCAGCCGGGAAAAGTCTGGCGACCCGAGCGCTCTCAAGCCCCTTCGGAACGTTCGACAGCCTGCCAAGCCCCGCCGATCTCAGCGTGGCGGCAAGCGTGTGTTCTATGAATGCCAGAGCGAGCATCAGTGCGGCGATGTCATGCTGGGCGACAAAGCAGGTTCGGGCCTCCTCCAAGAGCGCAAGGGTCTCCGTTCTGCCCACGACTGCGCCATAGGAAACTTGGTGCCCCGATAGCCAGATGATGCGTTCGGCGCGGATGTCACGGCTTGAGACGTCAGAGCGTTCCAAGGCTTCCATGAGATCGTGTTTCAGCGATTCGTCGCGATTGGTCATGGTTGTCCTTTCGGTTCCTACAACGCCTTGCTAGACCCCTCAAGAGGCTCCTACGCTGCCACAACGGGCAACGTGAGGGTAGCGTACCGATAGATAGCGCGGAACATCTCCGATATTCGGCGGCTTTCACTGCGTCTGTGAATGGCGCGAGTATCGATGCGTCGTCGCGGAGAGTGTCATCCTGCCGAAGCACCCGGGCGCGGACCCTCGGGGCCAATTCTTGGGCCAGTTCTGGCGTGATGATTGCCAGCGGCTCGGGCTTCAGTTCTCGGCGCTTCGCGTCGAACTCTGCCAGCCACTCGGCACGCATCATGGTGCCCCGGATGGTGGCCTCGCGGCGGTCGCTGGTGCCAAGTGCGAGATTCATCGCACGCTTGCCGTAGACCTTGCGGAGGTCGGGCCATACGACGATGTTGATGTACCAGCGGGTGCCCCGCAAATTCAGACCCGTGAGGGTGCTTGCCATGTCTTTCTCCAAGGTCATGGCTGTGCGAGGTTTTACAGGAAGGATCTACAGACCAGGGCTCGTAACCCCTTGTCAGCGCGTAAGTTCTTGAGAACTCACGGCTTTTTGATGTTAGGTTGACGAGCCTTACCCCTGGCACTGACTACGCAGTTAGGGCTGCTTGGTTCCCCACCTGACCCGGTTGGCCACTTCACCATGCAGGGAGGCCCGTCAGGCTGGATTCTAACCGCGTGGATTTGTCCCCTTGGCGGAGGCGTGAATGATTTCGAGGGGGCCGGGGAAACAAGCGTGAAGTCGCCTCCCCGCGCCTTTTAGAATGCCCGCAATGTCTTATCTCGTGCTCGCTCGCAAGTTCCGTCCGAAAACCTTCGGTGAGATGGTCGGTCAGGGGCACGTGGTGCAGGCGCTCGAGAACGCGTTGACCACGCAGCGCCTGCATCACGCCTATCTTTTCACGGGTACGCGGGGCGTGGGCAAGACCACGGTTTCGCGGATTCTGGCCAAGTCGCTCAACTGCCAGGGCCCGGACGGGCAGGGTGGCATCACCGCCACGCCTTGCGGGGTTTGCCAGGCCTGCAAGGACATCGATTCGGGCCGCTTCGTCGACTACACCGAGCTCGACGCGGCCTCGAACCGCGGCGTGGACGAGGTGCAGTCGCTGCTCGAGCAGGCGGTCTACAAGCCGGTGCAGGGGCGCTTCAAGGTCTTCATGATCGACGAAGTGCACATGCTCACCAACACCGCGTTCAACGCGATGCTGAAGACGCTCGAGGAGCCGCCGGAATACCTCAAGTTCGTGCTGGCCACCACCGATCCGCAGAAGGTGCCGGTCACGGTGCTGTCGCGCTGCCTGCAGTTCAACCTGCGGCCAATGGCACCCGAGACGGTGCTCGAGCACCTGACCAGCGTGCTGCAGACCGAGCAGGTGCCCGCCGAGCCGCAGGCCTTGCGCTTGCTGGCGCGTGCCGCGCGCGGTTCGATGCGCGATGCGCTGTCGCTCACCGACCAGGCCATCGCCTTCGGCAACGGCGAGCTGCTCGAAACCGGCGTGCGCCAGATGCTCGGCAGCGTGGACCGCGGCCATGTGTTCAAGCTGATCGAGGCGCTGGCGCAGGGCGATGGCAAGACGGTGGTCGACACCTCGGAGGCGCTGCGGCGCGACGGCATGTCCGCCGCTTCCACGCTGGAAGAGATGACGGCGGTGCTGCAGGCCATGGCCGTGCTGCAGGCCGTGCCTTCGCGCGCGGAGTCGGCGGATTCGGCCACCGACCCCGACGCCGCCGATACCGCGCGCCTCGCGTCGCTGATGCCTGCCGACGAAACGCAACTGCTCTACAGCCTGTGCCTGCACGGGCGCGGCGAGCTGGGCCTGGCGCCCGACGAGTACGCCGCGCTGACCATGGTGCTGCTGCGGCTGCTGGCCTTCAAACCTTCTGGCGCGGCTGCCTCGACAGCTTCCACGGAAAAAAAAACTCTGAATGAAGCCCAGGGCGCGGCGCCGAGGGCTCCGGCCCCTGTTGTCGCGACCCCTGCGCCGGCTCTGACGCCCGTGGCCGGATCGCCGATGGCGGCGGCTCCCGTGCCGCCCGTACCGGCACCTGTGGCTGCGCCCCACACGGCGTCGCCGGTCCCCGCGGGGCATCGTCTGGCCGTGGTCGACGAACCCTTGCGGCAGTCGGAACCCAGGACCGCCCCCACGGACGCTCCCGCCAAGGTGGTCGGCGTGCCGATGCGCGTCCAGCCGCCTCCCGGCCTGCGCGATGCGCCGCGCGCCGACGAGCAGCGCGGCCCCGCAACGCCGATCCCGCCCAGCGAGGACGGCGATTTCTGGTATGCCACGGTCACCCAGCTGGTCGCGGCAGAAAGCGTCACGGCGCTGGCGCGCGAACTTGCGCTGCAGTCGCAACTGGTGGGACGCGACACCGACCAGTGGATCTTGCGCATCGAGCGCGAAACGCTCAACCAGCCCTCCAGCCGCGAAAAGCTGACCGTTGCGCTCAACGCCCTGGGCCACGACATCAAGCTGGCCATCGAGATCGGCGGCGTGGTCGACAGCCCCGCGCGCCGCAACAAGCAGGCGGCCGACGAGCGCCAGCGGCTGGCCGAGGAGGCCATCCACAGCGACCCCGAGGTGCAGATGCTGATGCGCGACTTCGATGCGAAGATCGTGCCCGGAACGTTGCGTCCGGCCTGAGCCGGGCGCTGCAGTCACGTCTCTTATCCTTCATTCATTTTCTTCACCACTCACACAGGACCAACGATGTTCAACAAAGGACAACTGGCCGGCCTCATGAAGCAGGCGCAGGCAATGCAGGACAACCTCAAGAAGGCCCAGGAAGAGCTGGCCACCATCGAGGTCGAAGGCGAATCGGGCGCGGGCCTCGTGAAGGTCGTCATGACCTGCAAGCACGACGTCAAGCGCATCACCATCGACCCGAGCCTCCTGGCCGACGACAAGGACATGCTCGAAGACCTCGTGGCCGCCGCCTTCAACGCCGCGGTGCGCAAGGCCGAGGAAACCAGCGAACAGAAGATGGGCAAGCTGACGGCCGGCATGCCGGGCCTCCCACCCGGCATGAAGCTGCCGTTCTAAGCGATCGATGGCCGACGCCAGTTCGCTCGACGCCTTGGTCGATGCGCTGCGCCGCCTGCCCGGTGTCGGCGTCAAGTCGGCCTCGCGCATGGCGTTTCACCTGTTGCAGCACGACCGCGAGGGCGCGCAGCTGCTTTCGCGCGCATTGCAGCAGGCGGCCGGCAACGTGCGGCATTGCGAACGCTGCAACACCTTCACCGAGGCGCCGATCTGCAACGTGTGCCTCGACGCGCGCCGCGACGCGACCAAGCTCTGCGTGGTGGAGACACCCGCCGACCAGGCGGCGCTCGAGCGCACCGGCGCTTTCCGCGGCTATTACTTCGTGCTGATGGGCAAGCTCAGTCCGCTCGACGGCATCGGCCCCAAGGACATCGGCCTGCAGAAGCTGTTCGACCGCGCACTCGACGGCACGGTGAGCGAAGTCATCCTCGCCACCAACTTCACCGCCGAAGGCGAAGCCACCGCGCATGTGATCGGCGAAGCGCTCAAGCAGCGCGGCCTCAATGTGACGCGCCTCGCGCGCGGCGTGCCTGCCGGCAGCGAACTCGAATACGTGGACCTCGGCACCATCGCGCACGCGCTGGTGGACCGTCGATAGCACGCACGCAGCGGCGGCCGTTGCGGGCCGCTGCCGAACGGAGACAACGCGACATGACCCTTTCCCTGCTCACGCTCGCCTACTGGTGCGTGTTCATCGCCTGCGGCCTGCCGTATCTCGCGGCATGGATCGCCAAGGCCGGCAGTTTCGGCCCGCGCGACAACGCGCATCCGCGCGCCTGGGCCGCGAAGCAAAGCGGCTGGCGTGCGCGTGCGAACAGCGCACAGGCCAACAGCTTCGAAGGACTTCCGTTCTTCATCGGCGCGGTGATCATCGCGCACCAGCTTGGCGCTGCGCAGGCGCGGCTCGACATGCTGGCCGTGGCCTATGTCGTGTTGCGGGTGATCTATCTCGCGATCTACATCAAGGGCATTGGCGCAGCGCGCAGCGCGGTCTGGGCGCTCGCATTTCTCGTCAACATCGCGATTCTTTTTCTCGCGAAATAAGCCGCGACAGGCCATTCGGCACAGGCCTCGTGGTGGCCTTCGTGCTTACGTGAAAACCCGCACGGGATGACCCCGATGCAGGCAACCGGGGCGCACCCCTAAGCTCGATTCAGTTCACAGGAATCGAAGAGCCCGCAGGACCCGCTTCATGCTTCATCGCAGAACCCTCATCACCGCCTCCGCAGTCGCTGCCGCAGCGATCGCGCTGCCGCGGGTTTTTGCGCAAGCCAAGCTGGAGAAGACGAAGGTCTCGATCGCAGTCGGCGGCAAGGCCGCGTTCTACTACCTGCCCCTCACCATCTCCGAACAGCTCGGCTACTTCAAGGCCGAAGGGCTGGAGGTGGAGATTTCCGATTTCGCCGGCGGCGCGCGTGCGCTGCAGGCCGTGGTGGGCGGTTCGGCCGACGTCTGCTCCGGCGCCTACGAACACACCATCAACCTGCAGGCGAAGAACCAGTTCTTCCAGGCCTTCGTGCTGCAGGGCCGCGCGCCGCAGATCGCGGTGGGCGTGTCGACCAGGAACATGGCGGGCTACACCGGCATCGCCGACCTGAAGGGCAAGAAGATCGGCGTCTCGGCGCCGGGCTCGTCGACCAACATGGTGGCCAACCTCGTGCTCTCGCGCGGCGGGCTCAAGGCCAGCGACGTGAGCTTCATCGGCGTGGGCGTCGCGGCCGGTGCGCTCACGGCGCTGCGCTCGGGCCAGATCGACGCCATCAGCAACACCGACCCGGTGATGACGATGCTCGAGCAGAAGGGCGACGTGAAGATCATCAGCGACACGCGCACGCTCAAGGGCACGCAGCAGGTGTTCGGCGGGCCGATGCCCGCAGCCTGCCTCTATGCGCCGACCGACTTCATCCAGAAGAATCCCAACACCTGCCAGGCGCTCGCCAATGCCATCGTGCACGGCCTCAAGTGGCTGCAGACGGCCGGGCCGGGCGACATCATCAAGACGGTGCCCGAGACCTACCTGCTCGGCGACCGGGCGCTGTACCTCGCATCGTTCGACAAGGTGCGCGAGTCGATCGCCACCGACGGCCTCGTGCCGGCCGAGGGCCCCAGGACGGCGCTCGCAGCCATCGCGAGCTTCGACACTTCCGTGAAGGCCGACAAGATCGATCTTGCCAGGACCTACACCAACGATTTTGCGAGGCGCGCGAAAGACAGGTTCAAAGCCTGACTGCGAACGTCCCTGCGACCCGGCCTCGGCCGGGTTTTTTCTTGCGGCGGCCGATGCCAGAATTCCTGCCAGACATGTCCGACTACGCACTCGAACTTCTCTCCATCCGTTGCACCTTCCACTCGAAGGACGATCCGGGCCAGCGCTACACCGCGGTGGCCGACACCACGCTGCGCGTCAGGGCAGGGGAGTTCGTCTCGGTGGTCGGACCCACGGGGTGCGGCAAGTCGACGCTGCTGAACGTCGGGGCCGGGCTGCTCGAGCCTTCGTCCGGCGCGATCAAGGTCTTCGGGCAGCCGCTGTCGGGCATCAATGCGCGCGCCGGCTACATGTTCCAGACCGAGGCGCTGATGCCGTGGCGCAGCGCGATCGACAACGTGATGGTGGGGCTGCAATACCGCGGCGTGCCGGACGCCGAGGCGCGCGAGCAGGCCGGGGCCTGGCTCTCGCGCGTGGGCCTCTCGGGCTTCGGCGACCGCTATCCGCACCAGCTCTCCGGCGGCATGCGCAAGCGCGTGGCGCTGGCGCAGACGCTGGTGCTCGACCCCGACATCATCCTCATGGACGAGCCCTTCAGCGCGCTCGACGTGCAGACGCGGCAGCTGATGGAGAACGAGGTGCTCGACCTGTGGAGCGCAAAGAAGAAGGCGGTGCTGTTCATCACGCACGACCTCGACGAAGCCATTGCGATGAGCGACCGGGTGGTGGTGCTGTCGGCCGGCCCGGCGACGCACCCCATCGGCGAGTTCGCCATCGACCTCGCGCGTCCGCGCGACGTGGCCGAGGTGCGCACGCAGCCGCGCTTCGTCGAACTGCACACCCAGATCTGGGAAGTGCTGCGCGACGAGGTGCTCAAGGGCTACGCGCAACAACTGAAGAAGGGGGCCTGAGATGAGCCTCCGCCTCGACGAGCGCAACGCGCGCTTCTGGCAGCTGGTGCTGCTGGCGATCATCCTGGTGGGCTGGCATGTGGCGTCGCGCAACCAGCAGATCGCCTTTTTCCTCGGCGAGCCGATCCAGGTGGCGGGCCGCATCTGGAGCTGGTTCCTGCCGTTCGAGGTGCCGCCGAACCTGCTGTTCCCCGAAGGGCTGAAGGGCAATGCCGACATCTACCGGCACCTGGGCACTACGCTGCTCGAAACGGTGCTGGCGTTCGGCATCGGTACCGTGCTTGGCCTGGCCTGCGGGCTCTGGCTGGCGCTGGCGCCTACGGCGAGCCTGATCCTCGACCCCTACATCAAGGCCGCCAACTCGATGCCGCGCGTGATCCTGGCGCCGATCTTCGCGCTGTGGTTCGGCCTGGGCATCTGGAGCAAGGTGGCGCTGGCCGTCACGCTGGTGTTCTTCATCGTGTTCTTCAACGTCTACCAGGGCGTGCGCGAAGTGAGCCCGGTGGTGCTGGCCAACGCGAAGATGCTGGGCGCCAACCAGCGGCAGCTGCTGCGCACCGTGTACCTGCCCAGTGCCACCAGCTGGGTGTTCTCGAGCCTGCACACCTCGGTAGGGCTGGCGTTCGTCGGCGCGGTGGTGGGCGAGTACCTCGGTTCGGCGCGGGGCGTGGGCTACCTGATACTTCAGGCCGAGGGGACGTTCGACGTCAATACCGTCTTTGCCGGCATCGTCGTGCTGACGGCCTTCGCGCTGCTGCTCGACGGGCTTGTCGGCCTGATCGAGAAACGCCTCATGAAGTGGCAGCCACGCAGCGGAGAAACCGAAAAACTCTAGCCATACGGAAAGAAGGGGAGAGGCCATGCCGAGCAAGAAGAATGAACAGCCGACGACGCTGCGATCGCGCAGCGAGGCCGCCAGGGTCTCGAACGAAGAGCTGTTCTTCGACCTGGTCTATGCGTTCTCGGTCACGCAGCTGTCGCACTATCTGCTGGACCACCTGAGCCTGCTGGGCGCGCTGCAGACGCTGGTGATGTGGTTCGCCGTCTGGCTCGGATGGCAATACACGGCCTGGGCCACCAACTGGTTCAACCCCGGGTCGCTGCGCATCCGGGGCATGCTGTTCGGGGTGATGCTGCTGGCCATGGTGATGGCGTCGGCGCTGCCGGGCGCGTTTGCCGAGCGCGGGCTGGTGTTTGCTTCGTGCTTCGCGGCCATCCAGGTGGGGCGCACCTTCTGCATGCTGATCGCGGTCGGCCCCCGGAGCACACTGGCGCCGAACTTCCGGCGCCTGCTGGCGTGGAATTGCGTGGCGGCCGTGTTCTGGGTTGCGGGCGGCCTTTCCGAAGGGCCCATGCGGCTCGGACTCTGGTCCGTCGGCGTGCTGTGCGAATACGTCGCGCCGATGATCGGCCTGGTCTTTCCGGGGCTCGGCCGCTCGTCGACCGCGGAGTGGACCATCGACGGTGGCCATCTGGCAGAGCGCTGCCAGCTCTTCGTGATCGTGGCGCTGGGCGAATCCATCCTGGCCAGCGGTATCGCGTTCGGCCATCACGCCGAATGGCACCTGGCCGACGTGTACGCGCTGCTCGTGGGATTCGCGGGCAGCCTGGCCATGTGGTGGATGTACTTCGACACCAGCGCCAAGGAGGCCACGCATGCGATCGAGCATTCGACCGACCCGGGCCGCATGGGCGCCAACTTCCACTATACGCACGTGATCCTGGTGGCCGGCATCATCGTCTCGGCCGTGGCCGACGAACTGGTGATCGGGAAGGGCTCGCACCACGCCGAACTCACGTACCTCGGGCCGCTGCTGGGCGGCCCGGCCATCTACCTCTTCGGCAATGCGCTGTTCAAGCGGGTGGTGCGTGGCTTCCTGCCGCAGTCGCACCTCTACGGGCTGATCCTGCTCGCGGTGCTGGCAGCCTTTGCGTCGCACCTGTCGGTGCTGGTGGTGGGCACGCTCACCACGGTGGTGATGATTGCCGTGGCCGCGCTGGAAGCCGTGGTGCGGCGCCGGGCGTGGGCCGCCCTGGCGCGTTGAAGAACAGGAAGCTCAGCGCTTCTTCTTCGACGGCGTACCGCCACGCTTCTCGCGCACGACCTGCGGGCCGGCCGGCACCTTGACGATGTTCTTGCCCCGGACCACGGGGGCCTTGGCGGGCGCGCCGCCGCGCTTCGACGTGGCGGCGACTGCACCATGGCCGCGCGCCGGCGCAGCGCCGGAGCCGACATGGGCCACAGGCGCCGCGCGAACCGGCAGGTACACCACCACGCTGTAGCCACGCTTGAACGCATGGTTGGGCTTGACGTCGTTCCACTCGGCCACGCTGGTGGGCTTCAGGTTGTAGCGGCGCGCGATGCTGGCAACGCTGTCGTTGCGTCCGGCCTTGACCGTGGTGCGGCGATTGACGATTTCGGGCTGGAAGCTCAGGTGGCCGCCATCGGCCACCACCGCGGCGACGTCTTCCTTGACGCGGGCACCGCGCGGCACGATGAGCGTCGAGCCGGCCTTGATGAGCATGCGCGGCGGCACGTTGTTGAGTGCGCGCAGGTCGGCTTCGCTCATGCCCGCGCGCTGGGCGGCATCGGCCACCGTCATGGTGTTGGGCACGACCCAGGCCGTCCAGCTGGCGTACTGGCCCTGTGAGTAGGCGTCGAAGTTGCGCTGGAACACGGCCGCGTTGTCCCAGGGCAGCAGGATCTGCGGCGTGCCCGCGGCAATCAGCACCGGCTTGTGCGCGGCGGGGTTGAGGGCGCGGAAGTCCTCGATGCGCACGTCGGCCAGCTTGGCCGCCAGTTCCACGTCGAGGTCGCGCGTGAGCGTGACGGTCTGGAAGTAGGGGTGGTTGGCGATCAGCGGCAGATCGGCATTGAAGGCCTGCGGATTGGCAACGATGTTCTTCACCGCCTGCAGCTTGGGCACGTAGAGCCGCGTTTCGGCCGGCATCGAGAGGTCGCTGTAGGTGGTGGGCAGGCCCAGGCGCTGGTTCTTGGCGATGGCGCGGCTCACGCTGCCTTCGCCCCAGTTGTAGGCAGCGAGCGCGAGCTGCCAGTCGCCGAACATGCCGTAGAGCTTCTGCAGGTAGTCGAGTGCGGCCCGGGTGGAGGCGACCACGTCGCGGCGGTCGTCGCGGAAGATGTTCTGCTTCAGGTCGAAGTCGGTGCCGGTGGCCGGCATGAACTGCCACATGCCGGCTGCGCGTGCGCTGGAGACGGCCTGCGGGTTGAACGCGCTCTCGATGTACGGCAGCAGCGCCAGCTCGGTCGGCATGTTGCGCCGCTCAAGTTCCTCGACGATGTGGAACATGTACTTGTTCGAGCGCTCGGTCATGCGCTGGATGTAGTCGGGCCGGCTGGCATACCACTGCTCGCGGTCGCGCACCAGGTCGCTCTCGAGGTTGGGCATCTTGAAGCCGCGGCGGATGCGGTCCCACATGTCGGCCGGCGGTGCCAGCGTGACCACGCTCTGGGAGCGGGCCTCGCTGCTGGACAGGGGCGACAGGGCGTCGCGCGGGTAGACCGGGGTGGCCCTGGAGCCGGTGCCGCCGGCGGTGGCGCCGGGCTTGGGGGAAGTGCTGGAAGAAGACGGGGAGTTGTCGGTCGGTGCCGCGCAGCCTGCGAGCACCAGAGAACCTGCAAGGCAGGTGGCAGCGATAAATTTCATCGGAAGTCGTTTTTCCATTGGCGCAATGCGGCAAACACATCGGCTTCGGCCGCATCGGCGGAAAGCTCGGCATGGCTGCGCACCGCTCGAAGGACAGTGGCTTCGCGGCTGCGAAGAAAGGGGTTGATCAGGCGCTCTGTTGCCAGTTGCGAGGGCAGCGTGGGCTGCCCCTGTGCGCGCAGGCTTTCGCAGCGCGCGTTGTAGTGAGTCAGATCGGCATTGCCGGGTTCCACCGCCTGGGCGAAACGCAGGTTAGCAAGTGTGTATTCGTGCGCACAGCAGACACGGGTGTCACCCGACAGCGCGGCGAGCGCATCGAGCGAGGCCAGCATCTGCGCGGGCGTGCCCTCGAAGAGGCGGCCGCAGCCGCCGGAGAACAGCGTGTCGCCGCAGAAGAGCAGCGGCTCGCGGCCTTCGCCGGCGGGCAGGAAGTAGGCGATGTGGCCGGCCGTGTGGCCGGGCACGTCGATGACCTCGAAACGCAGGCCGAGCGCTTCGGCGATATCGCCTTGCGAATACGGCGTGAACGGTTCGGGAATACGCTCGCGGGCGGGGCCGTGCACCGTCGCGCCCGTGGCGGCGTGCAGCGCGGCCACCCCACCGGTGTGATCGGGGTGATGGTGCGTGACTAGAATCGCGGCCAGCTGCAGCTTGTGGCGCGCCAGCGCGTCGAACACCGGTTGGGCGTCGCCCGGGTCCACCACAATGGCACTGGACCCGTCGTGCAGCATCCAGATGTAGTTGTCGGCGAAGGCGGGCAGCGGAACGAGGGTCATGAGCGGTCAAATTATAGGTTTGCAGGATTGGTTCGCGACCCCCCCGGGCCGCTACCTCCTGGCGTGGGAACAGGCCCAGTTCGATCAGGCGGTGGCCGATGTGTTCGGCTACCACGCGCTGCAGCTCGGCGCGGCCGAAGTGGACGGCCTGCGCGCCAACCGCATGCCGCACCGCTGGCTGGCCCTGACCGACCCGGCGCGGCCCGCCAGGGCCACGCTCCTGACCGACTTTGCGGCACTGCCGTTTGCGGCCAACAGCCTCGACCTGGTGGTGATGCCGCATGCGCTGGAACTCAGTCCCGACCCGCACGCGACCTTGCGCGAGGTCGAGCGGGTTCTGGTGCCCGAGGGCCGCGTGGTGATCTGCGGACTCAACCCCGCGAGCCTCTGGGGCATGCGGCAGCGCCGCGCGCACCTGTACCGCAAGCTCGGGGTCGGCGACCTGTTCCTGCCGGAAGGCGGGGAGTTCATCGGCTACTGGCGCATGCGCGACTGGCTGCGGCTCTTGAGTTTCGAGGTGGAATCGGGGCGCTTCGGCATCTACCGGCCCGCGGTGCGCAGCGAAGCCTGGCTCGAACGCTGCCGGTGGATGGACAGCGCCGGCGAACGGTGGTGGCCGATCTTCGGCGCGGCGTATTTCCTGGTGGCGGTCAAGCGGGTGCGCGGCATGCGCCTCCTGAGCGCAGACTGGCGCCGCGCCGCGGCGCGGGCCACGGCGCCGGTGTCGATCGCGGGCAAGGTGCATCGGCACCGGCCGGATCAAACGGATTGAATTGAAAGAAGAAGGAAAAGAAAGCTTGAACGAAGTCGTGATCTACACCGATGGTGCATGCAAGGGCAACCCCGGACCGGGGGGCTGGGGTGCGTGGCTCAAGTCGGGCGCCACCGAGAAGGAACTGTTCGGCGGCGAACTCAACACCACCAACAACCGCATGGAGCTGACCGCCGTGATCGAGGGGCTGGCCGCGCTCAAGCGGCCCTGCAAGGTGCTGCTCTACCTCGACAGCCAGTACGTGCGCATGGGCATCACCGAGTGGATCCGCGGCTGGAAGGCCAAGGGATGGCGCACTTCGACCAAGCAACCGGTGAAGAACGTCGAACTCTGGCAGCGGCTCGACAAGCTGGTGGCCGAGGGCGGCCACGAGATCGAATGGCGCTGGGTCAAGGGCCACTCGGGCGACCCGGGCAACGAACGGGCCGACATGCTCGCCAACAAGGGCGTGGACAAGGCACTGGGCCGGATCTAATTGCTCGGCGCAGGCCTGTTCGTGAAACACCGCGGAACCGGCTTCGCCGGGCCGCCGGTGTTGCCCCCTGCAGGGGGGAGGCGAAGCGACACGAAGTGCGCGAAGCCTGGGGGTGTCCCTAAATGACGCCGTCGAACACCATCACGTCGACTTCTTCGCCTGCATGGATGTGGCCCTGGTCGTGATGCAGCACCACGAGCCCGTTGGCTTCCACCATCGAGCTCAGCACGCCCGAACCCTGGTTGCTCGCGACGCAGACCTCGGGCAATGAACCCGCCACGGCCTTGACGAAACCGCGCTGGTATTCGGTGCGGCCGGGTTTCTTGCGGATGGGGCCGGCGCTGCGTGCGCGCAGCAGTGGCGGCGGGGCCGAGGCTGCATCGTGGCAGCCCATCATGCGCAGCAACGAAGGGCGCACGAAGGCAAGGAAGGTGACCATCACGGCCACCGGGTTGCCGGGCAGGCCGAACAGCACGGCCGGGTTTGCCTGCTGCAACGCATCGCGCGGAATCAGACCCACGGCCAGCGGCCGGCCGGGGCGCATCGCGACGCGCCAGAAGGCCATGTCGCCCAATTGCTGCATCACCTCGCGCGTGTGGTCGGCCGCGCCGGCGCTGACGCCGCCGCTGGTGACGATGGCATCGGCCTCGTGCGCCGCGCGCCGCAGCGTCGCGGCCAGCGTGGCGGGGTCGTCCTGCACCAGGCCGAGGTCGATCACCTCGCAGCCCAGCCGCGTGAGCAGGCCGAACACGGTGTAGCGGTTGCTGTCGTACACCGCGCCTTCGCGCGGTGGCTCGCCGAGGCTCAGGATCTCGTCGCCGGTCGAGAAGTAGGCGACGCGCAGCCGCCGCATCGCGGGCACGCCCGGCAGGCCCAGGCTCGCGACCATGCCGAGCGCGGCGGGCGAGAGGCGTTCGCCGCGCCGCAGGGCGGGCTGGCCCTTCATCAGGTCCTCGCCCGTCAAGCGGCGGTTGTCGCCGCGGTGCAGCACCTTGGCCGGGAAGCTCACGCAGTCGCCATCGACCTTGCAGAACTCCTGCGGGATCACGGTGTCGAGGCCGGCCGGCATCATCGCGCCGGTCATGATGCGCACCGCATCGCCGGCAGACAGGGCGCCGCGCCAGGCCGCGCCGGCGAGGGCGGTGCCCACGACGCGCAGCTTGACGGAGCGATCGATGGGCGCGTCGACCGGCAGGATCGCGCCGTCGAAGGCAAAGCCGTCCATCGCCGAGTTGTCGTGCGGCGGCACGCTGACGGGCGAGACGATGTCCTCGGCCAGCACCCGGCCCAGCGCATCGCGCAGCGAAACGCTTTCGCGCTGCGTGACGGCGAGCGGCGCGGCCAGCTGGGCCAGAAAGGCCTGGGCAGCATCGACGCTCAGCGCGTCGGCGTCATAACCCGCGAGGGCGGTGGCGATGTCGGCGATGCGGCTCATCGGTTCTCGAGTGCTTGCAGTTCGGCCAGGGTGTTGGCGTTGAAGAAGGCGCCGGGCGCATCGCCGGCCCGGTCGAAGGGGATCAGCACGGTGCGGTGCTGGGCCGTCCACGCCTGGACCTTGCGGCCGCCGGCGTTGGTGAAGTGCAGCAGGCTTTCGCGCAGGCTGGTGCGCAGCAGGCAGAACACCGGTTGCGGGCGTAACCGGGGAGCGGCATCACCTTCTGCTTCGGGCGCGCTGACCATCGCGATCTCCGCGTCGTCGGCCGCCAGCGCTTCGGACAGGCGGGCCGCAAGATCGAGCGGGAAAAGCGGCGTGTCGCAGGGCACGGTGAGCAGATACGGTGTGGCGCAATGCTCGAGGCCGGTGAGAAAGCCCGCAAGCGGCCCCGGATAGTCCGACAGGCTGTCGGCCCAGACCGGAACGCCGAAGGCTCCGTAGGCCGTGAAGTTCCGGTTGGCGTTGACCATCACCGTGCCGACCTGCGGGCCCAGCCGCCGCAGCGCATGCAGCACGAGCGGCTCGCCGTTGAAATTCTGCAGGCCCTTGTCGACGCCGCCCATGCGCGCCCCGCGTCCGCCGGCCAGCAGCAGACCCGTGATGTCGGCAGGGTCGATGGCGGCACGCGCGGGCATGGCAGCAGCCCGGGTCATCCGCCGATGTAGCTCATCTCGACGCGGCGCGGCGCCTTGTCGTTGGCATCGCCGCGGTCGGCGTGGTCGGGCCCGCGCTGTGCGCGCAGCTCGGAGTAGCGGTCGGCCCGGCCCTGCCAGATGTGGCCGATGGCGGAGGCGATTTCTTCGTCGCTGGCGGTGCCGCGCAGCAGCGGCCGCAGGTCGTGGCCGGCGCTGGCGAAAAGGCAGAGGTACAGCTTGCCTTCGGTCGACAGGCGCGCGCGGCTGCAGTCGTGGCAGAAGGCCTGGGTCACGCTGCTGATCACGCCGATCTCGCCGCCGCCGTCGGCATAGGCCCAGCGCTGGGCCGTTTCGCCGGGCGCGGTGGCTTCGAGCGGCACCAGCGGGAATTCGTCCGCGATGCGCGCGATGACGTCGGCCGAGGGCAGCACTTCGTCCATGCGCCAGCCGTTGGTGGCGCCCACGTCCATGTATTCGATGAAGCGCAGCACCACGCCGCCGCCGTGGTTTTCTCGGAAGTAGCGCGCCATCGGCAGGATCTCCTGCTCGTTGGTGCCACGCTTGACCACCATGTTGACCTTGATCGGGCCCAAGCCCGCGGCCCGCGCCGCATCGATGCCGGCCAGCACGTCGGCCACCGGAAAATCGACGTCGTTCATGTGGCGGAACACCGCGTCGTCCAGGCTGTCGAGGCTCACCGTCACGCGCTGCAGGCCGGCGGCCTTGAGCGCGGCGGCCTTGCGTGCGAGCAGCGAGCCGTTGGTGGTGAGGGTGAGGGCCAGCGGCTGGCCGCCGGGCGTACGAATCTCGGCGAGCTGCTCGACCAACCCCTCGATGTTCTTGCGCAGCAGCGGCTCGCCGCCGGTGAGGCGGATCTTGCGCACGCCGTGCGCTGCAAAGAGGCGCGCCAGGCGCGTCATTTCCTCGAAGCTCAGCAGCGCGCTGTGCGGCAGGTACTTGTAGTCCTTGTCGAACACGTCCTTCGGCATGCAGTAGCTGCAGCGGAAGTTGCAGCGGTCGGTCACGCTGATGCGCAGGTCGGTCATCGGCCGGCCCAGGCGGTCGCGCAGCATCCCCGTGGCGGGCACGGCGACCTCCGGCACGGCCGCGGCGGGGGGCGTGCGGCCGATCTGGGCGATCGGAATGACGGTACTGCGGCTGTTTTTCATGGGCGGAATCCGATTTTGCGCCACGGCCCAAGGGCCTATGAACCGCAGGCTACTTGATCACCGCCGCATAAATCATGTCCCGGGTCAATGTTCTGTAATGTGTCCGGTACTTGGGCGACTGCAGCATCAGCACGACGAACATCTCGTTCTTCGGGTCGACCCACATGTAGGTGCCGCCCGCGCCGCCCCAGTTGTATTCGCCGCCGGCCGACGGGTGGGGCGCCTCGCCGTCGTTGCGGCGCACCGCGAAGCCCAGCCCGAAGCCGTAGCCCGGGCCCGGCAGGTAGAGCGGACCGGGCACGATGCCGGCGCCGGCGTTGGAATGATCGGCGGTCATCAGCGCGATGGTGCGCGGGCCGAGGTAGCGCTTGCCGTCGAGCGAGCCGCCGTTGAGCAGCATCTGCAAGAAACGCGCGTAGTCGTTCGCCGTCGACACCAGCCCGCCGCCGCCCGATTCGAGCTTGCGCACGATGCGCGGATCGTTCAGGTCGGCGCCCACGCCGAAGCTGCGGTCGGTGGGCAATGGCTCGGCAATGCGCGGCTGGCGCGCCGGCTCGGGCACGTAGTAGGTGGTGTCGTTCATGCCCAGCGGGTCGAACAGGCGCGCCTTCTCGAACTGGTAGAGCGACTGGCCCGACACCACCTCGATCACGCGGCCGAGGATGTCGGTCGACTGGCTGTAGTCCCAGGTCGTGCCGGGCTGGTAGGCCAGCGGAAGCCTGGCGAGCCGCTGCGAGAACTCGGCATTGGTCGGATCGTTGGCGCCCAGGCCGGCCGCGTTGTAGGCCTGCTTGACCAGGCCCGGCCCGAAGAAGCCGTAGGTCAGGCCCGAGGTGTGGCGCATCAGGTCCTGCACGGTGATCGGACGGCGCGCCGGCACGGTTTCGAGCACCGGCTTGCCGTCGGCGCCCGGCTTCTCGATGCCGACCGTCATGCTGGCGTACTCGGGCAGGTACATCGAGATCGGGTCGTCCAGCTTCAGGCGCCCGTCCTCGACCAGCATCATCGCGGCGACCGAGGTGATGGGCTTGCTCATCGAGTAGATGCGGAAGATGCCGTCGCGCTGCATCGGCGTGCCGGCGGCGGGATTGAGCTGGCCGACCGGCTCGAACCAGGCCACCTTGCCCTGCCGCGCCACCAGCAGCACCGCGCCCGGGATCTTGCCGGCGGCCACGTCGGCCTTGAGCACGTCGGTGAGCATCTGCAGGCGCTCGGTCGAGAGCCCGACCCGCTCCGGCGTGGCGGCCGGCAGCGGCTGCGCGGCGGCCAGCAGGGGAATGGCAAGGCTCAGGCCGAGCACGGCCGTGCGCAGGGTGCGCTTCAAGAACTTCATGGTGCTGTCTCCGTCCTGTGGTTGATGGAAGAAAGTCGGCATGGCGGTCTTGGCGCCGCCTGGGGTTTTCGGGGGGCGGGGCTATCCCCGGCAGAGCTTCAGGTTCGTGCGGGTCGCGCGGACCACGGGCAGGAAGATGTCGGCGTCGGCCGGCGGGTAGCTTTCCTTGATGCCGTCGTCGGTCTTGGCGGCATCGTCGGCCAGCGGCTGCAGGGTCTTGAGGCAGGCTGCGCGGTCGCCGCCCCTGAATTGCGACAGCGCCAGGTCGTTGCGCATCCAGCCCTTGGTGATCCAGTCGAGCGTCTTGTCGCAATCGCCGAGCACGGGGGCGAGGGTGGTCCGGGCGGCCGCGTAGTCCTTGGCGTCGTACAGGTGCTTGAAGGTCTTGCGCGAGGCCGCGATGGCCTTGTCGGTGCAGGCCGGGCTGGGCTTGGTGTACGTGCCTTCGAAAGAGGCGCGCATGCCGCAGCTTTGGCGGCACTCGTCCGATCCGTTGGTGCCGACCTCGACCGCGCCGGCCTTGAGGGTGAAGTTCACCACGCAGCGGGTGTCGTCGATCTTGGCCTTGCCGCGCACGATGGCGCCGTCGAGTGCGCAGGTGTGGGCGTTCGAGCCGGTGGTGGTGATGTCGAAATGGCCGTCGGACTTGACGCGGAGCGATCCGCCCCCGCCCTCGTAGATGTACTCGCCGGCCGGCGGGGTGGCGAGCTGGGCGCTGGCGATGCCGGCGCCGAACAGCAGCACGAAGGGCAGGATGGGTTGCAATCTCATCGGTGCGAAGCCTTTCATGGGACGCGGGGCAGTTTGTCGGGCACCGCATCAAGGGGCGCGAGGAGCGGCCGGCTGTCGGCGCGGGTTCGCGACCAGCGGGCTGACGATCGGCTTCGTGCTGATGCTGCTGCTGGACACCGCGCTGGGCTGAGCCCGGCGCGGGCCAGTGTCCAGCTTCAGCCGTGCTTGACGGCGACGGTTTTCAGCGTGGTGAAGCCATAAAGCGCCTCGAAGCCCTTTTCGCGGCCGTAGCCCGAGGACTTGACGCCGCCGAAAGGCAGTTCGACGCCACCACCCGCGCCGTAGTTGTTGATGAACACCTGGCCACTGCGGACGCGCTTGGCCATGCGGAACTGGCGCGCGCCATCGGTCGTCCACACGCCGGCGACGAGGCCGAACTGGGTGGCGTTGGCGAGCGCCACCGCTTCGTCTTCGTCGGCGAACTGCATGGCGGCGAGCACCGGGCCGAACACCTCTTCCTGCGCGAGACGGTGGTTCACCGGCACGTCGCGCAGCAGGGTAGGGGCCTGGTAGAAGCCGGTTTCGGGCGCTTCGTCGACGACGATGCCTTGCGCCACCATCGGGATGCCGGCATGTTGCGCATCGCTCAAGAAGTCCCACACGCGCTGCTGCTGCGTCTGGCGGATCAGCGGGCCGACATCGAGGTCCATCGCCGCGGGGCCGACGCGCAGGGCCTCGAAGGCATGGCCGAGGCGCTCGAGCAGCGGCTCGTAGACGCCGCGCTGGATCAGTACGCGCGAGCCGGCCGAGCAGGTCTGGCCGGCGTTCTGCACGATCGCATTGATGACCACCGGAATGGCCGCATCGAGGTCGGCATCGGCAAAGATGATCTGCGGGCTCTTGCCGCCCAGTTCGAGCGTGACCGGGCAGTGCCGTTCGGCCGCCACCTGCTGGATCAGCGTGCCGATCTTGGGGCTGCCGGTGAAGCTGATGTGGTCGATGCCTTCGTGCCGCGCCAGCGCGTCGCCCACTTCGTGGCCGTAGCCCGTCACGATATTGAGCGCGCCGGCCGGAAAACCGACCTCGGCCGCGAGTTGCGCCACGCGGATCAGCGAAAGGCAGGCGTCTTCGGCCGGCTTCACCACGCACACATTGCCCGCCGCCAGCGCACCGCCCACGCTGCGCCCGAAGATCTGCATCGGGTAGTTCCAGGGAATGATGTGGCCGGTGACGCCGTGCGGCTCGCGCCAGGTGAAGACGCTGTAGCCGTCCTGGTAGGGGATGGTTTCGCCGTGCAGCTTGTCGCAGGCGCCGGCATAGAACTCGAAGTAGCGCACCAGCGCGACTGCATCGGTGCGCGCCTGCTTCACGGGCTTGCCGCAGTCGCGCTGCTCGATCAGCGCGAGCTCGTCGACATGCTCGGCGATCTTCTGCGAGAGCTTGTAGAGCAGGCGGCCGCGGTCGGCGGCGCTGACCTTGTGCCAGACACCCTCGAAGCAGTCGCGCGCGGCGCGCACGGCGGCATCGATGTCGGCGGCATTGCTGCGCTGGATCTCGTCGAAAGCCCGGCCGTCGGAAGGATCGATGACGGGGAGGGTGCGACCGGAGGAGGAGGGGACGTCCGCGTTGGCGATGTAGTTGAGCTGCATGGGCGGATTTTGCGCGAAGGCGGGGGAAACCTTGGCCTGGCTGCTTTCCGCTTCGGAGGGCGCCGAGCGAAAAATGTCACCTGGTAGTTGTAATGATTGCTTAAGTGTTACGCAGGTGAAGCGGGTCTCCAAAAGCCAGCCGTCCGTGAAAAAAGCACGTGGCTGCGTGCCTGTACATGAGCTAAACACGGGATACAAGCGGATACGATATGTGTTGGCCAGCCGTGCTGGTCTGAAGGGTCAGGGCAGAACCGTGACCTAGGGTGGCCTGTATCGGCAGTGAGGGGCGATATGGGTGTCGAGAAGTTTTACTTAAAAACGAGGGAACGCACTATGGCAAGCATCAACGGCACTACCGGCAACGATATTTTGAACGGCACTTCGGATTCGGACGTCATCCATGGAGGCGCCGGAAACGATCAGATTCACGGCTTCGGCGGCGTTGACGTGATCTACAGCGATGGCGGTGCCGACGAGATCTGGGGCGGCGAGGGGGGTGACATGATCACCGGAAACAACACCGATCTTGTCCTGGTTCACTATGACGAAGACCCGGCCGGGGTGAACGTGAATCTCCGTACGGGCATGGCCACGGACGGCTGGGGTGACTGGGACATGCTGTCGCAAATCTACGGCGTCGTCGGCTCGGGGTTCAACGATACCCTCACTGCCTTCGGCGCAACGAGCTCGGTGCTCCTCGCCGGCTGGAATGGCGATGACAAGATCACGGGTGGCTGGGGCAACGATGGCCTGCTTGGGGGCAACGGCAACGACACGATAGACGGCGGTGACGGCGTATCCGGTTTCGGCAATCTTCCGCATGGAAGCGTTTTTCGGCTCTATCAAGCTGCTTTCGCGAGGGATCCGGATATCGGAGGCCTGCAGGGCTGGGTTGGCGCGCTCAAGAATGGCACAACGCTGAAAACCATCGCTACGGCATTCGCTCAGTCGTCCGAATTTCAGGCGACCTATGCCGGCCTGGACAACACCCAGTTCGTCACACGCCTGTACCAGAACGTTCTGGGCCGCGCCCCCGACGCCGGAGGTCTTGAGTCCTGGCTTCGTTCGCTCAACGCCGGGGCCTCCCGTGCGGAGGTCATGCTCGGCTTCTCGGAGTCCGGTGAGTTCAGAAACAACACGTCCCTGGACGTCGATGCATTCATGACCTCCCGGTTCAGCAACGAGCACCAGGGAGATGTCTACCGACTCTACAAGGCGACCCTGAACAGAGAGCCTGACAGTGGCGGTTTCGTCAATTGGATGAACTTGCTGGATACCGAGGCCACGAACCTCGAGACAGTTGCGCAGGGGTTCATCAACTCCTCCGAGTTCCAGAAGACCTACGGGTCACTGGACAACACGCAGTTCGCCACGCTGCTCTATCGGAATGTGCTGGGCCGCGAACCCGATCAGGGCGGACTCGCCGGATGGGTGGACGCACTGAATCGCGGAGCGAGCCGTGCCGCAGTGGTCGTCGGCTTTTCCAAGTCGGGCGAGTTCATCACGAACACCGCACCTGCGCAGGAAAACTACATGGCAAACACTTTCGGCAGCTGGAGCGACCTGTTGAGCGGCGGCACGGGAAACAACACGCTGGTGGGCGGACGCGGGGCAGACACCTTCGTCTTCGATTTTGCGAATGCCGGCAACGATCAGGTCTACGGGCTCGAGAATGTCGACAGCCTGAGATTCTCGGGCTTTAGCTATGGCGGCACTGCCGACGTACTGAACCACATGACGCAAAACGGGCAGAACGTGGTGTTCACCGATGGCAACCAGAGCATCACGTTCCATCACGCCACGCTTGCCCAGCTTTCGCAAGCCAATATTCAACTGACGGCGTGATGTAGTAACGCGTCGCTCTCGCACTGCCTGCGCTGCAGGGCGGTGCGGCGCCTTGATTGAGAAAAGAGCTTGGACCGCTTTGGATCAGAAGCCAGTGGAAGAGGGGGGCGCGAGCCATTCGCAGGCCTTGAATAGGCTTGGCGGCCCAGGCACGTCGGCACACCCAGGGGCCGCGCCTCTGTCTTTCCCTGCGCTGCAAGGCCTCTCCGCATTGCAGCCCATCGTTGCATTCTTTTCCCTGGACATGAGTGTTCAGGCGCTTGGCCAGGCGATGGGCTGGCGTCCCGAGACGTCGATCGGTGTCGAAGATCTGCGGCACGCAGCACAACACCTGGGCCTCAGGTCGAAGCTTCAGCGCGTCCAGGAGCGTCGTTCGCGGAAATGGCCATTCCTGAAGCAGCAGGGCGAGGCAAGCTCACTCTCCATTCCTTGTGTGATCGTTGGTGCCAATGGGAGCGTGGTCACCGTGGTCGCTCGGCGCGAAGCGCGTCCTTCTTCCTCGGCGCTGCAGCCCGGCGCTTCCAGCGAGGCAGGCGTCGACTCGACGCAGCCTGGGGAAGAATTGCTTCTGTGGGTGCCTGAGATCTCGAAATTCAAATGGGTCTCCATGGCGGAACTGACCGGGAGCCATGGCGCGGATGGCGCACTCTCCATCATTCGCTTCCGGCAGCCCTTGCAATTGGGCGCGGCCGCCGGCTCGACGTCCCGGCGCTTTGGTCTCGGGTGGTTCGTTCCCGTGCTGTGGCGCTACCGCAAGCCGCTGGGGCAAGTGCTGCTCGGGGCATTTCTTCTCCAACTGGTCGCGCTGACGACACCCCTGTTCAGCCAGGTCATCATCGACAAGGTCTTGATGCACAAGAGCCTGTCGACCTTGCACGTTCTCGGCATCGGCATGGCAGGCCTGATCGTCTTCGAGGCCGTGACCAACACGCTGCGCGGGTACATGCTTGCCCATACATCCGCCCGTCTCGATGCCGGCTTGTCGAGTGACCTTTTTCGCCATGTATTGAGCCTGCCCATCCGCTATTTCGAGCAGCGCCAGGCCGGCGATACCCTGGCTCGCACGCGCGAGCTCGAAAACATCCGCAGTTTCTTCACAGGCGGAGCGCTGACGACATTGGTGGACGGGCTCTTCATCGGCATCTTCATCGCGGTGATGCTGCTGTACAGCATCAAGCTGACCCTCGTGACGCTCATCGGTTTGCCGATTCTTGCCTTGGTGACTCTGGTGGCGCAGCCCGTCTTTGCAAGGGCTCTCCAGACGAAATTCGACCGCAGTGCAGAAGCCGGAAGCTTCATGGTCGAGAGCATCCAGGGCATCCATACATTGAAGAGCCTTGCGCTGGCGCCCATGTGGCAACGCAAGTGGGACTTGCTCGCCGCCCGGCAGGTTGCCGCGGGGTTCGACGTCAGCAAATTGGGAAATGCTGCACAAAGCATTTCGCAGGCGGTCCAGCGGATGCTGACGTTGGCAGTGCTTTGGGTGGGCACCACCCTGGTGATGAACAACGACCTCACGGTCGGTGGATTGATCGCTTTCCAGATGCTCGCCGGGCAGGTGCTGCAGCCTGTCTCTCGCCTGGTCGGTCTTTGGCAAAACTTTCAGCAAGTCAAGCTTTCGGTCGACCGGATGGGCGACCTGATGAACGCGCAGCCGGAGCCCAGCAACGCGGGTGTTCAAGCCATGCCGCCGCTGAAGGGCCGCGTCGAACTGCAGTCGATTCACTTCCGCTATCAGGCAGAAGCGCCGCTTGTACTGAATGATGTGAGTCTTCTTCTGGAGCCGGGCGAAGTGGTGGGCATCGTGGGGCGCTCAGGATGCGGTAAATCGACGCTCACCAAGCTCATCCAGCGGTTGTACGGCATGGAGGCCGGTCGCGTGCTGGTCGATGGCCACGACATCGCGCACGCCGATCCTCAGCAATTGCGCCGGCAGATCGGCGTCGTTCTGCAAGACAGCTTCTTGTTCAGCGGGACGATTGCTGAAAACATTGCCGTCGCCCATCCGGGGCTGTCTTTCGATCGCACCGTCTTTGCGGCGCAGCAGGCGGGAGCGCATGAATTCATCACGGCCTTGCCCCAGGGCTACCAGACGCCGGTCGGGGAACGGGGGGCGCTTCTCTCGGGGGGGCAGCGCCAACGCATTGCGATCGCCCGCGCGCTGACCGGGGACCCGCGCATCCTGATCCTGGACGAGGCCACCAGCGCGCTGGATGTCGAGAGCGAGCAGGCCATCCAGGCCAACATGGCCCAGATTTGCCGAGGCCGGACGGTCATCATGATTGCCCATCGTCTTTCGACGCTGCGCCATTGCAGCCGCATCGTCGTGCTCGACAGCGGCAAGGTCGTGGAGCAGGGCGGGTTGCAAGACCTTCTCGCGCAACAAGGCGAGTTCGCAAGGCTCTGGGCCATGCAGCAGCACGAACCCGCACCCATCATCCGCAAGAACCCTGTCGCTCATCGGCAGGAGCGGCGCGACAGCCCGAAGGAGACGCAGGTATGAGCCTCGTGCTGTCCCCGAAAGAGCGCGCGTTTCACAGCCCGGCGCTTGCCATCGAGGAGGCGCCTCCCGCGCCGTTTGCCAGCGGGCTGATGTGGGCGTTGGCGGTGCTGTTGCTGGGCGCGATTGCATGGGCATGCATCGGCGAAATCGAAATCGTTGCCACTGCGCCGGGCAGATTGATTCCTGATGGCCGGGTGAAGGTCCTGCAAACGATAGAGCCTGCCCTGGTGCGGGCCATCCATGTGCGTGAGGGTCAACGCGTCAAGGAAGGCGATCTTCTGATCGAACTCGACCCCACGCTGTCGCAGGCGGACCTTTCCAGCAGCCAGCAGCGGCTGCAGCAAAACCAGCAGCAGATGGCGCGGCTCATGGTGGAGATGAAGGGGCAGCATCTGCCCATGTCGGCGCTTGGCAGCGGTTCCGGCACGGCGCGAAGCGCACTGTCGCTGACGCCCGATCAACTGGCAACGATCCAGGCCCGGGAGGCTGCATTCGAGGCGAAGCTCGCGGAAGCCAAGGCGTCGGTCGATGAAAAGACGAAGGCCCTCAAGGCGGCCGAGTCGACGCACACGAAGCTGCGCCTGAACCTCGGGCTTGCAACCAAGCGCTACCAGCAAAGCCTCGCGCTCGTCAAAGAGGGTTTCTTCAGCGAGGGCGAGCGCCTCAAGCAGGAACAGGAAGTGGTCGGCCTGGAGCACGATCTGGCCGCCCAGAGCCAAACGCTGGCACAGCTTGCGGCGGGGCTCCAGGAAGCACGCTTCCGCCAGGCCGCGGTGGAGCAGGAGCGCAAGGTGCAGATTCTTGCGGAGGTCGAGCAAGCCAGCCGGGAGGGAGCGAGTCTCCAGGCCGAGTTCGAGAAGGCCCAGCAGCTCAACGGGCTGAAGACCCTGCGCGCCCCGGTTTCGGGTGTTGTCCAGAGCATGGGAGTCACGACGCTGGGCAGCGCAGTTGCTGCCAACCAGCCTCTTTTGACGATCGTTCCCGAAAACACCCCACTGATCGCCGAGGTTCTGCTCAGCAACAACGACATCGGCTACGTCAGGGTCGGCCAGCCTGTCGAGGTCAAGCTGGACAGCTTTCCTTTCACGCAATATGGCGCAGTGGCCGGCACCGTGAAATGGATCAGCGCGGACGCCGAGTTTCAGAACCCGCAGGCGCTCGACAAGCAGGCGGGTTCCAACCAGTCTGCCTCCAGCAACCGCAACTTCGACAGCAGCAATTCCGACCAGCGAACCAATGGTCTTGCCTACCGGGTGCAGATTGCCTTTGCCGGGCCAGACGCGAGCATCTGGGTCAAGGGGCGCCCCCAGGCGCTGCAATCCGGCATGAGCCTGCAGGCCGATATCCAGACCGATAAGCGCCGGCTGATTCAGCTGGTGTTGAATCCCCTGGAGAAGGGCTGGAACGAAGGGGTCCGCGTTCGGTAGGGCGTTTGCGGGGCTGCTGAATCAAAAGCCGGCGCGCCTCTGCTACTTCGCCGCCGCGGCCTTCGGCAACGCCCGCACCGCATTCAGCATGCGCTCCACATGCTTGTCCGGATTCAGGTTCTGGTAGTAATAGGCCACCTTGCCGTCCGGTGCGATCACGTACGAAAGCCGATTGGCAAAGTCCGGCCGGGTCTGCATCAGCGCATCGAAGCCCTGGATCACGGTCTTGGCTTCGTCCGAGGCCACCGGAAAGCGGCTCTGGCAGGACTTGACCGAGAACTTCGACAAGGTGTTGATGTCGTCGGCCGAGACGCCGATCACGCTGGCGCCCATCGCCGCGAACTGGTCGACAGCCTCGGCGAAGGCGTGGGCCTCGATCGAACAGTCGTTGGAGTCGGCGGCCGGAAAGAAGTACAACACCACCGGACCCTTGGCCAGCGCGTCGGCCAGCGAGTAGCGGAAGGTCTTGCCCCCCAAGGCGGCGGTGGCGGTGAATTTGGGCACGAGGTCGCCGATGTCCAGAGCGGCCCACGCGGGAGGGGCCAGGGCGGCAATGACAGTCGTCAGGGCGATGCGTGAGAGGATCGGTCGGGCCATGATGCAACTCCGGACGGGTAGGTACATGAAGCGAATTCTAGGACGGAGCCCCCTCCCGAGGGGCGGATGAAACCGGTACATTCCGGCCGGCGTATTCATGGCAGCGACTAACGAGGGAATGACCATCATGAAGGCCTGGATTCGATTTCTGCGCATGGCGCTTGCGGGCGTGCTTCTGGCGGCGCTCGGCGCCTGCGGCTCGCTGCCGCCGGCCCGCGAGCGGCCGGCCGAGCAGGCGACCGCGGCCGATCCGTCGACCACGCTGGCCAAGATCGCCGCGGCGTCCACGCCGCCGGGCGAGCATTCGGGTTTCCGGCTGATGCCGCTCGGCGTGTACTCGCTCGACGCGCGCATCCAGCTCGCCCAGCGGGCCCAGCGCTCGCTGGTGGTGCAGTACTACCAGCTCGAGAACGACGCCGTCGGGCGCCTGCTGCTGCGCACGCTGCGCGAAGCCGCGGCGCGCGGTGTGAAGGTGCGGGTGCTGGTGGACGACCTCTACACCGTCAAGAGCCAGCAACTGCTGCTGGCGCTCTCGGAAACGCCCAATGTGCAGGTGCGGCTCTACAACCCCTTCTGCTGCGGCCGCAACGGTTTTCTCTCGCGCTTCGCGTCCTCGCCGTTCGAGATCGCGCGGCTCAACCACCGCATGCACAACAAGCTGTTCATTGCCGACGGCGTGATGGCGGTGGTGGGCGGGCGCAACATCGCCGACGAGTATTTCGTGCTGAGCGAAGCCCAGAATTTCATCGACATGGATGCGCTGGTGGTCGGCAAGGTGGTGCCGCAACTCGAATCGATCTTCGACGCCTACTGGAACAGCGTGCAGGTCTGGCCCATCGCCGACATCGTGAAGGGCGAGGGGGGCCGCATGCCCGGCAGCGCCGAGTTCGACGACTGGATCGGCATGGCTGCTGCGCCGCCGAAGATCGTGCTGCCGCCCGCCGACATCCTCGGCTACGGCCCGATCGCCGAGGAGCTCGACGGCGGCCGCATGGGCCTGCTGTGGGGCGAGGCACGCGCCATTGCCGACCCGCCGACGAAACCCGAGACCATGACGGCCGAGGAGGCCATTTCCACCAGCGTGACGATGAAGGTCTGGGCCTTGCTGCTCGACGCCAAGACCGAGGTCGACCTGACCTCGCCGTACCTCGTGCCGGGCGAGCGCGGCATGGCCGCCTTCGAGGACCTGGCCAAGCGCAAGGTCAAGCTCACGCTGTTGACCAATTCGCTGGCCGCCAACGACGAGCCCCTGGTGCACACCGGCTATGCGCGCTACCGCGAGCGGCTGCTGCAAAGCGGCGCCGACCTGTACGAGCTGAGCCCGCAGCGCACCAGCGCGGGCGAGCGCTTCGGCATGTTCGGCAAGTCGCTCGGCCGGCTGCACGCCAAGACCGCCGCCATCGACAGGACGCGCATCTTCATCGGCTCGATGAATCTCGACCCCCGTTCGGCCAGCCAGAACACCGAGATGGGCGTGGTGGTCGACAGTCCGCAGCTGGCGCGCGAGATGCTGCGCATCATCAACATCAGCAAGCTGCAGAACTCCTACCGCCTGCGCCTGGCCAAGGACACCGGCGCGCTGCAGTGGCTCACCACCGACGGCGAGAAGGAAATGATCCTGACCTCCGAACCCGAGTCGGGATTCTTCCAGCGGCTCTACAACAGGCTCATTGCACCCATCGTTCCCGAGATGCTGTTGTAGCCTCGGGGGATGGCGCAGACCTTCACTTCACTGTCCGCTCCCCAGGTCATGCTGTGGGGCGTGTTCTTTTTCGGCGGCATCTACCTGGGCTTCGGCACCGTCACCTGGCTGTTGACGAAGCGGGTGCTGCCGGCGCGGGGCATCGGGCGCGTGCTCGATCCGCGGCCGCTGCAGCTGGGACAGCTGCGGCGCGAGCTGGGGCAGTCGGGTGTCTCGGTGCTGATCTTCGGGCTCGGCATGGTGTTTCCGTGGGGCTTGCTGCAGCTGGGCTGGGCGCGGCTCGACCCTGACGCGGGCTGGCCGCAGATCGCCGTTGAAATCCTCGTGCTCGCGATCTGGAACGACGTGCATTTCTGGATCAACCACCGCCTGCTGCATGCGCGCGTGCTGCGCCGTTTTCATGGGCCGCACCACCGGTCGTTCGTGACCACGCCGTGGGCCACCTACAGCTTTCATCCGATCGAGGCGCTGATGCTCGGCAATGTGATCCTGCTGCCGATGGTGGTGCACGACTTCAGCTTCTGGTCGCTGGCAGCAGTGCCGGTGTTCAGCCTGTTCTTCAATTGCATCGGGCATTCGAACTACGACTTCTTCACCGGGGTGTCGTACAGCCACTGGTTTGCCGCGAGCCGCCGGCACCACCTGCACCATGCCTGCCACAACGGCAACTACGGCTTCCAGTTCACCTTCATGGACCGGCTGTTCAGGACCCGCCTTGCAGCGGATGCGGCCGAACCGCAGTTCCAGGCTTTCCGCGAGAAGCAGGAGCGCCAACAGCGGCAGCAGCAGCCCGGGCAGCATGTCACCCCCGCCTGACGTGCCGCGCCTGCGGCATTGGCGCGACTGGCAAAGCGTCGCGTACCTGATCGCGCTGCCTGCGCTGGCGGCTTGGCAATGGGTGAACGGCTTCAACCTGCTGCTGTATGCCCTGGTGCTCTTCCTCACGCTCGGCATCGGCGTGATCCATCACAACCATGTGCACCTGCGCATGTGGCGCGGGCGGCGCATGAATCGGTTGACCGACTTCTGGATCACGCTGCTGCAGGGGCACCCGACCTTCGTGTTCTGGCCTGCGCATGTGGCCAACCACCATCGCCATCGGCATGGCCCGAAGGACGTGGCGCGCACCTACCGCTTCGGCGGCGATACCAACCACCTGTGGGGCTACTTGCTGCATCCGTTTCAGGCCGTCTGGGTGCTGGCGCCGGTGTTTGCCGCCTGGCTCGCGCGGTTGCGGCAGCATCGGCGCGGCGCCTGGCGCTATTGCATGGCGCAGTACGCGTTGTGGCTGGGCAGCTGGGCCGTGCTGCTCGCGCTCGACTGGCGCAAGGCGCTGCTGTTCGTGATCGTGCCGCAACTGCATGGCCTGCACTGGCTGTTGGCGACCAACTACCTGCAGCACGCCCACGCCGACGGCCGCAAGACGCCGCGCGAGGGGGCGTTGCGTGATACCCCCGGGGGCAGGCTGAACTACGCACGCAATTTCGAAGGGCTGGTGAACCCGTTGTTGTTCAACATCGGCCTGCACACCGCACATCACGAGAATCCGCATGCCCATTGGTCCGAGCTCACGCAACTGCATCGCACGCGCTACCGCGCGCAGGTCGATCCCGTGCTCAACGAAGGCGGGCTGGTTCCCTACATGGTGCGCGTGTTCGTGCTGGGGACCGTGTGGCCGCGTTTTCGCAGCCGCTCGCTGATGCCTCCCGATTCCTCCATCCACTGAACCATGCCCGTTTCATTCCAACGCGTTTACCTCGAGAGCGCCGGCTATTTCATGCCGGGCGAGCCCATTCCCAATGACCGCATGGACGCGTACATCGCGCCGCTCAACCGCATGTCGGAGCGCATCAAGCGGCGCATCCTGGCGGAGAACGGCATCCTCACGCGGCACTACGCCATCGATGCGGAGGGCGTGACGCAGCACAGCAACGCGCAGCTGGCCGCCGGTGCGATCCGCGATTGCCTGCAGCGCGGCGGTGCAGAACTGTCGCGCGTGTCGCTGCTGGCCAGCGGCTCTTCGGGCGGCGACACGTTGATGCCGGGATTCGCCAACATGATCCAGGGCGAGCTCGCAGCGCAGCCGATGGAAACGCACTCGGTGCACGGCATCTGCGCCGCCGGCGTCTCGGCGATCCAGACGGCCGCGCAGGGGATCGAGCTGGGGGCGCACCGCACCGCGATGGCGGTGGCGAGCGAGATGCCCTCCCGGCTCTTCAAGCGCTCGCGCTTTGCGGCGCGCGGCTATGAAACCGACTTCGACTCGCACTTCCTGCGCTGGATGCTGTCCGATGGCGCGGGTGCGCTGCTGCTGTCCGATGGCACGCCCGCATTGGCCGGCACCCCCGGGCTGCGCTTGCGGCTGAAATGGGTGCACCAGCGCGCGTTCTCGGGCGACTACCCGGTCTGCATGCAGCTGGGGCTGACCGAAGACCGCGCGCGGGGGCACCTCGACTTCGGTTCCTGGGCCGAGGCCGAAGCCGCCGGCGCGCTGTCGCTGCGGCAGGACATTCGCCTGCTGCCGCACCTGTTCGACATCGGCATCCACGAATACGCGGGACTGGTGCGCGACGGCTGGGTCGATCCGAAACGGGTCGACCACTTCCTGTGCCACTACTCGTCGGAAAAGTTCATCCCGGTGGTCGAAGACCTGATGACCAAGGCGGATCTTGCGATTCCGCGCGAGCGCTGGTGGAGCAACCTGGCGTGGCGCGGCAACACGGGCGCGGCGTCGATCCTGATCATGCTGGCCGAATTCCTTCACACCAAGGCGTTGAAGCCCGGCGAGCAGATCTTCTGCTATGTGCCCGAGTCGGGGCGCTTCATGGCGGCGTACATGCTGCTGGAAGTCGAGGCGGCCGATGCCGCGGTGTCGACGGCGGCAGCGCCTCGCGCGGCTGTTGCAGCGGTGCCCGATGACGATCTGGTCATCGCGCCCCCGCACGATCCGGCCGCCGCCCCCGAAGGCCTGGGCGCCTTGCTGACCGAGCTGGCCGCCATCTGGCATGACTACCGCTCCCGCGTCTGGCGCACGCCGCTGATCCGCCAGATCCGCGAGCGCCGCTTCGCCTTGCCCGACTACCTGAACTGGATGGAGCAATGGGTCCCGCAGGTGCGCGAGGGCAGCCTCTGGATGCGCGAAGGCGCGGCCTCGCTGAGCGAACCCTACCGGATGCTGGCCTCGCTGATCGGCGTGCATGCCGGCGAGGAGCAGAACGACTTCAACATCCTCTTCAGCGACTACCGGAAGGCCGGCGGCACGGTCGCGCAGATCGACGACCTGCGCCGCAACCCCGGCGGCGAGGCGCTCAACGCCTACCTGCATGGCCTGGCCGCCACGCGCGACCCGATCGGCCTCCTGGGCGCTATCTACATCATCGAGGGCACGGGCCAGCGCATCGTGCCGGCGCTGCTGCCGCTCATCAAGGCGAGCCTGAAGCTGCCGCCCGACGTCTTCCGCTTCCTCGAGTACCACGGCCACAACGACGAGAACCACCTGAACCGCTGGCTCGCCGCGGTCGAGATGGTGATGGCCGTGGAGGGGCAGGCCCGCGCGGCCCGCCAGATCATCGACACTGCGCGCCACACGGCCGCGCTGTACCTGATGCAGTTCCAGCACATCACGGAGCGAATGCCACATGAGCCGCCGGGCCGCCCCAAGGCGAATACCGCAGCCGCAGGCGGAGGTTTCCAATGAGCCGAACGCCTGAATTCCTGACGCAGGGGCACGACGAGCGCGACCCCAGTCCGTGGCTCGCGCTCTACCTCGACCAGAGCACGCCGCTGCCCGACAACGTCAAGTCGGCGTGGCTGGCCGATTCGAGCTCGGGCTCGCGGCAGTACCTGCTGCCGTTCCTGCGGCCGCTTGCGCGGCTGACGATCATCCTGATCCAGATCGTGAAGGTGTTTGTGCCGCGCAACTGGTCGCATTCGAAGCTGCTGCACCGCTTCCTGGCCTGGGGGCTGAACCGCTTCGTGTCGCCGGAGGCCAACTGGCTGATCCTGCGTCACTTTCACCTGGGCTCGCAGGTGCTGGCCTTCATCGGGCGCAATTCGCCGGCGCCCATCGGCACCTCGCCGCTGGAGCCGGCCGACATCGATGCGCTGAAGGACGAGATGTTCCTGAAGCACGACCTGAACCTCTTCAACTTCGTGATCCGCCTCAACACGGCGCTGCGCGAGAAGGGGCTTGCGCTCTGCAAGGCGGAGAAGGTCGATTTCTCGATGATCAGGGAGCCCGGGCCGCGGCTGGAGGACATGCCCCACGGCAGGCTCAACTTTCTCGACCTGCAGAGCGCGATCGAGCTGTTCACGCCGCTCTACCAGTTGATGCTGACCGACAACGATTTCTGGCGCGCGGCCAATTCGTTGCAACTGGACGAAACCATCGGCATCTATACGGCCACCCTCCTGAATGCGCCCGAACACCTGATCCTGGTCAACAACAAGCACCCCCTGGTGCCTCTGTCGACCCTGCGCGCGGGGCACCGGCTGGTGATCCACGGACTGTCGACGGAAATGCTCCACAGCCTGCTCCAGCGCATGCAGGCGGCGCAAAAAACCGGCGAGGAGGGGGCTTCCCCGTTCGAGCAGCCACTTGCATAAGCGTATGCTGCCCCCAGATGCAAACCATGACCACGATCCACAATCCGTCTCCCAAGACCGATCTGGCGGTGACCCAGGTGCTGGCTCAACTGCTGGAGCGGCTCGAACACAGTGCCGCGCCGGTCGGCGCCGAGCAATACCGCTCGGTGGTCGAGCACCTGGTGCACGAGTTCGAAGATGTCGCGCCAGGCGCCGATCTGGGCCGCCTGCTCGATGCCTATCCGGCCGCCTCCGAGGTGTACGAGAACCTCAATTACCAGCACGCCGGGCTTTGCCGCTCGGCGTTGGATGCTTCCCTCGCGGCCGAAATCGGCGCCAGGGAAGCCATTGCACGTGCCATGGGCAGTGCCAAAACGAACAAGGACAAGACGCATGGCGAAGGGTGAAGTGAAGACTGCAGTGGTGGCGGACGGCCTGCGCTACAAATCCAAGACACCGGGTTCGCCGTTTCGCGCGTCGGCGTCTTTCAGCGGGGCAACCATGTCCTGCTTCATGTGCGGAAAGCACCGCGTACGCTCGCAATTGCGCACGCGCCAGGTGCTGGGCAAGTCGCAAACCGTCTGCGCACCTTCGTGCAAGGCGCTCGACGAAGCCCTGGAGCAGTCGGAAGCCTCGTCCGGCTAGCACCTCGGTGCGACGCTTTCGCGACAAGTCCGCGCGGTCATGTCGCAGATTGCCTTCCATATCGGCCGCAATAGTTATACAGTTAGAAACAATTGATGCATGTAATTGCATTCATTCAAAAGTTCTAACTTGTAGCCGATGACAAATCAATTCCAGCAAGGCCATGGCTGCCCCGCGTTGGGCGGGGGTTTCGACGCGTGCGAGAGGGGCCAGCAATGAGCAAACCACGCCACGTCGTCATGCAGGTGGTCAAGCGCTCGTCGGGCAGCGCCACGCACCACGTCGAATTCCTCATGGACGACAACTTCGCAGAGCGCCTGCGGCAGTTGCGTTCGCTGGTGCCGCCCCTGGGCAGCCTCAACAAGCAGCGCGATCTGGTGATCGACAAGGTGAGGGTGCGCCTGCCGAACGCCATCTGGCGCTCCGGCAACGAGATCGACATGGACGGGGGCGTGGAAGGCTCCTGCATCGTCATCGCGGCGGAAGGCTCCTTCAACTGCGGTGGCAAGGACAGAAAGACGCGCGAGAAGCTCGTGACGTACAACTTCTCGATCGCGCGCCTGGTCGAGCTTCATGCCGAGCGTCCCGAAGGCGAAACCCTCTACATCCGCGACGGCACCTTCGCCAACGACGAGCCGGCCGATTCGGCCGCCGGCCGCTGGGTCGCTTCGATGCACGAACTCGAAGTGGTGATGCGGGTGCCCGATGCCCCGTCGGACTTCGACACCCTGCATGACCTGTCGCTGCGCCCCGAGCAGCAACGGGCGAGCGGCGGCAACTCGCAGCGCGCCGGCCTCTACTGAGCCGCAGCAGCGGCTTCGGGCGCAGCGCCCACAGGCGTGTACTGCGAACGGTTATCGGCCAGCCAGCGCGTGGAGAGGCTGCTGTCCTGCTGCGTCGGATGGAAGTCGGCCCGCAGATAGCTGCGCCAGCCGCGCAGGTTGCCGCGCAGCAGACCGTCGCGGCGCAACAGGATGCGCACGGCACTCTTCCAGGTTGCCCACTTCCACAGCTGTTTTTCGTGGCGCAGGTTGTCGAGGGTCTGGTGCATCAGGTCGCCGAGGAACATGACCGTCACGCGGCGGAACCAGCGCGTGCGCCATTCGTCCGAACCGCCCGTGGCCTTGTAGATGTCGAAGGCGACGGACTTGTGTTCCAGCTCTTCGGCGCTGTGCCACAGCCACATGGTGCGCAGGCGTGGCTCGGCGCCGTCCAGGATCTCGGGGCGGGCCAGCAGCCACTCGGCGAACATCGCCGTGAAGTGCTCGGTGGCCGCCGTGACCGCCAGCGCATGGCGCGGGTCGGCGTCCTCCATCAGGGCCATGCGCTTGCTGGCGCGGGCCGTCCAACCGTCGACCAGGCCCTGGTTTTCGAGGTGAGTGTTGAAGAGCGAATGGATGCGCCGGTGCGTGGCTTCCTGGCCGATGAAGCCACGCACGTCGGCGCGGTATTTTTCCGCTGCCTCGGGTGGCAGCGTGGCCACCGCGTCGCGCACGGCATCGATGAAGAATTGCTCGCCGAAAGGGAAACTCATCGACAGGGCATTGAAGAAGGCGGTCGAGAATGCATCGCCGCCACACCAGTTGCGGGCAAAGGGCGACTGCAGGTCGATCAGAAGACGGCGGACAACGAGTTCAGTCATGAAAACAATCCTCGGGCGGGGCGTGGGCAGAAAGATTGGTACAGAACCGTACCGCATGCGTCATGGTGCGAGCGAAGATTGGTACTGTCAAGTACCGAGGCGTAGGAAAATGTGCCATTCATGACTGCCACCATCGAAAAACCAGCCGCCCCCCAGACTGCCGAAAGTCCGCCGAACGAGCATTACGCCCGTCTGCTCCAGGGCATGGCACAGGCCGTGGCGGCCAAGGGCTACGCCGACACGACCATCGCCGACATCGTGCGCGAGGCCTCGGTTTCGCGCCGCACGTTCTACGAGCATTTCAGCACCAAGACCGAGTGCCTGATCGCGCTGTACGAAACCGCCAGCCATCTCGCGCTGCAGGCGGTGAGCGAGGCTTTCGACCCGGGGCAACCCTGGCATGCCCAGGTCGAGCAGGCGATGACCGCGTACTTCGACTACCTGGCGCAGGACCCCGTGCTGCTGCGCACGCTCTTTGTCGAGATCCTGGGGCTGGGCATGCCGGGCCTGATGGCGCGGCGCCGCGTCAACGACGAGATCGCCAACTTCATCCAGGTGGCGATCAACAGCAGCGGCACGGGCGAGGGCCCGGCGGCGCACCTCACGAGCGAAATGGCGATGACGGTGGTCGGCGGCATCAACGAACTGGTGCTGCAGGCCATCGAGCAGGGCCGTGCCGGCGACTTGCGCGAGCTGGTGGCGCCCGCCACGCGGCTCGTGCGTGCGGTGGCTGCCGAGAGCCAGCGCTAGAAACGAGTGCGGCGCTGTCGACGCTAGGGGGACGCGTCGAGCATGGTGCGCCAGGCGCCCAGGATCAACGTTTCGATATCGTGCACTTTGCGGCCGGTGGCCGCGGCCACGGCTTCCCTGTAGGGCGGCATGTTCGTGCACTCGAGCACGATGTTTTCTACCGAAGGGGATGTTTCGATCAAGCGCATGGCTGCGTCGACGACGTTGCGTTGCGACTCGACGAGATCGAGCACCGTGTCGTTGTGCAGGATGCGGCGGTGAAATTCGCAGCCCGGGCGCACGCCCGTGACGGGTGTTCCCGCCGGCACACCGGCGGCTTGCAGAATCTGCGGGGTCAGCGATTTCGCATCGAAAGTGACGATGCCGGGGTGCGCGTGACACCGTACCTGCAGCAGGCTCGAGGCCAGCACCGGCACCGGGACTGCCTTCGACAGCGCGTCCTGGTAGGCGGCCAGGAAGCCGCAACTGGTGGTGATCATCGACGCGCCTTCCGCAACCAGCCGCACCGCGGCGTCGACGAAGGGCTGGATCAGGCGCGGGTCCGCTTCCTCGACAATGCGTTGGGGCGAAGCACCTTCCACGGTGAAGAAGCGCACGGGGATGCCGGCCCTTGCGTAGGTCTCCGGATGGCCGACATCGCCCGGCGGTCGCGGAAAACGCGTGTCGAGCATCAACACGCCGAGAAAACCGGGAGCAGCAGCATTCATGCGAGAGGCTCAGGACACCGCGGGCACGGCGCTTCGGCGATCAATTTTTCGACTCAGGACGATGGATGTCTGCGTCTGGTTGATGCCGTCGAGCTGACCCAGCTGGTCCAGCAGGACGTCCAGCTTTTCCGGCGTGTCGCAGCGCAGGAAGACCATGTAGTCGAACTGACCGCTCACGGCGGAGAGCTCCTCCACCTCCGGAACGCGCTCGAGCGCCCGAATCACCGCTGGGGCGCTCTTCGCATTGACGCTGATACCGCAGATCGCCCGAACGGCGGCATGTTCCAGCTTCTGGCCGAGGCGCACGCCATAACCCGCCACGACGCCTTCGCGTTCGAGCCGGGCAATGCGCGCGACGACGGTGGTGCGTGCGATCTTGAGCTTGCGCCCCAGGTTGGCGGCGGGTTCTCTGGCGTTTGCCTGGAGCAGGCTCAACAGGTGGCGGTCGAGATCATCGAGTCTTGCATTCATCGCACTGCCTCCTGAAGTTTTTGGGGACTGAACAGCATGCTACGGCAGCGCACGCAGCGCGTCGCCAATCTTGCGGCGCCGACGGCCGGCCGGCTTCAAACGGGAATGCAGGATTCGGGCCGCAGTCTTTGAATATCGCGCCGATCCCGCGGCATGAATAGCAATATGTTGGAACGACCTCATGTGAAAATGGAATCAAGTCACCCACTCATCGCGCGCACCGACTAGCCAGGGCCTGTGTCGTTGTTGCCGGTCTCTCATCATGTTCAGAAGAGAATTTCTTCCATCCATCGGGCAGCTGATGGCGTTCGAAAGCGCGGCGCGGCACACCAGCGTCTCGCGCGCCGCGCAGGAGCTGAGCTTGACCCAGAGCGCGATCTCGCGGCTCGTCAGGCAGCTCGAGGATCAGGTCGGCACGGCATTGTTCCACCGCGTGAAGCAGCGCGTGGTGCTGACGGATGCGGGGCGTGTCTACGCCGCCGAATTGAGGGTGGGCATGGAGGCCCTGTCATCGGCGACCCGGCGAGTCATGACGCTGGGCGGCATGGGCGAGGTGTTGAACCTGGCCGTGCTCCCCACCTTCGGGACGCAGTGGCTGATTCCGCGCATGAAGCGCTTCGCGGCGCTGCACCCCGGTGTCACCGTGAACTTCTCGGCGAGGACGGAGCCCTTCGATTTCGAGCGTGAACCCTTTCATGCGGCGATCCACTTCGGCGACCCGTTCTGGCCGGGTGCGACCTGCGAGTACCTCATGGAAGAGAGCGTCGTCCCGGTGTGCAGCCCCGAGTTCCGGCGGCGCCACCGTCTCCATCAGAAAGAAGACCTCGCGCATCTGACGCTGTTGCAGCAGACCTCGAGGCCCACGCAATGGGCGGAATGGTTCGAGCAGGTGAACGTGCCCACGGCAAGGTCCATGACGGGCCCGCGGTTCGAGCAGTTCTCCATGATCGCCCAGGCGGCCGCCAATGGCATGGGCGCCGCGTTGGTTCCGCGCTTTCTCGTGGAAGACGATCTCGCTTCGGAGCGCCTGGTCGTGTTGTTCCGCGATGCGCTGGTCACGGACAAGGCCTACTACGTCGTCACGCCGGACTCGGGTGCCGAGAATCGGCTGGTCCTGGCATTCCGCGAATGGCTCGTTGCCGAAGCGGCGGCAAGCCTGAAGGTGGCCAGGAAGTCACGCAGCCCAGCTGCGACCGTCGTGAAGTGACACGTCGATCGGTGCATCCCGCACCGCATCGACGCAATGCAGGTTGACGTTGATCTGTTCGGGTGCCGATCGCGGATGGCAGTGCGTATGGATGCCGCACTGCCTGCAAAAGAGATGGCGTGCGCGCACCGTGCCGAACTGGTAGGTCGACAGCTGTTCAGCGCCTGCGAGCAGGCGGAAGTTTTCCGCCGACACGCGATGGTGCAGCGCCGCCTTGCGGACGCAGTAGCTGCAGTTGCAGCTCACGCCCTTCAAGGACGCCAGATGGAACTCGAAGCGCACTGCACCGCAATGGCACTGCCCCCGCTGCCAGGAGCAGGCGCGTTCGTCGGCCACTACGCGATGGCCGCCGCAGGTTCGGGTGTGCCTGCAGAGGCCTTGAAGCGGCCAAGAAAAGCGCGCGTCGATTCCTGCTGCGGGTTGTCGATGACGATGCCCGGCGGGCCGGCTTCCGCCACGACGCCGTCGCGCATGAAGATCACCTGGTCCGCCACTTCGCGCGCGAAGCCGATTTCATGAGTGACAAGGATCATGGTCATGCCTTCCTTGGCCAGGCCCTTGATCACGGTCAGCACCTCCCCGACGAGCTCGGGGTCCAGCGCCGATGTGGCTTCGTCGAAGAGCATGACGTTCGGCTTCATCGCGAGCGCGCGCGCAATCGCCACGCGCTGCTTCTGCCCGCCCGACAGCTTGTCGGGGTAGTAGTCGGCGCGTTCGAGCAGTCCCACCTTCTGCAGCAGCGCCCGGGCTGCGGCCGCCGCCTCTGCCTTCGGCGTCTTGAGCACGGTGATCGGCCCTTCCATGACGTTCTGCAACGCAGTCATGTGGGGGAACAGGTTGAAGTGCTGGAACACCATCCCCGTGGAAGCGCGAAACTTCGCGAGCTTGCGTTCGCTCGGCAGCGCCGTTTCCTTGCCGCTGAACTGGATCGTCTGGTCGCCGACGGCGATCCGTCCACCGTCCGGAATCGTCAGCAGGTTGATGCAGCGGAGCAGCGTGGACTTGCCGGAGCCCGAAGGCCCGATCATGGCGACCACCTGGCCGCGTTCGATCTTCAGCGAGATGTCCTTGAGAACGACGTGGGCGCCGAAGGACTTTCGGAGCCCGGTGATTTCGATCACGGCTTGGGTCATGTCAGGCTTCTTTCGCAACGCCGTATTCCATGCGCTTCGCCCAGATCGTGACGGGCAGGAGCACGGCGAAATAGGCAATCGCAATGAACGTGTAGAGCTCGAGGGGGCGGTAGGTGTCGTGCGCAATGACCTGGCCCTGGTACAGCAGGTCCGGCACGGCCAGCACCGAGAGCAGCGAGGTGTTCTTCAGCTGCATGATGGACTGGTTCATCAGCGGCGGCACCATCTTCTTGAACGCCTGCGGAAGCACGACGCGGCGAAGCAGCTGCAGGCGCGTCATGCCCAGCGCCTTGCCTGCTTCCGTTTGTCCCGGGTCGATGGAGATGATCCCGCCGCGAACGATCTCGGAATAGAACGCACCGCCGTACAACGTCAGGCACAGGGTGGCGGCGGCCGTTGCGGAGAGTTCGAGGCCGGTGAGCACGGGCAGCGCGTAGTAGAACCACACGAGCTGCACCAGAACCGGCGTGCACCGGAACACCTCGATGTAGGCCCGCAGCGGCGCGGTGACGTACGGGTTGGTCGAGAGGCGCCCCAGCCCCGTGAGCAGGCCCACCAGCAGCCCGAGGACCACGCAGACGACCGTGAAGAGCAGCGTGTAGAGCAGCCCGCTGACGAGGAGCGACCTGTACTTCCACAGCACGCCGAAGTCCCAGTCGTAACCGGCGGACGCAGCGCTTCCGCCGGCGAAATGCTTGACCAGGGCCCAGACACCGACGAGTCCAAGGACCACCATCAGGGCGATGCCCAGACGAGATCGCGTCTTGGGCGACTCCTGCGATTCAGCGTATTCCATGGAAGGCTTGCCTCAGAACTTGATTTCGGGCGGGAATGCGCTGGCGGGAACGCCGGCGAGCTTCTCCATGTTTTTCAGGATCACGCTGCGGACTTCGCCCTTGGCACGAACTTCGCCCAGCCAGGCGTTGACCGCCGTCTGCATCGCGGGATCGGTTTCCTTGCGCAGGCCGATGCTCACGGGCGCTGTGTAGACCGGCGTCGGGATCTGCATCACGCCGACGTTGGCGCGTTTGGCCAAGAGCGGCTGCGCCAGCAGGATCACCAGGATCTGGCAGTCGGCGCGGCCCGATTGCAGGGCGAGCGTCGCGGAGCCCGAGTTTTCCAGGCGCTGCACTTCTGCCTTCGGGAGAATGCGCGTGGCCAGCTGGTCATGGCTCGAGCCCACATCGACCACGATCTTGTTTTCCGGCGCGTTCAGCTGCTCCCAGGTCTTGGTCGGGAACCCCTTCTTGCACACGGCGGTGTAGGTGTTGTCGAACAGGGTGTCGGAGAAGTTCACCACCTCCTTGCGCGCCGGCGTCGGCGCCATCCCGAACATCGCGTCGATCTTGTTCGACTGCAGGTCGAGCACCGCGTTGCCCCAGGTCGTTTCGACGTACTCGACCTTGGCCCCGAACTTCCTGGCCAGGCTTTCGGAAAAGTCGGGGCCGAAGCCTTCCCACTTGCCCGAAACGAGATCCTTGTTGAAGTAGGGAATCGCGCCGGCGATCGCCCCGACCCGCAGGACCTTGGTCCGTTGAACACGGGCCATCGAGCTCTCCGGCTCCTGGGCGGCGCCGAGGGTCAAAGTGAATGCGCTCGTCAATGCGATGAGCGTGCGAATGAAAGTTCGTTTTGTAGACACGGTATCTCCAAGCAAAAAGCTCGCCATCTAGTAAATTGGAAAGAAGTCCTTTCCATCCGGTGACTGAAGTCTAGGAGCCGTGATTGTCACAAGCAACGCGACAGTTCGTCAGGACGACGGGAAGTTCTCGTCATACCGTCGTATTGAACAGGCGAAACGCCATCCGGGTTGCGCAAGGGCGCGACTTGCTCAGGTGCTCGTAAGGATCGGTTGTTACCGAAACATCATGAGTGCACGGATCGGTGCGTCCGCCCATCGCGGAAAACCAGAAACACTTCAGCCGATGAACCTGGAGGGACGGAACGGTGCAGGGTCGAACGCGCAGGCGTCCCCGGCCATCATCGACGCCAGGAGCACGGCCGAACCGGGGCCGGTGTTGAAGCCGATGTGTTGATGGCCGAATGCGAGCCAGAGGCCTGCGTGGCCGGGGCATTCGCCGATGATGGGACGGCTGTCCGGCAGTGTGGGCCGGCTTCCGAGCCAGGCCTCTTTTTCGAGGCGCTCTTCGAGTGGAAACGCTTCGCGCGCGGCCTGTTCGGCCAGGTCCAGCTGGGCGAGGTTCCTGGGTGCTTCGCGATCGGTCAGCTGCACGCCGGTGGACAGGCGCAAGCCTTGTTCCATCGGCGACAGCACGTAGCCGCCGCCGGTGTCGTAGACCGGGCGCCCGAGCGAGGCGCCGCCGGCCGCCCGATAGTGCATGTGGTAGCCGCGCTCGAATGCCATCGGCACCGAGAGGCCCAGCGACTTCTTCGCGAACTCCTTGGTCCATGGCCCGAGCGCCAGCACGACACGCGACGCCTCGTGGACCGTGCCGGCGTCTTCGGTCAGCTGCCAGCCGTCGCCTGCGTCCGAACGGCGAAGTCCGCCGATCGAGGCCTGACGGATCCGCCCTCCGCGAGAAGTGAAAAGCCTTGCATACGCTTCGACCACCTGGCCCGGGCTGTCCACGGACGCCGTGTCCTGGATCCAGAGCGCGCGGGGGAACAGCGGCTTCAGATGCGGCTCGAGTTCCACCAGCTCGCGCGCATCGAGCGTCTGCGTTGCGATGCCGAACTTCTTGAAGGTGTCCCGCGAGAGTTGGCTGCCGAGAAAGCCTTCTTCGCTGCGGTAGAGAAAGAGCCACCCGGTCGTGCGCAAGCGATGCGCCGCGCCCGCTTCGGTGAGCAGCCGTCGATGCTCCTGCGTCGAGAGGCGGATCAGCGCGTCGAGCGCCGCGGTCGTTTCTTCAAAGACAGCCGCACGCGTGTTCGACAGAAACTTCAGCGCCCACGGCAGGTTTTTCGCCAGAAACCGCGGGTTGTAGCGAAAGCTCGCGGACCGGTTCTTCAGCAGCTTGGGAAGCGAGGACCACAACCCGGGATGGTTGAACGGCATCAGCGAGCTGCGGGCAATCACCCCGGCGTTGCCGTAGGAAGTTTCGCGGCCCGGCGCGACCCTGTCGAAGATCGTCACGTCGAAGCCCCGTCGCTGGAGCTCGAGGGCGCACGACACGCCGACGATGCCGGCTCCCAGCACGGCAACAGTGTTCTTCATCTGGCCAATCGGTTCATTTCAGCGAAAAGTCGATTGTGAACGGTTGGCCTCGCGATTCAGAGGTAGGCCACGTCTTCAGGTGCGAGCGCCAGGGGATCGCGGTTCTTCTTGGCCAGCCAGGAGTAGACCGGCGGCACGCGGTCTGCGAGCGATTCGACGTGAATGTCCATGAGGCAGGGGCCGTCGTGGTCGAACGCTTCGTCCAGCGCCCTGATCAGTTCATCGGGTGTGGTCACCGTCCAGCCCTTGATGTCGAAGGCCTCGGCGATGGCCTGGCCGCGTGGCGGCAGGAAGTCCACGCCGAAGCATTCGTCGTGGCCCTTCAGCCGATGCAACCCCTTGATCCAGCCGAAGCAGCCGTTGTTGAAGAGCATCAGCAGCGCCGGCACCTTCTTGCGAACCAGCGTCTCGAGCTCGCCGACGGTCATGTTGAAAGAACCGTCACCGAACATGCCGATGGGCCGGCGCGTCTTGTCGGCGTACCAGGCGCCGACCACCGCGGGAATCGCGGAACCCAGGCCGCCGAATGCGCGCGGGATCACGAACCGCGTGCGGCGGTCGCCGATGCGAAGGAAGCGCGTCATGTACGGCGTGGGCGTGCCGGCATCCGAAAGGATGTGGACCGCCTTGCCGTACTTCTCGAGCCGGTTGTTGAACTCGCGCACGACCCGCTCGGGCCGCAGCGGCACGTCATCGAGCGAGAGCACGCTCTCGGCATGGTCCCAGAAGTTCGCTCGGTAGGTGTTGAGGTGATCGACCCAGGGCGTGTACTTCGAGGCATCGAAATCGACGGGCACTTCCTTCAGGATCTGCTTCAGGACCAGCTGCGCATCCGCGGCGATCGAGAGCAGGTTCTCGTAGTTGTTCGCGAGGCGTTCGGGGTTGATGTCGATCTGGACGACGCGCTTGTTGAGCGTCGACTTGGGGAAGGTCCACCCGACCGTGACGACGGAGCCCATGCGCGAACCGACGAAGATCACCAGGTCCGATTCCTCGAGGGCGCGATTGGCATGGGGATGAAAGCCGTTGTCGCCGATGACGCCGATGGCGAGCGGATGGTCATCGGGGAGCGCGCCCTGGCCGGTGATCGTGTTGACCACGGGCACGTTGAGTTTCGCGGCCACGTCGGTGAGCGCACTGCCGGCACAGGAGCGGTTCACGCCGCCGCCGGCGACGAACAGCGGCTTCGAGGCGTTCTCGAGCAAGGCAAAGAGCTCGCCCACCCTGCCCGGTGCGGGCGCCATGGGGTAGGCAGGGAAGGTCTTGCATTCAGGCTCGGCGTGCAGCGAGATCGTGCCGGGATCGATCTCCGCCAACAGCATGTCTTCCGGAATCTGCAGGTGCACCGCACCGGGCGTTCCGGAACAGGCCACGCGAAACGCACGGCGAACGATCTCGGGCAGCTTCTCGGGCGACTTGATCTGCACGGACATCTTCGTGACGGGCTCGAAGAGCCTGGCGCAGTCGAGTTCGGTGATCATGCCGCGGCCCTCGCCCGGCAGCGGGAGGTCGATGGTCAGCAGGATGACCGGCACCGACGACGCGTTCGATTCCGCCAGCGGCGGCAGCGAATACATCGCACCGGCGCCGGAGGGGCATTCGAAGATGCCGGGCTTGTCGGTCAGTCGCGCATAGGCATCAGCCATGTAGCCGGCAGAGCGTTCGTCGCGCGCCATGACATGCTCGACGTCGGCCTGGCGGCGTTGAAGCGCTTCGTAGAAGGGCACGTTGGTGTCGCCGGGAACACCGAACAGCACGTCGACGCCGTAGTTGATCAACATTTGCACGAGCACGTCTGCACCACGCATGGCAAAACTCCAGTCCGGGATTGAAATGAAAAGGGCGGCCCCCGGGAGACGCTCCCCCCGAGGGCCGATGGCGCGAAGCTTTCAGGCGTCGGCGAGTTCTTTGTGCGAGGGGCTGGAAGCGGTCACGCCGAGCCCCTTGTAGTAGTGGCCCACGCGCGTCGAGAGAAACTCCTCCAGAGGCGCCTGTTCCTGGCCGACGAAGCCGGACCGCGGCAGCTTGCCCTGCAGCAACAGCTCGAACACGCCGACGACACCAGCGGCCGTCGTGAGCTCGATCGCCGTGCGGTCCTTGCCGCGCAGCGCGCTGCCGAACACGCGGCCCACGCGGGTCTCCTGCTCGAACCGGCCGTCGCGCAGGCCCGAAGCCGAAGCGAACAGGATGACGACGTCTTCGCGGCTGTGGGGCACAGCGTGCTCCAGCACCTGGCGCAGCAGGTCGCGGCGCTCGATCAGGCGCAGGTCGTGCAGCAGGAAGGCCATCGCATCGCGGTGGCCCGGATAGCGGATGGTCTTGTAGTCGAGGTTGCGTACCTTGCCGCGCAGCGTCTCGCACAGGGTACCCAGCCCGCCCGACGTGTTGAAGGCTTCGAAGGCTTCCGCGTCGAGCGTGAAGGTTTCGTGGCCCTCGAGGGCCTGTACCGAAACGACCTGGCCGTTCACGATCGCATCGCAGGGATTGCAGTACTCGTTGATGACGCCGTCGATGCTCCAGGTGAAGTTGTAGCGAAGGCTGTTCGTGGCATTGCGCGTCAGTGCGCCGACCCGCAGGCGCAGGTCGTACAACTCGTCGAAGTGCCCCGCCAGGTGGCCGCCAAGCATCCCGATCACGCCGGGCGCGAGGCCGCTTTGCGGCATCAGCACCGACGTGGCCTCCCTGGACAGCTGGCGGATGGCGTTCGTCGCCGCCACGTCTTCCGTGAGGTCGAAATAGTGCACCCCCAACCTGGTCGCCTGCGTGGCCACGCGCGCCGCCAGGAAGAACGGCAACGCGTTGATGACCACGGTGTGCGACGCCAGTTCGCCGGCGAGCGCCGCGTCGTCTTCCACGTTCAGCGTGATCTGCCGAACCAGCGGATCGTTGGAAGGCTTGCCGGCATGCTGGTCGGCCAGCGTCACCGGAATGCGGTGGTACTCGGCAATCATGTCGGCCACCGTGCTGCCCACCTTGCCCGCGCCCAGAACCAGAACATTCTTCACTTGCAGCTTCGACATTTCGTTTCTCCAAAGGGCAACTGGCCCTGTAAAGAAAATGTAAAAGCGAGGGCTGGCAGGTGCCAGAGACCAGATCGTCGAAATCACCGCGCGTTTCGCCGTTTCGACGAAAGGCCGTGACGATTCACTCGTGCTGGATGCGTTCGCCGTACGCCTTGCGCGGCGTCGCCACGACCCAGAGGGCCATCAGCCCCGCAATCGCCAGCGACAGCAGCACGCCGAGATGGGGCAGCACGTCATGCAGCGGTGCACCCATCTGGTTGAGCCGCAGCGAGGCCTGGATGCCTGCCGTGCTCGGGAACGCCCAGCGCAGCGCCTGCAGCGGCGCGGGCAGGGCCTCGACGGGCCACGAGAAGCCGGAGAGAAAGGCCATCGGCAGGGCGGTGAACAGCAGCACCTGCAACGCCCGCTCGCGGTCGCGGAACCAGCAGCCCAACAGCAGGCCGAGCGTGCAGATCGCAGGCACATAGAACAGGAGCAGCACCAGCGCACCGAGCGGGTTGCCGCCGCGCGGATAGTCCTGCAGGAAGAACACCCAGCCGAAGTAGAAGAGGCCGCTCAGGAAACCGAAGGTCGAGAGCGCACCCAGGCGCCCGAGCCACGCACCCATGCTGGCGCGCAGGCGCCCGGCCTCGGCCCAGGTGCCGGCCAGCATCGCCGCGCCCATCAGCAGCGTCTGCTGCAGGATCAGCAGCGCCACGGCGGGCACCACATAGCTGCCGTAGCCTTCAGTCGGGTTGAACAGCGCCACGAGCTGCGTGTTGAGTGGGCTGCGGCTGCGCGCGGCCTGAACCGCACTCTGGCCGCCGGCCTGCAGCTTGCGGATCTCGACGCCGGCCGAGACGGTGCCCACCGCCTCCGAGAAGCCATACAGCACCGCCTTGTTCAGCAGCGCATAGGCGCCGTTGCCCTCGATCGTGACCACCGCCGAGATGCCGCGCACCACGTTGCGCTTGAGGTCGGCCGGCAGCAGCGCGTAGCCCTCGATCTCGCCGCGCCAGAGCGCCTGCTGCGCTTCATGCACATCGGACGTGACCAGCCGCACATCGAGGCGCGGATTGGCCATCGCAAAGCGCGCGATCTGCCGCGACAGCCCGCTGTGGTCCTCGTCGACCACCGCCACCGGCACGCGCGTCACGGCCTGCGTGCCATAGGGCCACGGATAGAAGAAGCCATAGATGATGGGCGCGAGCAGCATGATCAGCAGCACGCCCTTGTCGCGCAGCACGGCGAGCGCGGTGTCGCGCCAGGCGGCGCCGAGGCGGGTGCGCGTGCGGTCGATGGCCATCAGCGGCCACCCCAGGTGTCGGGTGCCGCGGCGGCGCGCACCAGTGCAGCGGCCGACGCGGCAAGCAGCACCGCCGTGCCCAGCACCATCCACAGCGGCGTGGCGGCCGAATGGGCCAGCGGTGCGCCCATCTGCAACTGCTCCATCTGCACGCGGATGTAGTGCGTGTAGGGCAAGAGGCTGGCCCACATCCGGGCGAAGAACGGCATCGCGACCAGCGGAAAGCCCACGCCGCCGAATGCGAAGGCGGGCGCCGTGATGAAACCCGTGGCCGAGAGCGCCGTGCGCAGCGACCGTGTGAGGCTCGAGACGAACGCGCCCAGCGCGATGGAAAGCGCCAGGAACACCACGAGCGCGAAAAGCGTCCAGCCCAGCGAACCGACCGGGTGCCAGCCGCGGCCGGCCGTGATCCACAGCATCGCCGCGACGCCGACCGTTGAAAGGCTCGCGAACGACAGCGCCAGCTTGCCCGCCAGCGCAGCCAGCGCCTCGTGCCAGCGTGGCGCCGTGCCGAGCCATTGTGCGATGCTGCGGTCACGCAACTCGCGGCCCACGGCCCAGGCGCCTGCGGTCATCGCCAGGATGTGCAGCAGTGCCGGAATCAGCGCAGCACCGAGAAACTGTTCGTAGTCCGTCGAGGTATTGAACAGCGCCACCATGCTCGCCTTGATCGGCTCCATGCTCACGCGCGCGGCCTTCATGGACTCGCCGCGCTTGTTGCGCACAGCCAGCTCGACACCGCCCGAGACGGTGGCCACGGCCGTGCGCACATCGCGCTGGATCAGGCTCGAATGTGTGCCGAGCTGCGCGTTGTGCAGCAGCACGACCTGGCCGACGCGGCCTTGCTTGACGTCGCGGCTCAGGTCGCGCGGCAGCTGCACGGCGGCATCGACCTCGCCGCGGGTCAGCGCGCGCGCCATGGCGCTTTCGTCGCCGTACCGCTGCACCACGCGCAGGCCGGGCGTGGCGTCGAGGAAGCGCACCAGTTGCCGCGAAAGCGCGGAGTGGTCCTGGTCGAGCACGCCGATCGGCAGGCGCTCGGGCAGGCCGGCCGAGAAGATCCACCAGATCAGGAACACCGCGAGCAGCGGCACCCACGAGACCATGGCCAGGTCCCAGGGGCGGCTGCGCAGCAGCGCGAACTCGCGCCGTGCGCTGGCTGCGGAGAAGCCTCGGAGGCTCATGGCCGGATCGTCAGTCGATCAGAACGCTCATACCCGGCCGCGCGCCCTCGATGGGCTTGAGCGGCCGCGCGCGGACCTCGAAGGTGCGCACGTCGAAGCCGTTGCCGCCGCGCGTGGCGCGCCAGGTGGCGAAGTCGGGCAGGGCAGCGCTGTAGTAGACCTTGAAGCGGGCCACGCGGCGTGCGTCGGACTTTTCCTTATCGCTCGCCAGCGCAGGCAGGCGGGCGTCGAATTCGCTGCCGACCGCGAAGCGGGCGAGCCGGTCTTCGCGCACGTTGAGCACCACCCACTGGTCGTTCAGGTCGACCACCGTGACCACGGCGACGCCCTGCGGCGACAGCTCGCCGACCTTGGCCAGCACCTTGGCCACTTCGCCGCCCACGGGGCTGCGCAGCTCGGTCTCGGCCTTGGCGGCCTCGGCTTCGGCCACGACGCCGGCAACCTGGCGCGCCTGTGCATTGGCTGCGGCTTTGTCTTCGGGGCGGGCGCCCGTGCGGGCCATGTCGTACTGCGCCCTTGCCGCAATGGCGGCATCGCGCGAGGCCTTCCAGTTGGCTTCGGCCTCATCGCGCTTCTGGTCGGCGACCAGGCCTTCGCGTGCCAGGCCATCGACGCGGCGAAAGGAGGTCTGCGCGAGCTGGGCCGCGGTTTCGGCGCGCTGCCACTGCATGCGCGCCATCTCGACTTCCTGCGGGCGGGCGCCGTTCTGCGCCTTGTCGGCGACGGCCTGCGCGGCCTGCTCTGCGGCCGTGGCCTGCGCCAGCTTGGCCCGGACTTCGGGGCTGTCCATGCGCACCAGCAGGGCGCCCGCCTGGATGCGGTCGCCTTCCTTCACAGCCACTTCGGCGATGCGCGCGGTGACCTTGCCTGCGACATCGGTCTCGCGCGCCTCCATCTGGCCCTGGAACACCTCCGGCGCAGGCTGCGAGGCGCGCCAGAAGCCCCAGGCGAGAAGCGCCAGCACGAGCAGCGCCGCGGCGATGGCGATCAGTTTTCGGGTCTTGGCACTCATCATCAATTCACCTTCACGTCGGCGCGCGCGATGTACTCGGAAAACTTCTCGGACAGGCCGGCGCTTTCGAGCAACTGCGCGAGCGCCTGCACATAGTCGTTGGCGGCTTGCGCACGCTCGGTCAGCACCTTGGCCCGGTTGGTTTCGGCGTCGATCAGGTCGAGCGTGGTGCTCGTGCCTTCGCGCAGCCCGGCCACGCGCAGCTTCACCACCTCCTGTGCGAGCTCGACCGAGGCTTTCATCTCGAGGTACTGGCGGCGCGCGTTTTCCAGCGCCCGCCAGTTGCGCTCGACCAGCAGCGAGATGTCGCTGCGCGCCTGCGCGTCCGAGCGTTCGGCCTGTTCGACCTGCTTCTGCGAGGCGGCCGAAAGGGCATTGCGGTCGACCGAGTCGTAGAGCGTCCACCGCACGCCGAGGCCGGCGACCCAGTCGGCATTGCCGCTCTTGAGCTGGCGCGTGCCGAAGGCGATGACCTGCGGGCGGCGCAAGGCTTCCTCGCCTTCGTGCAACTGCTCGGCCTGCGACTTCTTGGCCGCGACCTTGCCGAGCCCCGGGTGGCGCGTGAGCGCCGAGTCGATGAAGTAGCCGAGCGGCTCGATGGGTGTGCTGATCAGGAAAAGCGGCGTTTGCGGCGTCACGCTGCCGTCGGCGCGCACCGTACGGGCCAGCGCGACGGCCGCCAGGGCCGCGTCGTCCTCGGCCTTGCGCGCGTTGCGCCGGGCTTCCTCGTAGGCGGCGCTGGCCTGCAGCCGTTCGACGCGCGAGATCACGCCGGCCGCGAGCATCTTCTGTGCGGCCGCGTCGTGCTGGGCGATCGTGCGCTCGGCCTGGGCGCGCAGCGTGGCCGCGCGTTGTGCAAGCTGGGCGCCGAAGTAGCGCTGGACGAGGAGCGTGTCGACCTCGTGGCCGGCCTGCTCGGCGTCCGCTTGCGCTTCGCGCGTCTGGGCCGAGACGAAGCCGCGCACCGCATCGGTCGCGCCGCCGAGGTAGATCGGCCAGACCGCCGAGATCGAGGTGTTGGTGCCGGTGTCGTGGCGGTTGAGCGTGTAGCTGTTGGGCAGCTGCGGAATCGGCACGCGCGAGATGAAGCTCTGGATCGACGGTGGCAGCGACTGGCCGATCTGGCCGAGGCGCTGGTTGAGCGGGTCGAGATCGAGGTTCAGGTTGGCGTTGTAGGCATAGGCCAGCCCCGACACGCTCACCACCGGGCCGCCAAGGCCCTTGAGGCCCTCGCTTTGCAGTTCCTTCGATTCGACGGCCGAGCGCGCGGCGGCCAGCTTGTCGGAGCGTTCCACCATGCGGGCGCGGGCCGCATCGAAAGTCAGGGGCAGGGCATCAAGGCGGGCTTGCGCGAAGGCGGTGGCCCCCACCACGGCTGGCAGCCACAGCAAGGTGCGCAAGAGGGGGCGGCAGGGGCTCTTCATCGGTTCAGGCAGCCTTGCGCAGCAGGGCGTCGAGCTCCTGCTGCAGGATCACGGGAAACGCGGCCTGCACCGCACCAGTGGCCAGGGGCCGTGCTTTTTCGAGCAGTTGCGCCGCGCGCTCGGCATGGCCGCTGTCGCCCGACAGCAGGCCGTCGGCCAGCGTGCGCAGCCAGTGGCGCGCCACGGTGCGCAGCGTGCGGGCCATGGTCTCCTGCATGCTGATGACATCTTCGAGCGGCAGCCCGAGCGCCGCGAGCTGCTCGGCGACCTGGCCGAGCGCAGGGCTGAGCATCTGCACCTGGCCATCGGGCAGTTCGCGCATGAGGCCTGCCTTGGCCGCCCGCGCCAGCAGGGCCGGTGTCATCTGGCCCTTCCATTTGGCCGCGATCGCCTCGGCCGGCACGACCATCGGCGTTTCCTCGGCGAACAGGCCGCCCGAGACGGAGCGCGCGACGGCCACGAGATCGGGCCAGGACGAGGCCGGCGCGCGTCCGAAGATGCGGCGGATCGCGTCGATGCCGAAGCCCTGGTCGCGCAGCGCGCGGATCAGGGTCAGGCGCTGCTCGTGCTCATCGCCATACAGGCCGAGCCGTCCCTGGAGCCGGGGCGGAGGCAGCAGCCCGGCCGTGGTGTAGGCGCGGATGTTGCGCACCGTGATGCCCGTGCGCGTTGCCAGCGCCTCGATGGAGAGGGGCTGGGCAGCGGCAGGGGCGGGCACGGAGGAAGCGTTCATGTGACAGAGTTTATGTTACATCAAGAATGTTTCATAACCCCGGGGCCCGGCGCTAGCGAGAGATCAGCGCATTTTTCAGCCCGGCTTTCTTTGCGCCGGGTCGTAGAAGAACTGCTCTTCGGCGATGCGCTCGCCTTCCCAGCGCTGCCACGCGATCTCTTCCATGCGCATCCGGCTGCCGCCCTTGAAGGTGAAGTCGAAGATCCAGTGGATCGCCACATGGTCGCCATTCACGAGCACCGGCCGCACGCAGGTGGACGTCACCGACTCGGTGCGGGCGAGCACGGCGCTTTCCTGCGCGACCAGCGTGCTGCGGCCGCGCCGCGGCTCGGCCTGGTTCTCGCGCATGGTGGCATCTTCGGTGTAGTAGTCCTCGATGGCTTTGGCGTGCGCGCCGCCTTCGACGGCAGCGATGAAGGCTTCGAGTCGCGCGGGCGTGGGCATCAGGACTTCACCTTCACTTCGACGCGGCGCGCTTCGGACGCGGGCCCGTCGGCCTGCGACTGCTCGGGCTTGGCGAGCTCGATCTTGTCTTCAGGGGCACCCGCGGCCTTGAGCGCATCGCTCACGGCCATGGCGCGCTGCTTGGCCAGATTGGCATTCCTGGCCGGGTCTCCGCTCGCGTCGTGATAACCGCTCACGAGCACGGTGCTGCCGCTCTGCACGGCCTTGATGACGTCGGCCAGCGCCTCCTTGGCGTTGGGCGCCACCTCGGAACTTGCACTCGCGAAGTAGAACTTCACAACGCCGTTCTCGACCTTCACCGCGGCGGCATCGGCAGCGGCCACGGCACCCGAGGCAACGGCCGCAGCCGGCGACGTCGCAGCGGGCGCCGTCACGGGCGGCGGCGTCTCGACCTTGGCGGGCACAGCCGCTGCCGCATCGCCGGCATGGAATTTCACCACCAGCGGCACGATCAGCAGCGCCACGATGTTGATGATCTTGATCAGCGGGTTCACGGCCGGGCCGGCGGTGTCCTTGTAGGGGTCGCCCACGGTGTCGCCGGTCACGGCCGCCTTGTGCGCCTCGGAACCCTTGCCGCCGTGGTGGCCGTCCTCGATGTACTTCTTGGCGTTGTCCCACGCGCCGCCGCCCGTGCACATGGAAATGGCGACGAACAGGCCCGTGACGATGGTGCCCATCAGCAGGCCGCCGAGCGCCTTGGGGCCGAGCACGAGGCCGACGACGATCGGCACCACCACCGGCAGCAGCGAGGGGATCATCATTTCCTTGATGGCCGCGCCGGTCAGCATGCCCACGGCCTTGCCGTACTCGGGCTTGCCGGTGCCTTCCATGATGCCGGGGATCTCGCGGAACTGCCGGCGCACTTCCTCGACCACCGCGCCGGCCGCGCGGCCCACAGCTTCCATGGCCATCGCGCCGAACAGGTAGGGAATGAGGCCGCCGATGAAGAGGCCGACGATCACCATCGGGTCGCTCAGGTTGAAGCTGATGTTCAACCCGAAGCTTTCGAGCTTGTGGGTGTAGTCGGCAAAGAGCACCAGCGAGGCAAGGCCGGCCGAGCCGATCGCGTAGCCCTTGGTCACGGCCTTGGTCGTGTTGCCGACCGCGTCGAGCGGGTCGGTCACGGCGCGCACGCTGTCGGGCAGCTCGCTCATCTCGGCGATGCCGCCGGCGTTGTCGGTGATGGGGCCGTAGGCGTCGAGCGCGACCACGATGCCCGCCATGCTCAGCATCGAGGTGGCGGCCACCGCAATGCCGAACAGGCCGGCGAGCGCATACGAAGCCAGGATCGCGATGCAGACGAAGATCACCGGCCAGGCCGTCGAGCGCATCGAGACGCCGAGGCCCGCGATGATGTTGGTGCCATGGCCCGTGGTCGAGGCCTGCGCGATGTGCTGCACCGGCTTGAACTGCGTGCCGGTGTAGTACTCGGTGACCCACACCAGCGCGGCGGTCAGCGCGAGGCCCACGAAGCAGGCGCCGAACAGCTTGAGCTGGCTGCCGCTCGTGGCGATGGCATTGTCCGGAATGATCCAGCTCGTGACGAACCAGAACGCGATCAGCGAGAGGATGCCCGCGACGGCCAGGCCCTTGTAGAGAGCCGGCATCACGTTGACCATGCCCGGCGAGGCCTTCACGAAGAAGCAGCCGATGATCGACGCGATGATCGACACGCCGCCCAGTGCGAGCGGGTACAGCACCGCGTTCATCGGTGCCGCCGTGACCATCAGCGCACCGAGCACCATGGTGGCGATCAGCGTCACGGCGTAGGTTTCGAACAGGTCGGCCGCCATGCCGGCGCAGTCGCCGACGTTGTCGCCCACGTTGTCGGCGATCACGGCCGGGTTGCGCGGATCGTCTTCCGGAATACCGGCTTCGACCTTGCCCACCAGGTCGGCGCCGACGTCGGCACCCTTGGTGAAGATGCCGCCGCCCAGCCGCGCGAAGATCGAGATCAGCGAGGAGCCGAAGGCGAACCCGATCAGCGGATTGAGGATGGCCGCGAGGCCCTGGCCCGAGGCCGGGGCGCTGCCGGCCAGGAACCAGTAGAAGCCCGAGACGCCCAGCAGGCCGAGGCCCACCACCAGCATGCCGGTGATCGCACCGCCGCGAAACGCCACGTCGAGTGCCGGGCCGATGCCATGCGTGGCGGCCTGCGCGGTGCGCACATTGGCGCGCACCGAGACGTTCATGCCGATGAAGCCGCAGGCGCCGGAGAGCAGCGCCCCGACCAGGAAACCGAGGGCCGTGGTCGCGTCGAGGAACAGGCCGATGAGGATGGCCAGCACGATGCCGACCACCGCGATGGTGGTGTATTGCTTCGCGAGGTAGGCCGAGGCGCCGGCCTGGATGGCCGCGGCGATTTCCTGCATCCGCGCGTTGCCGGGGTCTTTGGCGAGAATCCAACTTCGGGCCCAGAAACCGTAGCCGACGGCCACGAGGCCGCAGACGATGGCGAGTATCAGGGGGGTGTTGCCGATCATGCTTTGCTTCTCCATTCGTTCGTTGTGACTTGTGGAGACGGACAGCATGGGTCCTGCGCGCAACGCGTACGGGACCCAGGTTTTCCGTCGCGTTGCTTCCTCGAAGCTCGCTGCACCGAGGTGCGGAGCCGATTGGCCAACGGTTGCAATTTACAGGCAAAAACAGATGCGCGCGCGACCGCGCCATGACACGGAAAGTAAACTCCGGGTTTGTCCCCATCTCCCCTCATACTTTCAACTACCCGTAAAACGTCATGTCCTTCGACAAAGTCTCCCCCGGCAAGAACGTTCCCGACGCCTTCAACGTCGTGATCGAAATCCCGATGAACGCCGACCCGATCAAGTACGAAGTCGACAAGGAATCGGGCGCGATCTTCGTGGACCGCTTCATGACGACCGCGATGTACTACCCGGCCAACTACGGCTACGTGCCGCAGACCCTCTCGGGCGATGGCGATCCGGTCGACGTGCTGGTGATCGCGCCGTACCCGCTGCTGCCCGGCGTGGTCGTGCCCTGCCGTCCGCTCGGCATCCTGATGATGGAAGACGAAGCCGGCGTCGATGGCAAGGTGCTGGCCGTGCCCACCGACAAGGTGCTGCCGATCTACAGCCACTGGAAATCGGTCGACGACGTGAACCCGATGCGCCTGAAGGCCATCAGCCACTTCTTCGAGCACTACAAGGACCTGGAAGCCGGCAAATGGGTCAAGGTGCTGGGCTGGGAAGGCATCGACGCGGCCAAGAAGGAAGTGGTCGACGGCATCGCTGCCTACAAGAAGTAACCGCGAGGGCGCCCGGAGGCTTCCTCGGGCGCTTCGTCGGTGCGCTGAACAGGCAAGGGCGCCATGCCCTGGGGCTGAGGCGCCTCAGCCCCGGATCGCGTCGCCGGCCAGCCGCATCCATTCGCGATTGACCGAGCGTGCATGCGAGTTCCAGTGGCGCGCGGCCTGCTGGAGTTCGTTCCAATGGCGTTGCGCGCCGGCGGCATCCCCTTGCTGCGCCAGCCAGACGATGTAGCGTGCCCGCGTTTCGACGGTGTTGTACTTGCCGAGCGCGTCCTCGAAGGCCTCGCGCGCCTCCGCATGGCGTCCTTCGGCGGCCAGCGCGCGTGCGTTGAGTACGGCGACTTCGTCCTTCCGGTAGTCGTCGCGCGCGGCGCGCAGGCTTTGCAGTGCCTGCTGCGCCTCGCGCGCCGAGGCTGCGCTGCCTTCGGCGACCAGGGCACTGGCCAGGCCGAACTGCAGTTCGGGATCGGAGGCAAAGGGGCCTTTCAGGGCATCGCGGTAGTGTCCGGCGGCATCGGCGGCCCGGCCCTTGTCGAGCGCGGCCTTGGCGAGGCGCAGCTTGTTCTGGGCCGTGGGGGCGAGGTCGTAGGCTTCGGTGGCCGCGCGGTACTCGCGCTCGGGGTCGATGAAGCCGATGGCGGCCGTCGCCACCTTGCCCGCGGTGCGCTGCATCCGCGAGGCGGGCAGGTACTCGACCACGAAGTACACGATGCTGCCCAGCAGCGGAAAGCTGAAAAGAACGAAGAGCCAGTACATCTGGCGGCCGTTCCGCATGGCATGGATGGCGAAGAACAGCGCAATGAGGACGTGCAGCCCCAGTCCGACGAATGGCATCGATTTCCCTCTGTCTGTTGTTGGATGTTGGGCGCGTTTATAGCAGCCCCGGATGGCGGTGCACCCGGCCGCCATCCGCCTCTCAGCCGGCCTTGAACGGACTGCGTTCGCCCAGGTGGTCCATGTAGTTCTCGATGCCTGCGCCCTCGCGCTCCAGGAAGCGCTCGACCGCATCGGAGAATGCCGGGTGCGCCAGCCAGTGCGCGCTGGTGGTCCTGACCGGCATCAGCGCGCGCGCCATCTTGTGTTCGCCCTGGGCGCCGCCCTCGAAGCGCTGGGCGCCATGCGCGATGCACCATGCCAGCGGCTGGTAGTAGCAGGCCTCGAAGTGCAGGCAATCGACGCGCTCCAGGGCGCCCCAGTAGCGGCCGTAGGCGACGAGTGGGCCGTCCGGCTGCGTGGAGAGCGCGATCAGGCTGGCCGCGATGGGTTTCCCGCCGCGCTCGGCGATGAACAGCAGCCAGGCCTCGGGCAGGCTGTCGGCCATGCGCTGGAAGAAGTCGCGGCTGAGATAGGGCGGGTTGCCGTGCTCGCGGTAGGTGCGCTCGTAGCAGCGGTAGAAGAAATCCCAGTCGGCCTTCGAGATGTCTGCGCCGCGCGACCACCGGAAGCTCACGTCCGCATCGGCCACCTTGCGGCGCTCCTGGCGGATCTTCTTGCGCTTGTCGTGCGCGAGGCTGGCGAGGAAGGTGTCGAAGTCCGGATAGCCGGTTTCGCCGCCGGGCCGCCCCAAGGCGAAACGCTCCCCCTCGGGGGGCAGCGAGGACATGTCGGTGCCGAGCGTGGGAGCCGCATTCGTCCAATGGAACTGCACCGTGTTGCGCAGCATCAGGCCCGCTTCGGTGCAGGCGGTGACGTCCGCCTCCGCGCCGAACAGCAGGTGCAGAGAAGAAAGTTCTTCTTCCTTGCACCAGGCCACCACGGCCTGCACCAGCAGCGTGCGGCTCTGCGCATCGCGTGCGAGCAGGCGGGTGCCCGGCACCGGCGTGAAGGGCACCGCGATCACCGCCTTGGGGTAGTAGGCAAGCCCATGCTGTTCGTAGGCATTGGCCCATGCCCAGTCGAAGACGTACTCGCCGTAGGAGTGGTCCTTGATGTAGAGCGGGCAGGCGGCCTCCAGCTGCTCGCCGCGCCACAGCGTGACGAACTGCGGCGTCCATCCGCTCGCGGGCGACGCGCTGCCGCTCTCGTGCAGCGCCGCAAGGTACTCGTGGCGCATGAACGGCGAGGGCTCGGCCTGCGCGGCGAGCAGCGCGTTCCAGGCTTTCGGGCTCACGTCGGCCAGCGACGCGAGAACCCGAATGACATAATCGTTCAAGCCTTTTTCTTCCTTCTGTATGACGCTCAAGCTCGCCATCGCGCAACTCAATTTTGTGGTGGGCGACCTCGCCGGCAATGCGAAAAAGATCGTCGACGCCGCACGCCATGCGCATGCGCAAGGTGCACGCCTTCTGTTGACGCCCGAACTCTCGATCGCCGGCTATGCGGCGGAGGACCTGTTCCTCCGTCCCGCCTTCACCGAAGCCTGTGATGATGCCGTGAAAGACATCGCCGCCGCGCTGGCCGACCTCAAAGACATGGTCGTGGTGGTGGGGCATCCGACCGGCGGCAGCCTGCGCAGCCGCTCCGTGGCAGTGCAGATGCGCCACAACGCCGCCAGCGTCATCAAGGAAGGGCGCATCCTCGAGACCTACGCCAAGCGCGAACTGCCGAACTACCAGGTGTTCGACGAGCGCCGCTATTTCACGCCGGGGCAGGGCACCTGCGTGTTCGAAGCGGGCGGCGTCCTGGTCGGCCTGTTGATCTGCGAGGACGCCTGGTTCGACCAGCCCGCCGAACTGGCGCGTGCGGCCGGTGCCGAGGTGCTTGCCGTGATCAATGCCTCGCCTTACCACGTGGGCAAGGAAGGCGAGCGCGTGGCGCGCATGGCCGACCGCGCGCGCGCCGTGGGCCTGCCGCTGGTCTACGCGCACCTGGTTGGCGGGCAGGACGAAGTGGTGTTCGACGGGGCTTCCTTCGCGCTGCAGGCCGATGGTGCACTGGCCATGCAGGCCGGGAGTTTCCAGGAGAAAGTGGTGTTTGCGCAGATGGAGCGCTCGCCGCAGGGTGCAGGTTTCGTGGCCGACCCCGCGGCCATCGCCGCGCCGCGCGAGGCCGAAGCGCAGCTGTGGGACGCGCTGGTGCTGGGCGTGCGCGACTACATCGGCAAGAACGGCTTTCCAAGCGCCATCCTGGGGCTTTCGGGCGGCATCGACTCCGCATTGGTGCTCGCCATCGCGGTCGATGCACTCGGCAGGGACAAGGTGCGCGCGGTGATGATGCCTTCGCCTTACACCGCCGACATCAGCTGGATCGACGCGCGCGAGATGGCCGGCCGCCTCGGTGTGCGCTACGACGAGATCTCGATCAAGCACACCTTCGAATCCTTCAAGGACGCCTTGGCCGAGGAATTCAAGGGCCGCCCCGAGGACACGGCCGAGGAAAACATCCAGGCCCGCATTCGCGGCACGCTGCTGATGGGGCTGTCGAACAAGTTCGGCTCGATCGTCCTGACCACCGGCAACAAGAGCGAAATGGCCACCGGCTACTGCACGCTCTATGGCGACATGGCGGGTGGTTTCGCTGTCATCAAGGACCTGCTCAAGACCACGGTGTTCGCGCTGGCACGCTGGCGCAATGCCCATGACCCGTACGGCACCGGTGCCTCGCCGATCCCCGAGCGGATCATCACGCGCCCCCCGAGCGCCGAACTCCGGCCTGATCAGACCGACCAGGACAGCCTGCCGCCCTACGACATCCTCGACGGAATCCTGGCACGCTACATGCAGGACGACGAGGGCATCGACGAAATCATTGCCGCAGGCTACGAGCGCGCGGTGGTCGAGCGGGTTGCGCGGCTCATCAGGATCAATGAATACAAGCGGCGCCAGGCGCCAGTCGGAATCCGGGTCACCCATCGCAGCTTCGGCAAGGATTGGCGTTACCCTATCACCAGCAAATTCAACGAAACCGCCGGAGCACGAAAACCATGAAGCAGATCACCGCCATCGTCAAACCCTTCAAGCTCGAGGACGTGCGCGAGGCCTTGGCCGAAGTGGGCGTCACCGGCCTGACCGTGACCGAGGTCAAGGGCTTCGGTCGCCAGAAGGGGCACACCGAGCTCTACCGCGGAGCGGAATACGTGGTCGACTTCCTGCCCAAGATGAAGGTCGAAGTGGTCGTCAACGAGGCCGATGTGGAGCGCTGCATCGAGGCCATCGTCAACTCCGCGCGCACCGGAAAGATCGGCGACGGCAAGATCTTCGTCACCGGGGTGGAACGCATCGTGCGCATCCGCACGGGTGAAGAGAACGAAAACGCAGTTTGAGGGCCCGCCCCCAGGCTGCGCGCACTTCGTGTCGCTTCGCCTACCCCCTACCGGGGGCAACACCTGAGGCCCGGCGGAGCCGGTTCCTCGGTGTTTCTGGAGGGGATCCGGGGACCTTCGCGGGTCAGAGGTTTTCCGAGAGCCGGTCTTCGCGGGGGTGGAGCGGCACTTCGGCGCGCAGCGCCGTGAGCAGTTCGGGCACGTCGGTGCCGGTGCGGATCAATGCCATCTGCCATTCGCCCATGAAGCCTTCGCGCACGCTGTGCGCCAGGAAGCCCAGCAGGCCGTCGTAGTAGCCGGCGGTGTTGAGGATGCCGGTGGGCTTGTCGTGGTAGCCGAGCTGGCGCCAGGTCCAGATCTCGAACAGCTCCTCGAAGGTGCCGATGCCGCCCGCGAGGGCCACGAAGGCGTCTGCACGCTCGCCCATCATGGCCTTGCGCTCGTGCATGGTGTCGACCACATGCAGCTCGTCGCACAGCGGGTTGGCCAGTTCCTTGTCGACCAGGGCCTTGGGGATGATGCCGACGACGCGGCCGCCGGCGAGGCGGGTGGCTTCGGCCACCGTGCCCATCAGGCCGGTGCGGCCTCCACCATAGACCAGCTGGCCGCCGTGCTGGCCGATCCACTGGCCGACCGCTTGCGCAGCCTGGGAAAACTCGGGGCGCTCGCCGGGGCGCGAGCCGCAATACACACAGATCGAAAATTCAGGATTCATCCTGCCATCATGCCGCAGGCTGCCTGTCTTCTCATGACATGAAGCGTTGCCACAACGCCGCCAGCCAGATGCCGCCGCACAGCGTGAGCGACAGCAGCACGGCGGCGCTGCCCATGTCCTTGGCGCGCTTGGATAGGTCATGCCATTCGGGGCCGATGCGGTCGATGGCGGCTTCCACGGCGGTATTGAGCAGCTCCACGATCATCACCAGGATCGCGCTGCCGGCGAGCAGCGCCACCTCGACCCAACTGCGCCCGAGCCAGAAGGCCGCGGGAATCATCACGATCGAGAGGATGGCTTCCTGCCGGAAGGCGGGCTCGCTCCAGCCGGCGCGAAGCCCATGCAGCGAAATCAGCGTGGCATGCCAGACGCGCTCGAGGCCCTTGCGGGCCTTCTGCGGATTGACGGCGGGATCGGGAAGTTGGGGCAAGGCACTCATTGGCGGCTCATCGGCTTGGAGGTGATGAGCCGCGTACCGGCCCAGGCGTCGTGCCAGAACTGGCGCTCGGGGTGAAAACGCGCCAGCAGGGCCCAGACGGCGACCCAGCCAAAGATCAGGACGGCGGATTCGCCGCCCGAAAGCTTGAAGGGGGCAATCGCGGCCAGCGGCGGCAGGAACCAGACCCAGCTCAGCAGGTAGCGCACCAGTGCGCGGCCCTGGCTGACGGGTTGGCCGTGAATGTCGACGATGCGGATGTTCCAGGTTTTCATGGCGAGTGTCTGGCCCTTGGCCCAGAACCAGACGAAGTACACGCCAAACACGACGAAAAGAAAAGCCTGGAGCAGATGCCGGCGCGAGTCCATGGCATCGCGCATCTGGCCCAGCGTGCTGAACAGCCAGCCCGAGACGAACACGACCGCGAACAGCAGCATGCCCTCGTAGAGCCAGCAGGCCATGCGGCGCCACAGGCTGGGCACTATCGAAAGAGGAGCGCTGGTTGCCGCGGAGACGGGCGAAGCAGGCCGATCGGGTCCCGAAGCCTCGGGAGAACTGGAAACCATCGAAGCCTTGGGGTCGTCAGGGGGCGGAAGGGGGCGGGTCGGCCGCGGTCGCGGTGGGAGCCGGGACTTGGGCTTCGGCAGGAACCGGCGGCGATGCAACGCTGACCGATGCGGGCACTGCGGCAGGCGCAACGCTCGCCGCCGGCGCCCGTTCCGGCGGCGACCCCACCAGGACGGTTGCAGGGGCAGGCGTCATCGGGGCCGGCGACGGTGCCAGCACGATCCTGGGCGTGTGCTGTCCGGGTGGCGTGACGGCCGGCACCGGCACGAGCTTTTGCGACGAAACCGGGCGTACGGGAATGGCGGCACCGCGGGGCTTGGCCGGGGCGCGCTCGGCGAGCCTGCGCTTTTCTTCTTCGCTCAAGGCCTGGTATTGCTCCCATTTGGCCTTGCGCTCGTCGGGCGGCACCTGCTTGACTTCGGCGAAGTTCAGGCGTGCCTGGGCGCGCTGCTGATTGCTCAGGGCGGCCCACTCGATCATGCGGCTGTGCAAAGTGACTTTGTCATCCGGCGACATGTTCGCGAAGTTTCGTGACAGTGCCAGCCACTTGCGCTTTTGCCCTGCATTCAGCGTGTTCCAGTGCGGGGTCAGCGGCTTCAGTGCCTGTTGCTGTTCGGCGGTGAGCTCGTTCCAGAGCGGCTTGGTTGCCGGGGCCACCTTGGGGCTGGCGGCAGTGCCCGCCGCGGCCGGCACGGCGCCGCTTGCCGTGGCCTTGTCCGCCTCGGTATGGGGCGGCTGGGCGTCGGCGACCGTCAGGCCGAAGGCCGCAACGGCAAGTACGCCCACCCAAACGACTGCGCCCGCCGTGAGCGGGCGCAACGGGCGGGATGTGTTTGCGCTGGAAATGGAACGGCGTCGCATTCGGTCGATCAGAGATTCTTCAGTCGGAAGCGCCGTCGGCCTTCAGGAATTGGGCAAAGCCCGGATCGGTGTAGGCGGCGGGGGGGAGGTCGCCGGTCAGCAGTGCGGAGTCGACTTCGGCCAGTTCGCTGGCGCGGTCGTCGTCCTGCATCACGCTGATGGTGACGAGGCCGGCCACGAGCGCGATCAGTGGCACCACAGACCCGATGCGGGTCCACCAGCCACCGCCCAGCGTAAGCGTGCGGCCCGACTGCACCACCTGCGGCGCAGCCCGCAATTGCGGGGCCTGCTTGCGCGCGGCAACGGCTTGCGCACGCGCAACGCGCAACCGCTCGCCGATGTCGTGCGGCAACGCCTGGTTTCCGGCAGACAGCCGGGCAACCAGCCGTTGGCCGAACCGGTCTTCGGCGACGGTAGAAGAAGAGGTTGGAACCTTAGTGTTCATAGCGATATTCCCTTGGCCTTGAGCGCCTTGCTCAGAGCGTGAACGGCTCGCGAGCAATGGGTTTTGACGCTGCCCTCGGAGCAGCCCATCGCGGCGGCCGTCTCTGCGACGTCCATTTCCTCCCAGTAACGCATCAGGAAAGCCTCGCGTTGACGACCCGGCAGCGCTGCGATCTGCTCCTCGATCTCGTGGAAGACCTGGGTGCGGCGGGTGGTGTCCTCGGCGCTCTCCGTCTCCCTAGAGTCGGTTGGCGAGACGAAGTTCTCCAGAAGATCGAAATCTCCATCGTCGTCGACCGAGTCGAAGTCGCTGAGGTTCGAAAACAGGGCGCGGCGGGTTTTTTGGCGGCGGAACCAGTCGAGGGTGCAGTTCGACAGGATGCGCTGGAACAGCATCGGCAGCTCGTTGGCCGGCTTGTCGCCATAGTGCTGCGCCAGCTTCATCATGCTGTCCTGCACGATATCGAGTGCCGCTTCTTCGTCCCGCACGTGGTAGACCGAGCGCTTGAAAGCGCGCCGTTCGACGCTTTTCAGGAATTCGGATAGTTCTTGTTCAGTGGCCAAGCGAGAGGGGGGCGCAGGGCGCGCCGCGTGGGAAGGGATGTCTAGCGAACGCTTATGTTTTCCGCCGCGGATTATGCCCCGATGGCTTTACAAGCGACCTGAAGCGAACCTGAACAGCCAGTAATGTCATAATCCGCCCTGCAAGTCAAAAGGCAAACGGGTCAAGGTCCGGCGGAACATCAGTCCGCTCATGGCTATGGCCTCAAGTCCTGGCGCGGCCCCACAAGGGCTGGCAAGGGGCACCCAAGGTTTTTCGTTCCCGAAAAAACACAAAGGTTGATCATGGAAATCTCGAAGGCGGAAATCATTTCCGCAGCAGCCGCGTCCTCTGGCGCCGGCCATCCAACGCAAGAACTCATGGGCGCCGAAGTGCTGGTCAAGGCACTGCAGGCCGAAGGCGTCCAGTACGTCTGGGGCTATCCCGGCGGCGCGGTTCTGTACATCTACGACGCGTTCTACAAGCAGGACACCATCCAGCACGTGCTGGTACGCCACGAGCAGGCGGCAGTCCATGCGGCCGACGGCTATGCCCGTGCCACTGGCGAAGTCGGCGTGGCGCTGGTCACCTCGGGGCCCGGCCTGACCAATGCGGTCACCGGCATTGCCACGGCGTACATGGATTCGATCCCGATGGTGATCATCTCGGGCCAGGTGCCGACGGCGGCCATCGGCCTCGACGCCTTCCAGGAATGCGACACGGTCGGCATCACGCGCCCCATCGTCAAGCACAACTTCCTCGTCAAGGATCCGAAGGATCTGGCCATGACGATGAAGAAGGCCTTCCACATCGCACGCAGCGGCCGTCCGGGTCCGGTGGTGGTGGACGTGCCCAAGGACGTTTCCTTCAAGAAGACGCCTTACGCCGGCTATCCCGACAAGGTCGAGATGCGCTCGTACAACCCGGTGCGCAAGGGGCACGGCGGGCAGATCCGCAAGGCGCTGCAGCTGTTGCTGGCGGCCAAGCGTCCCTACATCTACACCGGCGGCGGCGTGCTGCTGGGCAATGCCTGCAACGAACTGCGCACGCTGGTCGACATGCTGGGCTATCCGGTCACCAACACCCTGATGGGCCTGGGCGCCTATCCGGCGAGCGACCGCAAGTTCCTCGGCATGCTGGGCATGCACGGCACCATCGAAGCCAACAACGCGATGCAGAACTGCGACGTGCTGCTGGCCGTGGGCGCGCGCTTCGACGACCGCGTGATCGGCAACCCCAAGCACTTCGCGCAGAACGAACGCAAGATCATCCACGTCGACATCGACCCGTCGAGCATTTCGAAGCGCGTGAAGGTCGACATCCCGATCGTCGGCGACGTGAAGGATGTGCTCACCGAGCTGATCTCGATGATCCGCGAGAGCACCACCAAGCCCGATGCCGGCGCGCTGGCCGACTGGTGGAAGACCATCGAGGCCTGGCGCTCGCGCGATTGCCTCAAGTACGACCGCGGCAACAAGGACGTGATCAAGCCGCAGTACGTGGTCGAGACCCTCTGGAACATGACCAAGGACGCCGACGCGTACATCACGTCGGACGTGGGCCAGCACCAGATGTGGGCCGCGCAGTACTACCGCTTCGACGAGCCGCGCCGCTGGATCAATTCGGGCGGCCTGGGCACCATGGGCGTCGGCATTCCGTACGCCATGGGCATCAAGCTCGCGAAGCCCGACTCGGAAGTGTTCACCATCACGGGCGAAGGCTCGGTGCAGATGTGCATCCAGGAGCTTTCCACCTGCCTGCAGTACAACACGCCGATCAAGATCTGCTCGCTCAACAACCGCTACCTGGGCATGGTGCGCCAGTGGCAGGAGATCGAATACTCCGGCCGCTACAGCCACAGCTACATGGACGCGCTCCCCAACTTCGTGAAGCTCGCCGAGGCCTATGGCCACGTCGGCATGCTGATCGAGCGTCCACAAGACGTGGAGCCGGCGCTGCGTGAGGCGCGCAAGCTCAAGGACCGCACGGTGTTCATGGACTTCCGCACCGACCCCACCGAGAACGTGTTCCCGATGGTGAAGGCCGGCATGGGCATCACCGAGATGCTGTTGGGCTCCGAAGATCTCTGATCGTCGGCGCATTCGCTTAACTCTTTACTGACGAATCTATTGCCCGCCAAGCCCGCGCATTACCGTGCACGGGGGAGGGCGGCGAAAAGAGGAGTCACGCAAACATGAAACACATCATTGCAGTGCTGCTGGAAAACGAGCCGGGTGCTCTTTCCCGCGTGGTGGGCCTGTTCTCGGCCCGTGGCTACAACATCGAGTCGCTGACCGTCGCACCCACCGAGGACCCGAGCCTCTCGCGCATGACCATCGTCACCACCGGTTCGGACGACGTGATCGAGCAGATCACCAAGCACCTGAACCGGCTGATCGAAGTCGTGAAGGTCGTCGACCTGACCGAAGGCGCCTACACCGAGCGCGAGCTCATGATGGTGAAGGTGCGGGCGGTCGGCAAGGAGCGCGAGGAGATGATGCGCATGGCCGAGATCTTCCGCGGCCGCATCATCGACGTCACGGACAAGAGCTACACCATCGAACTCACCGGCGACCACGGCAAGAACGACGCTTTTCTTGAAGCGATCGACCGCAGCGCTATCCTCGAGACTGTCCGCACCGGCGCCAGCGGCATCGGGCGCGGCGAGCGCATCCTGCGCGTATAGGGGGTGAAGATCCCCTCAGTTTCACTGCTTTAAATCAATACACGAGGAGAAGGTTAATGCAAGATTTGCTGGGATTCGACAAGATGGTGACGCCAATCATCATCCGGATACTGTATTTCCTCGGGCTGCTGGGTGTGCTTGCGATGACCGTCGTGTCGTTGTTTCAGGGCCGCTTCCTGGCTGCCATCGGTATTCTTGTTTTCGGCGCGATCATGGTTCGCGTCTACAGCGAATTGCTGATCCTGCTGTTCCGCATTCACGACAACCTCGTGTCCATCAACCAGCAAATGAAGGACCGGAATTCTTCCGGCCAACTGTGAGTGAACGCACCCCTGCAGAGGGGTGCCAGAGATTAAATAGGAAAGACGCATATGAAGGTTTACTACGACAAGGACGCGGATCTCAGCCTCATCAAGGGCAAGACCGTCGCAATCATCGGTTACGGGTCGCAAGGTCACGCGCACGCGCAGAACCTAAACGACAGCGGCGTCAAGGTCGTGGTCGGCCTGCGCAAGGGCGGTGCTTCGTGGCCCAAGGTCGAGAAGGCCGGGCTCCAGGTCGCCGAAGTGGCCGATGCCGTGAAGTCTGCAGACGTTGTGATGATCCTGCTGCCCGACGAGCAGATCGCCAGCGTCTACAAGAACGACGTTGCCCCGAACATCAAGGAAGGCGCTTCGCTCGTCTTCGCGCATGGCTTCAACGTGCATTACGGTTTCGTGCAGCCGCGCGCCGACCTCGACGTGTGGATGGTGGCTCCCAAGGCCCCCGGCCACACCGTTCGCAGCACCTACACCCAGGGCGGCGGCGTGCCCCACCTTGTGGCGGTGCACCAGGACAAGACCGGCAAGGCGCGTGACCTCGCGCTGAGCTACGCCACCGCCAACGGCGGCGGCAAGGCCGGCATCATCGAGACCAACTTCCGCGAAGAAACCGAGACCGACCTGTTCGGCG
>Ga0102589_1000432_pt1 | contig 89147 bp, 78 predicted proteins | sample AraplaMF_Col_mLB_FD_76858 | JGI IMG/M metagenome (GOLD analysis project Ga0102589, IMG submission 76858) | Arabidopsis root microbial communities from the University of North Carolina, USA - plate scrape MF_Col_mLB | ecosystem: Host-associated > Plants > Roots > Endosphere | place: USA...
GCGTCAGCCAGCCCGCGCGTGCATGCCTGGTGGGAGGCCGTGCGGCAACGACCGGCCTTCGCGGCCGCGCGGCTGCAGTCCTTCGGCGAGGTGCTCCAGCAACGCGAACACGCCAGCGCGGCCGGCCGCTGAAGCGAGACCGACGCACCAGGCCCGCGTACTATCATCCGGGCGACACAACATGGCCACCACTTCCCGCGTCAACCTCAGCGACAAGATTCGCGAAGCCCTCGAGGACGAAATCGTTTCCGGCAAGCTCTACGCAGGCTGCCGCCTCGACGAGCAGGAACTGATGGAGCGCTTCAACGTCTCGCGCACGCCCGCGCGCGAAGCGCTGCAGCAGCTGGCGACCGCTGGCCTGGTCGACATCGTGCCGCGCCACGGCGCCGTGGTCGCGACGCTCTCGCTCACGGAGTACGTCGCGATGCTCGAGATGCTCACCGAGCTGGAAGGCCTGGCCGCACGCCTGTCGGCGCGCCGCATGCCCGCGGCGCTGCGCAAGGACCTCGAGGCCTCGATCCGGGCCTGCGAGGAGGCCGCGGCCCAGGACGATCCGGTCGCCTACGAGCGCGCCAACCGCTGGTTCCACGAGACCGTCTACGACGGCAGCCTCAACGAGGTGCTCGCGCGCCAGTTGCGGCTCATGCGCCTGCGCATGCGGCATCCACAGCGCTCGCTGTTCGACCGGCCCAACCGGGTGCGCAACTCGATGGCTGAGCATCGCACGATCGTGGAGGCGATCCTGGACGGCGACGAGGACGGCGCCGATCGCGCGATGTCGATGCACATTTCCAGCGGTGGGAACGTCTACGTCGATGCTGTCGCCAAGGGCGCATCGAAAAAGCACACCGTTCCCTCCGCTTAGAGCCGCCGCGTCGAACAGATCGCAGGCAAAGCGATAGCTCTTTTCAGGCTTGCCACGCCGCATCGAGGGCGACCACATCGGCGCGGTCGCGGGCTAGGTCGATTTCGTGCGCGCCGCATGGCAATCTGACGGTGGGGTCTCGATCATCGTGCTGCCTCCACCGGGAAGGACGGCCGCTCGAAGATCGCCAGCCGGCTCCATGGACCGGTGACGACGGCCTGCGGCGATGTCGACGTGATCGCCACCGAGCACAGCATGGCCCGGCTGCGAGGGCTGACGATCCGCGAGCGCGTGGAGGCCATGGTGTCGATCGCGGCGCCCGAGCACCGCGAGCCGTTGCGGTGCGAAGCCAGGCCGCTGCTTCGCACTGCTTAGAAATGCATCCTCAAGACCATGGCGAGTCAACGACGGAACCAAGGGGGCAACGAGCACACTGCCTATCGTGCAGGGCCGCCCAACGGGCATCGCTCAACGATCTGTCGAATCCGACGCCTGTTCATCAGCGATCGCATCCGCACCCCACGGGATGTTGGAAATCCAACGTTCAATGGACAGCGGGTCGGTACCCGACCGCAAACCTTTGCGTCATATCGTTCAGGCGCTTGTCTAGAGACCACAGTTCGGCGCCAGGCGTCATCAGCGTCGATGCCACAAGGGTCAGGTCCACGAGGCCACACCCCAATCCAAAGAGACGCTCTTTTTCGATGAAGAGGAGCACTTCGCGCAGGCTGGCTTGCTGCACATGTTGCAGGTGATGCAGATATCCGAGCGTCTGGGTACGCGCTGGCGGTGTACCGCATGCAAGCTCCCCTATCACCATCGGATGAATCAATACTTGGTCAAGCCCGAGCAGCTGCTCCAAGGTGGAGTTCCGCGCGCGAAAATGATCAACCCAAACCGAGGTATCAACCAACACCAGCGTCATGAGCCGGTGCCTTCGCGGCGACGAGGAATGTCGGGCATCTCAGGCATCCGCCCTCCAAGCGCCGCGAGCCGCTTCGCCGACTGGACCCGTACAAAAGTCTTGATCGCTTCCCTGAATAGATCCGCCTTGTCTATGCTTGGGTCCGCAACTTTTAGCGCCTCTTCATACAACGCGTCGTCAATCGTTACCGTTGTTCTCATAGCGAACCCCTTTTCATCAAATTTGATGCATTTTAGCATCGAATTTGATGCAAACAACTGGGCGTACGTGCTTGAGCTCACGGCAGCAGGGGGTTGTATTCCCGCGGTTGAGTCAGGGCCACCAAGCTTAGCCAGTGAGAGCCGCGCTAGCGACGCGTGGTCGCCGACCTGCACATGGGTGTCGCACCTTCAATGCGCCGATGTTTCCCCGACGTGTCGACCGTGCCCTGCAGACGAAGAATCGGAGAAAAAGGGTGCACATGGATGCCAAACAGCCCAGAGGGGCTTCCAAAAAGCCCCAAGCGGCGGAGCTGCGTCAGGCCCTCCCTGCGAAAAGGATTGAAACGCTGCCGATCACCCAAAATCTTCGCAGCTCTCGCTTGGCGACATAGACGCATATTTTCGCCACTATAGTGGTCAAATCGATATGACAAATTCGAGACTTTAACCATCATGATGGTTAATATGCAGGAATTCTCCTTTTCATCTGCTGCCCGCGGTACGACCGTCGAAGTGCATGCGAACGGCCGATGGCAAGCCGCCGCCACAATCCAGGCGTTGGGAGCAGATCGCTGCCGTTTCGAGTACCTGCCTGAGTACGTTTTCAGCGAGGAGAATCCGCAGCCGGTCGCGTTAGGTCTGCCTGTGGGCATCGAAGCCGACCGATTCGTGGAGGGCCTTACAGGCCGCGAGCCGGATCGCCGCCCGCCGGCCTTTGTCTATGACTTGGTGCCACAAGGCAGAGGCCGCAGGTATCTGCTGGACAGGCTGGGTCTGGCAGACGCCGAAAACATGTTGCTGCCGCTCGTCATGAACGGTGCTTTCAATCCGATCGGTTGTCTGCGATTTGAAAGCGCAATGGAATTCTTCCGCGAGGAGGCCGCACGCGGCGCTGATCCTGGCGCACAACGTGGCTTTTCCATGGAAGAGGTTCTGAACCACAGCGAGGAATTTCTCGAGCATCTGTCCCTGCATGCCATGCTTGCCGCAGGCACCACCGGCGTGCAGGGTGTCGCCCCGAAGTTCCTGCTGACGACCGACGAAGCCGGGCGCTGGTTCGCAGACATGGCACTGCCCGACGAACGCGCCACCACACACTGGTTGCTCAAGTTACCCCGAGGAAGAAGCGAGGCAGACCGCACCGTCCTTCGCAATGAGGCCGGTTACCTTCGTCTCGCTGCTGCGTGTGGGTTGCGAATGTCGAGCACGCCGCAACTTCAAGGCGAGGTCCTGTTCGTACGCCGTTTCGATCGGGTCGTCGTCGACGGTCAAGTGCAACGACTGCACCAGGAAAGCCTCGCAAGCATCTGTGACTTGAGGGGTTTCGGTTTGCCCAAGAGCCAGCACTTCCTGCTCTCAGGCTTGCGCTCGGTCGTGTCAGACCCGTTCACGGAAACTGTGGAATTCATTCGACGCGACGTGCTGAATCTGGCCATGCGCAACACCGACAACCATGCACGCAACACAGCCGTGCAGCGCCTGGTCGACGGCACCGTTCGGCTGACACCCCTCTTCGACTTCGCCCCCATGTTCCTGGATCCGGAGGTCGTGGCGCGAGGCTGTCACTGGCGCGACGATGCTGGAAAACTTCAGCGCAACTGGAGCGAAGTCATAGAAACGCTTCAAGTGAGCGACCAGGAGAGAGAGCGCATCGCACATGCGCTCCATGCCTTCGCGCCCACTGTCGCGGCGCTGGCTGATACGGCCAGGGAATGCGGCGTGGAGCAGCCGGTCATCGAGGCATGCCGCGGCAGTATCGATGCGCAGGCATTGCAGCTGGATGCGTTGCGGGATCTTCTGCCCAAGACCCCACGGAGCAAGCCTCGTGGATAAGCGACGCAAAGCGCCGGACCTCTCACACGAGCGCAAGCTGCGTCAAGAGATCTACGACGCCATGGCGGCGGGGCGAATGTCTGTGGGACAGGCCGTGGCTGCCATGCGGCGGATCAGCCGCCTGACCCAACCAGAATTCGCCAAGCATCGAGGTCTCAGCGTCCAGAGTCTTCGGCTCATCGAGAGCGACAAGACCAATCCGACCATCGACACACTGGGGAAGATTGCGAGCATCTTCGGGTTGCAGGTCGGCTTCGTGCCCAAGACCGGCTCCAGCATTTCTTGGCAGCAACTTGAGAATGATCTTTCGGAGCCTACAAAGCAATCGCCGCTATCTACTTCAATCGAGCATCGTGAATGAAGTCAACGTGGCAGTTGATCAGCTCCTGCGAGTCGGATTCGCGCCACCTCTGGCGAGGAGAGGCCCAAGTCAGAAAGGCTCACACTTCGCGTTGACGTATCTTCATACGCAAGCAAGGTTTCACTTGTCGGACTTCGCTGAGCAGTGTGTGTAGTCGGTTGGAGACGACAACCGGGCGATTGAGGGGCCCACGTCGCTCTGGCGAGATAAAACGCGCTGCAGCTACCGGGCGATGCGCCTTCTGCGAGCGTTTCGCGACGGGGTGGGGCCGAGGTGCGGCTAGAAGGTCCATCGATGCGCTGGCGCGAGCATGCCAACGCGCTCGGCAGCGCAGGGCGTGCTTGCATCCGCAAGCGCCACAATGCACAGTAGCCGTTCTTCCTGAGGAATTTGACCCATGGCACTCGCTTTGCTCAAAGACCTTTCGAACGCGACGCTTCCGTACACAACGTACATGAAGAACGACGTGCAGAAGGTTTCCCGATTGGTCTTCGCCGGCCTCGTCGAGGCGAATTTCCGAGCGCTCGGCGGAAGGAACGACGGCTACAGAGAGCCGCTCGAAGCCACCATCACCGCGATCACACCTCAGGGCTGGTCCTTGCTCAGAGACAAGTAGCACTACCGTGCGGGGGTGCAACGTACATGGGTCTTCAACGCAAGGACTTTCTCCGGAACTAAGCATTCAAGCAGATCCCGTATTCGGCGCCGATATCAAACACCAGGTGCGCATGCGCGGTGGGAGCGCAATCTCCACATCACCGGGAGGAAGCAATCCTCCAACGTGAAAGGCACGTGGAGGAGCAACGTACGGCGCACGCCCCTCCGCCTTGCCAGCACCAGTTCTAGTTCCAAGTCGGACCGTACCCACAGGTGCAGCCGCAGGTCGTCGGCAAGGGGCTGCAGGAGCAGCGGAGCGGGCTGACGAAACCTCAGCGCCGCGTCTGCGAAAGAATAGGGTCGTTCCCGCATTTACTCTAAGGGCTTCTACGATGCGAGGCATCAACCAGGGACGCGTGCTCCTGCGTGCCCCAGCAACAAGGGATCGACAGTGAACAAGACTCAAGACTCTGCTTCGGACAGCACAGGCTCGAACAGGATCCCCGAGCCACGGGCGACCGGCGCCGCCAAACCCTTCAACGAAGATCAACGCCTCGCGGCGCTGCACCGCTACCAGGTGCTCGATACCACCGCAGAGCAAGCCTACGACGACGTGACGACACTGGCGTCGGCCGTCTGCAAGGCGCCGATCGCCCTCATCTCGCTCATCGACCAGGACCGCCAGTGGTTCAAGTCGCGCGTGGGACTGGACGCGAGCGAGACGCCGCGCGAGCTCGCGTTTTGCGCCCACGCCATCCTGCAGCCGGATCTCGTGTTCGAAGTGCAAGATGCCCACCTTGACCCGCGCTTCGCCGGCAATCCGCTCGTGACGGGCGAACCGGGTATCCGCTTCTACGCCGGGGCACCGCTGGTAACGGCCGACGGCCTGCCGATCGGCACGGTCTGCGTGATCGATCGCGAGCCGCGTATCCTGTCGTCCGCCGAACGCAAGGCGCTGCAGTCGCTGGCCCGGCAGGTGGTCGCACAACTCGAACTGCGCCAGGCCATGGCCGGGCTGGAGCTCGAGAGCATGACCGATCCGCTGACGTCGCTTTGGAACCGGCGAAGCCTGGATCGGAGACTGCATGCGGCCTGGGATCTGCATGCACGCGAGCGTTCGCCGCTGAGCCTGCTGATGATCGACCTGGATCACTTCAAGCGCATCAACGACGCACACGGCCATCCAGTCGGAGATCGGGTGCTGGTGCAGGCCGCGGCGATCATCCGCGACCAGATCGGCAATGATGGTCTTGTCGCGCGTTTCGGGGGCGAGGAATTCTGCGCAGTGATGCCGGGCGTGGACGCCGAGACGGCGCGGGCACGCGCCGAGCAGGTGCGGCGCGCCATCGAGGACGCGGCGTGGCCCGCCGCTCATGTGACCGCCAGCGTCGGCGTGGCGACCGCGACGGCTGACGCAGAAGGCTCTCCCAACGTGATGCTCACGCGCGCCGATCGCGCGCTGTATGTCGCCAAGCGTGACGGCCGCAACTGCGTGCGGCAGTTTGACGGGTGGTCCTGATCGGTTTGGCGTCAAGCGGCGTGCGCCGCGGCGGACCGCTCAGCCATCGACCATTGACGAAACAACGGTGCCGCTCCGCACCCAACCAGGGCAAGTGCTCGTTTGCGACGCCTGCGCCGCGCTACATTCGTCGGGAGTACGCGTCATTCCGGCGATGAATCGCGCAGACCATCCCGGGGGTACCTCGATATCAACAATGCCGAGCCCAGCCCCCTCGTTTGGTAAAAACTGCAAAAGACATCGTTCTCAGCATTGAGAGATCGTCTGCGCGATCATCACCGTCAGCGCCGTGCGTACACGTCGATCCAAAACTGGCTGCCGATCAGCAGCTTCAGGTCGTGCTCCTTGGCAGCCACATGGGCACGAACCACGCCCGCCAGGCTGCACTCGTCTCTGGCCCAGCGTCGGCCGCGGAGGCGCCGTCGTGGTTACTCGACTCCACGCAGGAGGTGCGGTCCCACCAGCCGCCCTCCACACGGTGTGCCCCGGCCAGCAGGCGGTTGTCCTGAACCGCCAGACGCAGTGGTTGGGACAGCGCGAAGGTCGGCTGCGGCACGTCGGGCGGCCTGCATCGGACGCGTGGCGCGGGCTCGGGCGCCGGGCGCCAACGACACATCCATTCCATCCGGTGGTCTTCGAGGAGGACCGGGCGCAACACGCGGTCCGGACCCAGGCGCGCGGCGATGCGCTCGAGCTCGGGCGCCAGGCGCTCGCTCGACTGCTTTGTCGGGCAGCGTCGAGAGGCTCTGTTCCTCCAGCGGATGCACCGCGGCGGCGACTAGCTCGAGGTCCCTCACCGGTGCCAGCAGGCCAGATGCTCGGCCAGAAGCCGCATCAGGTGCTCGGCATCGCGCGTGGCGTGGGCCGTGCACACCGTCATTTCGCCGCTATCGCCTGCCGCCTTGGAGCGCATGGCGTCATGGCACCAGCGCAGCGTGAAAGCGGTCACGCCGAGCGCCGTGCCAGAAGCCACCCGGCCATCTGCCGCGCCATCAGCTCGAGCTTCGCATGGAAAGTTTCGCCCCACCGCGCCCAGGCATGCGCGTCGGAACGCAAGCCGTACGCCTGATCGAGGTTGCTGAACAACTGGGTGTCGAAGCTCCTGCTCAGGCCGCCGCTCGGCAATGCTCTGACCTGTCCCAAGGTCTGGCAACCCAGGCGTTCCAGTGTGGCTTGGTGCGCGGCGACCTGCGTGTGCGTCTCCAGCGGCAACGCGTCCAACAGTTGAGCCAAGGGCTTCGCGAAGCCGTTGGACAGGCCTGCTCGCGCGAGCGCGAGCGCCGCCCGGCTGGTGGTGGCCCAGGCCAGCTGCCGTACGCCAAGATCCACGCATTCATCGCGCACCCGCTCCACGAGCCTGCGCTTTCCGCCGAACAGGCGCAGGCTTTCTCCCCGAATTCCATGACCCCGCCGGGACAGGTCAGAAGCGCTTCGAGGACGGCAACGCGCGGTGTGAACTGCAGACACCAGGCCGCCAGACCGTCGAGCGCCTCAGGGCGCGGCTTCGGACCGTCCGGCAGGTTGTCCGGGAGAAGCGCTGCCCACAGCATGGGAGGAACGTCTGGAATGGCGCGCCGCGATCAGGCGGCTCGGGCGTTTCAGGCGAGGCGTGAGGATTCCCTCCAGGCCACCGGGGATCGAGGGCAGGCTCAGTTCCGTATCGTGCGACGGCCCCTTGCGCTTGATCAGGTGCAACCGCAGCTCCCCGTCGATGCCGAAACGCGCCTGCAGACGCAGGGGCGCGGCCGAGGCCTCATGCTCGGCCGCAGCCGGGCGAAAAAGGATTACCGGAGCGTCGCAGCTCTGGGCGCACACCTGCGGCCGCCGGATCTGTTCCTGACGCGCCTGCGGCACCCAGCCCAGGACCATGCCTGCGGCGTTGGCCTTGAGCAGTTGTTAGATGGCCCACAACCGCTCGACCGGCTTGTCCGCGTGGATCCACACCAGATGCCGTTCGTCGAGCCCCAGATGAACAAGTCCTGGAATATGCGGGGCCTTGGGCGGCCCGACCACCACGATCTGCTTACCTTGCGCAACCAGGGAGCGCATCGCGGGTGCCAGAAGACGCCACTCGAGGACGGTCGGTTGCACCTGGAGCACCTTGGTCAACGAACCGCAGGGCCACCCGCCGCCGGGCAGCTGCGCATCCAGTGCCTTGAAGCCGCTGCTGAGAACACGCGTCACCGGGCTGCCCAGGGCGTCTCCCGCCAGAGCGCGGATTCCACCGCGGGGGGAAGCATCAAAGGGCGTTTTTGCGGGTCGCGAGACGCAGGCGAAAACGATGCGGGCGGGGGGTGAAGGGGAGTGCGGCGAGCGGCGGGTCGTAGCCACCCACCCCACCACAGGGAGGCGGCCATCCACGGCTCCAGGTACTGTATGAAAATACAGCATTCTTAAGCCTCTCCCCGCTTAGCAAGAATGTTTATAAATTACCCGGGATTTTCGGGCGAAGGCATACGTGCCCGAGGGTGTCCTGTGTCGCAGGGGATCATCGGGCTACATTGGGAGGCTGCGCACCGCCCTGCCCGCGTGGCGACAACCACGTGCACGGGGCTGGCGTTAAAACGAAGACCCACCAACGAGGACCGCTGAGGCCATGAAACTCCATCTCGATGCACTTGCCCTGGCAGGCGCCCTGTCCCTCCTCGGCATCAGTCCAGCTGCGACCGCACAGGTCTCCGTCAACATCAACGTACCTGGTCTGGTCATCACGGCGCCGCCTGCGCCGCGCTATGAAGCGCCTCCTGCGCCACGAGGCGGCTTTGTCTGGGTACCGGGACGGTGGGCCTGGAATGGTCACGACTACGCCTGGCGTCCAGGTCGGTGGGCCAAGGCCCGCGCAGGTTATGACTACGCACCGGGTCGCTGGATCGAGGACCGGGGAGGCTGGCGCTGGACCGAAGGGAATTGGCGACGGCGTGAAGGCTGGCGCGAGAGTCATGAGCATCGTGGGAGGCACGAGCGTCGTCGCGATTCGGACGCTCATCGCCACCATGAACACGGGCCGCACCACTGCCCGCCGGGACAAGCCAAGAAGGGCCGTTGCTGAGCAGGGCCTGTGGGCGCATGCCGGCAATATGCCTGCCGATGCCGAATCGAGCACCGCGTCGCGGCGTCGACAAGCCGTAGAGAACGCGAACCCTTGGCAGCCGTCTCAGGGTCTGCCAGCCAGATGCTTGGGGAGGAGATTTGACATCCGACCCGCTTCTCGGATCGCGCCTACAAGCAAGTCCGCCGGCTGGCCCCAACGTTGCTCTCGTCGCGGCAATGGTCCCCGGGTCCCCGGGGCATCGCTCCGGGCTCTGCGTAGGCCCTGGGCATAGCAGCGATCACATGAGCGCGATTGAACCGCGCGCTTGTTATTCCTCCACAAAATCGAACAGCTTATGTCACTCCTCTGGACCATTTTGATCGGCTTCGTCGCAGGCCTGGTTGCGCGTGCTGTCATGCCTGGGCGTCAAGCTCTTGGTTTCATCTGGACCACCGTTCTGGGCATCGTCGGCGCCCTGCTCGCGACATATCTCGGACGCGCTCTGGGATGGTATGAAGCGGGCGCTGGAGCAGGCTTCGTGGCCTCCGTCGTCGGTGCAGTGATCGTGCTGGCCATCTACGGCGCCGTTCGCAAGCGATCCTGAACCGAAGCAATACGCGCAGCAGGCGCACACATAAAAGGCAGGCAGGGCAGGCCGGCTTGAAACACCCGCACCCTGCCTTGCCGATCGAAACGAACCATGTCGAGCCTAGCCACTCCCACGCATCGCACCATCCACGTGAACGGCATCGCCTTGCACGTGGCACTCGCGGGAAGCGAGGAAGCCCCTCTGGTCATCCTGCTGCATGGTTTCCCGGAATATTGGGGTGCTTGGCGCAAGCAGATCGAGCCCTTGGTCGACGCAGGCTTTCGCGTCGCTATTCCTGATCAGCGTGGGTACGGGAGTTCGGACAAACCCGGTTCGATCTCCGCCTACGTTCTCGACACCCTGGCCGACGACATTCGCGAACTTGCCCAGCACCTCCAGGCGCCCCGGTTCAGTCTGGTGGGCCACGATTGGGGCGGTATGGTGGCTTGGCATCTGGCCGCTCGCGATAAGACGGCCGTCGATCGTCTCGTCATCCTCAACGCGCCTCACCCGGCGAGCATGTTCTTGTACACGCTCAGCCACCCCCTTCAGATACTGCGCAGCAGCTACATCGGTTTTTTCCAAGTGCCCTTTGTTGCGGAGGCAGCGCTTGCCGCTAGGAACTTCGCGTTGCTGGAGGCGGCACTCACGCGCAGTGCGCGACCCCACACCTTCAAGGATGCGGAACTGCGCGCTTATCGCGAGGCTTGGGCGCAGCCGGGAGCGGTCGGCGCGATGCTGCGGTGGTATCGCGCGTTGCCACTCGCGCGGCCGCAGCAAGGCTTGATCGACGCGAAGGTGCGCATCATCTGGGGCGAAGCGGATGCCGCGCTTGAGGCGGGGCTTGCCGCCGCAGCTTTGCCGTTTTGCCGAGACGCGGACATCGTTCGGCTCGCGAAGGCCACACACTGGCTCCATCACGAGGAGCCCGCGCGAGTGAATGCGGCGCTCATCGAATTTCTTTCTCCGGCGAGCTGACAGCGCGCGACGCCAGCCACCCGCCCGGGATACACGTCGTTGCCCGCTTCGGCAGCGTTGCTGCACAGACCCACCCTTCACCGCGGGTCTCAATGACCGCCAGCGCAGCATCCGCAGGGACGAAAGCCCTTCGCCCGCGCAGCTGATCAACCTGCTTTCTGTCGCGCTCGACGGTTTCCGGAGCCTTCAAACGGCGATGCCTGATCGCCCTGACCTGAGCGGCCTCCTCATGCGCTGACCGCACTGCCATCCGTGTCTGCGGGGCGCCTTCGGTTCGAACAAGTCGCTGCCGGACAAACCTCCTCGCCAGCGGGCCGAAAGCTCTCAAACCCATCTTCCACGAGCGCCGCAGGCAGATCGCGGATCGCCCCCGCTACACGGTTCGCACCCCAAGGGGACCGCCCATGACCAAAGCACGCTGACTCCGCCCTAGGCAGTTCCCCTTGCGGCCGAGAAAGGCGGCAGGTCGGGCGCCGCGCTACTGCAGCGTGCGGATGAAGAGTTGCTCGAGGACGGCGGCGTGGTGCGGTGCCGCGTGAAGATGCGCGGCATGCGCTGTCGCCAAAGCGGCGCCCGAGCGCCGGGATACCCAAATCGAGCCAATTCCTCACGACCCTTCTGGGTCACGGCCAGCACCTGCGCTGCGAGGCCCTCGCCGGAACGGCCTGGCGAATCCGAACGATCGGGAAGGACCGCAACGACAAGGCCGGCGGCCCGCAGGATGCGGAGTTGATCGATCTCTTCGTTTCGATAGATCGATATCGGCAGACGGGAAGTCGCGATCTGTTGAAGCAAGTTCATGGTCATACCAGCCTCCTTTTCGGTGACCCAAACTTCGACGGGTCCAAGTTAGCGGCAGCGGCAAAAAATTTCAAGAGCCCCTGCGCAATCAACCTGCTCATCCTCACCCGCCGTTGCGGCAGGTGCCCACGCACCCCTTCCGCGGCGCAACTTGGCCGATCGCAAGTGAACACGCGATCCGATGTACTCACCGCGCCAAGTACAAGAGCCTTTCGGACTGCCAGAGCCCTTCGGTGAAGTTTCGAGAATTCCGGCGAGGCGATGCGCACATCGCCTACGCGTCCATCAAGACGCGCATCCGATCTTCAGCTCCCCACGACCCATATCACAGGAGCTCTGCCATGACCACGAAGCGTTCCCAGCCCGATGCCTGCAGCCTGCTGGACACCGACCACAAGAACGTCAAGAAGATGTTCACCGCCTACGACGAACTCGCCAGCTCGAAGTCGGCCCGCGCAACCGCACAAAAGCGCGAGCTTGCGCAGCAGATCTGCGCAGAACTCACAGTACACACCCAGCTCGAGGAAGAAATCTTCTACCCCGCGGTGCGGGAGGCCATTAAGGAGACCGACTTGCTGGACGAGGCTGAGGTCGAACACGCGAGCGCCAAGGATCTCATCGCTCAGATCCAGGAAGCCGAGGACATCGACGAGATGTTCGATGCCAAGGTGAAGGTGCTCGGCGAGTACATCGACCACCACGTGAAGGAAGAGCGCAACGAGATGTTCCCGAAGGCCCGTGCCGCCAAGGGTCTGGACCTCGTGGCCATGCGCGAGCAGTTGATGGCGCGCAAGGAAGAATTGATGGCCGAGGTGATGGCCGGCGCATGAGCTTCGTCGCGCCCGCAAGAGCCCGCCTTTCGGCGGGCTTTCTTTTGAGCCATGCATGGGCCACTAAACAATCCAGCAAGCCTGCGGGGCTGCGTCGCTGAGCATGTTGACGCACCGCGAGACGCACTCGCCTGAATGCGCGCCCCTCCACCGAGGCCACAAGTCGTCCAGGCGTCCAGGCGTCCAGGCGTCCAGGCGTCCAGGCGTCCAGGCGTCCAGGCGTCAAGGCTCCACGCTACAGGCGTCGAAGCATCCTCACTCGATCGCCTGAAAGCTCCCCGCCGCAGGAGCGCCGTCTCACGCAACAACGCACTCGGCGCATGCCGATACTCTACGTACAAAATATAATCGAGCAGTCACAAACACGACCCTTCGCCCAAGAAATCGGCGGATGGTATGCAATTCCCCGTTCAAATGCGACAATCGATGGCTCCACCCATACCCTCGGATTAAGCATGACAGTTCTCAACAGCTGCTCCTGCAGCATCGTCCATTTGAAGAGCGTAGAGCGCCGTCCCTGGATGCGAGTGTTCCCGTGGTTAGAGGCCTACCAGTGTGGAAACTGCGCAAAGGTGCAGTTGCTTCCCAAGGATGCGGTCGACAAAGCGCTGGTCGACTATGCATCTAGGCTTCGCGTCCATCCGAGATCGCATCGACCTGCGCCGTGGTCCAAGGCAAAAGACAGCACCGCAAGCTTCAACGAGCGGCACTGATGCCCGCTGGACCGTCGGTGGCGTCCGGCCACCCGTTCCAGCAAATCGGCGAGTGCCGCCGCACGCCCCCCTGCGCCGGGCCACCCGCCGCACGACAGTGCGGACAAGCCACCGAGCCCCGCAAAAGCAAGCGTCTGCCCGTCGTCAAAATGAGCCATGCGGCTAGCGGCCGAACCGCACCGCTTGGCTCTTGAAGCCCGATGTCAGAGTCGCCAACTGCTGGCCCGCCGCGCCAAGAATTTCCAGCATCGACGTCCTTGCCGCAAGTGCAGCGGAAGCGTCCTACGGAATCGGCCTCGGCTCAAGAGAAACTTTGCACCTTTCTCCACCTATGAGTGTGCTCAGAACCTTCATCGGAATCGCGGTGTTCCCATTTCTAGCCGTCATCGTCATGGTCATCGGCTTCGCCTGCGCCGCCGCTCATGCCATCGCCCTTCCAGGCCTGTACTGGTGGGAACGCTACAGGGAGCGAAATCCGACGCCCATCGGACGAAAGAAATCCAGGGCTGAGCCCCAAGGCTGAGCCGCCTGCACCGCCGCGCCGGCAGCTTAAAGATGGCGGGCGATAGCCGCGAAGGGCCTCCGCTCGCAAGAGACGACGGCGGCTCGGCGCCTGCAAGTGCCGGATCATCTGATGGCAACGCGTGGATTGCCTGTGCACTCAAGCAGTCGGTGCCCCTTCGCTGAGGACGCCTCATTGCTCGTTGGGTGTCCAAGGCACGCAAACGTTCTGAGGGGGGCGCGACTGCTCGGAGGTCGAGCGCGCCCGCTCCCAGGAAAATTGCTTGCTTCGGCCGGCGCCGGATGGAATGCCAATCAGCCGCTGCGATGCGATCACTACTCCTGCGCCGCCCAGCACACCAAGCGCAGCTCACTCAGTGGCAGCGCCGCATGACTCCCGTCGGCAAAGCGCACCTCGCCCTTGTCGGCGTCGTGGGCCTTGATGCGCAATGTCCCCCGGCGCCCGCCGTGTTCAACCACCAGCACCGTACGGCCCGCGCTGCGCGTCGCTGTCGCCCGGGCAACAGAGCGCTCGACCTTCTCCGTCGGAGCAGGCCCTGGCGCTTCCTGCGTGGCCAGCATCGCTTCAACCTCCGCGCGGGTGGTCGGAGCGTCTCGCTCAAAGGCGGCCGCCACCGTTTCTGGCGCGCGGCGCCAGGCCGTCACAAGTCGGTAGAGGCCACGAAGGTCAAGGCCGATGCGCCCTTCGTCGATCGCTTGCCTGAGCGGCGGCGGCATATCGTTCAACGCGGCCGCCTCCGTGACGAAAGATCGGGACTTGGCCAGCCTGCGAGCGATGTCCGCGCGCGACATTCCCTCGGCCTCGCGCAGTTGGACAAACAGCGCAAGGTCCAGTGGGGACATGTCCTCGCGATGCAGATTCTCCACCGCCTGAGCGAAGGGGTCCGCTCGATCGTCCAGAAAGGCGGGCACCGTGATCAAGCCTGCCTGTCGAGCGGCACGCACGCGCCGCTCGCCGCGGTTGATCAGATAGCGTCCAGCTGCAGCCCGGTTCGCTCGCACGGATACCGGCTCGAGCACCCCGTGCACACGAATCGATTCGCTCAGCTCGACCAGAGCCTGCTCGCCAACGCGACGACGCGGCTGGTCGGGATCGGGATCGATCAACGCGAGCGCGATCTCCAGGGGCGCTTGCAGCGCACTTGCAGTGCCAGCTGAATCGAGAAGCTCGGAAGCCCGAAACTTGTGGAGCCCGCTGAGGTCGAGTGGCTTGATGTCCTTCATGATGGCATGCCCGAAGATGCCATGTCTTGCGCGTCCATGCGACGCTCTAGCAGCTCGAAGACCTCCCTTACCTCCAAGCACGCGTCACGTGCTGAGCCCTTGGCCAGCGCCCAGACCGACACACCCTGCGACAACGCTTCCGGAATGGCCGAGCGCGTCGAGATGTGTGCGGGAACGATGTATTCGGCGAAGCTTTGGACGAGTTGCCGCATCGCTGCCTTTTGCCGCACGGAGTGAGGGTTGAAGCGATTGAGCACGATGCCGGCGAGGCGCAGCTGAGGGTTGTAGCGCTGCCGCACACCGAAGACCGTCTTGAGCATGTCGGTCACGCCATCGATGCTGTACTCCTCCAACTCGATCGGACAGACCACATCGGTGGCGGCGATCAGTGAGGCGCTCATTCGCAAGCCGAGCGCGGGTGGCGTGTCGATGACCACCACGTCAAACAGCGAGCTCAGAGCCTCGACGTTCCGGCGAAACACCGGGATGGCAACCTCCGCCTTGGCGAGTTCGACGTCTGCAAGGTTCTTCGAGGCCGGCGCCAATGCAAGCCGGCCTTCTCCTGCGAGCTGATCCTTCACCTCGGTCTCTTGCGCGAAAAGCCTGGCTGCGCCCACACCCTGGGCATGTGCACGCAGGGTCTTGGAGGCGTTGCCTTGCGTGTCAAGGTCGATGAGGCACACGGATCTGCCGTGCTTTTCACGTTGCCAGAACGCGTAAAGCACCGCGAGCGTGGTCTTCCCTACCCCGCCCTTCTGATTGCTGAAGACCACCACCTTGCCCATGCCATCCCCTTGGTCGAAGGTTTGTTCGACGCAAGCGTGCAGCCACCGCAGCGTGCGGAGCAGTTCGCCGGCCTGAAAGGACCCGTGCGTCGACGCCGGTCGACGGCGTCGAGAACGCCTGCCGGCAAAGGTGCGCATTGGAGACCAGAGGTGCCCGGCCGATGACTACCCGAACTGATAGTGGCGTGGTAGCCCTCGCGCACAGACATTGCACCCGATGCAAATCTCCACCAACTTCTCGAACCCTCCTCCCGGGGTGCAACGGCCCATCCAGCGTTGCATGCGATGCAATACGCGCGTAGCGAAGGCATCTTCGGCACCGCGCTTGACGGCATGGCCAGAAACGCCCCAGGGAACGTGCCAAGGAAAGCGCCTTCGGATGTTCCCAGGAGCGCTCCTGAAGATGCTCCTGGGAACACTCCTCGCTGCACTGGCTTGCCTATCCGCCAGCGCCGAGCCCGTCGTGCTGCCTGTCGTGCAAGCAACACGCGACAGCGAGCGCGTCGCCATCCTCAGACAGGAGCTCCAGAACACCAAAGCGTCCATCGAGGTTTTGACCCGCCGTCACGCGGCACGCCTCAAAGCCGTGGATGCCGAGGGCGCGGCGGACGTCGAACTCGAGCGCGCACGCGCGCTCGGAGACCTCGTCGCACTTGAACGAGAGCTCGCAGCAGTCTCTCAAGAAGGCCCGTCGGCGCCACGGCGGCGCAACGCGGACGGTGCACCGTCGACCGACACCAAGCCCACCACGCGCCGCTCGGATGCGGCAGCACCCGCGCGCTGGTGGGACGTGTATCAGCAACGCATCGGCAGCGCGGACGCATCGGCGCCACCGCCCGCGGGATCTCTGTCCTCTGTTCCGCCCAGCGTGAGAAACAAAGAAAGTGGCACATGAACTTCAACACTCGTGATATCCACCGTCCGGCGATGCGCCATTCAAGAGCGCCATCGCTTGCCCTGCGCGTCCTGCTCGCCGCCGCTCTGTGTGTGCTGTGGCCCCTCATGGCGCATGCGGGCAGCCCGTTTGCAACCGGCGCCAACGCTGCGCAGCAGCAACTCGTTGCGATCCTGACACCCATTGCGGCCGTCGCGGTGATGGTCTCGGGTGCGATGGCCTGGTTCGGGCGGCTGAGCTGGTGGTGGCTGGTGGCGGTGGTGATCGGCACGGTGCTGGTGTTCGGCGGCCCGCAGATCGTCTCGTGGATCCGTGGCCTCTTCGGCGTCTGAGGGGCGGCCATGCATCGCAACCACGGCATCACGGCGGACCCTCTTTTTGTCGGCATGACCCGGCCCTCCATGGTCTGGGGCGTGACCTACTCCGCCATGATGTTCAACATCGTCGTGACCATCGAATCCTTCATCGTCACGAAGAACCTCGCCTGGCTGCTCGCCTTCGTCCCGATCCATGGCGTGCTCTACCTCGTATGCCTCTACGAGCCACGTTTCTTCGACCTGCTGCAGTTGTGGGGCCGCACGCGCTTGCCAGCGGCGCTCAACGGAAACCTGCGCTTCTGGCGCGCCAACTCCTACAGCCCGCTCGCTCTGACCCTGCCTGGTGCCCGCGGCCGCCGCCGGGACCGATACGTGCAGGTGCTGATCGCCGTGGAGGGTGCGCTGTGCGATTGACCACCCGTTCTGAATCGACATTGCGCCGCGAAGCGAGCGCGGCCTCGATGATCCCCTTCTCCTCGCACGTCGATGCCCATGTGGTTCGCCTGCGCTCAGGAGACTATGTCCAGACCCTGCGCCTGGGGGGCGCAAGCTTCGAGAGCGCTGACGACGAGGACCTCAACAACTGGCATGAACGCCTGAACGTGCTGCTGCGCAACATCGCATCACCACATCTGGCGCTGTGGACCCACGTCGTACGCAGGCGAGAGACAGGCTACCCCGCCGGGCGCACCGTCCCCGGCTTTGCCGATGAGCTCGAGCAGCGCTACCGCCGCAAGATGGCCGAGGAGCGGCTCATGGTCAACGAGCTCTATCTGTCCGTCGTCTACCGTCCGCAGTCCACCCGTGTCGGCAACGCGGCGCTGGCCTTCCTCAAGCGAACCGACGCACAGGGCGCCCTGGCAGAGCTCAAGGACTCCCTGGACACATGCACCAAGCTTCGCCAGGAGTTGCTGGCCTCACTGGAGCGCTACGACCCCGAGCCGCTGGGCATCTACCGACCAATAGGCACACAAAGACCGTTCTCCTCGCTGCTCGAGTTTTTCGCACTGCTGATCAATGGGGAGTGGCAGCGCATGCCGCTGCCACGATCGCCGCTCAACGAGGTGCTGGCCACATCCCGCCCCTTCTTCGGCAACGAAGCCATGGAGTACCGCTCGGGGACGCAAAGTCGCATCGGTGCCTTCCTCGGCATCAAGGAGTACCCGACGCCCACGGCGCCCGGCATGTTCAGCGGCCTTCTCACGGCCGACTTTCCGTTCATCCTCGCGCAGAGTTTCACGTTCCTGGCCAAAGGCACCGCGGTGGACATGATGCGTCGGCAGCACAACCGCATGGCGGCCGCGGGCGATCTGGCCGTCTCGCAGGCCGACGAGCTCGCAGACGCGCTGGATGACCTGGTCAGCAACCGTTTCGTCGTCGGCGATCATCACTTCAGCCTGCATGTGCTCGCCGATGCCGAGGAAGGCGCAGGCGCTGTCGAGGGCGTGCCGCGGCTCAAGCAACTCAACGACCACATTGCGCGGGCCCGCTACCTGCTCGGCGACACCGGGATGGTTGTCGCACGCGAGGACCTGGCACTCGAGGCGGCGTTCTGGGCGCAGTTGCCGGGCAACTTCGGCTACCGCACGCGCAAGGCGCCGATCACCAGCCGCAACTTCGCGGCCATGTCGCCTTTTCATAACTTTCCGACGGGTCGCGCGCGCGGCAACTTTTGGGGCGATGCGCTCGCGATGCTCACGACACGCGCAGGCTCGCCCTACTACTTCTCATTGCATGCGAGCGATCCGCGCAGCCCCGATGGTGGCAGCCGTCGCGATGTGGGCCATGTCACAGGCGTCGGGCCCGTTGGTACGGGCAAGACGACCTTCCTCGGGTTTTGCATCGTCGCGATCTGCAACCGTCTGGACGCCACCCAGATCATCTTCGACAAGGACGAGGGCCTCCACATCCTCGTGCGGGCATTGGGAGGCCAGTACCTTTCGTTGAAGAACGGAAGTCCCACCGGCTGCAATCCGCTGCAGCTCGACGCCGGGGTACCCACAAACCTCGAGTTCCTGCGGCAATGGCTGCGCCGCCTCGTGATGCGCTCGCCCCACGAGCTCCTGAGCGTGCGACAGGAAGACGACCTGGATCAGGCCCTGCACGGGACCCTCGCACTCGCTCCACCCTACAGGCGCTTGTCGCGTCTGCTGGCTTTCCTGGACGTCACCGACCCAGAGGGAGTGCACGCGCGGCTGCGCAAGTGGTGTGCGTCGGAGCGCGGCGACTACGCGTGGGTGTTCGACAACGACCACGACGTTGTCGCGCCACTGCTCGAGGCGCATGCGTTGGTCGGCTTCGACGTCACCGACTTCCTCGACAACGACGTGGTGCGCGCCCCGTTGACCATGTATCTCTTTCATCTCGTCAACTGCATGGTCGATGGCCGGCCGCTGGTGTGCTGGATGGACGAGTTCGCCAAGCTGCTGGACGACCCCGCATTCGCGAGCTTCGCGAAGAACGGCCTGGAGACGTGGCGCAAGAAGAACGCGAACATCGTGACCTTCACGCAAAGCACGCACCATGTGCTGGGCTCGAGCATCGCGCGAGCCATCGTGGAGCAGACGCCCACCAAGATCCTTTTTCCCAACCCCGAGGCCAGCCACGCGGATTGCACCGAGGGTTTCAATCTCACCGAGCGTGAGTTCGCGCTGGTCAAGCAGGAACTCGTGCCCGGATCGCGCCAGTTCCTCATCAAGCAAAACCGTGACAGCGTCGTGGCCCAGTTAGACCTCAGGCATCTGGACGATGCGCTGGGCGTCATCTCGGGCCGCACCAGCAACGTCCGGCTCATGCAGGCGCTGATGAAGCGCCATGGCAGCACGCCCAGCCAATGGCTCGCCCCTTTTCGCGAGGCGCTGCTACAGCACAGCTCGCAACGACCTTCACCCCAGGAGTTTCCACATGCCTAGAAAGCTGCTTCTCTCGCTTGTCACCTGCGCTGCGCTACTGGCTCCACTGCAAGCGCGTGCGGGGATTCCGGTCATCGACTTCGCGGCCATTGCCAATCTGATCCAGCAGATCATGTACTGGCAACAGCAGATCTCTGCCATGCAAAAGCAGTTCGACGAGCTCAAGGCCTCCAAGGAGCAACTCAAGCAAACCTACCAGTCGATGAGCGGCTCGCGCGGCATGGAGCAGCTTCTTGCGACTTCCGACGCAGCACGCAACTACCTGCCGAGCGACTACGCCGATCTGAGGAGGTCGCTCGACACGCCCGTGCCAGGCTATGCAGGCCTGTCGGAACAGGTGCGATCGATCGTGAGCGCCAACAGCGTGCTATCGACGACGCAGATGGACGCACTGAGCCCTGAGCTCAGGCAACTCGTCGAACAAGGCCGTCAATCTGCCGCCTTGCTGGATGGCATGACCCAGACGGCTTTTCAGAACACCAGCCAGAGGTTCTCTGCACTGCAGACGCTGATCACCGCCATCGCGCGTGCCCGAGACCCCAAGGCCATTCAGGAGCTGCAAGCGCGAATCCAGGGGGAGCAGAACATGCTGACGAACGAGCAGACCAAGCTCCAGGCGCTCTACCAGTTGTCGCAGGCCGACGAGGCGAGGCTTCGCCAGCGAACCCGAGAGCGGGTGGTGTCCGGCCACGGTGACTTCTCCAGGCGATTCACACCGACACCCTAGCCGCCCCTGCCGCATCGACACATCGCTTTGGCGCGCCACCGTCGTGGTCATCGCCATGGCGGCTTCGAGAAAGCCACTGGCTTCTCAAACGGCGAGCGGGCTGCCAATCGTCCGCTGCGCTTGCAGCATGCGCACCAACCACAAGCCATGCGACCCCACGGAAAAGGCCGACGGCGCATCCAGCGGCTGAGGTCGAAGTGGCGTCGCACGATTTTTGAAACTTCGGGAGCCAAGCCATGTTCTTTCGGCAGCTTTGGACGCAGCTCGTCTCGCAGCTCACTGAGTTCATAGGCGCGAAGTCTGCAGCACTGGCGACCGCGGTCGAGCCCGCGGTGATCACGTTGGCAACGCTCTACGTGATGATCTGGGGATACCTTTCGCTCACCGGCAAGATTCAGGAACCCATTCTGGAGGGGATCAAGCGGATCTTCTTCACAGCGGTCATCCTGGGTGGGGCTTTGAGGCTCTGGGCTTTCAACGAGCTCATCGTCGACACCTTCTTCAACGCCCCGACCCAACTCGCGGCAGCGATCGTCGGCGCCGCAGACCCCGTCTCGACCATCGACACGATCTGGGAGAAGGGGGGAGAGGTCGCATTCAGCCTGTGGAGCAGGGGCGGTGTGCTCAATGGGGATGTGGGCTTCTACATCGCCGGCGCCGTCATCTACCTCATCATCGGCGCCGTCGCGGTCTACGCGCTTTTCCTCTTCGCCCTGTCGAAGATCGCGCTGTCCGTCGTGCTGGCGCTGGGCCCGATTTTTATTTCCCTGCTCTTCTTCGAAGCGACACGGCGCTTCTTCGAGGCATGGGTCGCCCAGCTTTCGAACTACGCGCTCGTCGCGGTGCTCGCAAGCATGGTCGCCTCGCTCATGCTGCAGGTCGTGGCGAACTACGCCGCTCAAACCGCGGAACGTGGCGCGGCGCTCACGACGGTGGATGCCATCAACATGGCCTTGATCGCAGCGGTGGTGCTGCTCGTGATGTGCCAGGTGATGCCGATCGCCGCTGGACTTGCCAGTGGCGTTGCGCTCAGTTCCTTCAGCGCTGTCGGTGGGCTCACCAAGTGGGCGCTCGGTGGCACCAGGCGCAGCGCGTACGAATTCGGCCGCGGCGTGCTCGACGGCCTGCACGGCGAACGCGGCAGCCGATGGGACTCCTTCCGTCGCCTGGGAGGCAACCGGGTCGGATCATCGATCGCTTCGCTGGCCGGCAGGAGTGCAGGCGCGCAGCGCCCCACCCTGCCCAGAGACCGAGTGATGAATCCCTCTTCCTCTCGGACTTGACCCCTCTGAAAAGACTTTATAGGAGCTCTCACGTGAGATTCATGGTCGCACTCTTGCTCACCCTCGCACTTGGCGGCTGCGGCACGCGAGCGCCCCGACCTCCGACCTGCGAAGGCGCCCTCACACCCATCAACGGTGCCTCCGCGCCCCGTCCTGCAGGAGGCTCAGATGCATCGTGACGAGGCGCTCGAGCGCTACACGCTCGAAGCTCAGAGCTGGGAGCTCGACCGCGCACGTCGCGCCCAAGGCTCAGCCAAGACCGCCTGGGTCGTGGCCGCGGCCGCCACGGCCGTCGCGGTATTCGCCGTGGCCGCCGTCGCCGGACTCACGCCCCTCAAGCAGCCGGTGCCGGTGGTCATTCGCGTGGACAGCAGCAGCGGCATCGTCGACATCGTGCCGGCCTATGAAGGCACCACCGACATTCAAGAGGTCGTGACGCGCAACCTGCTGCAGAACTACGTCATTGCGCGCGAGCGCTACTTCTATGCGACCGCCGAAGCCGACTACGAGCTGGTCGCCTCCCAGAACTCGCCTCTTCTGAACCAGGCCTGGGCGGCGTCGTGGGCCGCCAACAATCCACTCTCGCCGCTCAACACCTTCAAGGACGGCACGGCCATTCGCGCGCAGGTGCGTGCTGTGACCTTCCTCAAGCTGGAAAGCGGCAAGGAGAAGCTCGCACAAGTTCGCTTCAGCCGCTACGCCCGAGCCGGTGGCACGGGCGATGAGCAGACGACCCATTGGGTGGCGACGATCGAGTTCGCTTACGTGCCGCCATCGAAGGATGACAAATGGCGCTCGCTCAATCCCCTGGGGTTCAGGGTGGTCGAGTATCGGCGCGAGCCCGAAGTCGCACCGACCGTCGCCGTCCCCCTCTCCCCCGCAAAGCAGGCGCGCTGATGAACCATCGTCTTGCATCTTTCCGCCAGCCCGCGCTCGTGCTGGTGCTCGTCCTTGGCTGGCTGTGCACCACCCACACGGCGGTGCGCGCCGCAACGATTCCGTCCGAGGGGCACGTCGATGCGCGCGTGCGCACAATCGACTACGACCCGGAAGACGTCATCAGCCTGCATGGCTATGTGGGCTACCAGATTCACCTGCAGTTCGCCGAAGGCGAGACCTTCGTGAACCTGGGCTCCGGCGACAACGGCTCCTTCGACGTAGGTGCGCAGCGCAACCACCTCTTCCTCAAGCCGAAGGAAGCGCAGGCCAATACGAACCTCACGATCCTCACCGACCGTCGCACCTATCACTTCGACTACATCGTCTCAGCCCGGGCGCCCGCCGGGGCCGCGGCGCGACGAATGATCTATTCGATCCGGTTCAACTATCCGGCCGACACGCTGCGCGCTGCCGAAGAGGCGAGACAGCGCGCTGAGGTGGAGGCGAAGCTCACCCGCACGGCAGCCACGCGCAACTGGGACTACTGGTTCTGCGGAAGTGAGTCGCTCAAGCCGACCCGCGCCTTCGACGACGGCCACCACATTCGCCTTCGGTTCGCCGACCAGGCTGACCTGCCGGCCATGTTCGTTCAGAACGACGACGGCACGGAGTCATTGCTGAACTTCAACATCGACACCGACGAGATCGTGATCCATCGCCTCGCGCGTCGCCTCGTGCTGCGCCGGGGTCAGCTCGTGGGGTGCGTGGTCAACAAAGCATTCGCAAGCGGCGCGCGCACGCCCGGCGCGACGGTGGCGCCCGATGTGCAACGCGCAACCGTGGGAGAGCAACCATGAGCGATGCACCGAATCCGGAACTCAACCCACCGGCGAATTCATTCGCCGACAACGAAGCGCCCGACGGGCGCCGCCGCGCGAGCGCGGTCGATCCAGACACTGGCGAGCTCTATTCCGTTCCCCGCGGTCCGGAGCGCCCTGATGCCTCCCACACCGGGCGCGGCCATGCGATCGACGGGGAGCGGACCATTCCCTCGGTGAATCGGGAACGCACGATCCAGTCGAGGATCAGCAGCTTCGTGGCCATCGGCACCATGCTGCTGCTGGGTGCCGGTTTCCTGTTTTGGTACTACAGCACCCAGTACGCCAAGGGTCGCGAGGCGCAGTTGGCCGCGCAGAAGGCCTCGGCGGCCCGCGCCGGCGGCGAAACCAAGGTGCCGCCGCTGGGCCGGATCGATCCGCCGCCGACGCCACCACAGGCCTCCGCACCGCCACCCAGCGCTTCACCGCCTGCAGCGGCGGCGACACCCCCGGGCGGACCACCGCCAAAGACCCCGGCCCAGCTTGCGCTCGAGCGCAAGCTCGGAACGCCCGTGATGCGGCACGCGCTGTCGCCTGACGCGGCCGCAGCAACGGCCGCTTTCGCCGACGGCCCCGCCGGGCCGGCGGCAGGTGGCGTACCCAACATGGCGCAGATCCTGGGTGCCTTGCAGCCGCCACCCTCCAGCCCCTCCAGCCCTCCTGGCCTCGAGGGCAGTCTCCGACCGACGCGCACCCCCGCCGTTACAGCACAGGTCCTGCCGACGCGCCGCTTTCTTCTGCCCAAGGGCGCATTCATCGATTGCACCTTGGAGACCGCGATCGATTCGACCTACGAAGGTCTCACCACCTGCGTCGGTGCCAGCGACATCTACAGTGCCGACGGCAAGGTGGTGCTGCTCGAGCGCGGCACGAAGTACGTGGGTGAGCAGCGCGGCTCACCCCGCCAAGGGCAGGGCCGTGTTTTCGTGCTTTGGAGCGAGGCGAGAACACCCACCGGGGTGGTGGTCCAGCTGGCATCGCCGGGCACCGACGAGCTGGGGCGCAACGGCCTACCGGGATTTGTGGAAACCCACTTTTGGGAGCGCTTTGGCGCAGCGATCCTCGTGTCGGTCATCGACGGCACGATGCAGGCGCTGACGGCCCAGCAGCAAGCCGGCGCGGGCCTGACCAACCGCGGCGCGCTGGTGGTCGGTCCCCAAGGCAGCCGGGACATCCTGACCGAGGTACTGCGCAGCACCATTGCGATACCTCCAACCGTGATCAAGAACCAGGGCGAACGCATCCAGATCCTGGTGGCCCGAGACGTGGAATTCCGCGATGTCTATGCCCTACGCGTCGCGCCTGCCCAACCCTGAAGAAGCGGAAGCTTCAGGCGTGGCGACGGCAGCCACGCCACCGCCGCCCTCCTCGCTCGCGCTGTTTCTCGACCCGCTGATGCCGCTGCTCGAGGACACCGAGGTCACGGAGATCTGCATCAACGAACCAGGAATCGCTTTTGTGGAACGGCAGACGGGATGGACGCGCGAGATCCTTGCGTTCGCGAGCTTCGACTGGTGCATGTCGATCGCCAAGCTCGTTGCCAACTTCACGAAGCAGCGCGTCTCGGCCCAGGAGCCGTTGTTGTCGGCCACCTTGCCTGGCGGCGAACGCATACAGATCGTGCTGCCCCCGGCGACCTCCGAGCAGACCGTCTCCATCACGATTCGTCGTCCCTCCAGTGCACTGTGGTCGCTCGATCAACTTGAATCGATGGGCGTGTTCGAGGCGACACGCTACAACGAAGCAGCATTGAAGGCAGCGTCGGAGGCGGGCTCGGCGGGCCTCGAAGACTGCGAGCTTGCGGGCCTGCTTCGCGAACGCAGGTTCGGAGACTTCCTGCGCCGCGCAGTTCAACTGCGCCGCAATATCTTGCTGTCGGGCGCCACCGGCTCGGGCAAGACGACGCTGAGCAAGGCATTGATTCTCGAAGTGCCCCCCGAGGACCGGCTGATCACCATCGAAGACGTCAGGGAGCTGTCCCTTCGCAACCAGCCCAATCACGTGCGTCTCTTCTACTCCCAGGGCGCTCAGGGACAGGCGATCGTGACGCCAGGGCAGCTCCTGGCTGGCGCCAAACGTCAGCGTCCCGACCGCATCTTCCTGTCCGAACTGCGAACCGGCGATGAAGTCTATGACTACCTCGTCTCCGTGAACACGGGCCATCCGGGCTCGATCACCAGCGTCCATGCCGACAGTGCCCAGATGGCCTTCGTGGCACTCGCGCAGTTGATGAAGCGCAGCGCCGCGGGCCAAGGCATGACCACGCGTGAAGGCGTGGAGCTTTCGCAGCTGAGCGTGGACATCGTCATCCAATGCGCACGTGTGCGGCAGCGACGCATCGTGCAGGAGATCTGGCATGACCCCAGCACCAAGCGTCGAGCCTTGGCCTAGTGCTTTCAGGATCGGGGGCGCCTTGCTCGTCGCGGCCGTGGTGGGCCTGTGGGCGGCCGGCTACGCTTTCTTGATGCTCATGAAGCTGCCGCCCGAGAGCGCCACGCTGTCGACGATCGTTGACTACTGGCTTGCTTACGGTGACAGACCCGAAGTTCGTCGATCGCTGCTGGCCGCTTTGGTGGGAGCACAAGGGGTCACGCTCGGTGGCGTGGCCATCGCGATGGTCCCACGCCGACGCGCGCTGCATGGCGAGGCCCGATTCGCCACGCACCGCGAGATCCGAAAGGCCGGGCTGCTCGCAGACAACGGCATCGTTCTCGGGCGCCTGGGCGCGCGCTACCTCGTGCTCGCCGGTCAACAAGGCGCCGAAGTCGAAGCACCTCCTCGCAGCGGCAAGGGCGTGGGCGTCGTGGTGCCCAACCTGCTGAACTGGCCCGGCTCCACCATCGTGAGCGACGTGAAGGGAGAGAACTTCATGCGCACAGCGGGATTCCGGCTTTCCAAGGGCCAGGAAGTGCACCTGTTCGATCCCCTGTCCGAGCAGGAGCGCTCCTCGCGCTGGAATCCGCTGGGCTATGTGTCGCAAACGCCTTACCGCTGCATCGACGACCTGCAGCGCATCGGAACGATGCTGTTCCCGGATCCCCTGGCGGGCGATCCCTTCTGGACCTCGTCCGCGCGATCGCTGTTCCTCGGGATCGCGCTGTACCTGTTCGAGACACCCGGGGCGACGCGCACCTTGGGTGAAGTCCTGCGCCAGGGAATGGCGAGCGACGCGGAGGGCTTCCAGAAACATTGGAAGCGCGTCATCGAATCGTGCGAGCGCGCCGGCTACCCACTGTCGCAGGAGGCTGTGCGCAGTCTCTACGACGTCATCGACCTCGCACCAACGACCGCCTCGAGCATCCGCAAGACCTTCACGAGTCGACTTGATCTGTGGCTCAACCCCCTGATCGACGCGGCCACTTCGGCCAACGACTTCGATCTGCGCGACCTGCGCAAACGCCCGATCTCGATCTATGTGCAGATCAACCCAGACAACATCGCACGTCTGCAGCCCTTGCTCAACCTGTTCTTCCAGCAGGCCATCGGTTTGCAGACGCGGGAACTGCCCGAGAGCAACCCGGCCCTGAAGCACCAGCTGCTGCTCATGCTCGACGAGTTCCCCGCGCTCGGGCGCATTCCGGTAATCGCGGAATCCACGGCGTTCCTGCCCGGCTACAACGTGCGCACCGTGGTGATCGTCCAGTCCAACTCGCAGCTGATCGAGAAGTACGGCGTGGAGGGCGCCAAGTCGATTCGCAAGATGCTCGCCGCGCGCATCGTTTTTCCGCCCAAAGAGTATGAGGATGCCGAGGCCATCTCACGCGAGCTCGGCACCTACACGGTCCGCCAGAAAAGCGTCAGCCGTCCGATGTGGGGCGGCTCAGGCAAATCGGGCAGCGTCAGCATCAGCGAACAGCCGCGCCGGCTGCTGCTGCCCCAGGAAGTCAAGGAACTCGACCCGGCACGCATGATCCTCTTTTACGAAGGACTCAGGCCGGTTCTCGCTCACCGCATCATCTACTTCAAGGACAAAACTTTTGCGCGGCGGGAGATCGCTCCACCCGAAGTCCCGAAGCTCACGATGGCTGTGCGTGCAACCACGGCACTTGCCGGATATGCCATGCCAGCGCCTGCGCCGCCGGCAGGATCGAGCGCTGCGACCTCGACGACGCCCGCCACGAGCACGGGCCATGCACTGTCGAAGGACAACCTGCAGATGGCCCAGGCCGTGCTCGACGGCAGCTTGGATCTGAAGGACTTTTCTTTCGACTTCGACGACGTCGACATCCCCACCGAGCCACTGAGCGAGGGGGAGATGAAGCGCCGCACCGACGAGTTCATGGCACGCCTGCTGGTTTGAGCGGTCCATTCCAACCAAGGCCATCGCATGCACTCCTCATCCAATGCCGCCTCACTCGGCGCGCCGCTGCCAGGGGCCGCGTCTTCGCCGCCATCTGGGTCCAACGATCCGCAGGAGACCGCCAGCACAAGGCGCCCGCGCGGTGGCCGCGCGCCCGTGCGCGGCGTGTTGCTGGAGGCCGCCGCAGCGCCTTATCGGTTCGATCCGGCAGCACGACGCTCGTTCTACGTCCTCCTGCGCACAGAGGTTGGAGAGCGCAGGCTTTGGGGCGCCGACCTGGAAGCCGCGCTCCAGCGAGCGGTCTCCCAGCCACGCATCGGAGACGAGGTCGTCGTCTTGCCTCTGGGCACGCAACCCGTCCGGCTTCGCGTGCCCGCCGAGGACGGCTACAAAGACGCAGTCGGCGAAGAGCGGATGCGTGCCCAGCGGCGTCGCTGGCGCATCGAGACGCAAGACCATACGCACATGCTCGCGCAAGAAGCTCAGCATCTGCGCGTCGAACGAACGTTGTCGCCAGAGACCATGCGGCGCGACCCTCGTCTGACATACGCCATGGCCGGACTGCAACTGGCTGCACAGTATGCGCGGCGCCTCACCGTAGATCCGCACTCTCAGCAGCAGTTACTCGCATCCATTCGCCATCGCATCGCTGATGCGCTCGTGGATGGGCTGGACCTCCATCTCCCAGACAGGCGGGTGGCGATGGCGCGAGCGCCCGTGCTATCAGGGCCGGGACGCGCCACCGAGTGGGACAGGCATGCCCATGAGCGGACGTGAACTCGCAAGGCAGAGGCGCGCGCCCTTCGCCGGCCGCTGCGGACTCGATCCGCACGCTGCCAGATGACCATGCGTCGTGATGCGCACGAGAAGACCTTGATGCCCACAACGCACAGCAGCAGCCGTTGCGAAGCGACGGCCAGCGGCCGCTGGCACGTGGCGGATGGATCGCTCGAGTCGCTCAAGTGGCTCGCGCTGGCGTTGATGGTGGGGGACCATGTCAACAAGTACCTTCTGAGCGGGCAGGTCACGACGCTCTACCTGCTCGGTCGCATGGCGATGCCGCTCTTTGGCTTTGTGCTCATGTACAACCTCGCGCGCCCTCGCATGAAGGCCGCGAGTGTTCATCGACGTGTGGTGAAGCGGCTTGCGGCCTTCGGTGTGCTCGCAACGCCCGCGTTCGTCCTGCTGGTCGGATGGTGGCCACTGAACATCATGGCGACGTTGCTCGTCGCGACCTTGATCGCCTGGCTGCTGGAACTCCGGACCGTCGGCCATCGATGTTTGGCACTGGTCACCTTTGTAGTGGGCGGCACCGTGGTTGAATTCTGGTGGCCGGGATTGCTGTGCTGCCTGGGCGCGCGCTCTTTCATTCGTCGTCCGAGCATCAAGACCGCGATCGCCTGGCTGCTTGCGACCGCGTCCCTATGGCTCGTCAACGGCAACTTCGCTGCCATGGCCGCGCTGCCGCTGATCTGGGGGTTCAGCCGCATTCATGTTCACCTTGAACGGCGGCGATGGGTCTTCTATGCCTTCTACCCCGCCCACCTGTTCGTTCTTGCCCTTGCGCTGCACTTCGCCAGCACACCGCGCTGTGCGCGGGCATGCTCACAAGTTGCGACGAACCTCGTAACGGCCCCTGAAGTGCAGCCACTCGCTGGCGCAGCCGAATCGGCCCGACTCAAACCTATCGAAGGTGTCAGCGCGGCCGGAGGTGGCGATTCAAGTACAAACGTGACAAAGTGGCCACCATGAATTCACGCATCGTGACTACCTTTGACGTCGAGCCTGAACTGCGTGCCGAACTCGAATCGGTTGCGGATGCTGACGGACCCGTCAGCACTTCTGCCGCCGATGGGGCGTGCCGAGCCGTCGAACGCTGCCGTGTTCAAGGCGAGTTCTACGCGCGTGGGGATATCGCTTGGCAAGAATATCTACGAACTGGTGTTTCGCAACCTGTGGCCGAGGTGTTCGATCGCATCCAGGCCCGCATTGATGCACGACGTCGCGAGCTTCAAGACCCAAACACATGACCAGGGCTCGCGGGGTTGAGATGACCTCCGCGAAATCCTTCCCGCCCGGCAGATGAAGGTGTTGGTCGTTCATCATCAGCGCGAAGCGGACTACCGCTGAGACGACGCGGCCTTAGGTCTGCGACCCGGGCTTGCGGACCGAGTCACCGCGTTAATGAAGTGAGACGAGTGTCGATGACCCGCCGAGTGGGCGGGAAGCCTCGTCAAGCCGGGCTGTTCGCGCCGACCGCGTGCTCAGTCACCGCATCGGTATCGAGGCGCGGCACCTGCCCGGACGCGCCGCCCTCGGCCTGAAGCGCCAGGTCGAAGGCGTGGACCCGATGGTTCGGTGCCCGATTGATCATCAGCCGCATGACATCGGCGCGCGCATAGTGGCCCGCGGGATCGGCGGCCGCCTTGGCCACCGCGATCTCGCCCAGGTCGATCTCGGCGCAGATGACGCCCTCCCAGGTGTCAGGCATGCGTTCGGACAGCGGGTTGCCATGCGGCCCGTAGATGACGGAGTGCCCGCCGCCGACCGTGAACAGCGCATGCTTGGCCGGCGTATCGCAGATCTGCGACACCATCGACGCCGAGGTCACGGCCGATGGGGCCAGCACGAAGCAGCCACCTTCCAGCGCATAGGTCTGCGTCGCCGCGAGGCTAACCTCCGCGCCAAGCGCGTAAGCGTTCTCCTTGTAGAGGCTGAAACCGGGCCAGGCGGCGATGTGCAGCTGCTCGTTCTGGCTGTACATCGCAAACTTCGTGAGCGGCTGCAGATGCTCCCAGCAGGAGAGCGCGCCGATGCGGCCCAGCGGCGTGTCGCTCACCACGAGGTCGCTGCCATCGCCTTCGCCGAAGACGGTGCGCTCCATGTGCGTCGGCTTGAGCTTGCGCCGGCGCGAAACGGTCTCGCCCTGGTCGTCGATGATCCAGTTGCCGACGTACAGGCTCGCGCCCAGCCGCTCGACCACGCCAAGCGACACGAAGATGCCGAACTGCTTCGCGGCTGCGGCGATGCGTCGCGCGCCCTCGCTGTCGTAGCTGAAGGCGTTCTCGAAGAAGCGCCGCACCCATCCCTTGCCAAAGCCCCAGGCCGGCGCGTCGAGCCAGACCCACCAGGGGTAGCCCGGAATCCAGTCCTCCGGAAAGGCCACGATGGCGGCGCCCTTGCCGGCCGCCTCCTCGATGTAGCGCACCGTGAGGTCGATGGCGGCGTCGTGGTCGCAGAAGCCCGGCGCGGCCTGCACGACGGCCGCTAGGAACTTGGGAGGGAAAAGGGGCGACGGCGCGCCGGTGGATGCATTCATGGACGAAGCGCTCCTCGAGGGATGGGTGAATGAGGGAATGGGTGGGGGAAGACTCAGGCGCGCGCGGAGGCACCGACGCTCGCTGGCGGCGGCACCGGCTCGGCCACGGCCTCGCGGGTCAGCCCGAACAGGCCGTCGATGCGCTGGCGCTCGGCCGCGCCGTGAGGCCGCAGCCATGCGAAGCCGGCGTAGATGGCCAGGTTCACGGCCAGCGCGATCACGCCCGAGGTCAGGCCCCAGGCGGCTTCGAGCTGCCGGGCGAAGAAGCTCTCGAGCACGATGACGAGCACGAAGCCCACGACCATGCCCGCGATCGCCCCTTCCTTGGTGCCGCGCTTCCAGAAGATGCCCAGGAACTGCGGCACCGCGAGCTGGATGACGCCCTGGTAGGCCAGCACCGCGAGCGTGAACAGCGCCGGCAGCTTGAGGCAGGCGACCCAGGCGGCCAGGGCCGTGAGAACCACCATGCCGATCTTCGACACCGTGACCAGCTGCCGCTGGCTCAACGTGGCGTAGTTCCCGACCAGGTCGTTGGCGATCTGCGCGCCCGTCGCCTGGATGCTGCCGTCGGTGTGGCCGATCGATGCCGCCAGCAGCACCACGCCGGCCAGCCCGAGCAGCAGCAGGCCACCCGCTTCCTGGCTCACGATGAACCACACGTCCTCGGGGTGGCTGGCCACGGAGGGAAGCTGCGAGGCGAGCATGCCGAAGATCAGCAAGGGGATGCAGAACACCAGCGACGCGGGCATCGCGATGGCCGCCGACTTCTTCAGCGCCGCCACGCCGTCGGCGGTGAACAGGCGCACAAAGATAAACGGCAGGCACCAGCCGCCGATGGTGCTCGTGAACAGCAGGCTGAACAGGTAGAGCGGCCCTTCCTTCGAGCCGAAGGACGGCAGCGAGAACATCGCGGGATCGAGCGACTGCAGCCGCACGCCCTTGCTCATCCACAGCCACACGACCAGGCCGCACAGCATCAAGCTGCCGAAGATGTAGGCCACGATGCCCTGGTACATGTCCGAGATGATCACGCCGCGCATGCCCATGCGCACGGTCCAGATCTGGCGGATCGCGACCACCACCACGCCGAGGATCACCGCCTCCGAGAAGGGCAGCGCACCGAGCGACATGAAGTGGAAGAGGCCACCCATCGCCTGCATCGCGAGCACCAGCCAGGGGAAGCCCGACACGATACCGATCAGCGCCGCGATGGTGCGGATGTGCCTGGAGTCGTAGCGCAGCGCGAACAGATCGGGTTGTGTCCGCAGGTCGAAGCGCTGGCCCCAGGTCCACACGCGCTGCGACATGGCGTACATCAGGACCACCGTCATCAGGCTGTAGGCCAGCACGTAGAACGAGATCACGCCGGCACTGACGGCCAGGCCCGCGAAGGCGGTGAACATTGCGCCCGGATACCAGGTGTTGAGGAAGGACATGGCCTGGTAGTTGGCACCGAACGAGCGGCCGCCCACGGCGTAGTCGGTAAAGGACCGGTCCTTGCGGTAGCTGCGGTGCAGCACGTAGATGATGACGAGGAAGAAGGCCAGTTGGAGGCCGAATGTCAGCACCATGGCTTCACCCCCTTCCCGCTTCGCCGTATTCGGCGACATAGGCGGCCACCACGCTGGCCGCGATCGACACGCTGAGGGCGAGGAAATAAAACAGGGTCGGCGGCAGGCCGAGGATCGGCGCCCGGTGGTCATTGACGAGCCAGTGCACGGGCGGCAGCAGGAGCAGCAGCGCATTGAGCAGGAACCACCACCGGATAGAGGCCGGTAGCCGTGGAAGTGTCGCGAGGGGCATGGGAGGCTTTCGGGAAGGCCGCGGGCTGCGGGAGTGAGAAGGGCCGGTACCAGGTCTGCGAGGCGGATCCTTCGCATCGCGACGGACTCTAGGAGCGCCGTCCTTTCGCGTGCACCGTTCAAATGAACGGGGTACGGCCCCCGGGGGCGGGCAAGCCGCATTGGCAAGGCGGGGACGCAAGGCTAGGATGGCCCGCCACACCATGCGATGGCATATGGCTTGCTTGTTGGAATGCCCCCAGTTGGAACTCCCATGCTGAACAACCTTCAGGAGTGCGGCAACCTGATCCTTCGGATCAACGAGGCGGCCTACGAGGCGCGCGAGGAGGACTTCCAAGCGCGCGTGCTGAGCGACATCGATCGCGTGATCGGCTTCGATCGCGCGTGGTGGGGGATCATGTCGCCCGTCGCCGCAGGCGGCTTTCGCCTGCTGAGCTCCTACCGGGCCAACCTGCCCGCGTCCTACGTCGAGACCTGGGACACCTGCACGCCCGACGACCGCCTGGCCAGCAGCGTCAGCGATGCGCCCACCCACACCGTGCGCTTCGACACCCACCAGCTCCACAGCACGCCGGGCCTGTATGAGATCAACGCAGGGGTCGGCAACCGGCATGCGCTGTGCACCGCGATCAAACTCGCGGAGCGTCCCGGCGACTTCCTGTTCGTCTCGCTGTTCCGTGGCGGCCGCAGCCCCGCGTTCGACGCCTCCGAGGCCTGGGCCAAGCAGTTCCTCATGCCGCATGTCTTCATGGGCTGGCGGCACAACCTCGGGCGCAATCAGGAGCGCGCCGATGCGCAGCCGGCCGGTGGCCTGCTGGCGTCGGCCTTCGTCGACCTCCAGTGGGGCGTGATCGAGAAGTCGGCGGGCTTCCAGGACTGCCTGACCCGGATCTGGCCCGCGTGGGCGCCGCCAGCGCTGCCACCGGCGCTCGTTTCGGCCTTGCGCCGCGACGGCGGGCGAAGCGTTTTCTCGGATCTGGTCTTCTCGATCGAGGCCGCGGGAGCACTGCAGCGGCTCTCGATCCGCAGGCTGCGCGCCATCGATCGCCTCACGCCGCGCGAATCGGACGTGGCGCGCGCGTTCTCCTCGGGCCAGTCGTACAAGGAAGTCGCCCGCGCGCTGCAGCTGTCGCCAGCCACCGTCAGGCACTACCTGCGCGAGATCTACATCAAGCTCGGGCTGACGGACAAGGCGGAACTGGCGAGCCTGTTGAACGCGCCTTGAACCGCCGCCGTCGACGCGCTAAGGCGACGACCGCCTTGCCCATCTCCTCGACCACCTTTTTGCCGTCGCCGACCAGCCTCATGGTCATTCCCATGCACGACAGCTGTCTGCCCAAACCCGAGATCTCCGGGGCAGCTTGGCGCATGTTTGCCGGCAGGGCTGGACAATGCGCGTCGACGCTGGGCAGTTCAGCGGTCGCTGGCCCCTCTTACGCCAGCTCGCCTCAGGCTTTGATAGCTTTCGTTTTCACCGAATCTCGATCGAAAGCACCGTGGCGCCTGCTTCCATCTCAGCTGCATTTTGCCACCCGACTCGGCACTCGCCGCGCTGATTGCCCAGCTTGATTGGGCGTCTACGCCCTTGGGCCCGATCGATCAATGGCCTCAGCATCTGTGCTGCGCCGTGGGCATCGTGCTGCATTCGCCGAAGCCCATCGCGCTTCTTTGGGGCGAAGCCGGCATCATGATCTACAACGATGCCTATGCAGTCGTCGCAGGCGGACGGCATCCAGCTTGCCTGGGTCAACGCTTGCGCGAAGCGTGGCCGGAAGTGTCCGAGTTCAACGATCGCCTCATGAAGACGGTGCTGGCCGGCAAACCTCAATCCTTCGAAGACCACGAGTTCACCTTCTTGCGCAACGGTTCGCCGGAAAGTGTGTGGCTCACGCTCGACTATTCGCCGGTGCCGGATGCCGCCGGAGGGTTCGCTGGAGTGATGGCAACGGTGACCGAAACCACGGGCAAGGTGATGGCAGAGCGCGAGCTGCGCAAGGCCAATCAAACGCTGGAGGCGAGGATCGAGGAGCGCACGCGCGCGCTCGTGGAAGCCGAAGATGCGCTGCGCCAAGCCCAGAAGATGGAGGCGATTGGCCAGCTCACCGGGGGCATCGCACATGATTTCAACAACCTGCTCGGCACTCTGAAGGTCAGCTTCGAGCTTCTCGAACTGCGCATGCGTTCTGGCGACACGCAGCAAGCCCAGCGCTATGTCACCGTCGGCAAGGAAACAGTGGAGCGGGCGGCTTCACTCACCCAGCGTCTTTTGGCCTTCTCTCGCCGCCAGACCTTGGATCCGCGGCGAATTGATCTTCGCCATCGCCTGAACCAGTTCGAGGAACTTGTTCGTCACAGCGTCGGGCCATCGATCGCCGTCCAGTTCAATGTTCCGGCGGACCTTTGGCCCGTGCGCGCAGACAGCGCGCAACTCGAGAACGCGCTGCTTAACCTGTGCATCAATGCGCGCGACGCGATGCAGCCCGGTGGGGGAAGCTTGACGGTGACGGGCAACAACTGTTCATTTCCCCACGACGCAAGCACGCCCATCGGGAACGCGCCTGGTGACTACGTGTGCCTCGAGGTGCGCGACACGGGTTGCGGCATGGATGCGCAAACCAAGGCTCATGCCACGGAGCCGTTCTTCACAACCAAACCCTTGGGCCAGGGCACCGGCATGGGTTTGTCGATGGTGTACGGATTCGCCCGCCAATCGGGTGGCCAAATGCGCATCGAGTCGGAATTGGGTCAAGGCACCACCGTCAGTATCTATATGCCCCGTATCGACGGCGATTCGAACGACACGGAGGCTGCGGTTGGTCAGCGCAACCCGACAAGCGATACGGCGGCATTCTCAGCACCGAGGTCGGCGCGCGTGCTTCTGATCGAGGACGAGGCACCGCTTCGAGCCCTGCTCCAGGAAGAACTTGTCGCCGCGGGCTACGAGGTCACTGCCGCGGCAAATGGCCGGGAAGGCCTCGTGTGCGTGGATGAAGAGCTGAACAGCGAATTCCACATCCTGATCACCGATGTCGGACTTCCCGGAGGTATGAACGGACGCCAGGTCGCCGATGTCGTGCGGCTGCGCAAACCTGACCTCAAAGTGCTGTTCATCACGGGCTACGCAGCCGGCGCCGCCGTGGGCAATGGTGAGTTGGAGCCAGGGATGGAGGTGATGACCAAGCCTTTCAAGCTGGGGGAATTCAAGCGGCGCATTGCCCGGATGCTTGACGTCTGAGTCATCGCACGGCGGACTGCGCCGGCGACCGCCGTTCATAACTGCAGCTCGATCAAGTCACCTCGTCGTTCAGGCGGCGAAACCATTCGCCATAGGGTGTGTTCTTGACCAGCTTGCGATTCATATCGGGCGCACCGTCGGTCCACCACGGCGGGCCGCGTTCTCCCAGTCGACGCTTTGCATCGTCGATGAGGGCGCGAGCGGTTGCGCGCTCATCGATCGATGCGGTTGCACGCAACGCGCGTCGCGCCGCCATCAATTGGCGGACCCAAAGGCTTTTCTCTTCTTCGGACAGTCCCGGGTTTGCTGCGCGCCACAAACGCCCCCGAACCACCAGATATCGGCCATCGGGTGTCATGAGGGGGCCGTCGAGGGTCTGCAATCGACCTCTTTTTCCGATCACTTGCGTTCCTTCTCGAACGGCAACGCGAGACGAATAGGTCCACCGCGATCCATCGCGTCGACACGGTCCCCCTTTCGGGTGACGAACACTCGCCGGCGACGGGCGAGTTCCTGGGCCACTTCGCGCACCTGCGGCATCAGGGCGCGCCAGTCCGACGGTGCGCTTACCAGGGCTCGCGCAACCTCCGAAGGGCAGATGCTTGCTCCAGGCGCACGACGAGCCAGTAGCTCGAAGATTCGTGCTTCGACGGCCTCGTTCGCCACAACCGCCCGTGAGGAGTCGTTCATGGGCGCGAGGCTCCCGCGTCAACCAAACCTGCGACTGACAAAGCGCGATCCTTTCAGCCCAAAACGCCAAGGCACATCCATCGCCTTCGAAATGCCGATGCGAGCGCCGACCACCACATCCTGTACCACACTCGGACCCTTCAGCTCGAAAGGCGCGCGGTCCAGCGGCAGGCCGTCGTGCGCACCGGTGATCCCCAGCGCCTGGGCGACCCGCCCCGGCCCCGTGCACAGGAGCCGCGGCTCGAGAAGCCCTCGACGTGCCTGCATCGCATCGAAACCATCCGTCGGCTCCAACGCCCGGATCAGGACACCGGCGCCGTGGCCCTCCTCCCGACAGACGAAGTTCAGGCACCAGTGCAAGCCGTAGGAACGGTACACATAAGCGCGGCCTGGCGGACCGAACATCGTGGCGTTGCGCGTCGATCGGCCGCCGTAGCTGTGCGAGGCCGGGTCCAAGACGTCATAGGCTTCTGTTTCGACGATGCGCCCCCCGACCCCTTCCACCCAAAACGACGCACCGATCAATGCTCGCGCGAGCTCGGGTGACGAAACGCCAAAGTCGATGGAAAGCGAAGAGCACATGCCGACAGCGTGCTGCCGGTGGCAGTCAAGCGATGTCACCAGCCCTCTGGCGCAGCTGTAGTCGCACGGCGCTTCCAAGGCCTGGGCGGATGTCGGCAGCAGGCTCACGGCAGTACATCGAGCGCCACGGCATTGCACTCTTCGAGAACAAGGTGCACATTGGACTTTTTATTCGCAAAAGGTGTTGACTGATGGCACTCGCTTTGCTTTCTGAAATTGCAGCGATCAAGCTGCCCCTCACCGTCATCGCGAGAGCGGACGTGCAGAAGGTCTCTCGCCTAGTTTTCGCCGGCCTTGTGGAAGCAAGGTTTCGCACGCTCAGCGGACAGCCGACGGGCTACTGCGATCCGCTCGAGGCGACGGTCACCGCAATCACGCCCGAGGGCTGGTTATCTCTCGGCAGCAGACAGTGAACCACGCAAAGGCCGCTGCTGTGAAGAGTTTCTGAGGCTGCGAGATCCCCCGCAGCCCCGCGCCGGGCTGGTGGCTTTTCTTCGGCGCTTCAATCGTTGACGCAGCTGTTTTCGTCCGCGACAAGGCATTCGGGAAGATCGTCTCCGACGGCACCGCCGCGCGTGCGCACCGCCGTGGAGGCCGCTTGTGCCACTGCCAAGTCGCGCGGGAGCAGGACCCAGAGTTGTCCTCGCTCCTTCATGCGCCGAGCCTGCGTCGCAGCTTGCTGGCCATTGCCGAAGAAGTAGTCCGCACGCACCGCACCGCGAATGGCACCGCCTGTGTCCTGCGCGATCGTCAAACGGCGCATCGGGGCCCCACTGCCTGGCGCGCGCGTGGACACAAACACGGGATATCCAAGCGGCGTGCTTCGCGGATCCACGGCGATCGAGCGTCCAGGCGATAGCGGCACCCCCAGCGCGCCAACCGGTCCTCCGCCAGGCGCACTGGCCTCCTTGAAAAACACGTAGCTTGGATCTTCAATACCCGAGCCAGTCACCCGCTGTGCGGGGCGGCGTCCGGGCACCGCAACAGCGCCATTGACCTTGGGCAGGGCGAGTGTGAAGCCACGCGTGCGAACCACGGAGACGTCGGCGCTGCTGCCAGCCGCAGGCTGCAGTGCTTCGTCTTCATCATCATCGTCGAGCTCAAGTTCCAGCGAGGAGCCGCGCACTTTCACGGGACTGCGAGGTTTGCCCAACGCCGCCTGGGCCAGTGTGGGCCTGAACGGCTGACCGTTCTGCTCCGCATAGGCGATGCGGATCACCTCGCCCGAGTCCAGACGAATGCGTCCAGAGCCCTGGATCTGCATCTCGTAGAGCGCAGAAGCGTTGTTCACGAAGGCAATGACCTTGGCATTCGGCGCTCCCTTGGTTTCGATTTCCTTGCGTGTGTAGTAGGGCAGGAGACGCTTTCCCTCGACGCGAAGGCGCACCTTGCGATCCAAAGTGTCTCTGGTGATACGCGAGAGGTCGAGCGCGTACAACCCTGCGCGGCCCATGTCACGCGTGCTCAGTCCCGCTTGCACGACGACACTGCGTCCCGCCACACGCGCAGCGACGATCCCATCGCCTTTGGGAAGTTTTCGCGCATCCGCAAACAGCATGTCTTGGGGCTGTGCATATACGGGGTAGATGTTGGGGGCGCCGTAGTGCCGGCTGCCGCTGATCTCAGGCTCAAAGTAGCCGGTAACAACGCCGTCAGGGCGCCGATCATCGTCGCGGATCTGATAGGCCGAGAAATCGCGCTCGAAAAAATGGCGGATGGCCAAGTCATCGGCACGATCTACTGTTCGTGCACGCTCGCAGACTTGCCGCCATGCCTGTGCTCGCCCCGACAAGACCTTGCAGCTGCCGAGAAACGCAGGCCAGGTCTCCGAGAAATCATCCTGCCGCCAGCCCGGCAAGAGTTCGAAGCCCACCGAGGTATAGGTGGCCAACCGAGTTGAAAAAGTACGCGCTCGACCCGCGATCGCACCCGCGCTGCTCAACCCGGACCCGCCGGCGACGGCTGCCTGCGACCCGCTCGATGGCGCTTGCCCTGTTGAGCTCGATGGAGAGGCTGGACGAGAAACCGGCAGCGGCGCTGATGCGCGCGGTGTTGACGTTGCCGAGCGCTGCGCCGGTGGGTTTGACGACCACTCAGGCATCGCGGCGGAATCTCCTGCACTTCCGACCGAATGGGAGTCACCCGTCGTGCACCCTGCCAGTGTCACTGCGCCCAGGGCAATCAGGGCTACCCAGCGAGCAAGGATCATGTCTCGCAGTTGCATGCCGATTCCTCGCGAAGGAGCTTGCTGACGCGCCACGTGACCGACGAAGTGGCGCAACGAACGGCCAAGCTTAGTGCCGGCCAGATGCTTGCGAATCGGGGCGACTGCCTAGCGCAAACGACGTAGGCACGTGGCGCACGCGAGGGCAAGGCTCGCCGCCGGCCCATGCTTAGGCGCTGCAATGCGCAGGCAGCTGGCGCCTTGCTGTGGATGTACCTTCGCTGCCGATCCGTTGCGGCGATGAGCACAGCCCAGACGGCCGCTTGGATCGGGCAGAGGCGGTCCGCGCGTCGACCATGCGGTGGCCACATTTGCCATGAAGCTCACCTTGATCCACAGGTCTCGACCTGACGCCTTCGCCGATGATGGGTCGACGGGTTCATGCCTCGCGCTGCAACGCCGACTGGCTCCTCAAAGGACCATCCGGTCCCATGCCTGGTGCGCCCACTCATACTTTCCGCAAGCATAGGAAACGAGCGTCTCCACGGCGGCCTCGCTGCCCACGGGCTGCGCAGCCCGATAGTGACAGCCCGTCGTGACCAACTGGTGCTCGAGATGAAAACCCCGATCGTCGGCATAGACCTGGATGTAGGTTCCATCGCGTCGCTTCACGATCGCGAAGGCATCGGGCGCTTCGGCCAGTCGAGGAATCCAGCGGCGCAAATTGTCCTCCGTCGCCTCCTCCCCGACACCAAAGTCGGGGCACTCCAGGAAGGGGCGTTGGTACTCTGCACCGATATCGAAGACCAGATGGGCGTGCGCGCTCGATGCGTCCTGGCGGTACATCGCGATAAAGAAGCAGTCCTCGGCAGCGAGCGGTACATGAACAAGGGAAATTCGTTGCACCTTGCAGCGCCTCGCGAGGACCAACTCGAGACTGCGTTCGGGTCCGAGCGGCAATCGAAGCTCTTCGCGAAGACTCAGCGCAAGTGAAAAGGCGTCGCGCTTGATGCGTTCCCCTGCTGCGAACTCTTCAGTCCCCTCCTGGAGCAGCGCCAGATATTCGTGGAGTTGCATCAGGCGCGATGGCGTCGACGCTGCGGGGCGCGAGGCGAACAAGGAGGCGATCTTGCGTGCGAGCAAGATGGCGACAGGATGAGTCGAGAACGTCTGCGGCGATAGGATGCCGGCGAGCGAACAGCCTGTCCAGTTCACCGCTGCCTTTCAGAGCACCTCCACCGAACGTTGCGTCGGTTGCAATGAGCGAGGAGCGGATCATCTCTTCATATCGGCGCTTTCAAATGGCCGCGGTGCCTACCTAAGGGCCCGACGGGCATCGTCCTACTCCGGCCCCACGTCCAGGCCCCTAAATTGCCAACTACTGGAGATGCACAGGGCAGCTCCAAGCAACATCAAGTTCAGGGGACTTACTCATGAAAAAACATCTTCTCGTTCTCGCCATCGCATCGACCTGCTTCGCCATGAACGCCGCGAATGCTGCTGAAGGCATGACCAAGGACCAGTACAACGTCGCCAAGGAAAAGATCGAGGCCGACTACAAGGTCGCCAAGGCCAAGTGCGACACGCTGAAGGACAACGCCAAGGACGTCTGCGAGAAGGAAGCCAAGGGCACCGAAAACGTGGCAAAGGCGCAGTTGGAGCAGGACTACAAGCCCAGCGCGGCACATGCCAAGAAGGTCGCTGAGGAAAAGGCCAACATGACCTACGACGTTGCCAAGGAGAAGTGCGACGACCAGTCGGGCGATGCCAAGAACGCCTGCGTGAGCCAAGCCAAGGCCGACCACGACAAGGCCAAGGCCGACATCAAGGCGATGAAGGGCTAAGCTCCCCTCAGCGCTCATGCGGGGGTGCGCGATCCCGCGTACTTCCCTGCCCTTCCCCCATGCCCCGCCTCGTGCGGGGCATTCTTTTTTTGTGCGCTTGAACCTCTGGCCGGGTGCCCGATCAAGGTGAGCCGAGCACTACAAAATAAGCTAACGGCGTTTCTTAGCCTAGCCCTCGACGGCCAACGCCACCATCGCCCTTTGAGCGAACTTGATGCCCAAGGCACGGACACAAGTGCAGGCATGCACGATGCGCAACTTGGCACGGGAAAGCCCGTAGCGCATCATCTGACGGGCGATCCCGCCGATGTCTTGGGCCCTGCATCGACGGTCCAAGTACCTTTCTCCACAGATGTCGCGCTGGTGTAGTTGGTGCAACGGACCCCTCGTTGGCCCTCGCTAAAGCGCAGCGGTTCGTTTGCCAAAAGCGACGTGATCCAACAAACGCTGTGAAAAGGAGCTTTCGATGCGATTGACCACCAAGGGTCGTTTTGCCGTGACCGCGATGATCGACATTGGGCTGCGCCAACGTCTCGGACCTGTGAACCTGGCCGCCATCAGCCAACGACAGCAGATCTCGCTGTCATACCTCGAGCAGTTGTTCGGCAAGCTCCGCAAGCACAATCTCGTCGTGTCGGTCCGTGGGCCTGGCGGCGGCTACCATCTTGCGCGCCACAGCGCTGACATCTCGGTGGCTGACATCATCGCGGCCGTGGATGAACGAGGCGCCCTTGGCACTGATGCGGATGATGCAAATGACCTGGGTGAGCAAGGCGCCTCGCCAACCTCACTGTCGCGCAGCACCGAGGAACTCTGGGCCTCACTGAATCAACGCATGCTTGATTTTCTGCGGACCGTCACTTTGCAAAAGCTTGTCGAGGACCAAGTTGCCAAGGGCGTCGAGCTCGAAGCACCCACTCCGGCAAAGAGTGCGATCACCTCGGCTGCCCCCGTCAAGCCTGTGCGCACCCGCGCCCCCAATTCGGTCTTCGCGCTGGCCAATGCGATGTCCAAGCACTGATGCCGTCGCTCGAGCAACCTGAGCAAACGGTCCCGCCACAAGCTGCCATCACATCCTTCACTTCATGCGCTTTATGGACGCCCATGAACGCCCATGAACGCGCCTCGAGCTGAGCACAGGTCCCGTCAACGAGCGTCACCCTGCGTGGCAGTTTCACCGACGGCGGTGCAGCGGCTCGACGTCGCAGTGCCATCGCTTTGAACCCACGCGACCTTCAGCCATCTCGCGATGATGCACGCGGCACATGGAGGTCGATCCACTTGCAAGCGCGCGTTGGGGCCCGCTTGTTGAATCGAATGCCATGGCTGCAACGGTCATCATGACCTTGTCATGGGCCGCGCTGGTCTGGCCATGACCGGCGGTACGTTTGCGGCTTTCGGGATGCTGCTTCACCTCTTCGCATTCGCCGGCGGCTTGCTCAACGGTTTCCGGCACGACGCCACTGTCGATGACCGGCGCCACGCCACGCAGCTGCTCGTGGGTGCGGGGATCTGTGCGCTCAGCGCTGCGGCGGTGGGTGCGATCGCCCTGCTGCTTGCGTCCTTTGAATGAGAGGCCGTAGCCCGGCCGGCCGCGGTTCGAAGGAGCATTCCTTCACGAGCAAGCACCAGAGGAGCTGAACAGGCTGCGTGAAACGCCATCCGCGTGCGCGTGCGCGTGGGCGCCAGCCCATCGAGGGCATCTGAACCGGCGCACTCAACGCTCGGACAAGTGCACCACATCCACCATTCAGACCGCTCGCGGTTGCGACGTGGGTCGGCACAGCCAGGGCGAGTTCCTGCGTTCGCGTCGAGCAACCCAACCCAGCGGCAGGTTCGCGAGTTCAACGAGCGTCTGATCAACCTGCACCAGCTGACCCAGCCCGACGATCATTGCCTCCGACGCGTCAGCGCCGCTGCCGGGCAGCATCTGCCAGGCGCCGTCGTCCTCGTCGTGGAACACCTGCAGGATTGGTGCAGCCCCACTCATGATGGACCTTACGGTGAAGCAAGCAACGTTCGGGGCATCTTCGAAAGCCCAGGCATCCTCAGCATCAGACATATTTTTGCCAGCATTCGATGGATCACTGGCACCAGTGAAAGTTGACGTTCGCTGTCGGGCCTTGGCTGAAGTCGGGGGTGTCGAGAGTGACTGCGCGTGGCCGATGGCGGCTGCCTGGCATCGTAGCGGAGCCGGTGTTTCCGACGCCGCTTGCCCGGCGGTTCCCGCCCCCGGCATGACCTCATCCTCGCGCGCTATGGCGAATCCAATGATCTGACGCACAGGTGCCTGCTCGTCTCGACACCACCTGCCATGCGGCGCAGATAAGGCCAGCGTCCCAGGTGCCTACACCGTGTTCCAGTCGGCGCCGTATGTGGCGGCCGCGTAGGTCTGGACCACCATCGAGCCGAGCAGGCCATGCATCACGTCACCCTGCGCCGCGCGTCGGCTCACGATTGCGGTCAACAATCCCTTGGTGGCGAGCGCCTGCAGCGCGCGATCCACCCATACCTGGCGTTGAGCCTGCGGCAGCGCCTCGATCTCTCGGCGCATCATGCGGATCCGTTCGCCAGCAGAATCGGCGGGAGTGAGGGGAGTGGTGGACTCTGCGGCAACGGTAGCGGCCGTTGTGCTGGCAGCAGCATCCGGCGGTACGGCAGCGTCCGCGGTAGGCTGTGCCGGTGGCGATTCAAGATCCTGCTCTTCGTCTGCGTCCGCCGGCGCAGGCGCCTCGCGCTCGTTGCGCAACAGCGAACGGAGATAGGAGTAGGCGTTGTCCACGGCACGCAGCGAGTTGTTGGCCGCACGTCTTTCCAATGCGTCGAGTTGCTCGCGCACCCGGTCGTCGCCGAACTCCTTGATCAGGCCATCGAGCTTGATCTCTCGAATGCCCAGAGTTTCTGCGCGAAGCACAAGGTTGGCATCCACCGGCTTGTCAGCGCTCGTCGCAAAGGGCGAACGGGCACGACGGCGAACCGCAAACTGCACTTCGTCGACCACCCTGCCCTGGCGATGCTCGATGAGCTCGATCTCCAGATCCGTCTCCTGGTTGATCTCGGCCACCGCCTCCTTCACGCGCTCGTTCTTGAATTTGCGCCATTCGCGGCGGTCGCCACCAGGCAGATTGCTCAGCGCGTCAGTCCACCATCCCACCGGCTTGCGGCTCGTCACGCCGCCGGGATTGTCCCGGTAGCGCACGCAGATCTCGTACAGCGCGATCGCGGCATAGGTGCTCAAGCGGGCAAGCACGTCGAGCTCGATACGGGCCCAGCGCGAGGGCTCGCGCAGCGCCGTCATGATGGACGGGGGGAAGGACCAGCTCACCCAGGTCTCGCCGCGGCGAACCTCTAGCGCGACTTCTGACAGCATGGAGAAACCGCGCCATTTGACCCCGTCGCCTGGCGCCGTGGATTCCCAGTCGACCTCCAGGCTTCTCATCTCGCCGAGGTAGCGCTTGGCGGCCGTACGGTCGGCGCCATCGGACCCGGTGGTGCGCAGCACGGCCGCCAGGGGTGCCTCGAACATGAAGTCCGCCAACGGCATCGACGCCATGGCGGTGAGGCGAGCCTGTGACACCTGCAGCAGCACCGTGTAGATGCGGCGAGCGGTCAACGTCACCCGCGCGGAACGCGGGACCATCACGATCATCTCGTGTGGCTTGCGCAGTTCGAGCCCGTCCGTGCCCACGACGCGGGTGGGCGCCGAGGACGAAAGCGGGGTGGAAGCTGTCATCTCGCGATCATATGTCCAAGTCGACGTGGACACCAAACCGAGCGGCCTACCAATTTTGGGGGTGGGAAGTGTCCGAAGCTTGGTTAAAGCGCGGACACTTTGCTGGGCGATCCACTTTCAGGCCGAGTAAAACACGGACACACGGCGAATTCGACGACAGTCCAGCGCCTCATGCCGACGAGTAAAGCGCGGACACGAGACCCATTCGCACCCCGTTTTGGGTCAATCCGCCCCTGGTTAGATCACGGACGCGGGCCAAAAACGAGGCTTTGGGGTGGCCAGGTCATCCTGTGGACAACCCGGCAGGGTGTCGTTAGACCACGGACGACTTCCGAGTACGGTACGGACGGATCCGAGTAGATTGCGGACGCATCCGCGTAAAGCACAGACAATTCGCCTCTAGAAATAGCCGTAACCCGTTGATTTTAAAGGGAAAAATCTGAGTCGAAGTCTTTGCTAACTTCTTTAAAGGTATTAATACCTTCTTAAACTCGGGAGAAGTTATCCACAATCAGAGAGAACTTCAGCGAAACCTTCTCTGATGGATTGCAGATTCTTCGAATTTCGACGAGTGCTGGGCATAATCGCATGACATCAGCACTTTGAGAGTTTCGCTCGTGGATATCAAACAAACCATCAAACGTCAGTCCCTCGAAGATATCGAGGCACAGGCGCAACGCATCGCCGGCATGATGGATCACATCCGCACCGCGATGCTGGCTCCGACCGCCACCAAGCTTGCACCGGCGCTGGGTTCTGCGCAACTGGCCGACCTGTGCGGGGTCGACAAATCGAAGATCGCCTATCGCCTCACCCGCGGCGATCTGCCTGCAGGGTCGATTCAAGGCAATCGCCGTGAATGGTCGATGGGGGAGGCCCAACTGTGGTCGCGCGATTTCCGCAGTGAGCACATGCGACCCAAGGGTGCCGCCGGCATCACCATCACGGTGGCCAACTTCAAGGGTGGCGTTGCCAAGACCACCTCCGCCGTGACCCTGGCCCAGGGCTTGTCGATGCGGGGTCACAAAGTCCTGCTACTCGATCTGGATCCTCAGGGGTCGGCCACCACGCTCTTCGGCGTGCTGCCCGATGCCGAGGTCGACACCGAGCACACCGCGATGCCGCTCTTTGCCGGCGACGAGGATGACCTGGCGTACGCGATCCGTACGACCTACTGGCCGAGCATCGACCTGGTCTGCGCGGCCCCTCTGCTTTACGGCGCCGAGTTCGTGCTGCCCGCGCGGCAAGCCAAGGACCCGGGTTTCGAGTTCTGGCGCGTGCTCGACCGAGGTCTTGACACCCTGCGCGAGGCCTACGACGTGATCGTCATCGACACCCCACCCTCACTGAGCTACGTCACCATCAACGCGCTCATGGCGGCCGATGGCGTGATCATGCCTTTGCCCCCGTCTGCACTCGACTTCGCGAGCTCGGCCCAGTTCTGGGACCTGTTCTCCGACCTGTGCAACCAACTGATCCGAAGCCGCGGCAAGAACAAGAGCTTCGAGTTCATCGACGTGCTGCTCTCGCGGGTGGAAGCCTCGGATGCCGCAAGTTCGGTGGTCCGGCAATGGGTGCTCGAGGGCTACGGCGACAAGGTGCTGCCCATCGAGATTCCGAAGACGGCCGTCGCGGCCACGGCGAGCGCCGAGTTCGGTACCGTGTACGACCTTCCGCGTGGGTCGGTGAGCTCGAAGACCTTCGCGCGGGCGCGCGATGCGTACGACAGGATGTGCGAGTTGGTGGAGCAACAGATACGGGCAGTCTGGGCACGTCAGCTGTCCGAAAACGCCATGCTGGTGGCAGGAGATTGATATGGGCTTGAGAGACAAAGCTTCCAAGATCGACTTTGCTTCGCTGACTGCACCCGTTTCGGTGACGCCCGAAACCAAGCAGCCCAAGACGGCGCCTGGCGCCATGATGGCTTTCGCGAACGACGCGCGTTCGGACCTGCTGCGCGAGAACGAGATGCTCAAGGAAGCCGCGGACAAGGCCGCGGGCCTCGAGGCACAGCTGCAGGAAGTCCGCACGGAGCTCGAAGGCTGGGAGGGCGCTCGCGCGACGCGTCACCTGGACCCGAAGCGCATCGGACGCAGCCGCTATGCGAACCGCCATGAGAGCAGTTTTGTGGGGGAGGATTTCGAACGGCTCAAGCGCGAGATCCAGGAGTCGGGCGGCAATGTGCAGCCGATCAAGGTGCGTCCGGCCAGCAAGCCGGGCGGCGAGTTCGACTACGAGGTGGTCTTCGGCCACCGGCGTCTCGAGGCGTGTACGCAGCTCGGCCTTCCCGTGCTGGCCGTCATCGACAACCTCGATGATCGGTCGCTCTTCGTCGAGATGGAGCGCGAGAACCGCGAGCGCCAGGATTTGTCGCCGTGGGAGCAGGGGATGATGTACCGGCGCGCGCTGGACCTGGGCCTCTTCACCTCGAACCGCGCCTTGGCCACGGCGCTCGGCATTGACCACAGCAATGTGGGCAAGTCTCTCGCGCTGGCGCGGCTTCCGGACGAAGTAGTCGCTGCCTTCCGCTCACCACTCGAGATCCAGTTGCGCTGGGCGCCCTTGCTCAACCGCGCGCTCGAGTCGGATGCGGACGGCGTGCGGGCCCGGGCCGAGAAGTTGTTGACCCAACCGGCGCGTCCGGCAGCCAAGGAAGTGCTGGCCAAGCTGTTGGTCGCTGATACCGAACTTCAGGTTGATGCGAAACCCCACACGTTGACGGTCAAGAATAAGAAGGCAGCAACGCTGAGCTTCGACGCGGACGGAAGGGCGAATGTGCGTATCCATGTGCCGCTGTCAGTTGAGCGGCGAGCGTCCCTGGAGAAGCTGTTGGCCGAGTTCCTGCAGAACGAGTAGGCAGGGCGCAGGCAGCGGCGCCAGGCAGCAGAGGGGTGTGGTTCCGAACCACACCCCTTTTTTCTTGCCTCTTGCGCTTTGCGCCTCCGCGGTTCGCACCCGGCAACCAGCGATGTCTCAGTGCAACGCTGTCCTATCGTGAAGGGTAGAGTGGAATGGGGCGCAGGGCGGAAGCTGTGCACGAGGGCCGCGACGTTTGGGGCGGGGCGTATTCACAGATGAGTCTGGGGAATCTCGCCGCTCGAAGTGTCCTGATCGACGCAACGGAAGGCTGGTCTGCGGGAGAGAAGCTACCAAGTCCGGGAAGCGATCTACTCGTCAGCGTGAGGACCCGGCTCGAGTGCTCCAATTCATCGGCCAAACTCAGGGTGTGGTTCGGAACCACACCCGCTTCCCACCTTGTGACCAAGAGGACTTCATGGGACGACAGTTCGGGCGTACGCCGGAGCCCTTCCTGCCGTCCCGGGCGCCCCAACGGAGACCCGAAAGTGCTTTGGGCTGCACGTTAGTAGGAGTTCATCCCGGGAGTTACGAAGCCGCATCGGTTCTGTTTATTCGAGACTTCAGCCCGTTCAGAGCTCGAACTGCCATAGGGCAACGGGTCTCGCCAGAATGCTTTCCGGCCGAAATCCAGTAACCCTGGGGTGCCGTCAAATAACCCGACCGATCCCTCGGGTGTGGTTCCGAACCACACCCCTTGCTAGAACGCGGTTGGATGGCGATTTCGAGATCAGTGCTTAACGGGTGTGCGGCTCTCACCAACTGCTCGGTCTCAGCTCATGCGCCTCGGCATTAAGTGCAGCCGCATCGCGCGCACGGCTGCCGAGCCCTGCGAGAAGACCACAGAGATGGCGAAACTTGGCTCCGATCGCCTAGTGCAGGCGTTCAACCTTCGCTGGTGGATACAAGACTCGCGTTGACTTGCCTGCCCGTTCGCACCCGCGGCGGAGCACGCTGCGCAAGGATCCGACGGCGCACTTACTAGGATGAGCCGCCTCCAACATGCGAAATTTTGTAGATCGAGCGCGGCTGCAAGCAACCATGGTGGGGTGTGGTTCCGAACCACACCCCCTAAACCCCAGACGCATTAGCTCGGGGTGTGATTCGTCCAACTTTCTTTACGCGGAGAACGATCTCGCACATCGGCGCTTGCCTAACCCTTGCCCCCACTTGGTGGCTCCCCAGCAATACCTCCAGGCCACATCGCAGCACGCGACGCGTTTCCATCCATGAGGGGCGAGAGCGAGCAAACCGTCCGTGCTTTACTCGGCCCTGAACTGCCGTGTGTCGTAGTTGCTACTGCTTCCTTCGGGACGGGCCCCCGAACATGGTCGGCGGACAAAGTTCGCCGCGTACTTTTCCCCTTAACTCGGAGCTGTCGAAGTCGCAACAGAGTCACTGCATCGCGTCTTGATTCAATCATCCGACGCCACTGACATCCAGCTGCGCGGCGCGAAACCTTCGGCCTGACTGCCGCCATGAGCTCGGAATAGCGACGGTTAGAGACGCTGATTGCTGTCAAGCGCCTCGCGTAGCTAGCACCGGCATTTTCCCTGCTCCGACTCCAATGGCGTTGTGTCCCCGCAGCTACTATTTTCCAGACGGAAAGCGCTCCCTCGCGCACATCCGTCATGTCCACACGCCATAGTTTACAATGAAGTGTGCACTTACTCCGAGAGCACATCAGCCGCGGAATCCTGGTGGCGCGCGAGCGCCGTGACGTTTCCGGTCGTCAGTGCAATTGTTCGTTCAACCCAGCAAGCGCAGCGGATTTGGTGCAGTGATCCGTGGAGCTCGAGAATGGGACGTCAGCCCCGCTGGGCCACATTCCCATCGGTAAAGCCAAACCGACTCACCATGCAGCAACCGCAGTGATTCGGCCTAAAGTATTCATCGGAGCACAAAGCGCCGCCTTGAGAGTGAATCGGAACAAAGTAAGCCGCCACTCGCCGGCATCAAAAGTGTGCGCTAAGTCATTGATTTATCAGGAGATCCGATGAACCTGCTTTTCCATGAGGGGTTTGTGCATCGAAAAATAGCACGGATGATTATTGGCCGAGGCGCGCAGCTCCCAATGACAGGAGACAGGGCATAGGCGCTCCAAGCAGTGGCCGAAGCTGAGCGACTGCGCGCTTGTACGCATACGAGAGAGGCGCGCACATTGCTGAATCCGCTGTTTAGGCCACAACGGCGCCGGCGATTAGGGAGAGCCGGCCGAGATCTCGCCTTCGCGTTTCCAGCCAGTCACCAGCGGCGGGTTCGAGCCTCGACGGCCAGTGATCACGACAGGCAGTAGTCCCCCAACGCCAGTCGACCCATGCACCCAGCATCGGGCGACCGTTCAGTCCGCTGTGAGCGCGACCGGACCGTCCCACAGCGCGCCACACTTCAAGACCGCTTGCGGGTCGCGACGGTGTTTTGTCCCAAGCCGGCCCGCGCGCGCAAAAGGCTCCCCCATGCTCACCAGCTCATCTTCGTCGGGCCAGCCGTGGTGCAAGAGCCCCAGCCAATTCAGAGCGCTGCCTGTGGTGTCGATCCTGTAGCTGGCCGCTCCACGCGCAAGCGCCCTCGTGACGCGAGGCTTCCTCCCAACACATCCCGCGGAATGGCAATGCACCCGCGCGCCCGTGGGCAGCACGCCACCGCCCTTTAAGCCAAGGCTCGCTAGCTGTCATTGACCAGCTGTGGTTCCGAACCACAGGCACACGGGCGCTGCGGCAGCGCAGAGAAGGTTCTCTGTGTTTTTCCTCACAGCTGTCCTCCGATTAGCGCCAAAGTTCTATGTATGTGTTTTATGATGTATCTTTCTGAAACATTTACAACCGAAGAGACATGACTAATTCAAAGTTCCGCCGCACCGCTGCCGCATCCGCCGTTCTCACCGTTCTGCTGGCTTCCAGCACTGCCTTTGGCGCCAGTCTGAATTTGGGTGCAGCCGGTACTGCTGGCGGCTCAAACAGCGGCGGCGCCGCAGGCGCGGGCGGTTCCGCGGCTGTTGTGGCTGGGGATGCTGCGACCTCCATAGGCGCCGGGGGCAATGGAGGATCTGCAACTTCAGGCGGGCATGGTGGCTCGGGTGGCAGCGGCTCGAGCGCGGGATCCAACGCTTCAGCGATTGGTGCTGGCGGCGCAGGCGGCGCTGCATCTTCTGCTGGGACCGGCGGGCTTGGAGGTGCAGGCGCGACCGCAAGCGGGCTGGGCACGACGGCAATCGGCACTGGAGGCAATGGTGGCGCTGCGAATTCCGGCGGAACCGGCGGCACAGGAGGAGCAGGTGCTGTGGCAAGTGGCGCGGGAGCGACGGCCATCGGCGCTGGTGGCTCGGGTGGTACAGGTTCTGCTGGCGGAACAGGGGCCGCTGGCGGTGCAGGTGCTGCTGCTGTTGGCACAGGATCTATCGCTGTGGGCAGCGGCAGCTCTGCATCCGGCGCGCAGGCTGGCGGCGCGTCGGCAATCGCAATTGGAAGTGCGTCTGGCGGAAAACAAGGTGCAGTCGCTTCGGGCGAATCGAGCATGGCGATTGGTGGCGCGTCTGGAACGCAAAGTGGCGCAAGCGCCGCGGCCGCCAGCGGCGTTGCGTTGGGCGCTGGCAGCCAAGTCACTGCGGCTGCGACCAACAGCGTGGCCTTGGGGGCCGGCTCCGTGGCCAGCGCAGCCAACACCGTGTCGGTTGGTGGCAATGGTGTGACCCGTACACTCACCAATGTCGCTTCAGGAAACGTTGCCAGTGGCAGCACGGACGCCGTCACTGGCGGTCAGTTGTTCAGCGTGCAGCAGACCGCGAACGAGGCGAAGGCCACAGCTGAATTTGCGTCGGCGATCGCGGGTCAGGCGGGCAAAGATGCCAACGCAGCCCAGCAGTCTGCAAACGCAGCAAACTCCATTGCGGGCACTGCACTGGACGTTGGCAACAAGGCTCAGACCACGGCCACCAATGCGCTGAGCACGGCGCAGACAGCAACGACGGCAGCAGGCACGGCGCAAGCTGCCGCGGACAACGCCCAGGCCACCGCCAGCAAAGCGCTGGGCGCGGCCGGCAATGCACAAAGTACCGCTGACGGCGCTGTTTCAGCGGCGCAAGCGGCTGACAAGGCCGCGTTCACCGCGCAGCAAACAGCCAACTCCGCCAGCAACCTCGCCGGTGTGGCCCTCGGCGTTGGCAATACGGCGAACAATACGGCAAACAATGCGCTGAGCACCGCGCAAGGCGCGTCGGCGGCGGCAGGGGTGGCGCAGTCCAGCGCGGATGCCGCACAGGCGACGGCAAGCAAAGCTCAGGGCACCGCCACCAACGCGCAGTCCACTGCCGACAGCGCGTTTGCTGCCGCCATGACGGCAGACAAGGCAGCCTTCGGTGCCCAGCAGACAGCCAACACGGCCAACAACCTGGCTGGCGTGGCTCTCGGCGTGGGAAACACGGCCAACAACACTGCGAACAACGCCCTCGCTGCAGCGGGCAACGCGCAGACGACCGCGAATTCGGGCGTTGCCGCTGCCGCCGCTGCACAGACGACGGCGAACAGCGGGGTTGCCGCGGCCGCCAACGCACAGACCACGGCCAACACGGCGGTGAGCGCGGCTGCCAACGCCCAGACGACGGCCAACGCAGGCGTGTCTGCTGCTGCCAACGCACAAACGACCGCGAACACCGCACTGGGCGCTGCCGCCAATGCACAGACCACGGCCAACACGGCGGTGAGCGCGGCCGCGGCTGCACAATCGACTGCCAACTCAGGCGTGGCCGCTGCTGCCAATGCCCAAACAACCGCGAACACGGCTCTAGGCGCGGCTGCCAACGCACAAACCACGGCTGATGCCGGTGTTGCCGCTGCTGCGGCCGCGCAGACGACGGCGAATACGGGCGTGGCCGCGGCTGCCGCTGCGCAGACGACTGCCAACGCGGGCGTTGCTGCTGCTGCGGCTGCGCAAACGACGGCAAACACAGGCGTGGCTGCGGCTGCCAACGCACAGACGACTGCGAACACCGCAGTGAGCGCGGCCGCCGCGGCACAAACGACGGCCAACACAGGCGTTGCAGCTGCAGGCGCGGCTCAGACGACAGCGAACACCGCCTTGGGCGTGGCCAACAACTCGGCGCAATACAGCGCCGGCGGGACCAACCTGCAACTCAACGCCAACGGCGGCGCAGGCTCGACCATCAGCAACGTGCGGGCCGGCGCGGCGCTCACCGATGCGGCCAACGTGGGCCAAGTGCAGCAGGCTCAGCAAGGCGCGATCACCAGCGCGAACAACTTCACCAGCCAGCAGGTCATGGCACTGCAGACGCTCATGAATCAGGCGTTCTCGAACGGGCTGTGCAGCTTCTCGGGCGGTAACGTCACCTGCGGCACGGGCGCGAGCGCCACTGGCCAGGGCGCCACCGCCTTCGGCCCGAATGCGCAGGCCAACGGCAACGACACCGTGGCGGTCGGCAACGGCGCGCAGGCCAGCCATGCGGGCTCGGTCGCCATCGGCGCGGGCGCGCGGGCGCTGGCCGATCCGACCACCGCGGTCGGCAACAACGCCCAGGCCCTCGGCAACGATTCGGTCGCGCTCGGCGCCAACACGCTCGCCACCGGCCGCAATGCCGTGGCACTGGGCCAGGGGTCGGTCGCCACGCGCGACAACAGCGTGTCGGTGGGCAACCAGGCCACCGGACTCGCGCGCACCATCACCAACGTCGCGCCGGGCGTGCTGCCCAGCGATGCCGTCAACGTCGGCCAGATGCAGCAAGCTGTTTCCACCGCGACCAACGAGCTCCGCAGCTTCGCCGCTCAAGGCATCGCGTCGGCGCTGGCCATGCCCAGCATCCCCATGCTCGCGCCCGGACAGCGCTGGGTGGGCGCCGCGGTCGGCAACTACGCGGGTGCCTCCGCGCTGGGCATGGCCTTCGGCTACCAGGTCAGCGAGCGCCTGAACCTCGGGCTGGGCGTGTCGACCGGAACCAGCGGCAGCGCCAACCACGTGGCCACGCGGGTGCAGGTCGGCTACGCTTGGTAAGCAATGCCTGACGGTGTCGCAGTGCGTCTTGCATGCGACACCGTCTCGCCATGACTCACTGCCCATCGTGGTTCGTAGAGCGCCTGCAAAGATGGCCACATACCAATCGCACGCCCTCAAACGGGAGAAGAGGGGCGCGAAGGTGCAGTCCCAGCGACAACGAGACGTTGATGCAGTTTTGCGAAGACTGATGCAATGACGGCTTGAGGCCGGTTCTGGATTCAAGTCGCATCGTGCCGCGCCCAGCCGGCACGATAGGGTGCCCTCGGCGGACTCGCGCGCGGGCTGAGAAAAGTTAGATGGCAAGTTGGCGGAGGGCGGTGTCGCTGCACAGTAGCGACCTGCGTTTCGAGACGACGTGCACCCGTGACCGTTCCGGCTTTGCGCAAAGCCGCAGTCATGGCATCGGTTGCGAATGCACCTAACCTCCGGATGCCCGCCAGGGCTATGAGCGAGCGGGCGAGGTCTGGGCTTTGATGCGCGCGGGGTTCCCGACCACCGTCGCGCCTTGAGGCACGTCGCGGGTAACCACGCTGCCGGCTCCGATGACCGCATCATCACCTACCGTGATGCCGGGCAACAAAATGGCGCCGCCCCCGATCCACACGTTGCGCCCGATCCGAATAGGGCGGCCGAACTCGAGGCCGGTCTCGCGTTCCGCAGCGGTGCGCGGGTGGTCCGCGGTCAGGATCTGCACGTTGGGCCCGATTTGCGTCTTGTCCCCGATGTGGACTTCCACCACATCCAGGATGACACAGCCGAAGTTGAGGAACGCGCCCGATCCAAGATGGATGTTGAAGCCATAGTCGCAGTGAAAGGGCGGCCGGATCGTCGAGCCATCTCCCACCGAGCCCAGCCGCTCGGCCAGCAGCACGCGTCGATCGGCGGTGGCCATGCCCAGCGCGGCGTTGTAGCGAACCAGCCACTCTCGGGTCGCCGCCAGATCGCTCTGGAGCTCGGCATCGCCTGCGTCGTAAAGCTCGCCGGCCAGCATCTTCTGTTTCTCGGATTTCATCGAAGGCACTCCATGTCGTCGGTCGCGCCAGCCATGCAGGCCATAGCCGGCTGAAGACAAGCCTAAGCGCCCGGAGCAGCTGTTGGTGTAGGAGCCCGGGTGCAGTCAACCGGCCGATCGAAAGAGAGGACAGCCGTCATCTCGGCGTTGGGGGCGCGAACATCTCCCTGGTGCAACTGGCCGGTTCCCAAGGTACTCAAAGACCTGCTTCAAGGCGCGCAGAACGTCGGCGCCCCCAAAGAGCGCGAGCGTCTGTGGCGAATACACGCGCGACGCGCCGAACAGGTATCCCGCTGGTCTGCTGGGGCTGGTTCAATGTGAGCAGGCGCGCAGCTACGATGCTGCAAGCGAGAAATAACCTTACACATCAACACTTGGCTGAAGGGTCAACCACCTCTGTGGCACTGACCTCGGCGTCGACCCCAGTGACGTTGAAATTACCGTCCTGGCTAGGTAAAACCCATCATCGGCAGACGCTGTGAGCGACTTCCCCCACAAATCCTTTGAAGGACAGGTCTACACCTTCGCGCACCTGGGCCAGCGTGTCCTCCCAGTGGATCTGGTGGTTGAGAAGCAGCCGATCTCGGTGCCGGTCCGGGTGACCTTCGGCTGCCACTGCTTCACCGAGGACTTCGACACCGCCAAACACGGCGACCATCACCGTTACGCTCACCTGGGCGAGGTACGAGCCTTCGACCTCGAGCGTTATGCCTGCTCGCTCCAGCTGCCGCGGGTTGTGGACGCGATCCTAGGCGGGACTATCTACCGCTCCGATCAGAACTACACCTACGTCTCGCAGGTGGTGATCCCGCCGGTCTCCGGGCAGCAGCCGTACTCAATCTTCTTCAGCCTGGAAAAGACCAAGAAGGCCGCAGCACCCGCCGTGGAGATGTACGTGAAGAGCGCCTACCTCAGCCCCTTGAAACACAAGCCGAACGCCCAGAACTGGCGCTTTAAGGCCCTGGTCGGCGAGACCGCAGGGCTGTTCGATCCGAAAGCCAAGGGGCGGAAGAAGTGACCACAAGTCCTGGCCCGTCAAGAGATCTCAGTGACCGTGCATTGACCCTGGCATTAACAACTGTTATCATGGCCACTCAAAGACAGTTCGAGAGCGAGTGCGTATACGAACTAGCTGCCTGGAAACAGGTCCTGCACACCAGCAGGGGTAACAGAGCCTCGCAGCGATAGCCCTCGGGCTGTCAAGGAAAGGGCCTTCGGGCCCTTTTTCTTTGGCCGCGCCGATCCCAGCACCTTCCCCAAAAGAAACCCGACCAGGCATGGCCTGGGCGAGATTAAGACCCTGGCGCTCACGCCAGTGCGAGGTCTCACAGTGGCGACACCGTGAGGGGTAAGGCCGCTGTTGGGGCCTCATGCCTCTCGGTACTGCGCGCGCAATTTGTCGAGTTCTGAATTGTTTGCGTATCTGCTTGGCGACCAGCGGGCTCCGTGGCGGCGAATCCCGTCCTTGATGAACACCTCGGACATGCTGTCCAACCGGGAGTCAGCCTTCGATGGAAAATCAACAACCCGTCCATGAGGCGAGAGGCCGTCGGCGCCTGCGTCCTCAGCTGACGGCGGCCGAAACGCGAGCCACTGCCCATGGTGAACTGACTGGACTCGCCCGACCATGGGCGCTGAAAGAGCCGGCGATCCAGCATGTCGTGTCTCGACGCTCTCCCGGCCGCAGCTGGTTCGCGGCACAAACGGGTGGAATTCGTCGTTGGCTCAGACATAGAGGGCGTCCGTGCCCGGCGAGGCGGCATTGGCTCGCGCGGAAAACCCCTCGTAGAAGAAAACGATGTTGTCCGCCGGGTCACCCGAAAGTCGCCCCCGAACCTTGTCGAACGTCATCATCGCCACGCTGAACTTCGGTGGCCCGACGACCAGGACGGGCTGCGATCGAGCTTCATGCCACTGGTAGGTGCCACCGTGTTGTCGACGTCCAACTTCGAGGATGTAAGACCCCATCAGTTCGACCAAGGCCTTCACATCCGCAGGCGGCATTTCCTTGGCATATGGCGACGCCTCCGCCAGCATCTCCTCCACGATGGAAAGACTCTGCTCGGAGTAATCGAGCCGTCCTCCGGCGCGCGCTTGGAACTGGGACACGGCCAGCGCCGCCTTCTCGCGGACCTGCGCCGCGAGGTCGGGGCCTTGGGCAGACGCCGGCGAAGGCTCCACCATAGTCAGAGCGAGCAACGCTGCGAGGGCCGGGACAAATCGAAAAATGGTCATGCTGCGCGTCGGATGGGCGGGCAGGGGGAAGGCCCGCGATAGCGCGGAACACCAACCCTGCCCGGAGTGCCTCTTTGGGCTGCTGAGCGCAGCCGCTCAGCATCGTAGCGGCCTCGTGTCGATGCGGCGTGACTTGGCCCAAGGCACATCTCAGGGCCGGGGCCAGCAAGCACATGCGAGGGTCACGGCCGGTGAGCACTCACGCCCAGCGGTACGCTGGCAAGACCTGCCAGCCTGGACGATCAAGCTGCCGCGGAACGCGGACGTCGATCCGGCATGGCTTCGCGCGAAGCGTATGCCGCCTTGGCCCGGTTGACTGCCTCTTCCGGGAGCAGCTGCAGCTTTCGGCAGCTCGCGCACTTATACAGGCGACGCTGGGAGAACAAGCGCATCCACCCCCGTCGCTCCACGCGTCCCAGTTGATTGGCAGTGCAGTCGCAGGCGGAAAAGAAGGACATGTTCGCAAGAAAAGGGTTGCGTCCATCGGTGCCGACAAGCGTGATGGATCCCTCACTTGTAGTGGCGATGGTGAGGCGCATCACACATGGCGCGCTTTTCTTCCCTTGATGCCGGTCGCGAGGCGCAGCACCTGTGATTTGATTGCATTTTGTTTCATTGGGCTTAGCATTGCAACAAAATGATTACATTGTCTCGGCGTGTGGGCTGGGACCGGCGGAAGAAGTGCGCCTCGCGTGCATGACCGTTTGGACCATCCGGAAACGCCCTCCGGTGAGGTTGCTCATGACAGACACCATCTCGCAGGTTTTCGATTTGCCAAGGCAGTTGGAAGACCGCGTACGCGTGTCGCGTCCGGTCCGTGCCGTGTTCCATGTGGCTTCCCGGGAGGAGGTGAATCGGTGGCTCCTCGGGAAAAGCGGGGAGGCCATGACCGACCAAGACTTGGTACTGAAGTACGTCGTTGAAGTTCGCGATCTCTCGCACGACGATGAACCCCGCCTGTCCGTTGAGGACCTCGCGAGCGATGAGCGGGCTGCGGCGATGCTCGCTGCTATCTTCCTTCGGAACATCGAAGGGTGAAGGCTAACTTCCACGAGCCTGAGGGCATCGGCAGGTCAGCGTGGATGTGGCGCAATGCCGCCAAGAGATTCAACTCTCAGAATGCACGCCGTTCGCGCGTCGACGTTGCGCTGAGGAGGCCCGGACGGCAGTACTGAATCGCCACCAACGCTGAGTAGTTGTCTCGTCGGGCTGCGAACTTCGCAAAGAAGCGTTCCTTCACTTCTCACCAATAGAAATCGAAGTGGGCCGCGCTCGCGCAGCGCAACGTCGACCGCGGCCTCAACGATCGCCGTCCGGCAGTTGCTGTCGGAGGGGGTGCGGCTCGAGCACCCTCGCCAATCCATCGACGCCGGATCGCGTGTGCGTCCGGCCTGGCGCAAGCCGCAGCCCCGTCCTCCGACAAACCCAAGCTAGAGCGCGAAGCCGCTGTCGCCTGATGACAAGCCGGTAGAAATCCTCCATGGGCTGAATGCCGCCTGGCCAGCGCAGTGCGGGTGCCAACCCTGGCTGGGGGCCACGTCCCGGCACGTAGCCTGCGGCTCAAGACGAGGTCGTCCACGCTGCAAGCCGTGTCGCTTCCCGTCGCGACGATGAGAGGATGGATGTGTGGAAGAGGGCGGTGCCCTCCACTGGCGCTCTTGCGCAACAAGTCTCTCAATCAAGAGAGACTCATCGGCTCAATGGGATCACGCGCCGTTGGCGCGTCGAATCACCACGGGACCGATGCCCTCGTAAACCGTCGCACCGTCCTTGAGCGACGTGACTGACCAGCGCGCACCAGGCGTCACCTTGTAGTCGCCCGGCGCCATCGGCAGCTCGCGCGTGTCTTGCACCTCGTCGCTGTACCAGACGGGTGTGACCAGCACGGAGGTCTCGGACAGGAAAAATTCAGCTTGGCTCATCCGGCGATTGTCGAGGTGGGGGGAGAAGACCGGGCACGTCGTACATGACCGCCCGGATGTGATCGCCAGCGTTGCGCTCCCAGTCACCATAGTGTTGGCCGATTTCGGCACACATGCCGACCACGAGCTCGGCAAATTCAAGCAGAGTAGGGCGCAGCGGCTCGTCCGGCGCCAGCTCGCCCGCCCGTCTGGCCATGGCCGCGTACTCGGCCTGGATGTCCACTTCAAACCGGCCGGACCTCGAAGAACGCCTCGTCGGTGTCCCCGAGATCTCGGAAGCCCGCGGTTCGCGCAGCGTCATAGGCCTTGGCCCAGCGTTGCGCCAGCGCAAGCTCGTCCTTCGTGAGGTCCGCGCCGCTGGACTCGTAGGCGTTTTGGTAGGCACGCAGTGCCGGCACCACGTCCTCGCCGAGCTGGCGCTCGAGCTCACGCGTGAAGCGCTGCTCGGACACACGCACCACATCGGCTGTGGCGTGCGGGTAGTCCAGGAGCTTGGCGATGAAGGCCACGCGGTGCGGTTGCAGCAGGATGTCGAAGTTCAGCGGCGCGTCGACCGCCGCCTCGACCTCAAAAAGTTCAGTGTTGTTCATGGCGCATCCAGTCAAGGCTTCGTGCCTTGTGCGTGATCCGGTCGTCGATGAAAGAGGTTGAGGTCAACACGGCAGGCCGCGGGGGAATGAGGCCCTCACCCCGATCTCGAAGCAACGACGCCCGCCCGCTCGCGCTGCGCGCCAGCGGCAAACGACGGATCGCTCGCGTCGAAAGAAAACACCTGCTAAGCGGTGGCGAGTGCGGACTCCCTGGAACGACGCAGGCTCTCGGGCCGGCGGCCTGCTTCGGACACACAGAGAAGGCGCCAACTTGTCCATCAAAAGGGCAGCGCACAGAAGGTCGCCCGAATGTGATCGCCAGCGCTGCCGTCCCGCGGATGGCGGTACTGCTCCGCGGAGGCTGCGCACAGCTCTGCCACACCGTGCGCAAATTCCTTGAGACCCTCCGGAAGCGGCTGGCCGTGGTCGATCAGGCCGATGTTGCCGGCCAGGGTGCGGAATTTCTGCTCCGCTTGGACTTCGAAGCGGTCCGCGCCCGTGTCGAAGCCGAAGCGCTGACGCGCGCACTCCTCGGGAGGCCGGTGGCTCAGGAAGGGGTACACCGCATCGGCCTCGAACGTCAGGTGTTCGATGTCGACGCGGCCCTGATGCAGGCGTTGGTACTCGTCGCTGAAGCGCCGGGTCCAGTCGTGCTTGGCGTCACGTTGTGTCGCGAGGCGGATGAACTCCCTATTGGAAAGAGGGACCTCGGGCGCCGACTCGGCGCAGGACAGGGGCGAGGTGATGTCCATAGACTATCTCCAATAACTGTATGAAAATACAGTATCGACCCGCCGCTATCCGACCGTCAATAGGTTCCCGAGCGCAGAATGCAACCAAGCCATGTGCACCCGCTACATCACCCCCGAAGACCGCGAGATCGAAGCTGCCTGGTACATCGGCGCGCGCAGCGCTGAGCGCTGGATGTGCAGCATGCGGCCGCTTGCCACCGGGGTCTTCATCCGCCGCGATCGCGAGCGCACCGAGTACACGCGTGAGTTGGTGGCAGGGCAGTGGGGGCTGATCCCAGCGCATTCGCCGAGTCATATCCCCCAAAACAAGCCGCGCAGGGGCGAGACAAAGTCAAAACGGCTGTCGACCTACAACGCCCGGTTCGATGGGATCGAGAAGAAGCCGACCTTCAAGGATGCATGGGCCTACAGCCGGCGCTGCGTGATCCTGGCCGACAGCTTCGATGAGCCCTGCTGGGAAACTGGCGCCAACATGTGGTGGCGCTTCAAACGCAAGGACGGCCGCCCTTGGGCGCTCGCGGGCCTGTGGAGCCCCTGGCTGGACCGCGAGACCGGGGAGATGTGGGAGAGTTTCACCATGATCACGATCAACGCCAACCTGCACCCGATCATGGCCAGGATGCACAAGCCGGAGGTCGACAAGACGACGAAGAAGCCGCTCGAGTTGCAAGACAAGCGCTCGGTCGTCGCCATCGAGGAGCACGACATTGATCGCTGGCTCACCTGCTCACCGCAGGAGGCCCGAGAGATGGTCGAGCTCATCCCCGTTCACCTGATCGACGCCGCACCGGCGCCGACCGAGCCCGAGGTGGTCGAGGCCGGTCAACAAGAAGAAGTCAAATCATCGGAAGAAGGCTGAGCTTCCACCGCGGCCCATGGTGGAAACCGACGAGCCGAGGGCCGGGCTGCTGCCCAGTTGATGGCATTCGCGATACGGAGTCCAGCGCGCACTCGGTGTGACCACAATGTGCCCGGCGAGGTGACACATCGGTGTTGAGCTCCGGCGCTACTTGGCCTCAGCAGCAGTGAGAGCGCCGACGGATGTGATCGCGTTGCCTGACTCTTTCGCCATACCTGGCTCGACATCACGCCATTGTTTCGGGCTGGTAGAGCGAACTTCCTCCCTTGAGGATGTAGGGCAGGGAACAGCGGCGTGTGTACGTGCGCGGAACGTACGAGTTGCTTAAACCATTTCCGAGCCTCTGAATGTCAGGCGCGAGTGTTCATGTGCGGCATGGTGAAAGGCGCTGCGCAAGCAGGTGAAACTCTCGTCGGCCTCAGGTGCGGCGTTAGCGCATTTCCGTGCCGCGTGTTCCTCAGGGATGAACTGGCTCTGCGATCGTTTGCTCGTCTTGGCTAATCTTGCCCATTTTGTTGTTGGGGCTCGTCAATACCAGCGCGGCGGAGCCCCAAAAAAAGCAGCGAGTGATTCGCCCGCTTCCCGCAGCCTGCTGCGTCGAGGGCTTTTCTGTCACATCGATATCAGCTTTCCCGCCTACTTCCTAATCGTCAGCCGCACAAAGGTACTCATCGTGCGCAGCGCAACTTCTCGACGCGCGGCCCGAGCTTAAGCATTGGCGCAAAGGGTGGAAGTTTTGTCGCTGTGTTGCGAGGACGTCCTTTCTAGACTGCGCTCGAGTGAATCGAGAAAGCAACAGGCCCACTGCAGCGCGTCACAAAAAGGCCGACATCACATTCGACAAGGAAACCATCCATGCGCAGAAAAAGGAATCCGCCATTCCTTGAGCGACGCCCAGGCGGCAGCGTTCGGCTCTACAAGCCTCGAGTGAATGAGGACCTCGCCTTACCTTTCGAATTCTTCCTGGACATGGAGAGGGCGCTGGTCCGCGCGAACAACCTTCAGGCCAAGTTCGACGTCATCGCGCGATACGCGCGACGGCTTGGCTTCGAACGTTGCGCCTATGGCATCAGAATTTTTGACTCGTTCACGCGCCCGAAGACGCGCATGATCAACAACTACAGCGCGGCTTGGCAGCAGCGCTACCAGGAGGCGGGCTATCTAAGCATCGACCCAAGCGTAGCGCACGGCTTGCGATCCCACGCACCGCTGGTCTGGAGTACTGATCTTTTCAGGAGCGCCCCTCAACTCTGGGACGAAGCGCGAGAAAGCGGGTTGCGCTACGGATGGGCTCAGTCGTTCTTCGATGCAGATGGCTGCGTAGGCATGCTGACAGTCGCTAGGTCCCACGAAAAGCTCACGTCCTCCGAGCTTTCAATCTTAGGCTACCGGCTTCATTTGCTCGCTGATGCCGCCCATCGGCACCTGTCGGCTCAGGTTCGAAGGGACGAGCCTGATGACTTTCCGCTACTGTCGGATCGGGAACTCGAGGTGTTGCGCTGGACGGCCGATGGCAAGACATCCGAAGAAGCCGGCATCCTGCTGGAAGTCTCTCCCAACACGATCAAGTTCCACATGAAGAAAGTGATCGAGAAGCTGTCCGTGGCCAACAAGGTAGCCGCCATTGCACGCGTTGTGAGCCGCGGCCTGCTGGTGTAACTGCTCGGCGGGCCATCAGGCCCAGCGTCCCCATTAGCCTAGACATACGAAACTCGCTGCCGTCCGAGGGGCTCGTTAGTTTCTACGGACTCATAATCCGTTGGTCGCTGGTTCAAGCCCAGCACGGCCTACCACCAAATACCGCGCTGTTTCTTGAAAGTGTGCTATAAAAAATATAGCACCTAATTTTCAAGCAGTTGAGTTTTTGCTTTTTTGTCACGATGCATGTCACGATATGAGTGAGATCGTCTGAGACGTTCTGAGTCATTGTGCGGTCGTCGCGATGTTCAACGTCGGCGGCTGGTAGTCGAAATGCTGGTGTTCCGATCCAGCGGTCCAGCTACGGTTGAGCGAGTATTCACTTCTGTGTTGCAATCCGTTAGCTGCGGCTGTAGCTCAGTTGGATAGAGTACTTGGCTACGAACCAAGGGGTCGTGGGTTCAATTCCTGCCAGCCGCACCACTCTTTAAGGGTCAACTCGTTTTTTGGAGTTGACCCTTTCCTTTTTGGTACGAGGCTCGTTCGCGCAGGGCGGACGCCACGCTTCTCTTCGATCTCCAAAAATCCCGATGAGCGAGGTATTCTTTTTTTGGTAGCAGGCGTTCAGACCTGTCCGTGTAGAAGCTGCGGCTGCCGCGCGGCAGTGACTATTTCACTCTGGTCGGCCGCGCGCGGCCGCAGACCGAACTGATGCACTGATGACTAGGAGCGGCCAAAGTGACCGGGCGCCCTAAGGCCGGAATCGGCAGAAGCAGCGACGTCGAGAACGACTGCTCCAGACTGAAAGAAGTCACTCACTCGCAAGTCTCGTGCGACTGATCTTGCGGAAAGCGGTCACTCGCCCTTCGCCGACCTCTACCACGGCAGCCATGGGTGCGCGGCTAGAGCGCTCGCTCCCGCGGGCAAAGCGCCGGTTGTCTGCCCCCTTGACTCAAGGCGTTCAGGCAACGCGACCACCAACGGCGGCTGAACGAGAATAGGGTTATATGCACCAAAGCCCCCTCCCGGTCCTGCTCGGCCTCCGCCTTCTCGTCGGCTTTCTCGGCGAGCGTGCCCAGCACGCCTGGTGGCCGACTGCGTTCTACGAACCCTCCGGCCGGCTGTTCTTGGAACCAGTGTTTGTCAAGACGGCACGGCTTGCTCAGTACCACGGTGTGGTCGAAGCGGCCCGCCGACTCCATGACGAGCACCTCAACGTGGGCAGCTTTCACCTCTTTCGCCTCCCCGAAGAGGTTGAGCAGGACCTTCATGCGCTGATCCAAGGCGAAACCGGCACTGAACTGGTGGCGGCGCTGCCGCTGACGAAGGACGGCGCCTTCGACGCCCTCAAGAGCGCCGCTGAAGGATCGAAAGCAAGTGGCGATGGGCCGGTGATGGTTGGGCAGGGGCAAGACCTGGTTTCACCATCGGTCGCGGCTTCGATGGCGGCAACCTATCTCTCCGCATTCACCCGGGGCGCCAGGGCCTACCCCTACTTGGCGGGATGAGCGTGCAGACTGCCAAGCCCTACACGACGCAACTGCAGGCCGGACTTGGTCTCGTCAACGAGACCAAGACGCTGTTGGACCTCTGGACGCCCGGAATGACGTCGGTGCAACTCCAGCAAGCTGCGCTCGAGTCAGGGCGGTTTCCCAACGTCACCGCGCGCAGGCTACGCAACGTGATCGTCGAGTGTTTCGCGCCTCGCTACCTGGTGTCGCAGGGCTCGCCTGCTTCGCACCTGAAGCGCCTCGCCCAGGGCCTGACCACCGCGGACCTGACGCAGCTGATGCTGGTGTACACGAGCCGGGCCAACCCCGTGCTAGGTGACTTCGTGCGCCAGGTCTACTGGGCACGGTACGCCGGTGGCTACACGCATGTTTCGAATGACGACGCACGCGCATTTGTGCAGCGTGGCATCGACGACGGCAAGACCATCAAGCCGTGGTCCCCTGCGACGATTCGCCGCGTTTCGGGCTACCTCGCGGGATGTTGTGCCGACTACGGCATGTTGGAGCGCGGCCTTCGTTCCAATCGTCGGATCCTGCCGTTCCGCATTGCCGCTCCCGTCGCAGCCTACCTGGCCTATGAACTTCATCACTCCGGCGTCGGCGATAACGCTCTGCTCACGCACACCGATTGGCAACTCTTCGGCCTGGCGCGAGAAGATGTGCTGGAAGAGATGAAGCGGCTGTCCCTGAAGGGGCAGCTCATCGTGCAGTCGGCCGGTGACGCCGTGCGCATCAGCTGGAAACAACAAGACATGGAGGCGCTCTGCGATGTCCTCGCTCAAGACTGACTTTGACGAACTGCGAGAACGCATCCGGCACGGGCGCGAACTCGGCCATGCGAGCTTCGAGCCGATCTACTACCTCGTCTTTCCTCCCCAGCAGATCCTCGAGGTCAAGCGCCAGACACCCGCCTTGGTAGCGAAGCTGCATCAGGAAGGTTGGGACGTTCACACGTTCTCGGTGGCAGAACACATCTGGTGCCTGCTCAAGGCGGACCCGTTCTGGTCGCTGTGCGTGATGGAGGACAAGGCCGCGCCCATGGACTGGCCGCGCACGAACAAGGCCCTGGCCGACATCTTGACCGCCGATAACGCGCTGCTGAAGCGACTCGAAGAAGCTCTGCAGCCCCTGGAAGGCAAGCCCAACGCGCTGCTGCTGGTGACCGACTTGGAGGCGCTGCATCCATTCATGCGCATCGGCGCCATCGAGAGCCAGCTTCAAGGCAAGTTTCATGTGCCGACCATCTTCTTGTACCCCGGCGTGCGCACCGGCAAGACGCGGCTGAAGTTCCTCGGCTTCTACCCTGAAGACGGCAACTACCGGTCGGTGCACGTCGGCGGCTAAGAACTCCAAAGATCACAGAGACCCACACATGACCATTCGCTCACTGTTCGACCCGAGCAAAGACATCTACCGCACGATCGAGAAGGTCATCACCTACGGCGCGTCCCAGGAAGCGCGGTTGAAGGCCGAAATCTCCGAGTACGTGGTCACCGACAGCATCGAAGAGCAATTCCGCAAGTTGCTCGATCGCATGCAGTTGGCCATGGAGTCGGGTGGCGAGAACGAGATCGGCGTGTGGGTTTCGGGCTTCTACGGTTCGGGTAAGAGCTCTTTCACCAAGTACCTCGGCCTGGCCTTCGACGACCAGCGCACCATCGATGGCACACCCTTCCTGAAGCACCTGCAAGATCGCCTGCACAAGCCACAGACCAAGGCGTTGTTGAGCACGGTGGCGCAGCGCTTCCCGGCAGCTGTGGTCATGCTGGACCTGGCCAGCGAGATGCTGGCCGGTGCCACGATGGAAGACGTTTCCACGGTCCTGTACTTCAAGGTGCTGCAGTGGGCAGGCTACTCGCGCAACCTGAAGGTGGCAGCCTTCGAGCGCATGGTGGAGAAGGACGGTCGCATGCCCGAACTCCATGAGCGCGTGACGAAAGCACTGCCCGGCGCCACCTGGGGGCGCGTGCAGAACAACCCGCTGGCCATCGACGGCCTGATCCCAAAGATCGCGTACGAGATGTACCCGGCCCTGTTCCCGGACACGAAGTCGTTTTCGTCCAGCACCGACGGGTTCTTCCAGTTCGAAGACCAGCGCGTGCAGGAGATGATCGAGATCGTCCGCGCGAAGAGTGGCAAGCGGAACATCGTCTTCATCGTCGATGAGGTGGGTCAGTACGTCGCTTCGCGCGACAACCTGATCCTGAACCTCGACGGCCTCGCCAAGAACCTGAAGCGCCTCGGCGACGGCAAGGTCTGGATCATCTCCACCGCGCAGCAGACGCTCACCGAGGACGACCCGCGTGCTTCGCTGAACTCGGACAAGCTCTACAAGTTGAAGGACCGATTTCCCATCCAGATCGACCTGGAATCCAGCGACATCAAGGAGATCTGCTATCGGCGCTTGCTTGGCAAATCACCTGCCGGTGAGACGACGCTGGGCAGTCTGTTCGATGCGCACGGCCAGGCGCTGCGGCACAACACCAAGCTGCAGGACGCCAAGTACTACGACGCGGACTTCGCCAAGACCAGCTTCACCAATCTCTACCCGTTCCTGCCGGCGCACTTCGACATCTTGCTGCACTTGCTGGGCGCCCTGGCCAAGTCCACGGGCGGCATTGGCCTGCGCTCGGCCATCAAGGTGATTCAGGACGTCTTGAAGGGTGAAGGCGGCACCAAGGCAATGGCAGATCAGCCTGTGGGCTGGCTGGCGACCACCGTCACGCTGTACGACGAGTTGGAGAAGGACATCCGGCGTGCCTTCCCCTCGGTTCATCAGTCGGTCGGCAAGGTGCAGATCCGCTTCCCCGATTCGGCCCTGCACCAGGACATTGCCAAGACCGTGGCCGTGCTGCAGATCCTGAGCAATCTGCCCGTGTCGGTGCAGAACGTCGCCAGCTTGATGCACCCGTCCGTCACGGCGCCTTCCCAACTGGACGCTGTGAAGAAGGCAGCCGATGACATGCTCAACGACGTCCATGTGCCGCTGGGTGAGAAAGACGGCAACCTCGTCTTCCTGAGCGAGAAGCTGCGTGACATCGAGCAGGAGCGTGGCTCCATCGCCCTGCGCACCGTGGACGTGAAGCGCATCTTCAACGATGCGCTGCGCGAAACCTTCGATCCCTTGCCCCGCGTCAGCCTGCACGGCACCATGGCCGTGGCCACTGGCCTAAAGGCGCAGTCGGGAAGCGCAGTCACCAGCCTGGCGGGCGATCAGAACGCCATCCAGACGGTGGTTGAACTGGTTGTTGCCAGCGACTACGAAGCCGCGAAGACGCGCATGCTGGACGACTCCCGCAGCCGGTCTGGCCGTAACGTCATCGGCCTCTTGGCCAGGGCGAATCCCGAGCTGGACGACCTTTCCAACGAAATCTACCGGTGCCAGCGCATTGCCGAGTTGCACCGCAACGAACCCGACCAGGAGGTCAAGGACTATTGCGCAGGGCAGCTGGACCGCGCAGCCAAGTTGGCCACCCAGCTCCAAAGCAAGATCAAGCAGACCCTGCAAGCAGGTTCGTTCGTATTCCGCGGCCAGGCCACGGCCGCTTCGGCGCTGGACGCCGACCTGCTGGAGGCGGCCAAGAAGCTGCTGGCCGGCGTGGCCGAGCAGGTGTTTGATCGCTATGCTGAAGCACCGGTACGCGCCGCCACGGATACGGCCGAGAAGTTCCTGAAGGTTGCCAACCCGGCCGCCATCGCCAGCAGCCTGGACCCTCTGGGCCTGGTTCAGTCGAACGCTGGGCGCGCGTCGTTCAAGACCGACCACAAAGCCATGGTCAGCATCCGCGATTACATCGACAAACGCGGAACAGTCGACGGCAAGCGCCTGCTCGACGACTTCAGCAGCGATCCTTTTGGGTGGTCTCTAGACACCACGCGCTACATCCTGGCCGCCATGCTCATGGGCGGCGAAATCAAGCTCAAGGTGTCGGGCCGTGAGGTCACTGCGGCTGGTCAGCAGGCCATCGATGCGCTGAAGACCAACAACTCGTTCAAGCCGATCGGTGTCGCGTTGCGCGACGAGCGACCATCCATCGAGACCCTGGGTCGGGCCGCCGAGCGGTTGACCGAGCTGGTGGGGGACATGGTGATTCCCCTGGAGCAGGAAGTCAGCAAGGCGGCTGCCAAGCACTTCCCCCGGTTCCAGCACGACTACGGTTCGCTGGCCGAGAAGCTCAGCGGCCTTGGCCTGGCGGGCAGTGATCGGGTTCGCACCCTGAACCAAGACATCGCCGACGTCTTGTTCACGGACGCATCCGATGCCCCCCAGCGCTTGGGTGCGGAGGCCTCGGCGATCTACGACAACCTGAAGTGGGCCTTGGAAGTCAAGCGGGCGCTCGACAACGGGCTCGACACCACGCTGCGCGAACTGCAAGCGCACCGTCGTGACATCGAGGCATTGCCCGACACTGGAGTGCCGGGAGACTTGCGGCGGGAGGCGGCCGAGGACCTGGCCGCCTTGAGCGAGCGCCTGGGTAGGGAGGACTTCTTCAAGCATGCGCCGGACTTCAACTCTCAGCTGACGCGTCTGAAGGGACGCGTACGTGACGCGGTCATCACCCTGACTGAGCAACAGAAGCTGCGCCTGAAGGATGGGGTCGAAGACCTGCAGCGCATCCCCGAGTGGGAGGAGCTCACCCAAGAGGAACGTGGCAATGCGGTCAGCCGGCTGGATGGTCTGGCTTTGCACGCGACGCAGGACCTGTCTGGTCTGAAGAAGCTGCTTGCGCGCGACTACGACATCAACAGCACGCTCGACGACCTGAAGAGGTCAATTCAGCGACAAGGCCAGGAGCGTGTCCGCCGGCGCTTGGAGGAAGAGCGTGCCAAGTCAGGGGAGAAGGGCCCCACCAAGCTGTCGCGCAAGGTTGCCGTGCCCGCCAAGATGACGACAGCGGTCGAACTAGATGCTGTCATTCAGCAACTGCACGAGATCGAGGCGCAGGTTGGCCTTTACTCGGAGATCGAGGTCACCTTCGCCATCGGCGATGGAGGCGCCCAGTAAATGGCCTTCGACCAAGCCACGCGTGGCCGCCTTCAGCGCTTCGTTAACGATGCGCGCCGGGTGCTTGAGGAAGAGTTCGCCCGCCAGTTGCAGAACGACTACGGCATGGACCCGAACGCGGGGACCATGGCTGAGCTCGCCAGCCTGCGGCACATAAACGACGCTCAGCGCGAGACGGCCCGCATCCTGCGTGACACGCTGGCGCACTACACCGCTGGCGGCGGCATGAGTACGAGCCAGGGGCTGGACCGCATCGTCCGCGAACAGGCCTTCACCGTGCTAAACCGCCTGGCCGCGCTGCGTATGGCCGAGGCGCGGGGGCTGCTCGTGGAGTCAGTAGACAACGGGTTGCAGGCCAAAGGCTTCCAGCTCTACGCGCGGCTGGCAGGCGCTGGCCTGGGCGAAACGGGCGACGCTTACCGAGCTTACTTGTTCAGCATCTTTGATGAGTTCGCCCAAGACTTGCCGGGCCTCTTTGACCGCTTCTCGCCGCAAGGCCGTCTGTTCCCGCGGGAGGCCGCGCTGTTGCAGGTGCTGAACCTAATCAATGATTCCGAGATTGCCTACCTGTGGGGTGAGGACGAGACTATCGGATGGATCTACCAGTACTTCAATAGCAAGGAAGAACGGAAAGCGATGCGCGACGCCAGCCAGGCGCCGCGCAACAGCCGAGAACTGGCAGTGCGCAACCAGTTCTTCACGCCACGCTACGTGGTGGAGTTCCTGGTTGATAACACATTGGGCCGTCTGTGGTTCAACGCCACCGCAGGTAAGACCGGTTTGCGGGAGCGCTGTAGTTACCTGCTGGTGAATCCTGATGAAGCGCAGCTCACAGCACCGCACGTGCGCGACCCGCGCAGCCTAAAGCTGCTGGACCCAGCCTGCGGCTCTATGCACTTCGGCCTGTATGCCTTCGACCTATTCGCCGATATCTATCGAGAAGCGTGGCAATGGGAGCAGCAGAACGGCCCCGGATCGCTCGCGATACCAGCAAGTAGACAAGCAGAGTTGAAGCCGCTGAGTCAGACCTACGCTGACGAGCAGGCGTTTCTGCTAGACGTGCCGCGCCTGATTGTCGAGCACAACATCTTCGGCGTCGACATCGATCCGCGCGCCGCCCAGATCGCTTCGCTTGCACTATGGCTGCGAGCGCAGCGAGCTTGGCACAAGGCAGGCATCAAGGCCAAGGATCGGCCGTCTATCGGCCGCGGCCAAGTAATCGCCGCGGTCGCGCCGCCAGCCGAGCGCGAACTGAGACAGGGCTTTGCGGCCAATCTCGACAAGCGAGACGCCGAGCTATTCGAGCAAGCATTGCAGATGCTCAAGGGGCTACCCGAACTAGGCGTTCTCTTGCAGGCAGAGCGCGAACTTGCGCAGCTGATTCGGAACGTCTACCTCGGCAAGGGTACCGGGCTATTTGCCCGGCAAGAACAAGAAGCTTGGCAGCAGGCAGAGACGAGACTGCGTGCAGCGCTTTCCGACTTTGCTCATGCGGCTAAGTCCAGCTACCAAAGCCGGCTCTTCGCACTCGACGCGCTTCAGGGTCTTCGTCTCATCGAATTTTGCCGTGAAAAGTTTGATGTAGTCGTGATGAATCCCCCCTTTGGCTTGGCAGCAAAGGCGCTGTCGCAGGACCTGAAGCGCTCTTACCCTGACGGTTATGTGGACCTGTTTGCCTGCTTCGTCTGCAGGGCCGTTGAGCTTTGCGTTGGATGGGTCGGAGTCATCTCGTCTCGGTCTATGCTGATTTCCAAGAAGCTGGAGCGCCTTCGCGAGCAATGGGTTGTCCCACGGCTTGAAACGGTCTTGGACCTGGGTTGGCCAGTAATGGATGACGCAACTGTGCAGTCGGCAGCCTATACGCTCAACTGCAGCACTACGAGGTCAACCAGCAACCTAATAGCAATTGATAGAAAGCCATATGCCGTCAAAGATGATGGCCTGCTGGCAGTTGTATCAGGCGATGTGAACTCGACGGGGCGTTTTCACATCGAGCGCCAACTCATCCACCGAATGCCTCGGGCGAGAGTGCTCTATAACCTCCCAAGCCGCGCGACAAGACTTCTGACTTCGTCGCGGCGGGTCGGTGGAAATATCCTCTTGGCCAAGCTTGGGATGAAGTCTTTCAGAGATTTTAGGTTCCTTCGAGCTCGTCACGAAGTCATGCCTAGTCAGATCGGGAAGGGGCGCCGATGGGTCCCACTGGCAAAAGGCGGTCCCTTTGCGACTTTCTACTCAGACCTTCCCCTCGTGTTGAACTGGGCCGACGACGGCAGAGAGGTCTGTGAGATCAATCGCATTGTGAATGGGCAGACAGCTCAGGCCCGGCAAGCATCTGTTTACTACTACAAGCGTGGTGGAACCTACTCGCGTAGAAGCAAAGACTTCGGCGTCAGAGTACTCCCTGACGACTTCATCATCGGGGAAAAAGGGCCGGCAGTTCTACCAGTGGACTGCTCACCAATGTTTGTAGTCGGGCTGTTGAATGCCAATCTCTTTCGCGCTCTGATCAACCTGCAAGCCAACGCAAAACAGTACGACTCGGGTCTTGTAGACGCACTGCCCCTTGTTGAGATTGGAATCGCACAACGATCCGAAATTGAACGTGCCGCAGATTCTGCAGTAGTTGCTCTAAGACAGCGCGCGCAGCGAACAGAGGCCGACTCGCTGTTCGTCTGTCCAGACATCTGCATGTCCCTAAGGGACGCAGTGGCAGTTGCTGCAAGTCGCGACGCGGCCGTATCAAGTGCGATTGCTCAGTCGCTGGTTTGTATCGATAGAGTCATCGACGGGATTTATGGCGTGGACTCAGCGGAGCTCCAGAAGATCGTTCGTTCCGAAACTGTCGGTGTCGATGACGACGAGGCGGAGGGCGATGAGAGTGACGAAGATGAGTCCGAAGAAGCGGCTGGTGGTAGTGCACCAGCAGTCTCGGCCTCTCAAGTTGCGGCCCAACTATTTTCGTATGCGTTCGGATGCGCCATGAAGCGATGGGAAGTTCGGTTTGCCTCTGGCGAGCTGGCCTTTCCTCAGCTTTCTGATCATTTCGATGCCCTTCCGCAGAATCCCCCGGGCATGCTCTTGGGGCCAGATGGCGCACTAGAGGCTGAAGGTCTATTGGTTGACGAAGAAGGTAGTGCTGCTGATGTTGTGCAGCGCATCGAAGCTGTTCTAAGGATAGTTTGGCGTGACCGGTCTGATGCCATCGAGCAAGAATTGGTTAGTGCCCTTGGAGTCGGATCACTTCGCGAGTACTTGCGCCGAGTCACTGGCTTCTTCGCTGAGCATCTTTCTGTATATACGAAGGGGAAGCGTAAGGCGCCTGTCTACTGGCCGCTGTCGACTGTCTCTGGCAGCTACACGGTCTGGGTTCACTACATCAGCCTTACGAGCCAGACGCTATACACCGCGGTGAACGAGTTTGTCGAGCCCAAGCTGAAGCGGGTAGGCGAGCAGTTTGCTGTACTGCGCGCTAAAGGGTCGATCCGCACGCGCGAAGAGGAGAGGCAGTTCGAAGCCTTGCAGCCGTTCTACCAGGAACTCATTGAGCTTCGCGACACCTTGTTGAGGCTCGCGCCGACCTACAAGCCCAATCACGACGACGGTGTGCAGATCAACGCTGCGCCCCTCTGGTCATTGTTCCGACACAAACCCTGGAAAAAGCTGTTGAAGGACACCTGGACCAAGCTGGAAAAGGGCGAGTACGACTGGGCGCACATGGCCATGAACTACTGGCCAGAGCGCGTGCGTGAGAGGTGCAAGACTGACAAGTCCCTCGCCATCGCGCACGGGCTGGAGAGCCTGTACGTGGAACCTGAGGTGGCGCCGAAGAAGACACGCGGCAAGAAGAAGGGAGCAGAAGCATGAGCATCATGCAGCAGTCCAGCAAGGCGCAGGACAGGACGCTGGGCGTCTGGTTCCACGCCATCCAGCAAGGCATGATCAAGCTGCCTCGGTTCCAGCGCTTTGAGGCCTGGGACAGGGGCCGCATCGCGAGCTTTCTGAACACCATCATCAACAACCTGCCGGTCGGCGTGACGCTTGCGCTGGAGGTCGCTGGAGCGGAGAAGTTCGAGTCGCGTTACATCGCGACCTCGGACCCGGCCAAGCCAGGCACCGTGACGCAGCATCTCCTGGACGGTCAGCAGCGTCTGACGGCCTTCTGGCGTTCGATGCACAACAACTACGAGTGGGAGACATTCTTCGTCTACCTGCCGCAGTTCGACCGAGGTGACTCGGCCGGTGGCGCGGAGGCCGAGATTCGGTGCGTGCCACGCTGGGAGAACAAGCACAGGCTGCGCATGCCCCGCTGGGCGGACGAGCCCGCCAAGGGCTTGGAACGGGGGCTGATGCCCGTCTCGTTGCTTCGGCCCGGCGACCTCGCCACGGAGATCGACACTTGGCTGACCCAGGCCACCAAGCCATTGGAGCCGTCGGACACGGACCCGGATGCGCTTGCCAAGTACAAGGCCTACACGGCCACGCGCGACAAGATCAAGGCGGAGATCACCACCCTTCGTGAGAGGGTCACGCACTTCAACCTGCCGTACCTCTCGCTACCGGCCGACACGAGCAAGGACGTGGCCTTGCAGGTGTTCATCAACATGAACACCAACAGCAAGCCGCTTTCCCTGTACGACATCATCGTGGCCGAGGTGGAGAACGTCGCTGCCACCTCACTGCATGAACTGGTCGCCAGCCTGAACGACAAGCACCCCATGGTGCGCCGCTATGGAGATGTGTCGGGCCTTGTCTTAGCCACCTCAGCCCTGCTGCAAGACCAGACGCCGAACATTCGTGGCATGGTCGAGATGGACAAGAAGCAGTTCCTGGCGAACTGGCCCAAGCTCGAACGCGGGTTGGAGCGCATGGCCTCCTTCCTCGACAGTCAGCGCGTGTTTGATGAGGACCGCTTGCCGACGAACGCAGTGCTGCCGGTGATTGCGGCTGCCTACGAGCTGATCCCAGACCACGGCGACTTCCTTGCCAAGGCAGAAAAGCTGTTGCGGCGCTACTTGTGGTCTGCCTTCTTCACAGACAGGTACGAGAACACGGCCGCGTCGCGAGCCTACGCGGACTTCAAGGCCCTCAAGGCACTTCTGCTGCGCCCGGACTTCTCCGACAACGAGCTGACAACGGTGCCGGCGCTGAACAGGGCCGAGTTCCCTCTCGCAGACGTCGACTCTCTGATGACCGCCGGCTGGCCCAAGGCGGCAGGCATTGAGGCGCGTGCGATCCTGGCGGTGTCTACCTACTTCGGCGCGATCGACTTCGCGGATGGCAAGACCGCGACCTTCGACAGCATCCAGAAGCGCGAGTACCACCATGTGTTCCCCGATGCACTGCTGAAGGAAGCAGGCATCGAGAGCTACCTGGCCCTGAACTGCGCCCTCATCACGTGGAAGACAAACCGCATCATCGGGCGCAAGGATCCTCTCGACTATCTGCAGGAGCGCGTGGAATGGGCTGACGAGGCGGCAGTCGGTGACCGGCTCAAGTCGCATTTGATTGCCTTCGATTTACTTTCCAAAGGCGGCTACGCGGGTCTTGAGGGTGCGGCGCTGGCGCCGAGGCTCAACGGCGACTTCAATGCGTTCCTGCGCGACCGTGCGAAGCTCGTCGAGACGACCATGTCGACTCTCGCCGACGGCCGATCGCTGACCTTGGATGGACTCTGGGCGCGACACACCGCTCGCCAGGCTCAAGAAGCACAGGAGGTCGTATGAGCATTGCTGAGTTCATCCGTGAGAGCGTGCTGCGGCCTCGCTTGAAGCAGGCCGAGGCGCTGGTGGTGTACGACGCCGACAAGCGCTACCGCGAGCAGTGTTTCGACCTGGCGGCTGACAAGGTGCGGGTCGTCGATGCGTCCGATAGCAGCATCGAGAGCCGTGAGGCCGCTTTGGCAGCACTTCGAGACGTTGGGCACCCGAAGTCGCCGGTGGATGGTGTCTTAATCTACGTACCGCGCCGGCGACCCGAGTCTGACGAGGAGAAACAAGCCGACCCATTTGCGCTCTACGCGGAGTGCGGTGCGGTTTTCCCTCGAGACGATGGTGACGAGTACCTGAGCCTGTGCCTTCGGGCGAGACCCGACCATGCAACGGAGATCCGCCAGGTCTTCGCCTCATCGCCGGCGGGCCCAGCCTTCGCGGTTATCGACGTGATCGGCGGCGGCGTCAGCTGGCCTCAGCTCAGAGCGACGCTTCAGGTCGAGTCGGGTCGCGAGATCCTGGCCGCGTTGCTGGCTCCTTCGGTCGCTCAGGTTGAAGTGCTCAAGCAGGGCGAAGGGTGGGCGCAAGAGGCGCGCGACTTCGTTCGTGCGACGCTGGGCTTGAACCTGAAGACCAGAGGCAAGACCTGGTCGGCGCTGGCCGATGAGCTTTGGCGATATGTGCTGTTCAGCGAGTTCGTCTTCGACTTGCCGGGCGCTCTTCCGGAGGCATTGGAGGGCGTACCGCATGCTCCGACGGAGGCGCGGCCCATCGTCGAGGACGTGTGTGATCGACTGCGCGGTGACCCACGCGCACGGGCGCTGTACGTGGAGCGAGCCGAGGGGGTGGAAGCCGACCTGAAGCTCGCGGATGTCTGCGGCACGCTGGATGACCTTGGGGTGCGCGACACCTTCCCGTTTGAGGAGCGGACCTTCCTCCGCGCGGCCATCAATGGACTGGCAAGCAACGATATGGACCTGACCCGCACGGTCCTTGCCCGACACAAGGGGTCGGTATGGCTGGGCAAAGGTGAGAGTCAAGCACAGTGGGACCTGGTGCGTGCAGGCCTGAGCCTGGTAGAGGCCTGTGAAGACTTCGAGCGCCAGTTGCCCGATCATTCACGGACGCAGGCCAGCCTGATCGATTTCTACCTCAGCAGTCTGCGTGAAGCGGATCGTCTGCAACGCGAGTTCGAGCAGGCGGCGGGTGACTTCATCGACCCGCATGGCTTGATGCACGAGGTGATCAACCAAGCCCGGGGGCGCTATCGCAGGCTGGCGGAGAAGGTGCAAGGCGTGTTCGCCAAGCACATCGAGTCGATGGGCTGGCCGCCTGCGGGTCGGCTGGCCAACGCCGACGTGTTCGACAAGCTGGTCGGTGACCGTCTCAAGGAGAGCGGACGCCGCGTGGCGTACCTGATGGTCGATGCGCTGCGCTACGAGTTGGGTGTGGCGCTGGAACGCATGCTGGCGGAGGACGGGCCGGTGGAACTGCAGGCTGCCTTCGCGCAGTTGCCGACGATCACGCCAGTAGGCATGGCCAGCCTGCTGCCTGGTGCCGGTGCAGCGCTGGGCCTGAAGCTCGACGGCGACGCGCTGGTGCCGTCGTTGGATGGCGTGCCCGTAGGCAGCGTGCAGCAACGCATGGGCGTGCTGACCAAGCGCTACGGTGATCGGTTCGCCGAAATGCCGCTGAACGACTTCGTCCGCGGCAAGACGAAGTTGGCTGAAACGGTTGACCTGCTGGTGCTGCGGTCTACCGAGATCGACAGTCAGCTCGAGAACAACCCCGAAACCACGCTGGGGCTGATTCCAGGGACCTTGAAGCTGATTCGCGTGGCAGTGCACAAGCTTCGCGGGCTGGGATTCAAGGAGGCGGTGATCGTTACCGACCATGGGTTCTTCCTGAACGCCCAAGCTGAGGCTGGTGACGTCTGCATCAAGCCCCAGGGAAACTGGACGGTCAATGCGCACGACCGCATCATGCTGGGCAATGGTAGTAGCGATGGGCACAGTCTGGTGCTCGGCGCAGCTAAGGTCGGCGTGCGGGGCGACTTTCAGCAGATCGCCATGCCGCGCAGCATGGCGCCGTACCGGTCAGGGCATCTGTACTTCCACGGTGGCGCATCTCTGGCCGAGGCCGTAGTGCCGGTGCTCGTAGCGCGGCTCGATACTGCAACGCAGGCTGAACGTGTCGCGGTGAACGTGGAACTGAACTACAAGGGTGGCGCCAAGCGCATCACCACGCGCTTGCCGGTGGTCGACGTCATGCTGATCTGCGAAGACATGTTCATGCAGGACAGCAGCGTCGAGATCCTGCTTGAAGCGCAGGATGCCAAGGGCAATGTGGTGGGTGAGCCGCGCCCCGGCGGAGATGTCAACCCGGCGACCAGAACGATCACCCTGATGCCTGCGCAGCGCAAGCAGATCGCGTTGCGGATGGACGAGGAGTTCCGAGGCAAGTTCTCGGTGAAGGCCTTGAACCCCACGACCCTGGTCGCGTTCAACAGCGTGGTGCTCGAAACCGACTACACGGAGTAGCTCAGATGGACGCCCTGGACCAAAAACTGAACACCACCTTCGATGGCAAGGTGCTGCGCAAGGACTTGTTGCATCGCATCAAGAAGGGGACCAACGTTCCGACCTTCGTCCTGGAGTTCCTGCTGGCAAAGTACTGTGCGAGCAACGACCAGGCCGAACTTGATGCAGGCATGGAGGCGGTGCTATCGTCGCTGCAAGAGAACTACGTGCGCCCAGACGAGGCCAACGCCGCCCAGTCGCGCGTCGCCACCAAGGGCAAGCATCGCTTCATCGACAAGGTGCATGTGCGCTACGTCGAGAAGGAGAAGCGGCATTGGGCGTCGCTGGAAAACTTCAACTCCCAGCGCATCGCCATCGGAGAGAAGTTCTACCGAGACAACGACCGCTTGCTCGAAGGTGGGATCTGGGCCGAAGTCACGCTGGCACACAACGACATCGAGGACGACGACTATGCGTTCTCGATCGAGGACCTACGCCCGATCCAGCTGACGCGGTTCGACTTCGATCGCTACACCGAAGGAAGAGCGGCGTTCACGCGCGACGAGTGGTTGGCGGCAGTTCTGCGGTCCGTGGGCCTGGAGCCCAATGCCCTGTCACCGCGCGTGCGCATGCATTTCGTTGCCCGTCTGGCAGCGCTGGTCGAGCCCAACTACAACTACATCGAACTGGGCCCTCGGGGCACGGGCAAGTCGTACTTCTTTAGCGAGTTCTCACCATATGCCACGTTGATCTCCGGCGGGCAGGCGACGAAGGCGACCCTCTTCTACAACAACGCCCGGCGCAAGGTGGGGTTGGTCGGCTTCTGGGACACCGTGGCGTTCGACGAGGTGGGTGGCATCAAGGTTCGCGACCCCGACACGATCCAGATCATGAAGGACTTCATGGCCAACGGGCGCTTCTCCCGTGGCGCCGAAGTCATTGCCGATGCCAGCCTGAGCTTCGTCGGCAACATCGACGTGTCGGTGCAGCAGGTCGTGAACTCCCACGAGCACGACCTCTTCCAGCCGCTGCCACCAGAGCTGGACTTGGCGGTGATGGACCGCTTCGCGGCCTATATCCCCGGCTGGGAGATGCCCAAGAACAGCAGCGCCTTCCTGACCAGCAACTACGGGTTCATCACCGATTACCTGGCGGAGGCCTTCCACTACCAGTTCAAGCACACGAACCGGTACGAGGAGGTTGGCAAGCGCATTCGCCTGGGCAAGGCCATCGAGGGGCGGGACGAGAAGGGCATCAAGAAGACGGTTTGCGCGTTCCTGAAGATCCTGCATCCGCACGGGCCGCCTTCGGACGAAGAGTTCGAGGAATACGTGGCCTACGCTGTCGAATGCCGGCGGCGCGTGAAGGAGCAGATGAATAAGCGCAAGCCCGACGACGAGTTTGCTCGCATCGGTCTGTCGTACTTCAAGACGTCCGGCGAGGAGGTGGTGGTCTTCTGCCCTGAGTCGAAGGATGCAATTGCCACCCAGGAACCAGCCCGTCGCCGGCTGAAGATGGCTGAGGATCAGCCGGTTGCTGAAGCAAAGGAGTCAGTGCCGCCAGCCGCTGCGCCGTCGGTGCCAAGCGACGCGCCGCCGCCGCCTGCGACCGCCACTGCCACGGCCGCTGCACCGCCAGCGGCTGCCGAGGAAGAACTGAAGCAACAGCACTTCACGATCCTGTACGGCGATACGGGCTACAGCTACGAGTCGATCATGGGCGCGTACTTGAAGGGTGCCAAAGCAGTGGTCATCGAGGACCCGTACATCCGACTGCAGCATCAGATCCAAAACTTCGTGCGGTTCTGCGAGACCGTCCTGAAGGCAGGCACGATCAAGAAGATCTCGTTGATCACCGGGCACGACGACAAGACGCCGCTGGCCGAGATGGCCGAGAAGCTTGAGGAGCTGAAGCAGAGCCTGCTGGAGCAGGACGTCGAGCTGGACGTGAAACTGAACCCCAACATCCACGACCGGGAGATTCGGCTGGACAACGGGTGGGCCATAAAGATCGGGCGAGGCCTGGACTTCTACCAGAGGCCAGGCAGTTGGTTCGAGGTGGGCGCGCACGACCTGGGCCTGAGGAAGTGCCTGGAGACTAAGGTGGACATTTTCCAAACTACAGAAGGTCACTGACCTCACCGGCAATCGACTGTCTTATGTGTACTGCTGTCACGAAGTTGTGGTCGGGAGGCGCCGTTCGCTGCTACGGACGGTCTGTCTATGACGGCGAACCGGCATAGAGCTGCGATTGAGCCTGTGTTGCTGGACGGCAGCAACCGCTGCGCAGCTGCCGTTTGATACGCCGGCTAAGACTGGCTGCGAGCGTTCAGATTCGCGGGGCAAGCGGGCGGCTGCAGAGAGTCGTCTCACGATGGAAAACTTTCTCTTATCGGTGGTGGAGGACGAAAGTGGCGGCCCCTCACCAGGCCTAGCCGGAATCAACCGTCTGACCGACGAGACCTAGGGATGGATGGTGCGCGCACAGTGTCTGTCGTCGGGCAATGGTCCCGTCTTTGGTGGCTACGGTCGGTTTTTGGCAGATTGGTGTGCTACGTGAAACGCGCGCGCATTACCAGAAATCGGACAGAACGCAAAACGATGATGTGCAATCTGCGGAGCAAGCGCGTGGCTAGTTTTTTGTGTAGGACCATAGACTTCGTTCACTTTCTTGGAGGAGAAGCAGTTGAACGAATCGAAACCCGGCCCTGGCCAGTTTCATCAGGCAGTTGCCCAAAGCCTGGCCGATGCAACGCGCCGCGCCATGCAGGTTGCTGGTGAGGACGAGAACGGCGACCCCGCGCCGATGAGTAAGACGGATCTGGCAAAAGCTGCGAACGTCTCCCGCAATCGCCTGATGCAGGTGCTAGACGGCGCGAGCGGTGAAGAGCGGCCGAATCCGACGTTGGAGAGCATCTGCTCTATCGCCGAGGCGTTGCGCGTGCCACCTGCATTTCTTCTTATGCGCGCCGAAGACTGGGCAGCGCTGGGTACGGGTTTCGTCACCTTTTTCCAGGCGGCGACAGGGGATAACCTTAAAAACTGTCTTCCGACGCTCAGTGATGAGATACCGGCACCCTATACCGTTGCGCGAGCCGCAGTGGATTTCGGCGTCGCAAGCGGGGCGCTCGAAAACGAGTATGACTCCCGCGCGTCGCTCGAGTTGCGAAACTTCCGCAAGAGGGCCAAGCATGCGACGGCCGCCATCGCCGCAGCCCTGCCGTTCCGGCGCCACGGCTTGGCGTCCGGTCATGCCCCACTTCTTCTGTGTGCAGCATCTATCGTCGGAACCACTCTGGCCCAAGGCAACCCATGAAAGATACCGCAATCCTCCAGACAGACTTGCTCATCGATGTACTCATTGACGCCGATTTCGAAGACGTAAGCACCCTAGTCGACTATCTCACCGATAGCGGAGCAGGGCGCGTGTCCTTGAGCACGACCGTGAAGACGCGCTTGATGACGGCACAAAGCGAAAAGAAATTCACGCACACCGACCTCTTGATCATCGAGCGCGAGGTGCGGAGCTTTGGGGGCAACTCTGTTGTCAATCTTGTGCGTGACGCAGGTCAGTTCTTGAAGCTCCTGCGCAGTCCCGAAAGCCTGCTTGAACAGGCGGGACCCAATGAGCACTTGATTGCCTATATAGAGGTGGTGCGGGACGTCGCCGAGCGCCTCGACGTGAAGCCCGCGAAAGATGCCAGCGTGGTGGCAATCGAAGGCGCCATCATCGCGGCGATGCTCGAGCGGTCTTTCGAGAGGATGTCGCCGGAGGAGCTCAAGGCGGCCGCGGAGGACTTCGGGGCACCTGATGCCTCGTTCCTGACGAAGGATAAATTCCAGTCCGCCATCGCCGCGGGCAAGGTGACGGGCGTGCTCAACTACATCGGCGCGGCCATCGTTGCGAATTCGGTGTCGACCGCCGTCCTGGGCAGGGCAGTCTTCGCGGCGTTCATGCCGCAAGCGGTGCCGCGTTCGGTGGGGATGTTCTTCGGTCCCATCGGCTGGGCGCTGACGAGCATCTGGAGTATTGCCGAGCTTGCGAGCCCCGCCTACCGCGTCACGGTTCCGTGCATCGTCCATGTGGCCTACATTCGCCAGAAGCGCTTGGCCAAGTTCGCACTTTCGGCTCCGATGGCCTGATGTCTGTCCAACACACCCTTATCAGGCGACCCCAATGATTCCAGGTCCTATGGAGCACCTGCGCGCGACCGCAATTGCATTTGTCGGCGGCGCCGTCACTGTCCTAGCGGCTCAGGCATACAAGGCCTGGACCGAGCGCACAAGCAAAGAAACCAACGAGGGATTTTTCGCGCGTTGGTTCAGCTGAGGATCATCTCGCCTGCGGTCGCCGGCATTCGGAGCGACCATCCTGCAATTTCTAGTTCTCAACCTAACGCGGCGACGCGCCGCAAGGAGTCACCTTGTCTGAAATGATCGACTTCAAGAGCGAACGCCTGCTCGACGTCCTGCGGCTGGCGGACCACGCGGACCTCTGTACCCTCATTGACTACCTGACCGACAGGGGTAAGGGCCGGATTGCCCTGAGCAAGAGTAGCCGCGAGCGCCTTGTGCGTTTCAAGGACTTCGGGGCCGAAGCCTCGGAAGACCTGCTTGCGCTCCTCGAGGGCGAAATTCTGTCGTTTGGCGGCAATTCCGTTGCCAACTTCGTGCGCGAGAACACCCGTGGCCGAGTGGCCCCGTTGACGGAGGCGTCCAACATCCTCCCGATTTCTTTGGCCGCAGGTGGCGTTGTGGGTTTGGCCGCAAAGGCCGCGGCGGCACTGCAAGGGCCCAAGACTGTGCCTTACTCCGAAGTGCTCCGCGATGTAGCGGGGCACTTGAATGTACGTTTCCACAAGGACGCGGGAGCCGTTCAGGTGGAAGAGGCCATCATCGCCTCGGTGGTGAGCGCGGCACTTGAAGACATGACCCCAGATGAGTTGCGTCAGTTCGCGGAGGACGCTGGAGTATCGGACTTGTCAACGTTGACGCCTTTGGCCTTGGCCGCAGTGCTTTTCAAGGCGAATACGGCTGGCTTTGGTCTTTTCAAAGGTGCGCTCATCATCGCGCAGGCGCTTTCCAAAGCGATTGCGGGCAAGGGACTCAGCCAGGTGCAGCGCAAGGTCCTGATGCGTGGCTTGAAGTTCCTGACGGGGCCCGTGGGCTGGGCTGTCACTGGCGCGTTAACGGTGATGGAGGTTGCGAGTCCGGCCTATCGGGTGACCGTGCCGTGCGTCGTTTACATCGCGTACATCCGCCAGAAAGCAATGGCGAAGGAGGGCGGCATGGACACGTCCTTGCCGCTTGCGGCCTGAGCCGCACTAGCACCATGCCCAGTACATGTGGGTGACTGCGCGCTCCGGTCATTAGTCAATGCGGCGGCCACTCTCATAGCGTCGGCATTGTTCGCACGGACAGGTGAGGTCACGCTCGCAGTGCCACACGCTTGACTCGCAGCTATGAATGCATGCGGTCCGATGTGGCCTGGAGGCAAGTGACATCCACGCAATCATTAGAAGCGCAATGTGGTCGAAAGTGGCCACGACGCTGATTCGATGGACATGCCTAGTTTGCGATACGCGTGCAAGCGGAACTTCGCACAGAAAACGCTAGGACATGTTACTCTTTGCTACGTACTTTCCTTTTGGGAGGGAGCAGAACACGTGAAGCCTCGGACATCAACCTCGGTGCTGGACCAGACACTGGCGAGCATGATTCACATCGGCAACCAGGCGCGCGGCGCAGCAGGCAAGGCTTTGTGCGACGCTCAAGATCTGCTTTTCGAGCAGGCAAGCATCCATATCGAAAACGTTCGCTCTGCACTTGACCGTCCGGAGAACATTCTTGGCGCCATACAGACGAAGCACGGCGAGATTGCCGAAATGGCGGAAATCGGCGTGCGCTCCGCTTGGGACACGCTCAATCAAGTGCCGATGTCTGCCACTGTTGAAGGGGTCGGACGCACGGCCGCCGCCGACTACATTCTCAATGGCGTCGATGTTCAGTCCAAGTTCTTGAACGGGGTCAACAACTCGCTGCGCGCCGTTCAAGAGCATATGGGCAAGTACCCAAACTTTGGAGACGGCAGGGGCATCTGGGTCATTCCAAGAGACCAGTACGACACCATCATGCGAGTGCTCGACAGCGAGCCTACCGGACTCTCGGCTCGAGCCGAGGAGGCGATTCGGCGCAACATCGAGAGCATCGAATCAGCCACCGGTCGAGACTTCACTCAGGCGGTTCGGCCCGCCAGCTTTGACTATCCCGAAGTTCAGCTCGGAAAAATCGACGACACCCTGGACAACCGACAGGACCAGCTTTCGTCCGAAAACGAAAGCCGAAAGGACGCCATTGCCGAGCAGCACGATGCATCGCTGGCTGGCGGTCTGAAAGCAAGTGCAGCTGGCGCTGCGATCGGCGCCGGCGTCTCCTTCACGCGTGCCTGCTTCACCAAGTATCGCGAGGATGGCAAGAATGTCTTCAAGGGTGACTTTACGGCGGACGATTGGAAAGAAGTCGGACTGGATACCGGGGAGGGTGCTGTTGTTGGCGGTGTCAGCGCCGCCGCGCTCTACTATCTGACGAATTACCAGAGCCTGAGCGCTCCCTTGGCGGGCGCGATGGTGGCGGCAGTCAAGGGTCTCGCGCCACTGGTGACAAGCTACGGAAATGGCGAAATAAACGAGAGCGAGTTCCTCGACCTTGGATTTTTGGTCTGCTCGGAGGTCGGCCTCGTCGCTGGAGTCGCGCTGCTGGGCCAAGCCTTGATCCCGGTGCCGGTTCTTGGCGCTTTCATTGGGTCGGTTGCCGGCCAAGCGCTGGCTGGAATTGTTACAAGCACAGTCAGAGGCGCTGCCGTTGCAATCCAGCAACAAATTGATGTTTTCCAAGCTCACTTGACCAAATCGGAGCGAGGCCAATTGGCGTCACTTCAGGCTCGCTACGGAACCTTCGAGAAATTAACGGCGGCCGCATTCGACGCAAGCGTGAACGCCGAAATTTTGCAGAGCAGTGTGGAGCTTGCGAGAGCCTACGGCGTTCCTGACTCCAAGCTGCTCCTAAGCGTCCCAGCCGTCGACGCGTTCATGACGGCGTGAGCCACCCACTACAGGAATCGCATGTTGAATCTGTTCCCCAACAAAGAGGTTCTCGCCAAGCTCAAGGAAGCAGAGCAGGCGTACGGCGAAACCGCGAAACGCGTCAAGGATGAGTGCGAAGTCCTCTTTGAAACTCGTAGCGTGCAAGCGCCAAGCGCGGTGGCGAGGGCGGAGGCTCTGGTCAATCGGCTCGCGAACACCCCAAAGCAGTTCTCCACGGAATTCACGACTTACCACGCCAATGCGGAGAAGTTCGATTCCAACCTGCACGAGTTCTGTGAGCAGTACGACGCGGCGCTTAAGCAGAGCACTGTAGGCGCCGGCGTAGGGGTCGCGGCCGGTGCTGCTACAGCATTTGGCGCTCCAACTGCGGCCATGGCGATTGCGACAACGTTTGGCACCGCGTCGACTGGAACGGCTATCTCGACTCTTTCCGGCGCCGCTGCTACCAACGCGGCGCTCGCTTGGCTGGGCGGTGGCGCCATCACCGCCGGTGGCGGAGGCATGAGCGGTGGTGCGGCATTGCTGGCGCTTTCGGGTCCCGTAGGTTGGGTGTTGGCAGGCGGGGCGCTAGTGGCTGGCGCAAGTTGGGCCGTCTACAGTAGCCATGAGAACGCGAAAGAAGCCTCCGTAAAGTTGCAGGAGCTCGTGGACGTCCACAGCAAGCTGCGGCTGCGAGAAGCCGCCGTCAAGAATCTGCGCGAACTAACCGTCAAGCATCTGCAGGAGCTGTCGCAAGTGACCGCCCGACTGGAGCGCGAGCTGCCCAACGACTACGCCCTTTTCACGCCCCTTCAAAAGCAGAGCATCGGTGCTTTGGTCAATAACGTCCACGCCTTAGGTGCGCTCTTGCTGAAGTCTCCTGAGTCTGAGATTCCTGCAACCGAGCGAACGCAGGTCGAGCGGCAAGAAGACGATACGAGCGAAGCGTTCAAGGGCTTCGGCGTTGCCATCGAGCGTATGCAGGCCAAATTCATCGTCACGCGCGATGGAACAGTTTCGGAGAATCCGGCTGCGCCCTTTGCACCAGGGTTCCTTGCCAACTCCGAAGGGCTAGACGCGGCGCGGTAGAGCCGTTCAGTGGAAGCCGATCGCGGACCGGAAGTCACGCACGGATGCGCCCTAGAAGAGTTGGCTTTGTGCATCCTGCGGCTTCGGGCGGCGCTGATTAAGTTCGAGCCTGGCGCGGCACCTGCAATGCGGAAGTCATGAGACAGCAGACCCTGGCGATGGCGGCAGACCAGAACGCGGAATACGAGCGATACCGCAGGCCGACGAGGCGCGACGCGTTCCTCGAGACGATGGAGAAGATCGCTCCGTGGCAGGCACTGCGCGAGGTGATCGAGCCGCACTACTCGAAGGTGGGCAACGGTCGTCCACCGATCGGGCTGGAGCGCATGCTGCGCATTTACTTCGTGCAGCACTGGTTCAGTCTGGCCGACGAGGCCTGCGAGGATGCGTTGCTGGACAGCACTGCGCTGCGTCGTGGGCATCGACTTGGGGCGAGAGCGGGTGCCCGACGGGGCCACGCCGCTGAAGTTCCGGCGCTTGCTAGAGAAGCACGACCTAGGCATCGCCCTGTTCGCGAAGATCGGCGAAGTGCTGCAAGCCAATGGACTGAAGGTCGGCAGGGGCGCCTTCGTGGACGCGACGATCATTGGCGCGCCCAGCTTGACCAAGAACGAACAAGGCAAGCGGTACCCCGAGATGCACCAGGCCCGCAAGGGGAAGCAGTGGTACTTCGGCATGAAGCTCCGCATTAGAGTTGACAGCGAGAGCGGACTGGCACGCAGCGCGGTCGTGACTTCGGCCAACGTGCATCACAAGCACCCGCTGCCCGACCTGCTGCATGGTCGTGAGGAACGCGTCTACGGAGACAGCGCCTAGCTGCTCTGCCCTGACACGGTCAAGATAGTACTGCCGAACGCTTACCAACGTGCTGCTGAGGAAGCATTTGTCCTCTTGCCATGGACGCCATTACCGTTTCTTTCGAGTCTGAGTGAATTTCAACTGAAAAATTTCAATGAAGTTTGAATCTATCGACGATGTGGCATGTGGGAACACCTTTTCTGTCAGGCGCCTGGCCGATCTCATCAAGTTGGTCAGGAAGTACAGCAACCCTCGGTTTACCTTGTGCCTTGATCAACACAACGTGTATTTGGTCAATTCTTCCAAGGACTATGACGGTCATCCGTTCGAGGACTTCTTTGACCTGTTCTACAGTCCCTCTACGCAACCCTACGTGACGAAAGCCACCTGGGGGGTTGGGGTTGTCTACGAAGCAACTCACTCCGATGACTTTGACTACGAGGCCATGGCGTCTCGCGATACGTCGACGGCCTATCGCCGAGGAAGCACTCAAAAGGATGTTTTGACGAGGTTCAAGCTCTCGACCAGGGTGTACTACATTCCAACCGCGATGACGCAAGATCGACGTAGCGCGTTGGAGACTCCCCTTGTGGAGTTGGAGTATTTCCTATTGGCGCTGCAGGACGCGACAAGCTCGATTGAAGCCTGGTCGCAGTCAGGATTGCCGATGCTTGTGGCTTGCACAGTGGCCTGCGGCAGTGATCCAAAGATTTTCTCTTCCGCAGAGCTAACCCAGTTTTCTCATCGGGGCATTTCTTTGGAGAACATCTCAGCCAGGTTGACTTGCAAGTCTTGCGGCAGACGCGGCCCCCAGATTCTTCCGGCCATTTACGGCGACACATTTCGTTCGGCGCTAGCGCACTTTTCGGGAGCTCTATAAGCATCGCCTAGCTGTTTGACGCCCTCGACGCCTGCTGAGCCTACTCGAAAATTGACAGGGCGCCGAGATTCCCTTCCGAAAGCATAGAGTCAGTGAAGTTGCCGAGCATGGGATCCGCTTCGGGCCTCTTCGCAATGGCGTTGCGACTGGCTACAGTCGGCCACTAACCAATCTTCAACTTTCGCCGTGCGAACGGGAATTTCATTCGAGCCTACGCTATCCCGCGGCGAGTTAAATAAAGCGTAAGCTCTATCAAGGAGAATTTAATTGGTGGATACCGCAACGATTGCTTCAATTGCTGGAAAAGTTGCTTTCGATTTATTTGTTCCCGGTTACATGAAGGCTGCATACTCGGCCCTTTCGTCTTCTCAGAATGAAGTAAAAGCTGCCGAGTCTGAGGGATTGGCAAAGCTTGAAGAAGAAGCCAAGAAGCAGAAAATCGTTATGGAATTTCAGGCCCATCAAGCACGCGTCACTCAGGAACTTGCCATCGCGGAGCGCATTGCTGTCTCACATAACGTCGTGATCGAGGAATACTACGACGGCTCGGGCAAGGGGCACGCTGGTCTAAAAGCAGACGGCGAGGCGATCTCGGTAGGAGTTAGCGGTGAAGGCCGGCGTGTCACTAAACGAGTGATTCGTTTTAGCGGTTGGGGCGAGCCTCCTATTGCTGCGAACGAGGCTAGTTCTGACATTTAGCGTTTGCGATAGGCTGCTTATTTCTGCTCTGGTGTGGTGAGCGTTCGACGAGGGTGTCGGCTCCCGCCCCTCGCGCCACACCAGCCGGTAAGGGGTCAACGCGCAGCAATGGAGGTGGTCCCGCCGGAGGTCGGCTTCTAATTCCCCGACCTTTGCACGTACCAGCGCGAACGCCGCGGCTTTGCCCCTCGCCCACGCCGCACAGCGGTTGCCAGCGAATGCCTCCGCTGAAGGTCGCCGAGCATTTCCATTGCGCAAGTCGCATCGATCGGTGACGCCGAGAACGTCGATGTGGTCGGCACACCAATCGACGGTAATAGAGATTTTTCGGTGATCTCACAAGACGCGCGTCCGAGCGCAATCCGCATTAAACACTGGCGTGGTGTGGCCACAGGGATTTTGAATTGACTATCCAGTGCTGCGACGGAGACCCGCGTAAGCGCAGCTTCAGGACGCGTGCGGGTACGAAGCGAGGGATGGCCTGCTGTACCTGCGTGAGTTGTGCATCGTTAGGACGTGGTAACAGCGTGAGCGTCCGGCCGTTCCACCTTGACCCGGGTCGGAGCCATCAAGCGGCGGTCGGGCCTTCAACGAAGGCGACGCACTCCACGAGGTTGAGTGCAGCCAGCAGCAGGTATTTCTCGGCGTCGGTGC
>Ga0102589_1000435_pt1 | contig 88380 bp, 76 predicted proteins | sample AraplaMF_Col_mLB_FD_76858 | JGI IMG/M metagenome (GOLD analysis project Ga0102589, IMG submission 76858) | Arabidopsis root microbial communities from the University of North Carolina, USA - plate scrape MF_Col_mLB | ecosystem: Host-associated > Plants > Roots > Endosphere | place: USA...
TTTCAATGGAAGTGTAAATTAGGGAGAGGAATGGTAAAAATAAAAAAAGTAACACTGGTAGCATGATGATCCCAGGGTTACTTTTTCATCGTGCCACATCCCTACGTTAGTATTAACTAACAGGTTCAAAGGGTAAGAATAGTTATTCTATTCACTCTCAGCCTTATGGCTCCCCTTGTGGTTCATCGTACATTTAGTTGTCATTACTAAATATAGTCAATGTGTTTTAAAAATACAATCATTTTATACGATAAAATAGAAATATTTTCATCATATAAAGAAAGTAAACCCTAATGATATAGATAAAATCAATAAATTGTATGAGACCTACTTTAAAATTGTGATGATGAGTATAATCTTGTTATTTTTAAGTTGAATTATACACTTTAGCTTTCCTTTTCTTTTCATTTTAGAAAGTGTAGAATGGAATCGAAACAAACAGCTAAATTTTGGCAAAAAGTGTAATTAATTTGAAGGAGACATCGAAATGATTCAAGTATTATTTGTCTGTTTAGGTAACATTTGTCGCTCGCCAATGGCAGAGGCTGTTTTTCGTCATATAGTGACAGAAAAAGGGTTAGAAAAACATTTTATGATTGATTCTGCAGGTACTGGTGATTGGCATATTGGTCACCCACCACACAAGGGAACAAAGGAATTACTAGGTCAAAAAGGTATAGATTGCGAAGGTATGAAAGCTCGAAAAGTGACAGATAATGACTTTAAATATTTTAGTTATATTGTTGCTATGGATGCACAGAATAAAGAGGATTTAATGAATTTAGCAAGAAATAATTGTATAGGAGAAATAACACTCCTTTCAGATTACGTACCATCTTCAATGTGGAAGGAAGTACCTGATCCGTATTATACGGGAAATTTTGATGAAGTATATAACATCGTTGAGGAAGGCTGCTCACATTTACTTCAGCATATTTTAAAGCAACACCAACTAACTGTTTAGAGGAGGATGTAGAATGTCAAAACGTAACAAAGCTTTACGCAATATTCTTGTCGGAGTCGCAATTGGTGCAGGAGTTACTTTACTGAACAAAGAAAATCGTGAAAAAATTACACGAAAAGGTAAAAGTGTATCTAAGAAATTAAATCAAATTAAAGAAGATCCAGAATTAGTAAAAGGAGCAGTTCGCTCTCAACTGAAGGTTGTTCAGAATTCTGTTGAAAAATTAGAAGATAACGTTCAACTTGTAAAAGATAAGTGGATTGAAATAAAAGATTCTACAATCAACAAGTTTGAAACGGTTAAAGGAGCTTCTAAAGTAGTATCTGAGGACGCTGCTGAAGAAGTTGAAGAGAAGGTAGAAAACGCGATTAAAGCAGTGAATGAGCCTGTAGAAAATAAGGTAGATCCATTTGAAGATAAAGTGGAAGACCAAGTTGAGGCGCAATTAGCTGCAACTCTTGAAAATGTTGAAGACATAAATGAAGAGAACGCAGAAGAAGTAGAAGAAAAAATTGAATCGGTTTTATTATCGAGTATATCTACATCAACTCCATCAAAAGAATAAACACATTGAAGGTGTAAACTTGATTAGCAAAAAGAATTTGATTGTAGCATTTGTTTGGGATTTAGTGAAAAAGTGTATGGCAGACGATATTGTGTCTCGTTCAGCGGAGCTAGCATATTACTTCATGCTATCTCTTTTTCCATTTCTTTTGGTTTTAACGCAGGTAATTATTTATTTACCAATTTCAAACGATGAAGTTCTTGCATTTTTAAGTCAGTATGCTCCTCCAGATGCTATGGCGATTATTAAGAGTAATTTACAATTAATAATCGGGCAATCACATGGGGGTGTGTTATCATTCGGGTTAATTGCAACAATTTGGGCATCTTCTAATGCGATTAATGCAATTATTAGAGCATTTAATGATGCATACGACGTAGAGGATAAAAGAAATTACTTCGTTACACGAGGAGTTTCTATTTTATTAACTTTAATTATGGTGTTTGTGATCGTATTCGCTCTTTTAATCCCAGTATTTGGGAAGGTTATTGCGGAGTTCTTATTTGAGTTTTTAGGAATTTCTGATCGTTTTTTATCTACTTGGAGTATTATCCGTTGGTCACTTAGTTTTATTATTTTATTTCTGGTGTTTACCGTACTATATTCCATTGGGCCAAGTAAGGTTGTACATGTCAAAAAAGTGTTTTTTGGCTCATTATTTGCAACGCTAGGATGGATATTTTCATCTTTTGGGTTTGCATATTATGTAGATAATTTTGGGAATTTCACAGGTCATTATGGAAGCTTGGGTGGCATTATTGTTTTAATGATTTGGTTTTATATTTCAGCCATGGTCGTTGTGATTGGTGGAGAAATTAACGCCTTTTTAAAGCAAAGAAAAATGCGTGTTTAACATTTTTGGACGTATCTTCCATGAGTAGTCTTTTACTGATTAGATAAACTATAAAAGACTTCAAATAAGGGAGGGAATGTTCATGAGTAATAACAAACAAAACCATAATGATAAGTCTAACAAAAAACAAAAAAGTAGTTCTCATCCAAAACATAAAACTAGTGGTTCAGCAAACGGACATAACGATTACCATTAAGTAAAAATAGCGCAAAGAACAATGAATAGGTCATTGTTCTTTGCGCTTTATTATTAATTTCTCAATAGTCTTAATGAATTTAATATAACTAAAATTGTACTACCCTCATGTCCGATAACTCCATATGGTAAATCAATGATTTGTAAGAAGTTTGAACAAATCAAAAACGAAATCACTGCTAATGAAAAAATGATATTTTGTTTAACAATTTTATTCATACGTTTTGATAATGTAATGGCTTTTGATATTTTTGTTAAGTCATTTTTCATTAGTACAACATCGGCAGTCTCTAATGCAACACCAGTACCGCCACCCATTGCAATACCCACATTTGCAGTAGCTAGAGCGGGTGCGTCATTAATCCCATCACCTACCATCGCTACTTGGCCATAACGTTCTTTTAATTTTTTAACGATCGATACTTTTTCATCTGGTAAGCAAGAAGAGAAGAATTCATTAATTTTGCTTTCTGAAGCAATTGCTTTTGCAGTTTGTTCAGAATCTCCCGTAATCATAACTGTTTGAACACCTAATTTATTTAATGTTTTTAATGCATTTTTTGCTTCATTTCGTACTAAATCTTTTAAAGAGAAGATTGCGATTAAAGTGTCTTCAGTTCCTACATAAACAATTGTATTTCCTTCTTTTTCCGCATGTTCTTCAAAATGTGTAAAAGGATTATGTTTTACAGTAACAAATTCTTTTTTTCCAACTCGGTAAGCTGTTCCATTTACGACTGCTGAAACACCAAAACCTGCATGATCATCAATCTGTTCAAAAGAAGAAGATCCAGTAGCGCCCTGTTTTGTTGCATAATCAACGATTGCCGAAGCAAGTGGATGCGTAGAATAACGTTCAATTGAAGAAATTATTGATAATAATTCAACACGCTCCATTTCATTAATCATTTCAAATCCAGTTACTTCTGGTTTTCCTAATGTTAAAGTCCCAGTTTTATCGAAGGCAATCGCTTTTAAAACGGCCAATCGTTCTAAGTGAATACCACCTTTAACAAGTATGCCGGACTTAGCCCCATTTGAAATTGCTGATAGTACTGCAGGTGTAATCGATGCTACTAATGCACAAGGTGACGCAACTACTAATAATATCATTGCTCGATAAAAAGTTGTTGTCCATGACCAATCTAATAGGAAATGAGGTAAAAACATCATGATCAAAACTGCAATTAAAACACCTTTTACATAGACACCTTCAAATTGATCAATAAACTGTTGAGAAGGTGTTTTTTCACTTTGAGCAGTCTGAACAAGATTGATAATCTTTTGGAAAAGTGTTTCATCACTATGTTTCGTAATTTCTACGACTAAAGTTCCTTTCATATTAATCGTACCAGCGAAAACCTCATCCTTTAAAGCCTTTACAACCGGAATAGATTCTCCAGTAAGTGCTGATTCATCTACTAATGTTTCACCTTTTATAATTTGACCGTCAGCAGGAATCCGTTCACCAGCCTTAATCAAAATCAAATCACCAAGATTTAAATTCTTTATGCTGACAACTTCTTCTAAATCTCCATTCATACGAATGGCAGTTTGAGGTTGTAATGATAATAGAGAAGAAATCTCTTGATTTGTTTTGTTTAATGTATAAGTTTCAAGTGCTCCACTTAAAGCAAAGATAAAAATTAATACTGCACCTTCAGTCCAATATCCGATAATAGCTGAACCAATTGCTGCGAAAATCATTAGCATTTCAACATTTAATTCTTTCTCAGCGATTGTATCCTCAATACCTTCTTTCGCTTTAGCAAAGCCTCCTATACAAAAAGCCAACACATATAACGAGATAGAGAAGGTTGAATGTTTGTCGTTTAATAATGATGCAAACAATATGAAAACTCCTGAAATTAAAGCGGCAATTAATTCACCGTGTTTTGTAAGAAAATTAGATGAAGCTCCGTGCTCGGCTTCATATGTACTTTGCATAGTTGATACTTTTGTACTTGCTTCCATAATAATACCCCTTCCTATTTATGCAATTGAGAAAAATAATCAAATTCACTACCCTTATAAAACGACGAAAGCTGCCGTCCTTAGGACAGCAGCATACTTTTATAAGTTGGTTTTTCCTATATATAATTTCTAAGTTGAAAAAAATCATGTGACTAGATTAAAATAATTCTTATTAAATATATATTACCATAAACCAACAAGTGTGATGAAATTATTTGCTTGAAAGTCAAAAATTAAGCAATTTTAATCAAAAAGAATTAGAAATGTAGTAAGATTGACATTGGATTAGGATCTATTAACACGCTAATAACAAAGAAGAAAAGAAAGGCTATTTTCTAAAAAGATTGTTGCTTTTGGGATATGAATTGATAAAGACAGAAGTTGATTACAACGGAAGGTACGAGACTCCGAAAACGATGACGTCCTGTTGTAACCCATGCATTACCCACATCCTGTGTGACCTCCAGGGAGTATCCTAGAGTAGAAATCAACTAGCGCATTCTTATCGATTTATATGAAAATAGCAAGAGAACAAGAGAAAGGGAGGGGAATCTGTGACAGCTAAAAAATTCTTTACACATCCATTTGGCGTTATATCATCAGCTATTATTACAACATTTTTATGGGGAAGTGCGTTTCCATTTATTAAACTTAGCTACGAACATTTAGATATTGGGAAAACTGATATTTGGGAGCAGATGCTATTTGCAGGCTATCGCTTTTTCTTGGCTTCATTATTAATAATCATATTTTTTACGCTACTCGGACGTAAATTAACATTTAAACGTGATACGGTATTAATTGTTGGAAAAGTAGGGTTGTTTCAGACATTTTTACAATATGTATTATTTTATATTGGTCTAAGTTTCTCGACAGGTGTTCAAGGATCAATTATTGCAGGAACTACTTCATTCTTTCAACTGCTAGCCGCACATTTTATGTATAAGAATGATCGATTATCATTCAAAAAAATACTTGGTGTTACAGTTGGATTTGCTGGTGTGATTATTGTGAATATAACGAAAGGAACACTTTCCTTGCACTTAGGTATAGGTGAAATATTATTATTAATTGCGATGGCATTTGGCGGTTATGGAAATGTTTTTGCAAAGGAAGCGGCTAAAAAAGTGGATGTAGCTTATTTGACAGCATATCAAATGATGATGGGATCATTTGGTTTACTTTTAATAGGTGGTGTAGCTGCAGGATTTTTACCGTTTCATTTTAATGTAGTAACTTTTGGTATGTTAGTTTATTTATCTCTTTTATCCTCAGTGGGCTTCATTTTATGGAATAATGTGATGAAATATAATCAGGTTGGTAAGGTTTCAATGTACTTATTTTTAGTACCTGTTTTTGGTGTTATGTTATCATCATTTATGCTTCATGAAGCTTTGTCTTATTTAGTATTTATTGGTTTGATGATGGTAACAGCGGGGATTATTATTGTAAATTATCAACGAGATCAGAAGAATACTGAGATTAGTAAAAGTGCATCTTAAGAGGTTATAAATAGTAGTCATTATAGGAAAAACCGTCTATGAAAATAGGCGGTTTTTTGTTTGTCTATTTGTAAATAGGTTAGTTGATTTACGCTTCAGGATACTTTTCTTATTTAATAACCTATGGTCCAGGAGTATGGTCCGTATTAATATGATTCGTTGTATATCTCCCAATCTCTTCATTCAATGTTTGATTATCACTCTTATTTGGAGCACCCGTTCCAAACTTCTTTTCCATAAAAAATCCAAATGCAATCATAGAAATAACAAATCCCATGCCTATATATACCAGCATTGTCATGTACCTCACCTTATTTTCAATTTCAATATAGATTTCTCTATATTGATGGATGAAACGAATTTATCAAAATCATTCCCAAATAAATTCTTAGGATTAGTTTCAAACATATTTTTTATATAGTATTCAATCCAGCTCCAAAAAGTCCTTTTTATAACAGGTTTATATACATTGTTGAAATGCCAAGGGTTTGGAAATACTTTAAACACTTTTTCTTAGTTTCTTGCTGCCTTTCCTTTTGACTGAGATTGAGCCTAGATAATTTGTTAATGATAACAATCTAGTAGTGTCTATTCTTTAAAGATTCATAGAAACTAAATATTAGTCAATATATTCCACCCTATTGTTCAAACCATTCTGTTTTCACTATTTCGTTGGTAAATTAAGATGAAGTTGGAGGTGGTTATATGCTCGAAACAAACAAGGTTTCAAGTGATTCCGTTCTTGAGGAAAAACAGAGAGTTACAAGTGCGGGAATAAAAAAATTAAAAAAGGCGTTAAATTTTTTTAGTTTTGTAGGACCTGTTTATCTAGTATTTATAGCAATTGTATTGGTTCCTTTTATAATGGGTATTTATTATTCATTTACTGATTGGAATGGAATTACTGGACATATAAAAATGGTAGGTTTAGAGAATTACAAGTATATTTTTAAGGATGATTTAGCTTTTATTGCGTCCTTTAAATTGACAGCAAAATATACCTTAATTGCGGTCATTTTAACGAATATAGTGGGCTTTGGATTAGCTCTATTAGTTACGCAGGCTTTAAAGTCTCGTAATATTTTGCGTACGATCTTTTTTATGCCTAATCTCATTGGTGGTTTATTACTAGGCTTTATTTGGCAATTCATATTTAATCAGGGATTAATTTCACTTGGAAGCACATTAAAATTAAAGTTTTTAGAGACTGCGATGCTTGGGACTGCTAATGGTGCATTTTGGGCCATCGTCATTGTCGCTGTATGGCAAGGTGCAGGCTATATTATGGTTATTTATGTGGCAGCATTGCAAGGTGTGCCGAATGATTTAATCGAGGCAGCTAAAATTGATGGAGCGAATAGATTTCAAGTTTTAAAGAAAATCACGATTCCGATGGTTGCACCAGCAGTTACGGTTTGCTTATTCTTAACAATCTCTTGGTCTTTTAAAATTTTCGATACGAATCTATCATTGACGGGTGGAGGCCCTTTCGGATCGACGGAAATGTTAGCCTATAATATTTATAAAGAAGCTTTTACAAATAATAATTTTGGCATTGGTGAAGCAAAAGCAATTGTGTTTTTCGTAGTTGTATCAATTATCACAGTTGTTCAAGTATATCTATCTAAGAAAAGGGAGGTAGAGATGTGATGAAAAAGGAAAAATATACATTCAACCTATTTTCTTTAGAAATTCTAGCCATTTTAATCGCATTGCTATTTCTAGTCCCTTTTTATTATGTAATTGTTAATTCGTTTAAATCCTTTGCGGACATTCTTTCAAATACATCTGCTTTACCTAAGTCCTTGGATATTTCGAATTACAAAGAAGCATGGAAAATTATGCATTTTGGGAAAGCTCTTCTCAATTCACTGATCATTACAATTGCTAGTAACTTGGTGATTGTGGTGTTTTGTTCAATGGCGGCATACAAACTAGTTAGAACAAAGAATAAACTATCGGCAGTATTGTTTTTTATATTAGTTTCAGCAATGGTCATTCCTTTCCAATCTATCATGATTCCATTGATGAAAGTGGGAGATAAATTACATTTAATAGAAAGTCATTGGGGATTGGTTGTGATGTATTTAGGGTTTGGCTCTGCTTTATCTATATTCTTATATCACGGTTTTATAAAAACAATTCCGATTGAATTAGAAGAAGCTGCTATTATTGATGGATGCTCGCCCTTTATGGTTTTCTGGAAGGTAGTTTTCCCATTATTAAAACCTATTACAGTCACAATTGTTATTTTAAATACATTGTGGATCTGGAACGACTTTTTATTACCATCCCTAGTTTTAGGTGAGGAACAACGAACCATTCCTTTATCTACATTTTATTTTTTTAGTGCCTATATGAAGCAATGGCATTTAGCATTGGCTGGATTAATTTTGGGCGTAACACCTCTACTAATCTTTTTCTTTGCTGCACAAAAACATATTATTAAAGGAATTACGAGTGGTTCGATTAAATGATTTTGGATTGGGAAAATATCATCAATTTTTTCCACCCAATAGGTCAATTTTAACTATCTATGTAAGAAAACTTTTACAAGTATAATGTAAACGTATTCATAATACTTTTTATAAAAAATGGGGGTTTTAAGGTGAAGATTAAAGCGATTAAAGCTGTAGCTGCACTATCTGCATCATTTGTACTATTGACTTCAGTCGGAGCAAATGGCGCATTTGCAAAAAGTACAACGCAAGCAACAAGTAGTAAAAAAGTTACATTAAATGTTTTCCAATTTAAAGCTGAAATTGCGAAAGATTTTGAAGCGATGGCAAAGGATTACCATAAGGCATATCCAAATGTAACAGTAAAAGTAACAACTGTTGGTGGAGGAGCAGATTATGGAGCAGCTCTTAAAGCAGAATTTGCTAAAGGAAAAGGTCCAGATATTTTTAATAACGGTGGATTCCAGGAAGCAGTAACTTGGAAAGATAAATTAGAAGATTTATCAAAAGAGCCATGGGTGAAAAATCTTTATAAAGGTACTGAAAAACCAATGACGATGAATGGTAAACTTTACGGTATGCCAATGAATACTGAAGGTTATGGCTTTATCTATAATAAAGATTTATTCAAAAAAGCAGGCATTACAACTTTACCAAAAACAATTACAGAATTAGAAGCAGCAAGTAAAAAGCTTAAAGCAAAAGGAATCACAGCATTTTCAGTAGGATATGCAGAATGGTGGATCCTAGGCATTCATTTACTTAATATCCCGTTTGCACAACAATCAAATCCTGACCAATTCATTAAAGATGTCAATTCAGGAAAAGTAAAAATTTCAGATAACAAGAAGTTCAAAGAGTGGGTTAAATTACTAGATTTAACTGTTAAGTATGGTAACAAAAATCCATTAACAACAGATTACAATAAACAAGTTACGCAATTTGCAAAAGGTCAAACTGCTATGATGCAACAAGGTAACTGGACTCAAACTACTATTGATGGAATTAAGAAAAATATGAAGATTGGTGTTTTACCAATGCCAATTAACAACGACAAAGCTGCGATGGATAAATTACCAGTAGGTGTTCCAAATAACTGGGTTGTAAATAAAAATTCTGCAAATAAAGCTGAAGCTAAAAAATTCTTAAACTGGATGGTAACTTCAAAAACAGGACAAAAGTACATCGTTGAAAAATTTAAATTTATCCCTGCTTTAAAAACAATTAAAGGTACAAACTTAGGACCAATTGCAGACGATATCCAAAAGTACTCTGCAGCTGGTAAAACATTAACATGGAACTGGTTCAAGTTCCCAGACGGTGCAACAAATGATTTTGGTGCTTCAATTCAAAAGTATATTGCTAAACAATCTAGTTCGACGCAAATGCTAAAAGAATTTGATGCTACTTGGAAAAGCAAATATAAGAAGTAATATTAAGAAAGAAAGCTGATGAGTAGGATCATTAGCTTTCTTTTTTTCTAATTATTTAAAATTTTTAGTTTTTAATTTAATATAGAAGATAAGGTGGTGAACTATTGAAACGCGGAATTCGCTTTAAATTAATTATTTTTCTTTTAGCAGCTACGATCATTCCATTTGGAATTTCAATTATATCTATCTACATTTATACAAAAAATTCGGTTGTTAATCGATTTGTAAAAAATAATCATGTTTTAATCAATAAAAGTGGAAGTGATTTGAAAAACTATTTTGAGGAAATTAATAATATTCCTTTATCAATTTACACAAACCGTCCTTATCTAGAAGTATTAGAAAATGGTGCTACAGAATTTATAGACAAAAATCAATTTGAAATTAATCGGAATCTACTAAACTTGTATTTTAATCGAAGAGAAATTGAACAAATGCATCTTTATATCGAACGGGGGAAAGATGATTTTTCTGTCTACAATGCAAAGGTAAGCGGAAGAGGAAAGCTTTTGAACTTTAATGATTTCCCTATTTATAAGACATTAATGAGAGACGAGCAGTTTGTTGAAATTGAATCAACTCATCATATTAAAAGCTATAATGATCTTTCTGATTTTCGGGTAAAACCTGCTAAACAAGTTATATCATTTCATTATCGATTAATGAATGTTACGACAGATCAATTATTAGGTTTTCTCTCAATTGATGTTAGGTTAGATCGTGTTAAAGAAATCTTTGATCGTATATACGATAAAAATCGTGAGCATTTGTACGTACTAGACGAAGAAGGAAACGTATTTTATTCTTCAAATGAAAAACGAATTGGAGAAAGGTTAAGCAATTCTTGGTATAAGGAAATAAATAATACGAAAGTTGAGAAAGGACAATATGATTTTGAAGGCAAGAACAAACATTTCAAAGGAGTCTATGTATCAGATCAAGTTAAAGCCAGCGGAAAAACATGGACAATCATAAAGAGTATTCCTTATACAAACCTTTACCAAGATGCCAATAAAATTTTAATGATTAATATAACAATTGGGGCAATTTCTGTACTTTTTGTAACAGTACTTACGATTCTCGTTTCAGTTAAATTTACAAATCCAATCCATACACTCATTCGGAATATAAAGCGGATTGAAGAAGGAGAGTTAGCTGTTTCTTTTGATTCACTTGGTGATGACGAATTTGGACAGCTGGGTCAACACTTTACTTCAATGATTGAAAAGATAAATGATTTATACATAAAAGAATATAAACTTCAAATAGAAAATAAAACGAATCAACTAAAAGTACTACAATCACAAATTAATCCACACTTTTTATATAACTCATTGCAGTCAATTGGTACTTTATCATTAAAAAATGATGGAAAGAAAGTATATAAGCTCTTAACATCTCTTTCAAAAATCATGCGTTATAGTATGAGAAATAACGAGGATTTCGTCCGAGTAGTAGATGAAATGAACCATATTAAAGATTACCTAGCCCTACAAAATGAAAGATATGACGGGAAGTTTGAATATAAGTTGAATGTTGATGAACATTTATATTTTACTAGCATGCCGAAAATGACGTTACAACCACTTGTAGAAAATTATTTTAAGCATGGTTTTGAACGGAAACAAAACTTTGGAAGGCTAGAAATTTCGATACGTCTATTTGATGATGAAACGATGTGTATAAAGTTAATTGATAACGGTGTTGGTGTAGATCAAAAAAAATTAGAGAAGATTCAATTGTCATTAATGAATCAGGTGAAATCTCAAAAGGACAGTATCGGATTAAAGAATATAAATGATCGAATCCAATTATATTACGGTGAAAAAGGAAAGTTTTTTATTGAGAGTAAACAGCATGAGCATTTCATTGTCACAATTTATTTACCACTACATGTAGATAGAGGAGCAATAGAAAATGAAAGTGTTAATTATTGATGATGAAACCCATGTAAGAGAAGGGATTAAATTATTAGCGAATTGGGATGAGATAAATACAACAGAAATATTTGAAGCTGAAAATGGAAGAATTGCAAAGGACATTATCATAAGTGAGCGTCCACAAATCATTTTTACAGATATGATGATGCCTGAATTAGATGGAAGAGAATTATTAAAATGGATCAAGTCAGAAAAATTAACGAGCAAAATCATTGTTGTAACGGGACATGAAGATTATCAATTTATGAGGGAAGCCATTCAAAATGGGGCTTCAGATTATTTATTAAAGCCAATCGATCCTGACACATTAAACGAAACGATTGGTAAAGTGGTAGAAGAATGGAAAAAAGAAGACCAGCAGAGAATAGAGTCAATTAAACATACAAGGAAATTGGATGAAATATTACCTTTTTATCGGGACCAACAGCTAAGTAATGCCATTTTTGGTAACGGGTACGATGAAATGCTACTTACGGATGTTGGGAAAACAGCAATTGCATCTGTTCAAATTTCAGTCATTAAATTAAGAAATTTAAAAGCATTTATTGGTATTTGGTCGGAAGAATTGTGTTACTTTGCTATTTTAAATGTTGTAAATGAAATTCTTCAAAATAAGAATGTGGGGATTGCATTTAGAAATATTCACGCGAAACAAGAAGTCTGTTTCATTTATTGGGGAGAACATGTGGAAAGTTTCAATAAACAGCTATCAGAAATATTAATGACAGTTGTTCCTTTTCCATTTCATATTTCAAGTAGTGAAAGGTACGAAGTAGAAAAATTACATGATGCATACATAGAAGCAAAGCAGATTATTCATGAATACAATTTACTTGAAATGATCGAATGTCCTGTCTATTTAAAAGCCAATATTCAGGAACAAAAAGGATTAAATGTAATCGAATTATTAAAATTAATGGATAAAATGATGGAGAAAAACGATATTTCATTTTTCGATGAAATCATCAATCGAATCGTGAATCATTTGAGGGAGTTCAATTATTTCTCATATGCTCAATTAGAAAATTGGCATCAAGAATTCGAATTATTTTTAAATAGATGGATCATGAAAAATTCAATACAAACTTTACATAAAATTAGTATCGATGCTTATTGGAATGTTCGAGGACATTTTGAACTAAAAGATTTCCTATCAGCTCAAAGAGAGCGAGTTAGTTCACTTTTACATCAAACAGGACAACCAGCTAAAGAACAAAACACAATAGAAGAAATTGCTTACTATATACAAAATCATTACTCAGAAGAAATCACTCTACAAGAGTTTTCTGAGAAATTTTACTTAAGTAGAGAATATATCTCGCGTAAGTTTAAACAAATTTACGGTGAAAATTTATCAGATTATATCGTGCGAATAAGAATGAATAAAGCAAAAGAATTACTCAAATTTCCTCGCTTAAAAATATATGAAATAGCAGGAGAAATAGGATACCAGGACGATAAGTACTTCCGGAAAATATTTAAAAAAATGGTAGGCATGACACCAAATGAATATCGAAAAGAATTTGAAGTAAAAGAAAGAGAGATATTTTAATGAAGCAAAAAAGTCTCGCCATTTAAAGTCTACTAAAAAAAGAATGTTGATTTACGCTCCAGGATGCTCGCTTTCCGTGGGGCGTGCGATGAGCCTCCTCGGCACGCCTCCGGGGTCTCATCTGTCCCGCTACTCCCACAGGAGTCGAGCACCTTCCGCTCCAATCAACTTCTCTTATTATTACTTTCTGATAAATAAAGTGAAAAAATGAAGGAAAACAGCTAATTATTTAGAAGTTATTAAAGTAGTCATAAAGCAAGTTTTTTGGAGGTTTAAACAATGGAACATTCTGTAGAAAGAGTTTTTACAAAAGAAATATTACATAAAGCTGCGTCAGGTTTCGGAATTAAAGTAGATGAAAAGCCAGTAGGTGATTTTGAAAACTATATTTTTAAAGGCCTTACAAAAGATGGGGTAGCCAGAGTATTGAGACTTACGCACTCTTCACATCGCCAAAAAAATGAAATCGAAGCTGAACTAACCTTTTTAAAATATGTAAGAGAAAATGGTGCAAATGCAGCCGGTTCATTAGTATCAATAAATGGGAATTTAGTAGAAGAGCATGTTGCCAGCGATGGAACGAGCTTTTACGCATCATTGTTTGAATGGGCTAACGGTAAATTAGTTGATCGAACAAACCCAAACGTTTGGAATGACGATTTAATGTTTAGGTTAGGGAAAACCCTTGGGAAATTGCATGCTTTAACCGTTAATTATCCAGTTACAAGTGCAAGAGAATCATGGGATGAAGAAGCATATCTTCAAGTGATGCTAAATCATGAAGAATTAGGTCCTCATACAAAAGCGTTGTTAGAAGAAATGAGTCATTATCCAAGACATGCGAATTCGTATGGATTAATTCATAGTGATTTACACTTTCATAATTTCTTTGTAAATGATGAAGGAGAAATCACTGCATTTGACTTTGATGATTTACAATATAATTATTTTATTTCAGATATCGCGATTGTCCTTTACTATACTGCTTGGGGAAGCAAAAAATCTTATGAAGAGAATTCTGCATACGCTAAAAAACAATTAGCGATCCTTAGAAAGGGTTATGAAACAGAATTTGTTCTAGAAGAAGAGTGGTATAGTCGAATTCCTGCATTTTTAAAGTGCAGAGATCATGTTTTATATTATGTATTAAAAATGAAATATGAAGGTAAAGAAGAACATTCAGAGAGAGTGAATGAACTTTGTGAACAAATTCGTGATCGAATCGTTACTGGAAAAACGATTGTAGACTTATGTTAATAAAAAAACTCGGAATCAGTTTCTTGACTCCGAGTTTTTATTTATTTTAAATTGCTGGGGGAGCAAATTAGAATCTGTTTTGGAATTTATTACGAATCCATACAGCAACACCATTCATAACAATTAACATGACAAGTAGCACAATGATTCCTGCAGCCGCAACAAATTGGAATGCTTCTTGTGGACGTGAAGTCCAGTTGTAAATTTGAATTGGCATAACAGTGAATCCTGAGAAGATATCTGTTGGGACGAACGCAACATAAGAAAGGGCTCCAATAACTAATAGCGGAGCAGTTTCACCAATTGCACGTGAGAATGCTAATATACTTCCAGTTAATATACCAGGTAATGCAGTTGGGAAGACAATACGATAAATAGTTTTCCATTTTGTACTTCCTAATGCATATGAAGCTTCACGTAATTGGTTAGGTACCGAACGGATGGCTTCTTGTGAAGAAACAACAATTACAGGAAGAATGACAAGTGACATTGTTAATCCACCGGCTAAAATACTACGTTCAAATCCAAATAAACGAACAAAAACAGTTAATCCTAACAAACCGAATACGATAGATGGCACACCAGCTAAGTTAGAAATATTTAATTGAATAAAACGTGTCAAAAAGTTTTTCTTTGCATATTCTTCTAAATAAATTGCTGTTCCGACACCTAAAATTAATGAAACAGGGATGACAACTGCCATTAACCACATCGTTCCATAAAGTGCAGCTTTAATACCTGCTCTTTCAGGTATACGAGAAGCAAAGTTTGTGAAAAAATCTGGTGTGATAAATGAAAATCCTTGGCTACCAATTCTGTAAAGTAAAACTGCTAATACGAATAAGCCAAACATAGTTGATAAAAAGAATAATTGTGAGCTTATTTTATTTTTTACTAAACGATTACCAATTTTAGCAGAAACTTTATTGTGATCGATGAAATTCATGATTATACCTCCTCTTTAAAACGCTTCGAGATGAAATGTGCAATTACGTTCATCACTAATGTGAAGATGAATAATGTTGTACCAACCGCGTAAATACTGTAGTAACCTATTGAACCGTAACCTACATCACCTTGACTGACTTGTGCAATAAATGCTGTCATCGTTTGTACTGCTTTTGTAGGGTCAAACGATAGAATTGGGTTTGCACCACCAGCTACAGATACGATCATTGTTTCTCCAATAGCACGAGAAATACCAAGTACAAAAGATGCGATTACACCTGACATGGCTGCGGGTAAGACAACTTTTAAAGAAACTTCAAGTTTTGTTGAACCTAAGCCATATGCGCCTTCACGTAGTGAATTTGGAACTGAACTCATTGCATCCTCAGATAAAGAGGTAATCATAGGGATAATCATAATACCGATTACTAGACCTGGACTTAAAGCATTGTAAATACCTAATGTTGGAATGATTTCTTTTAAAATTGGAGTAACAAATGTTAATGCAAAGAAACCATAAACAATAGTTGGTACGCCGGCTAATACTTCAAGAATTGGTTTAATTGTACGACGAGTTTTATCTGAAGCATATTCACTTAAATAAATAGCAGACGTTAAACCAATCGGTACAGCAACAATTGTTGCAATAAGTGACGTTAATAAAGTACCTGATATAAGTGGTAAGATTCCATAATCTGGATCAGATAATGTTGGATGCCATTCTTTACTAGTTAAAAATTCAAAAATAGATACTTTTTCAAAAAAGTGAACTGTTTCAGCCAATAATGTAAAAACAATACCAAATGTTGTAAAAATCGCGACAAGTGCACAAACTAAAAACAGTTTTGGCATTAATTTTTCTAAGATTGTATCCATTGAAACTTTTTTCTTTTTATTTGCAGCAATCGCTTGTTGAACAGGCGATACCTTTTTTGGTTCTAACATTTTTAAAAACCCCCTAATTTCAAGAATGAAAGAGGTAAGGCTTCATCCGGGTCCTTACCTCTCTTAAATTCAGCTACATTTAATTATTTTTTTGCAGCTTCGTCTAACTTTTTAAGATTCTCTTCATACTTTGCATCTTCTAAAGGTACATAACCAACTTCTTCAGCTAATGTAGGTACGTTTTCGTTAGCGAATTTTAGGTAATCAATTACTTCATCACGCTCAAGAGATTTTTTATTTACATATGTGAAGATTTCACGAGAAAGTGGAGCATAAGAACCGTCTTTAATTGTTTCTTCAGTTGGTTCAACAGCTTCACCAGTTTCAGGATTTACAACTGGTACAACTTTTAATTTATCTTTGTTTTCTTCATAATAAGCATGTCCGAAGAATCCAATCGCATTTTTCTCACCAGATACACCAGTAACTAGAACGTTATCATCTTCTGACATTTGAGTATCTTTACGAACATCACCTTTGTCTAAGATTGCTTCTTTAAAGTAGTCAAATGTTCCTGATTCAGTACCTGGGCTGAAGAATTTAATTTCTTCTTTTGGCCAAGCTGGGTTTACATCGTTCCAAGTTTTTACCTTAGAATCTACTGCCCACATTTTAGCTAATTCTTCTACTGTTAATTTATCTACAAAATCATTATCTTTACTTACTACTACTGATAAACCATCGTAAGCTAATTCTAATTGGATATAGTCAATGTTATTTTCTTTTGCAATTGCTGCTTCTTCATCTTTGATTGGACGAGATGCATTACTTAAATCAGTTTCACCTTTTGTAAATTTCTCAAATCCTCCACCTGTACCACTGATACCAACTGATGCATGTACATCTGGTTGAGCTGCTGTATATTCTTCAGATACTGCTTCCATAATTGGAGCCACTGTTGAAGAACCATCAATTAAGATATCTCCAGATAACTGTTTGCCTGACGTGTTTTCAGTTTTATTTGTATTTCCACAAGCTGCTAATGTAACAAGAGCTGCTGCTGATAATACTAGTAAAGGTTTTTTGATCAATTTCATTTTAAGTTTTCCCCCTAAAAGTGGTTGTTGTTTGTTATTTCTTACACTACCTACTATATTCCACAAAAGTTAACTAGCTTTTAACTGAACGTAAAGAATTTGTAAATGTATAATGAATGTTCCCCTTTTTATAAAAGAATTCATTACAATGACTTTAAAAATGAAATGATAGTTTATTTCAAAAAAACAATAGGGGTTGAAAAAGCGTGGAGCAAGTTGTCATCGTTCAGGAAAAAAATGAAATTGAAAGTGCGCTTTTGCAAAGTAACCAATTTGACTTGTATAAGATAAGTACTTATCCATATAGAGAATTTAAAGAAGAGGTACATTTAGGTTTTTTAAAGGGATGTCTTATTTTAAAGAAAAGCCGTGTTTTAGATGAATTTATACCTATGATCTTAAGGATCAGACGGATCACAAATGTTCCAATTATATTGTTAGTAGAACAATACGATACTTTCGAAGCGGCAATTTGCATCGAAGCAGGTGCAGATGAATATGTTAAATATCCAATCCACCCTAGAGATTTGTCAGCTAGAATTAAAGCGGTTATGCGTAGGAGCTATCAAGATAAAATAGAAGAGAAAGAAACAATTATACATGTTGGGAACATTTCAATTTATGTAAATAGAGAAGAAGTATATAGAAGTAAAAATAGAGTTGATATAAATACAAGAGAATTTGCGATCTTGATCTATTTAGTAAAAAAAGCAGGTCGTATAGTAACTAGAGAAGAGTTGATGGAGGTCATTTCAGTTTATAAAAATAAAAGACTGATCGATATTTATATTCATGGATTACGATCTAAAATTGAAGAACTCCCGAATTTTCCTAAATATATAAGAACAATAAAAGGAAAAGGATATCGTTTTGAGCCTGTTTATTCTAATTGAAAGAGAGCGTTTAGTGTTAACTATTTTTAGTAGATCAAGTAAAAAAGTGCCCTTATATATAAAGGGCATTTTTTTTTGAAATTCACATTAACTTTACACTTTATTTAATTAAGGTAAACATTGTCAAATTATACTTAAATATAGGAAATTATGTAATAAAATTAAGAAATGTGGTGTGAATTGGTGAAAAATGACGCAGTAAAAAACACTATAAAGAAGATCATTCAACGAGACGTAAACAGAAAAGATAATCATAAAATAAAAGAAAAATTGCTTAGCTTTTTTAGAAAAGTTATTGTAAAAAAAGAAAATGAACCAAGAATAAAAATGGAAGAAGGTAGGAATCGTAAAAAGAAGTTTGTTGAGCGATTTACACTTCAGTCTCGTTTAGTATTATTTACTGTTGTATTAATTACTTTTTCAATGTCGATCGTATCTTTGATTTCATATCAAAAAGCTAAGCAAACAACAATTACTACAATGAATAGTAGAATTGAGCGAGAAGCTTCTATTATGAAAGAAATCTCTCAAAGTCTTCAATATAGATATATTGGAGACGAGTTGGGATATGAAAAGGCCATTAATAATGTTGTAAAGAATCAAATGGCTAATTTATCTCAAGATGGATTAAAAGCATCAGCGTTTTTTGTATCAGAAGAAACGAAAGAAGTGAAGCCATACAAAGCTAATTTACATAGCGACGTAAAAATACTTGATGAAGCAAAGGAAGAGATTCAAAAAAGTAAACATGGTGTTGGCCAAACAAATTTTCATGAAGTGTCTTATACATATGCGTTCGAAAAAATTAGTGAGCTAAAGGGTTATTATGCAGTCGTAATTGATGATCGTTCGTTTATGTGGATGTTGGAGGATATGAAAAAAATCTTTATTTTGTCAATTTTGATTTGTATTTTGGTGACAATCGTTATGACGTACTTTGCAGTGAGAAGTATTATAAAGCCATTAGAGAAATTAAGGGATGTAATGAGGGTCGTTCGAACAGGAGATTTAACAATTCAAGTAGATACTCATTCAAATATTCCTGAAATCGTTTCATTAACAAAAAGCTTTAAAAGTATGATTGAACAAATGCGTCAAATGCTTTCGAATATTAACGCAACAACAGTTTCTTTAGTTCATACTAGTAAAGAGCTACAACAAACAGCGAATCACTCATTTCAATATACGAAGGCTTCATTAGAAACAATGAATATTGTAAAAATGGGAGCAGAAGAAACTGCTGCTAGCTCGACTAATAATAGCAATATGTTTCTTCATATGAAAGACGAATCTTCTAGTGTATTACAAACAATGGAACAAGTAATGGATGCATCTAAAAATATGAATCATTCAGCAATAAAAGGCGAAGAAAACGTAGCTGAATTATTGAAATCATTTCAAGGAATTCAAGAAAAATGTAAGCAAGTAGCCAGTACGATTCATGATGTTTCTGGATATAGTTCACAAATTACAAAAGTAGTAACTTGGATTCGTTCCATTGCGGATCAAACGAAATTATTAGCATTAAATGCCTCGATTGAAGCAGCAAGAGCAGGGGATGCAGGTAAAGGTTTCGCTGTTGTTGCACGTGAAGTTCAAAATCTGGCTAGTCAATGTTCAACGGCTACTGAGGATATTTCAGAATCAGTTACAAATATGAATAATATGATGGCAAATGCAACAAATGAATTTAATCTGCTGGCAAATGATACAGAAGCTAGTACAGAAACAGTTGAAACATCCCGAATGGCATTTAATTCTTTATTAACGACGATTACTGATATAAACTTTAAAATTGAAAAAATGCATAAAGAACTGTCAAAATTAAAAGACACAATTCCGTTAATGGAAGAAACAACTTTACATTTTGGTTCAATTTCGCAACAAACATTAGCAAGTGCTGAAGAAATGCTAAATACCTCAGACGAGCAAATGAAACGAATGCAATTAACCTTTGATAATAGTCAGCAGTTAAACACTGTGGCACTATCACTTACTGCATTAACTAAAAAATTTATAGTTAAATAAAGCTTAAATAAGAAAGAGCCTGTCTAAAAGCATCAATAGCTTAAAAGATAGGCTCTTTCTTATTTATTGTACTAATCCATCTAAAACAGAGATCTCTAAATGGTTGGACATATACTTATTGATATTTGAATTTGATTCGTCGGAAATAGGAACACTAATATATAAGAAGCCATTTAAATAGGCATCTTCATAACCGGGTGCATCTATCAAATCAGCTAATTTGTGTTTCATGATTTTTCCATCTAATTTTACCTCATAAGGAGTTCGATATAAATCAATCGGAGCACGATAAATAGCATAATTATCCTTTGCAACAAAAGGTTCCCAAATCACTGATTCTAAATTTATTTTTACTAATTCTTTATTAATGTGCTTTGTAAATAATTGATGATCTAATACATTAATCATTGTTGTTTTACCTTTTTGTATAACTTTATGATTAGAATCTTCAATTAAAACAGATACAGTTAATTTTCCAGTCTTATTATAGAATTTCTTTGGTACTTTTAATTGCATTTTCTGATTAGTTCGAAACGATATAGGGATTGATTCACCATTAATTGAAACGATAGTTGAATTTGAAAAACCGTTCCCCGTTATTGTAATGTATTGACCATCTTTACCTTGTTGTATAGCTTTTGGGAATACATTGTTTACTTTGAAATTTGGATTACCAAGCAAATAAGATTTATTTTTAAGGTTATCTTGATATAGATACTGATTACCTTTAAGGACATCATATTGCAGCGTTGAATAGTCACTGATAAATTTATTTACCTTAGTTGAATTCTTTTGGAATTTCGAAGGTAATAGGACCGAATGGCCATCTTTTAATGCCTGATCTAAGAATGAAAAAGTATTGTTCATTGGTAAATTAGCTAGTTGGAAAATGTATGGCGTTAAAAAGCTACTACTTAATGTAATTGATGGCTGTTTTTCAAGATAGTTACTCCATACTAATAAAGGGACTGAATGTGTTTTTATATAGTCTTCTTTTACATTAGCATCTTTAATATAATTAGCGTTTTTATATACACTCATATCATTTCCAAGCATTGGTAAATGGTCTCCATAAAAAACGACTATTGTTGGTTCATTTAATTGCTGAATCGATTCAATTAACATTTGCAATGCTTTATCTGACTTAGACAATGTATGTGCATATGTGTTTAGTATTTTCTTGTTTTCTTCCGATAGGTTTAACGAAGTAGCTTTGTCAGTATACTGTTTTATTGGTGTATCATAAGGTCCATGATTTTCAGTAGTTACTGCGTAAATATAATCATTGGTGGAAGTTTGTTTTATTGTCTCGATTATGCGTTTACTGATCTCAATATCTGAATAGAAGATACTTGTATCAGCCTGTTCTGGATTTAAAAATGTTTCAATCGGTTGGAATGAATTGAAACCAAGCTTTTTATATAGTTCATCCCTATGGTAAAACCAAGAATGGTAAGTGTGAATACCAGTTGAAGTATATCCATTCTCTCGAGCTATTCTAGCTGCAGAATTTAAAGGCTTGTCAATATAATTTTCAAATCCAAATGATACTGAAGGAATAAAGTTAGTTGAAAGACCAGTTTGGATTTCAAGTTCTGTATTGATTGTTCCACCACCATAAACAGGAGTAATTAATGTTCCAGTTGTGTGATCTTTTTGTAATGAATGGAAATAAGGTAATGGATCTGTTTTAAAGACATTGTTTGCCATAATCGATGGATCAAAAAATGCTTCGCTTTGAATAAAGATAATATTCGGTTTCTTACTAGTATTATTACTTACTAGTTTAGATTCATTTGTTGAATCTAAGATGGAAGTCACTTTTTGTTTTGAATAATTTGACGGTTTTTTTATTGTAGAATTAACATTATTCAAAACAAATCCAAGAACACTACCATTTGTTTGTGAATTCATCGTTTGATTCCAACCAATAGTTTCTAATTTTAAAGCAGTATATGGATTAAACGGTAATCCTTTTCCTAGTAAACATGCAAATAAGATAGAAATAATTGATAGAATTATATTTTTCTTAAAGTTTTCAGATTCTTTTTTGACCATAAAACTAATTACAAATCCGAGAATTGTAAATATAATAATAATTCCAATCGTTAAATAGAAACCATCCAAAGAAAAGTATTGAGAAATATTTAGCGCTTCATCCTTTAATAAGAAGTCGTTAGGAACGATTGGCTCTCCTCGTTTTTGCACTTTTATAACGCTTGCAATTGAGAATACGTTAAAAAGAATAAATTGAAGGACTAGTACAAATAAATAATATCTCTTTTTTAAAAAGTAAAAACTATTCATTAAAACAAATATAATCATGTACTCTATTAATAATTTAGTTGGAGAACTAAACGCCCACTTCAGTGTTTCAATTGAACTTCCTCTAAATATACTTTCTACAAAAAACAAAGTAATAAAAGGAATCAAAATAGCCAATTTTATTTTAGAAAGAGAAATTATTTGATTTATTATAGATTTTTTCATCGCTTGTTCAGCACTATTATGTTGAACTTCCCCCATTTTGACCTCCTATAAAAGAAATGATAATATTTGCATTTATCAAAAAAAATATTTTAATATAATTTTCCTGCTACCGTATCTTAGCATTTTCATACTATGTAATCAATACGAATTAATTGGATAAAAATACCATGTGCAAAAAGTGGAGGAATAGGAAATTTCTACCGTTCATAATAATTTTATTTGACCGATTGTATTATAGAGTGATAAAAATGAAGAATTATATAGATCGAGATATTAATTTATAAAATTATTCGTTTTAAATTCATTTGGTAAGTGAGTTATTAAAAAGAGTAGAGTTAAGGGGAAAGAGACAAATGAAAAAAATAGCTATAGTTTTCCCGATTATTTGCTTGTTATTTACTGTACAGATTATTTTTAGTGCAAAAATGAATTTATTTAACAAGATTGCATCGGGAAAGCAAATTACGAACGAATTTTTACCTTTCCAAACAGCATCTGAGTCTGGATGCTATTCAGTTACAAAAGAAAATAAAATTTTTAATGTTAAAAATTGTGGTGTTAAAGGTGATGGCGTAACGGACGATTCGTATGCCCTTCAAGCAGTAATTGACAGTTCATCAGAAGGAGATGTCATATTTATTCCACCTGGTACTTATACGTTAAGTAAAACCGTTCAATTTAAAAAAAATAGGACCTATAGGGGTTCTGGGTGGACTACTATATTAAAAAGAGCGGATAATTCTCGAAGTGATTCAATTATTAGTATTCAACCTGATGGAAAGGTAGGTCATATTACGATTTCTGATTTTGTTCTGAATGGTAATAAAAAAAACTTTTCTAAAGCCGTTAAAGTCGGGGCGGGTATTAAAATCACTGGAGTAACTGATTCGAAGATTGAAAATATTAAAGTAATTGAAAATCCAGGAACAGGTATATGGTTAGATAGTGAGGTAGGAAAAATACCTGTAACAAATACTCATTTAATTAATACTTGGACCTATAATAATGATGGGTATGGTATATATCTATCTCCTAGTTGTATGGATTTACATGTTATTGGAGGAGACCATGGGCAAAACCTTTACGCGGGTATTTACTTAAATTCTCCATCTTCGAGTGTAAGGGATAGTATTGTATGGGCAACTAGGTTTGGGCATGGGATTATCATTCCTCCTGGTGCTCCAAGTGTTCAAATTATGAATGCAACTTTAGAAGGTAATGCATTATCTGGGATTTATATAAATAGTAATCATGTATTAGTTGAAGGCTGTAAGATTTATGCAAATTCAAACAGTACTGTAAGTTCAGATGGGATATTTGTAGAGGGCAAAGGAAACGTAGTTGAAAATACAATGATTTTGAATAATGCCATTTATTCCAGATTGTATAAAGATGCTGTAAATAGTGTACATAGATACCAAATTAATTTGGTAAACCATAAGAATACTTCCATTTTAGGTAATTCAATGCTTTACAATGGCTCTGGGGAAGTAAATCCTGTTGGGGAATATGTAAGTGGAATAAATGAAACAACTAAAACCGATTTTAGTTGGGTAACGGATCGTTATGATGGGTTTATTAAAAATCAATTAAATTTAAAACCAAATGTACCTAACAAATTGCTTTTTAGTAGTAAGAAAGCTAATTCATTTATTACTGAACAAAAAGGTGTTTATTATCCAAAATACACAGGAACTTATAAAATCGCTATAACAGTTCCAATAAAAAATCAAAAAAAAGGCAATAAATATACCCTTTCAATATTTAAAAATGGGAAGGAATATAAAAAGTTAGATATCAAAAAGATGTCTTCTAGTGGTATGTTTCTTTTAAAAGGGTCAATTTCGTTAAAGTTAATTAATAATGAGAATATCTCATTTGCTGTATATTCGGAAAAGTATAATGACAAAGTTTTGAATGGCGAAGTTAATTCTGATCTTGTAATAGAGATTGATAAGTAAGTTAATAATAATATATGAATCTAGACCTAAATTTGGTAGGAAATAATTTGATTGTGAAGTAAATCAAATTCCCTATTGAGTTTAGGTCTTTTTTCATTAAAAATGTCGAAAAATCTTACGTATTTAGGTAAAAGGAAATATTTTTATCTTAAAATTCTTTAATATATGTGTTATATTATTCGAGGTTGATAATTTAAAGCGAAAAGAGAGGCGACTTAGTAAATGCAGCAGAGCTTTGAAATACTATTTATGGTGCTTCAATATGGTCTTTTATTTTTTTGGGCATATTGGTTTTTAATAAGTGTATTTGGTTTTGGTAAAGCAAAAAAGATTGAAATGCAAACACCATCAAAAAGATTTCTAATTATGATTCCTTCACATAATGAAGAGGCAGTAATTGGTAACTTAGTTTCTAATTTAAAAGAATTAGATTATCCAAATGAATTATATGAAATATGCGTAATTGCTGATAATTGTAATGATGATACAGCTAAAATAGCAAGAAAAAAAGGTGCAAAGGTAATTGAACATTTTTATCTACCTGGAGAACCAAAAGGTAAACCATACGGTATTAAATATGCAGTAGATCAATATGGAAACCGTATAACAAATGATTTTGATGCACTTGTAATTTTTGATGCGGATAACTTAGTATCACTAAATTACCTAAAAGAAATGAACAATCATTTACTTAAAGGTGAAAAGTTAATTCAATGTTATTTAGATTCAAAAAATCCTGCAGATAATTTAATGACTTTAGGGTATGCAGCGAGTTACTATTATATGAACAGAACTTGGCAATTAGCTAAATACCGTTTAGGTTTAGGGAATGCTGTAGGTGGAACTGGCTTCTGTGTAGATACAAAATTATTTACTGAAGTTGGATGGACTGCTACATCATTAACTGAGGACTTAGAATTTACAATTCAATGTGCGTTAAAAGGTGAAAAAGCAACTTGGAGTCACCATGCACGAATTTATGATGAAAAACCTGAAAAGTTGAAAGCATCGATGGTTCAACGTTTAAGATGGTCTCGTGGACATTGGGATATCTTATTTAGATATTCAGGAAAACTTATGAAAAAAATCGTAAAGGGAGATGCGTTAGCATTTGATAGCTTAATGTATCTTTTAAACCCAGCAAAAATTATTCTTGAATATTCTGTAGCAATTTTAATGATTATTTCATTCTTATTTGATTTAGGTATTACAAACTCAATTATTCCATTGCCAATCTGGGTAGGATTAATTATTTTACAAGTAGCTTATCTTCTTTACTGTTTATCTATAGATACAAAAACTAAATATAGTAAAATTAAAGGAATTATTGCGCTCTGGTTCTTTAACTTAACGTATGTTCCATTAATGTTTTGGGCACTATTAACAATGAATAATAAGGAATGGAATCCAACACAACATACTAAATCAGTAGATTTAGAATCGTTAGCTGGATAAAATGAAAAGCTTTACTCTTTAATAAGAGTAAAGCTTTTCTCTACATTGGAGGAATTATGAGGAAAAAACTATTTGTTTTATTCTTTTTAGGTTTCATTACTCTGTGTATATTCTTGACTACTAATAAGCATTTAATTGAACAGATAACAACCTACATAGATAATAAAAATGAAGTGAAAAGTGATAACAAGAAAGTTTCAGTTCCCGCTTATTATAGTCTTTGGAAAGATGAACAAAGTACTAAAAATTTATTACCAAAAGGGTTTGTAGAGGTTACTAAAACTAATGAGAATCAAGTACTTGTAAATAATTTTGATGGTTATAAAATCAATGTTCCATTAAATTGGGAAATTAATAAAAATCAATATACTGTTTTTACTAAGTTTTATACAAAAGATTTTAGTTTGAATATTTTTTCCCAAGATGTCAATTTATTATGGATTACTACACAAAAATATGTTGACCAGGCAGTAGCTAATATTGAGGGGCATCATCCTGAAAAAGATGAAGTCCGTATAAATGGGAAAAAATTTATTAAGTATACATATTCTAGACCAATTATTAAGAATGTTTCACAGGATTTAAATAATTACGCATTCTATTTTTACATTAATGATCATTTTGTTTATACATTTCAATTAAAGTATAAGGAAAATAACGTAGGATTTATTAAAGGTTTTGAAAAACAATTAGCAAGTTTTAAGATAATACATAAAAAGAAAATATCTAATCAACTTATAAATGAAGAAATTAAGAACATTCCAATCCAAGCGATTAATTATAATGAAAAAAAAGCATCATTTAAAGTTGGAATTGACGAGAATGTAATTGGAATATACAGAAAGAAAGCTACTGATATTGATAATAAAAAAAAACAACACTACAATAAGATTGGGGCGCATTTATTATACTATGGTTTAGATAGTCCTTATGATGTGTATTTTGAAAACATATATAAGAAACGAAGAATGCCTATAGTTACTCTACTTTTCAAATCAAATAAACCATCTAATTTAAATATTAATGAAAGAATTATAAGTGGAGAATTTGATAAGAATTTGAATGATTGGGCAAAAAATACAAAAGAATTAGAATACCCGATTATGTTTCGTTTAGGAAATGAGATGAATGGAAAGTGGGAAGAGAGTAATTCTATTTATTCTTATTATGATAGTGATTATTACAAATTAGCTTACAGACATATTGTTAATATTTTTCGATCAAATGGAGCATCCAATGTAAAATTTATTTGGAACCCAAATGGAGGAAATGATCCATACTTTGATTGGAATGAAGCTCAAATGTATTATCCTGGAGATGAATATGTAGATCTAATTGGGATAACAGTATATAACTTTGGTAAAACGAAATATTCTGAATTCAAATCGTATAATAATATTTATACAGATGTTTATAAAGATTATCTACTATCTTATGGAAATAAACCAATGATTATAGGGGAAACAGGAAGTGTTGAGTATGGTGGAGATAAATCTAGATTTATCAAAGACCTACTTTCAATAACACCAAAGCTTTATCCAAATATTAGAATGATTATTTATTTCGATTCAACTCATGATCCATATGATTTCCAAATAAACACGTCAGATGCAAGTAGTGAAGCATTTATTAATGGCTTAAATAATGAACACATTATTTTAGGCATAAAAAAGAAATAAATGTTTTTATCATTAAACAAGCAGATTGAATTAAACATAAGCCATCATTAAATCAGTAATATAACAGAAGAACTTTAATAAAATAACCTGCTTACTTACATAATAAGTAAACAGGTTATTTCTTTGATTATTAATTGTACGAGGCTATTTACTTATTCAGCGTGGTGTTCCATATATGTGTAAGTAGAGTTATAAATGTGTTCGATATCCGCATCAGTCATAAATACTAGTACATCAGTTGAAAATCCTTTTGTTAGTTCTAAAAATTGAATCATGTTTTTACGTTCTTCTCTGCTCATCATAAACACTCCTTAATTTTTGTTTTCAAACTGTATTAATACAGTATATTTATTTATATATTATTATATAACAGATAATTTAGAATGTGCTATATATTTTTTTGTAATTATAATAATTTTCAAAAAAAATTAAAATGTTCAATTAGTACATTTTATAAATAGAGAAGGAACCGAAGAAGTTCACGTAATTTTAAAATATAGACAATAAAAATTAGAAATTTAATGCAGAAGTATGATTAAGTAAAGTACAATATAAAGATAGGTAACATGTACTAATTTTTACTAACTATTAAATTTTAATAAATTAAGGAGAACTATCTTGTCTAGAAAAGAAAAACACTCGAAAAAAAAGATGTCGACAATTAAAAAGGTATTATTAAGCCTTTTATTAATTGTAGTTGTTATCACAGCAGGAGTAGGTATATATGCTTACACAATTTACAATAATGTTAACAATACATCAAAGAAAATACACAAGGATATAGAGAAAACAGATAAACGTAAAGTGGAAGTTAGTGTTCAAAAGAAGCAACCATTTTCAATACTCTTAATTGGTGTTGACCATCGTAAAGGTGATAAAGGCCGTTCTGATTCTATGATCTTATTGACAGTTAATCCAGAAAAGAAAACGACTAAAATGGTAAGTATTCCACGTGACACTAGAACTGAAATCGTTGGCAAAGGAAAACAAGATAAATTAAACCATGCTTATGCATTTGGTGGCGTACAAATGACAGTAGATTCGGTTGAAAATTTCTTAAATGTACCGATTGATTACTATTTAGAAGTGAATATGGAAGGATTTAAAGACATTGTAGACGCAGTAAATGGCGTGGATGTTGTAAATGATTTAGAGTTCACATACGAAAATACTCACTTTAAAAAAGGTGCAATTCACTTAAATGGGAAAGAAGCATTGAGCTATGCACGTATGAGAAAAATGGACCCTCGAGGTGATTTTGGACGTCAACTAAGACAGCGTCTAGTCATTGAAGCAGTGATTAAAAAAGGTGCAAGTGTATCATCTTTAGGGAATTATCAAGATATCTTAAAAGCAATTGAAGAAAATGTCGTTACAAATTTAATGTTTAATGAAATGGTTTCGATTCAAAAAGATTATCGAGAAGCCGCAAGTAATATTGATAAAATTCAAATTACTGGTAAGGGAACTAAGATAGATGGTATTTATTATTTACAAGTGCCAGATGAAGAACGAAACTATGTAATAGCTGAACTACGCAATCATTTGGAGCTATCTGTTGGAAATAATCAGGAATAGAAATAGACAAAATTTTTTTAAAATGTAATTTTTTAGCAAAGTAAGTTATGATAGGAAAGTATATACTACATAATACTTACTCTTTGTATAAAAGGAGAATGAACATGACAGTAAAAGTAATGACAATTTTTGGGACAAGACCAGAAGCAATTAAAATGGCTCCACTTGTTCTTGAGTTAGCAAAGTATCCTGAACAAATCGAATCAATCGTGACAGTAACTGCTCAACATCGTCAAATGCTTGATCAAGTACTAGAAATATTTGAAATAACACCTGATTATGATTTAAACATTATGAAGGACCGTCAAACATTAATTGACGTAACAACACGTGGATTAGAAGGATTAAATAAAATCATGCAAGAAGTGAAGCCAGATATCGTTTTAGTACATGGTGACACGACTACAACTTTTATTGCTAGTCTTGCTGCGTTTTATAATCAAATCGCGATTGGTCATGTTGAAGCTGGTTTACGTACTTGGGATAAATACTCTCCGTATCCAGAAGAAATGAACCGTCAATTAACTGGCGTTATGGCAGATTTACACTTTGCTCCGACAACTAAATCTGCACAAAACTTAATTGCAGAAAATAAAAAAGAAGAAACAATATATATTACTGGTAATACTGCAATTGATGCACTAAAAACAACAGTAAAAGACGAGTACTCTCATCCAGTGCTTGATACGGTTGGAAACGATCGTTTAGTCCTAATGACAGCTCATCGTCGAGAAAATCTTGGTGAGCCAATGCGCAATATGTTTAAGGCAATTAAACGCCTTGTTGAAAAACATAATGACATTCAAGTGGTTTATCCAGTTCACATGAATCCAGTTGTGCGTGAAATTGCAAATGAAATCTTAGGTGAAGATAAACGTATTCACTTAATCGAGCCTTTAGATGTAATTGATTTCCACAATTTTGCTTCTAGATCTCATTTGATTCTAACTGATTCAGGTGGTGTTCAAGAAGAAGCACCTTCATTAGGCGTACCTGTTTTAGTATTACGTGATACAACAGAACGTCCAGAAGGAATTGAAGCAGGAACATTAAAACTTGCAGGTACAGAAGAAGAAGTTATTTTCTCGTTAGCGGATGAACTTCTTTCAGATAGTGAAGCACATGCAAAAATGTCAAAAGCATCAAATCCATACGGAGACGGTGAAGCATCTCGACGCATTGTAGAAGCAATCTTAAAAAATTTCAGTAAGTAACATATATGTAGCTGTAAAAAAACAGGACATTGAGTAGACAATGTCCTGTTTTTTATTTTTTCCTACTATTATAATAGTTGATTGTTGCTTTTAATCCTTCATGCAATGTGTATTTTGGTTTCCATGATAAAAGTGCCTCAGCTTTTTGACAAGTCAAATAGCTATATTTAATGTCACCAGGTCTTTCTTCTTCATATTCGATTTCAATTTTACGTTCAATGACATCCTCAGCAACTTTTATTAAATCATGTAAGGTTGTCGGTATGTTTGTACTAATATTGCATGTATCGTTAATCGGGCGCTCACTAGCCATCAGATTAGCATTTACAATATCTTGGACGAATATGAAGTCTCTTGTTTGTTCTCCATCACCAAACAAAGTAAAAAGAGAATTGTTAACAATCCGATCCACTAATATACTGATGACGCCACCTTCACCTTTAGGATCCTGTCCAATACCGTAAACATTCGCATATCTGAAAATAGAATACGGAATCGTATATAAGTCATGGAATATTTTAATATACATTTCTGGTGATAGTTTAGATGAGCCATAAAATGAAATTGGATTAGTTGAATGGTTTTCGTCCACTCCTAGATAAGATGGATTCCCATAAGCAGCTGCAGAAGAAGCATAAATTAAATTACAGTTTTTCATTTCATTTAATTGTCTTAATGACTCAAGGACGTTGATTGTACCAAGAATATTGATACTTGCATCTTCAATAGGATTTTGAATAGAGAACTGTACGTCAATTTGTGCTGCGTGATGATTGATGATATCCGGTTGTTCTTTCAGGATGATTTCGATAAACTGAGGGTTACGAATATCCATCTCATAGAATTTTATGTCATTTGGTATATTTTCTAATTTGCCCGTTGTTAAATTATCGACAACTATAACTTCAAATCCATTGGATTTATATGCTTGTACTAAGTTAGAACCAATAAAGCCAGCTCCACCAGTAACAACTACTTTTTTCATAATGAATCTCCTCTAATTAACATGCTGCGATTTATGTAAGTCTTACAGTCTATTATACATTTTACCATAATAATCAAGGATTAATCCAATCATGGTAAATAATGAAAAAGTGGTATTAGAATTGTCAGTTTAACCAAATAGCATGTTTCTAATAGAAACAATTTGTGGTTGATTGTTAATTTTTGTCATGATAACTATTACCATTTGAAATCAAATGGTAATGGATTATCTACCCAATTTATGCTAAAATTATTTTGTTTTGTAGCATTTTGGAGAACAATGTAAATAAATGATTTCTTTTAAGATAGACTTTCGACATTTGCAAAGCAAAGGAGGTGCAGTCGGACATGTCATCAAAGAAACGTATACTCCTAATTTCTCAGCATTTTTATCCTGAAATTGGTAGTGCAGCGAATCGATTGAAAAATATCTATATGGAGTTGCATGCAAAGGGTTATGATGTAAAGGTTTTAACTTTAGAGCCTAGATATCCTAGCAAAGAATTATATGAGAATGAACGATTTTGGGACAGTGATTTAAATGAGGACGATGTTATACGAATTGAACCTCTTGTCCAAAAACATTCAACAAGTATTATTAAACGTTTATTTCTTTATTTAGAGGTAATGTTTCGTTTTATCCTCGAAATACTTAGATATAAGAAAGAAGTAGATTATGTTTTTGTCACATCACCACCTATATTTGTTGGAGTGGCTGGACTTATTGCAAAGTGGAAATTGAAAGCCCCATTAATACTTGATATTAGAGACCTATGGCCAGAATCAATCATTGGTGTTGGAGTATTTTCCAATAAACTACTACTATCGACTGCGTTTAAACTAGAGGACCTATTGTATCGTAAAGCGACTAAAATATTTGTTAATAGCAGAAGCTTTATCGACTATATGACATCTAAAAATGTTCCAGTAGATAAAATATACTTTATGCCTAACTCACTTACTGAAGAAGAGCTCGGTATTGAAGTAGAGCAAAAAGTTAATGATACTAAAAAAACTGTTATATATACTGGGAATTTAGGGTTAGCACAAGATATACAAAAGTTAATTAAAGTTGCAGAAAAATTAAAAGATGAAGCGGATATTCAGTTTACAATTGTTGGTTATGGTTATCATCTGAGTGAATTAGAAAAAGTGATCAAAGAGAAGAAATTAAATAATATTAATCTTCAATCAGCTAGATCGAGAAATGATACATTAAGATTAGTTGCAAATGCGGATATTGCTTATGTAAGTTTGGTTGATAAGGATGTTTTTAAAACAGTTTTACCAGGGAAAATTATAGATTATATGTGCGTTAGAAAACCGATAATTGGAGATGTATCTGGTTATGCAAGTGACATTATTCATACATCAAACTGTGGTATTGTTTCGAAAGAAAATAGCGTAGATGATTTAGCAAAAAACATATTGAAGCTAGCAAAAGATGATGAGTTGTGTCAAAAGCTAGGGCAAAATGGATATCAATTCGCATATGAACAATTACGTTGGAAAACGAACATTCTTGTTTTAGAAAAAGCGATGGAGGACATCGATGAATAAAAAAGTTTGTGCATTTGTCTTTAATCATTTTACGAATGATGCACGTGTATTACGGGAATGCTCAGCACTAGTTGAAGCAGGGTACGAAGTAGATTTAATTGCATTGCATAATTTTGAAATGAAAGACTTACCTAAAAAAGAACATAGAAAAGAAGGTTTTAGCGTTATCCGAGTAAATGATCGGTTACCATTAATTTTACGTTGGCCATTTTCAATAGCTGAAGCTGTTAAAGGTATAGCTACTATTAATATGGTGACTAAGATTTTATCTGTGGTTTTAGTTTTACTATGCTTGTTTGCCTCTCCAATCGCTACAATTGTTACTGTATTATTATTGATGATCTTTAGTCATCGAATTGTAAGAGTTGCTAGTAAAAGAGGTTATTCAATATTAGAAATGACACTATATGGCTTACGTAAAAATTATGATATCTATCATGCAAATGACTTAAATACATTACCGCAAGCAATTGTAGGTGCAAAACTGTTTCGCCGTAAAAAATTAGTTTATGACTCACATGAGGTTCAATCAAGTCGTTCTGGTTATGAAAATCCTATCTTTGGAAAAATTGAAAAGTTTTTAATTAAGTTCATTGATGTTATGATTCATGAGAATGATACTCGTGCTAAGTTTACTCAAGACCTTTATGATATTCCTTATCCAGAAGTTATTCACAACTATCCATTTGTATCTCATCCTGAAAAAAGTCAATCAGTAAATCTACATAAATTAGTAGGTATTTCAGAAGATGAACCAATTCTTTTATATCAAGGTGGAATTCAAAAAGGACGAGGTTTAGAACAAATTGTTCAAGCTACACCTCAATTTAAACGTGGTATTGTCGTTTTTATCGGTGATGGAAAGATAAAACCAAATTTGTTAAAGCTTGTAGACGAGCTGAAATTGCATGATCGTATTAAGTTTATTTCAAAGGTACCAGTAGATGAATTATTAAACTATACAAGAAACGCGTATTTAGGCTTTCAAGTATTAAATAATATTAACTTTAACCATTATTCTGCTTCTTCTAATAAGCTTTTTGAATATATGATGAGTGGAGTTCCAGCTATTGCATGTAGCTTCCCTGAAATACAAAAAGTTGTAGAAGCTGAAAATACAGGAATATGTGTTGATTCACATGATCCTAATTCAATCGCAGAAGGGGTTAATTATTTATTGGATCACCCAGAGCTAAGGGATGAAATGAGTCAAAATTGCCTTGTTGCTCGTGAAAAATATAATTGGAATGAAGAAAAGAAAATCTTTATAGACATTTATCAGAAGTTACACTAATTCATGATATTTAACAATTATATGAACATAATACAAATAAGTATAAAAATATTTGAAGTATAAGTAGATTAGAGATAGAATGTAATATGGCGAAACGCTAATATTTTCACATAAAATTGTCGGTTTATGGCAATGAAATTAATCGAATGTGAGGGAATTTAAAATGAAAATTTGTACTATGGGCTTAGGATATATTGGATTACCAACATCAGCAATGTTTGCTAAATACGGAGCAACTGTTGTAGGGGTAGACCTATTTCCAGAAGTAGTAAATAAATTAAATAATGGTGAAATTCATATTGAAGAGCCAGGCTTAGGTGAAGTAGTTAAAGAAGTAGTGGAAAAAGGAAACTTCCGTGCTTCATTAACACCTGAAGAAGCTGATGCTTTCATTATCGCAGTACCAACACCTAATAATGACGACATGTATAAATCATGTGACTTAAGTTATGTACTTAAAGCAACAGAAACTGTATTACCATTTGTTAAAAAAGGTAATGTCATTATTGTTGAATCAACAATCGCACCACGTAGTATGGATGATCATGTTAAACCACTTGTTGAAGCAGCTGGCTTTACAGTAGGTGAAGACATTTTCTTAGTACACTGCCCAGAGCGTGTATTACCAGGTCAAATCTTACATGAATTAATTCATAACAACCGTATTGTTGGTGGTGTTACTGAGGCATGTTCGGAAGCTGGTGCTAAAGTTTATGGTTTATTCGTTGAAGGCGAAATCATTAAAACTGATGCTAAAACAGCTGAGATGTCTAAATTAATGGAAAATACTTTCCGTGATGTAAACATCGCATTAGCAAACGAATTAACAAAAATTTGTAACGTATTAGAAATCAATGTATTAGATGTAATTCAAATGGCTAATAAACACCCTCGTGTTAACTTACATTCACCAGGACCTGGTGTTGGAGGACACTGTTTAGCAGTTGACCCTTACTTCATCGTTGCAAAAGCTCCTGAACAAGCACAAATGATTAACTTAGCTCGTGGTATTAACGTTTCAATGCCTGAGTACGTAGTTAACAATGTCAAAGAAATGGTAAGTGGCGTTGAAAATCCAAAAATCGCTGTGTTTGGTGTAACATACAAAGGAAACGTAGACGATATGCGTGAGAGTCCAGCAATGGATATTATTGATATTCTTCGCAACGAAGGTTTAGAGTGTGCTGTACATGATCCACATGTTGAATCAGACACTTTCAAATTATTATCAGCTGAAGAAGCAGTAACAGATGCACACTTATTACTAGTTCTTACTGATCATGATGAATTTAAAACTATGAATACTGATGAGTTAGCTGAAAAAATGGCAAAACCAGTATTATTTGATACACGTAATTGCGTGAAAACAAACGAGGGAAAAATGCAATTCGTAAACTTTGGTAATTTATATACAGTAGTAAACTCTAAAAAGGTTATGGCATGAACTCGTTAAAAACCGTATTCTCTGAACAATTTAATAATGTATATATGATAGGTAGACTGTCTGCATATGAGCTTAAAAAGCTCTATGCAAACAGTTTTCTTGGCGGTATATGGATATTTTTAAATCCGATTATCCAAATTGCTGTATATGGTCTAACGTTTGGACTAGGTATTCGTGGCGGAGCATCTGTTAATGGTATTCCTTATTTCACTTGGATGGTCTGTGGACTAATACCATGGTTTTTTATTAGTGGATCCATCATGCAAGGTTCCAATGCAATCTATGCAAGAATTAATACAGTTGCTAGGATGAATTTCCCTCTAAGTATTACGCCGACGTACGTTATAGTTGCTCAATTATATACTCATCTTGTTTTACTTATCTTATTAATTGCTATTGTTACTTTTACTGTAGGAATTGAAAACATTCATTTATTTGAATTAATTTACTATATTTTATCTAGTTTTTGTTTCTTAGTAGCTCTTTCGTTTATCACATCAACATTATCTACAATGATGAGAGATATTCATTTATTAATTCAAAATGCTACTAGAATGTTATTATATTTAACACCGGTTTTATGGGAGGCAAGTGAGAAGGCTCCTAAGTTTTTATTAGATTTAATGAAATTAAATCCATTTTTCTATGTTGTAGAAGGTTATCGTTCGGCATTAATATATGACAACTTTAATTATCTTCTATCTCCATTAACACTTTATTTCTGGGGCTTAGTATTAGTAATGTTAGTTTTAGGAACGACATTACATGTTAAGTTTAGAAGAAATTTTGTGGACTATCTGTAAAGGTGAATGCCTATGAGTACAAAAGTTGAATTTAAAAATGTAACAAAAAAATACAAGATGTACACTAGACAAATTGATAAAATAAAAGATTTATTTACTTCAAAGGAAAGTGGAGATTTCCACTACGCTTTAAGTGATGTATCTTTTTCAGTTGATTCTGGTGAAATTGTCGGGATTATTGGATTAAATGGTTCTGGTAAAAGTACCATGTCGAATCTAATTTCAGGTGTTACGATGCCGAATGAAGGAGACGTGTATGTAAATGGTACAGCTTCTCTTATTGCAATTTCTGCAGGTTTAAATGGTCAATTAACAGGTTTAGAAAACATCGAATTAAAAGGCCTAATGATGGGCTTAAGTAAAAAACAAATTCAAGAAATAACGCCAAAGGTAATTGAATTTGCAGAAGTTGGTAAGTTTATTAATCAACCAGTTAAAAACTATTCGAGTGGTATGCGTTCACGATTAGGTTTTGCAATTTCTATTAATATAGATCCTGATGTTCTAGTAATAGATGAAGCATTATCTGTTGGTGATCCAACATTCACTCAAAAGTGTTTAGATAAAATGAATGAATTTAAAGAAAATGGTAAAACGATTTTCTTCATTAGTCATTCACTTGGTCAAGTTAAATCATTCTGTACAAAAGCAATTTGGGTTCATTATGGGAAGATTAAAGATTACGGTGATGTACTACCAGTAACAGCACAGTATCAAAAATTCTTAGCTGATTACCAAAAAATGACGCCAGAAGAGCGCATTAAGTTTAAAGCAGAACAATTAAAAGAAAACAATCATGGTTTATTAATGACAAACGATGTTAAAACAAAAAAAGGATTTTTTGATATTTTTAAAAAGTAAAGCGTAAGTATCAAAAATTCATCATGGCTAGTTAACGATAATTTTTTTATATATGGTACTGAAATTGCACTCTTTAACTATTGAACTTATTCAAGCAATTAGCTTGTCAATAGTTAGAGTGTTTTTTCATAAAATCGCTACTTACTTGCTAACTTGTTTAAAAAAGGAGTGATAAGATGAGTAATACTATTTTTGGAAGAACGAAGGACATTTTAAAAAAAGCCACTAGTTCTATCCTGGTGACTAATTTTGGGGGAAATCGTGATGAAAAAAGATTGATTACAAAAAATCAATCCAATCATATTGATCCAAAATTTAATATGAAAGATTTCAATGTGAAATATGAAGATGAGGCTTTAAAGAAAAATTCTTACAGTAATCATAAAAAATGGTTATTAGATTTCCCAATGAGTAATGGAAGTAAATATTATTTAAGGCAAGATCTTAAACTAGGCATTTTGTCAGATGATATATTTTTTAATACATATGAACCAGTAGCAAATACAATTCGAGTTAATGAGCAGAATTATCAAACTCTTGATAAACAAATTGATATTTTGTTAATCGCCTTTAACTTAGAAGATTTACCAAAAGAATGGAGTGGACTAGGAAGTTCAACTTCAGAAACAATTAGAAATAAACTAATTAAAATCGTTAAACATTTTAAAAACCAAAAGAAAACAGTCGTTTACTATTCTTTAGATGAAACGGAAATCTATAAAAGACTAAATCCTGTCATAAAAGCATGTGATGTAATCTTAACTATTCAAAAAAGTAGTGCAGATTATTTTGAATCAGAAAATTTAAATAATAAAATTCATGTCTTAAAATTAGGAATTAATCCTTTAATTCATAACCCAATAGGAACAAGGCTTCATAAATATAAAAAGAAAGCAGCACTGTATGAGCATTGGGATCCAAAGAATCAAAGACGTAAAAATACGTTAACCTCATTTATCAATAGTGCAGTAAATAGTGAAAATGAAGTGGTCCTTTATGACACTTTACTACATAAGACTGATAAATCAGCTGCGTTTCCTAAAGATTTTCATGAATTTCTTGCACCTAATGTAAACCAGGAATATAAGTACGCATATTTAAAGTTCTTTGAAACAATTTACTTGTTCAATGAACATAAAGAAAAATACTTCCCTTATAATCGGAATCTAAATGAATTTATGGCGTTAGGGAATACAATTATTACGAATTACCACTCGGATATACATAATCGTTTTCCGAATGTTTATGTGGGCTATTCAAAAAAAGAAATTCAGGAAATTTTAAGCAAGTATAGCGATAATGATATTTATGAAAATCAAATGGCTGGTGTCCGCAATATTTTTAAACAGGACACTGTATTTGAGCGTTTTATTGATCTATGCTCAATCTTAAATATTGAATTGATAAAAAAAGAAAGAAAAATTGCTATTCTAACAAAAGAAAAAACTGATCATGTTGTAGAGATGTTTCAATATCAAACGTACCCACATAAAGAATTATTTTTGGAAAATGAATTTACAGAGAAGATGAAGAATCAGTACGATATGATCGCTTTTTTCAGTGATGATTATCAATATGGAGAATTTTACTTAGAAGATTTAGTAAATGGTTTTAAATATACATTTTGTGATTACATATCCAAAGATATGAAACAAATTAATAAGAATGTTACAAATGGAAATGAGCACAATTATGTAAATGAGGTAAATGATAAATGCAGTACATTATTTTGGTCAGATTCATTTAAATTATCGAAATTGCTTACTATTCAAGCTGGTGAATTAGTAAAAAATGGATACCAAGTAGATTATTTTGAATTGGATCAAAAAATCATCCATCAACCAACACTATCTAAGAAAACCTATAAATTATCAATGATTATCCCTGTTTATAATAATGGATTGTTTTTATTGAATAAATGTTTCCAAAGCTTAAAACGAAGCAGTCTGTTTCATGACATGGAAATATTATTGATTGATGATGGTTCAACTGATAACTTTACACCAAACATGGTCAAAAGGCTCGCAAGGCAATATGAAAATGTAAGTTATTATTTCTTCAATGATGGTGGAAGTGGTAGTGCTTCACGTCCACGAAATAAGGGAGTAGAAATGATTTCGACAGAATTTGTTACTTTCTTAGATCCTGACAATGAGGCAGTACATGATGGGTATGCAAAATTATATGAAGAAATATCAACGAATGATTTTGATTTAGTCGTTGGAAATATTTATCGTGTATCTGATCGTGAAATGAGATTGAATTTTGTAAGTGCATTGAAAGCTGTAAACAATCAGCAAGATATTATAGAAAATACGAGAGAAGTTTTTATTGAGTCAGCATTCAAAATTGCAAGTATTCAAGCATTAATTATTCGAAAATCGCTTATTACAGATCATAATTTAACGCAAGTAGTAGGAGCTGCAGGAGAAGATTCACTGTTCTTTAAAGAACTTGTTATTCATTCAAAAAGAATCAAACTAGTTGAAGAAGATATTCATATTTATTATGCAGATGTAGAAGGATCAGTAGTAAATACGATTACAGCCAAATTTTTTAAGAAGTATTATATGGTACAACCTTACCAAGTAAAATTCTTGAAAGAACAATCTTTATTGGAAGAATATGCAGAAAGACGATTTGAGTATTATTTTAAAGAATGGATATTGAAAAAGTTAATGCATGTTAAACACGAAGATGCAATGGAAGCTATTAAGTATTCAATTAAAATTTGGGACTTTTATAAAGATTATGTAAAAATTACTGAACCAGTTATTGCAAGATTCGCTGAACTAAGTAAACTAGAAGAGTATGACAAAATAATCGCTGAATACATAAATCCATAATCATTATATGAAGCAGCTACAGAATTCACTCTATTGCTTTGTTGTATAAGAGTAAAATAAAGAGGAAAAAATAAAAATACCTCAACAACTTGATTAACCATTTGAATGGGGGAGAAATTTTGTCTGATAATCAAAAGAAGAGCTCTGACTTTAAATTAAAAGTGAAGAGATCACTTGAAATTGATCCGAAAACGGATAGTCCATTATTGATAAATTTTAAAAAGGTTGTAAAAAAATCAATTAGAACTGTGCAATTAATTAATAACGGACAGATCATTCCTGTCTTGAAAAAGAAGCTTAAAGGCGGAACGAATAAAGCCAATACTAATTCCAAGCGTAATATGACGGAAATGGAAAAAGGGGAATATATAAAGTATCTAAAGGAACACAGTGATACTGGGTATTATGATGAAGTAAAAACTATTATTGATAAAATTCCTGTAAGCAATGGTAGTCGATACTATCCACAGATTAATGCAAATATTGGGATTATCGCAGATGAATTTTTATTTAATTCATTTAACGGTATTGCAAATTTCGTTTATATTACGAGAGACAACTACATGGAGCATGTAAACACATTAGATATATTTATTGTTGCCTCAGCTTGGAAGGGATTAAATAATGAATGGAAGGGGCTTGCGAATGCAAAAAACCGTCCATTAAGAGATGAATTATTCCAAATTATTGAGACATATAAATCAAATGGTATTAAATGTGTATTCTATTCGAAAGAAGATCCTGTTAACTACGATCGCTTTATTGAAATTGCACAAAAGGCTGACTACATCTTTACGACTGCAGAAGAAGTTATAGAGAACTATAAAACTGATTGTAACAATCAAAATGTGGATGTTCTTAAATTCGGTGTAAATCCTCTATACCATAATCCAGTTGGATTTAGAAAATATAGAAGAGAAAAAGAAGTGTTTTTTGCAGGGTCTTGGTATTTGAAGTATCCACAGAGACAAAAAGATTCTCAAACAATTTTTGATGGTGTAATAGATGCTGATTATAAATTAAAGCTAATTGACCGAAATTATAATTTATTTTTAGAACAACATTTTTTCCCGAAAAAATATGTAGATTATATTTCACCAGCCATTAATCATGAAGATTTACAGAGAATCCATAAGTTATACGACTGGTCGCTTAACTTAAACTCAGTTAAATATAGCCCAACTATGTTTGCAAACCGTGTATTTGAATTGCAAGCGCTTGGTAATTTGATGCTGTCTAATTACAGTATGTCAATTAACAATAAATTTCCAAATGTGTTTATTGTTCATGACTCAAATGAAGTTGGACATATATTAAATGGATATACGAATGATGAACTTTATAAACACCAGGTTCAAGGAATCCGAAAAGTAATGAGTCATGAGACAACTGTTCAAAGATTAGAGAGGCTTCTACAATTTGTGGGCTTTCCTCATAAACCGTATGAACGTTCGGTTGCTGTAGTAGTTGAAGAAAAAACAGATAAAATTGAAGAAATGTTTCAGTATCAAACATATGAAAACAAACATTTATTTAAAGCGAGTGATTTTACTGAAGCAATTAAGTCTCAATATGATCTTGTTGCATTTTTCCATGAAGAAAAAGAGTACTATGAGTACTATTTAGAAGATATGATTAATGCTTTCAAATATACGAATAGTGCGTATATAACAAAAGAAGGATTCTATGATGGAGAAACGCTTATAGAAGGCGTTGAACATGATTATGTTTCCACGATGAAGGATAAATATCGTACAATTTTCTGGGCTGAACTGTTTAGTGTAAACAATTTGCTTGAAATGAATGGCGAACAAGCAATTGAAAATGGTTATAGTGTTGATCATTTTGAATTTAATAACAAGGTTAGAGTTGCTCAAAAAGGCACTAAAAATTATAAGTTCTCTGTCATCATTCCAGCTTATAATAACGGAGAATACCTACTAAATAAATGTTTCTATAGCTTACGTAGAAGTAGTATGTTTGAGGAAATGGAAATCATTATTGTAGATGATGGTTCTACTGATTCATACACACCGATGATTATAAACCGTATAGCAAGAGATTATTCAAACGTAACTACACATTTCTATCATGATGGTGGAAGTGGTACTGCTTCAAGACCTCGAAATAAAGGTGTTGAAATGAGTACAACTGACTATATTACTTTCTTGGATCCTGATAATGAAGCAGTTAATGATGGATATGCTAAATTATACAAGGAAATAGTCGAAAATAATTATGATTTTGTCGTTGGTAATATTTATCGAGTATCTGATCGCGAGGTACGCTTGAATTATGTAAATGCTGTGAAGGATGTAAATAATCAACAATATGAAATTAAAGGAAACACGAAAAAAGTATTAGTTGATTCTTCTTTTAAAGCAGCTAGTATCCAGGCGTTACTTGTTCAAAAATCATTAATAACGAATAATAATTTACAAATGGTAGTAGGTGCTGCAGGACAGGATACACTTTTCTTCCATGAATTATTATTAAATGCTCAAAATGTAAAATTAATGAACCTAGATGTCCATATTTATTATGCGGCAGTTGCTGGATCTACAGTTAATACAATTACGAAGAACTTCTTTAGAAAGTTCAAAATACTAGAAGATCAAAGAATTGAAGCGTTGAAGAAGTATGAAGTATTAGATGAGTACTTAGAAAAACGCTTTGAATACTACTTCAAAAACTGGTATTTGGCAAAGCTAAAGAAAATAAAAGAAACTGATGCTATGGAATCAATTGAAATTCTTTGCAGCATTTGGGATATTTACAAAAATGAAGTAAATCCTATTGATCCGGAAATCATTCGTTTTTCAAAATTTGCAGAAAAACAAGATTTCGAAGCCATCTACAATGAATATGTTTTAAATGAAAATAATTTAGTGAATGTTTAAATTTTTGAGGGAACCCCATCAAGGGTTCCTTTTTATTTTTAAATAATTAAGATAAAAGTGAAACTATTTTATACAAACTGACGTCTAATCATTAAGGGGGCGTTAGCCAGTGAAAAAAACATACATGATCATTTTAGTACTCGTGCTATTTATTATTTCGGGTTGTACAAAAGTATTTGATACAGAACCACCCGAAGCGAAAGCAATATTAAAAAATAAAAATATTTCACTAATAAGAGGAGGATATCATTGGACGACTGAAGAAGGAAATTTGTTTAAATCAATGAAAACAACGGTTGCTGATGCAGCTTCTCCTAATCAAATTGCACAAGATTTGATTGCAACACCTGTTGAAAAAGGATCAGAAGCAATTATAGAGTTTAGTGATCATTCTAAGCCGCAGCTTACATATCATTTTTGGGATGAAGATCAATCTGGAAAATCAGTTTCAATGAAAAGAAATAGAATAACGTTTCCAACTAAAAGTGGTAAATACATCATAGAAGTCAATGCTACATGGTCTAACGGGGATGCTTCTTATACATTGTTTATTGACGTTAAAGAATGAAAAGTAAAAACGCCTGGAATCTCCAAGCGTTTTTTGTATAAGTAAATCTTTAATTTGTATGTCTAACCTTATTGATATAGTAAATTGTATCCTCTAATTCAAGTGGGTTATGTCCTTGCTCTTTATTTGAGTACATTTCAACAGTTAAACGGTTGTAAGTTAATGTATCTTTTAATGTATTAAGACCTCTTACAAAAGGCATGAAGTGCTTTACAACATCATGATCACAAGCGGTATTTTGTAAGTAAAAAATATAAGGCATATAATTAATTTCTTTGAAGAACTCAAGGACATTTAATCGTGTTATATATTTTTTAGCGGATTCCTCTGTTGGAAGAGACGGGTGAGCAGCTTCTAATAGTCGATTAACATGTGTTTGGTAATAGTTTGGAATAATAGTTTGTGGATTATTGACTAAAGCTTTTGACCCTTTAATATATCCAGCAAGCACCATTGACATAAACCCGCCACCAGAAGAACCGTAAAATAATGTATCCTCTGCTTTGACAGACATTTTTGTCATTAATTTTTCAATAACTGTAGCTATTTTTTCTAAGAAAAATGCATCGTCAGTTCCATGTCCCCAACCTAAACTCATTTGTCCTAAATATAGTGTCGGGTCATTATAATAAATCATATTTGAGTCAAAATGTTCTGTCCAAGAATGACGTTGAAAAATCGGTGGTTTCATTTTTGCAGGATCATATGCACCTGATCCAAATACAAGTAATTCGTTTGAAGATGAGTTCGCTCTAATTAAAAACTCATATTTAACATTATCCCAATTTACAGTAAGGATAAATGGTGAACGACTTGTTAAGTTTATTTCATCAATTTTTTCGAAAGTAGTATGTATATTTTCATATTTATTGAGCATTCATTTTCACTCCTAGTACTGAAATTTAATCATATCTAAAATTAAGTATACATATAGTTTTATCGATAAATCAACGGTATCACTCATTTTCATGAAAAAGATACAAGGATTTTATTTAATAAAATGAATCAGAAGAAATTACGAAAATTGACCCACTAAAGAAACTTGAACTATTATAGGAGTGTTGTAAGAAAATAAAAGAGTAAGGATTGAGGACAATTTTATTAGAAAATAAATTCATTCGTTATTGGCTACCCGTACTATTAATAGCAGGTGGGATTTTCTATTCATCATCTACACCTTATGGGGATCAGGATATAAGACCGCAAATAAATCAGTTAAATGGTATATATCATTTTGTTGAGCAATTCGATTTTGTCCATTTTTCATATGCTGGCAAAGAAATCAGTATCAATCAACTAGGAAGTGCTGGGTTTGTAGAGTTCTTCATACGTAAGCTTGCCCACTTTTCAGTATTTTGTTTACTCGCATTTTTTACTACAAGATTAGTAAGTGTGTATAGGAAAAAATTCTATATTAGTGGTCTATTGTTAACAATCCTTTATGCAGCTTCAGATGAGTTCCATCAATCATTTACAGCAGATCGAACACCACTTGTTCAAGACGTTGTAATTGATTCGTGTGGTGCATTTGTAGGAGCTTGTTTATTTTTTATACTTAATAAAAAATTTCATAAAAAGTAATAAAAGTAAAAAGACATTGAACTAATAGTCAATGTCTTAGTTTCACAAATTATATAAAATGGAGATGCAGTCAGTCTTTAATTTACAAACTTTCAAAAAAAGTAATCTTATTCGAAAAAGGATCTATAACTGTTATTTCTTTTGTATTCCATGGTGTTTTTTCAAGACCAGGTTTATTGTATTTAAAGTTTTTCGCTAATAAGGTTGAGTGAAGAGCTGCAATGTTATTTACTTTTACTCTGATTGCTGAGCCAGGACTACAATCACCGTGATGCTCTGATAAATGAATCACGCAATTCCCTCGCGATACTTGCATATAAATTGGAAAATTATCTTCGTATTGATGCTCCCAGTCTAGTTGGAAATCTAGGAAATGTATATAAAACTCCTGCGCTTTTGTGATATCAAAAATACGAAATATTGGCGTAATATCATGATACTCGATTAATTCTTGTTCCATTTTAAAACCTCCAAGGCGGAATAATCTAAACACACTAGACATTATTCTTCAATTATATAGAATTTCCTTCCCTGAATACTTATGACAAAAGTATTTTATTAACAAGAATGCTAAGTATGACCTCTCCCTATTCGTAAATACTCCCATTGGATAACATCTTGAGCTTTTCTATATTTTTTACGAGTAGACTGCCTTTTTTGCGTTCGATTATTTCTTCCTTACAAAACTTATTTACGACTCTATTTAAATGACGATAGCTTGTCCCTAAAAGTTCAGCAATTTCGGTAAGCTTAGATGATTTGATTTCATTCGCAAAAGATGAATCATCTAATAGCGTTGATACAAGATAACTTGCAAAACGATTTTCGACTGGGAATAAAAGATTTAAACTAGAAGAATTTGAAAACGTATATAATTTGTAGCTTACGTTTTTTAGAAGAAATTTTAAGAAATCCGGATTGTTCGATTGCGTTTCATGTAGTAATTTATTATGAATACCAATTAATATACTGTTTTTTACGGCTTCAACATTACTTCTTACTTCAGAGTTATTGATAAATTCAACATCACCGATCAGAGCCACTGGATTATTAAACCGAAGTAATAATGACTTTCCGTTTGGTAAAATAACAGAAATCTTCAATTTACCTTCAACCAAAATATATAAACGATCAAGTAATTGTCCATTGCTACATATAAGTTCGCCTTCATCAAATTGAAATAATTTCATTTCCTGAATGACTGGATTTTCAAATATATCGTCTAATTTATATTGTGTCACATATTGTTTTAATAAATCTTTGTTTACCAATTCACGCATGATAAAATCTCCTACCAATCACCAAAGGATATATTTATTAAAATATAATTTATCACACAAAAAAAGGACATATGTCCTTTTTGATACATAAAAGTTCTTCTATATAAATGTAAAGAACCTTATCGGTAATTGATAAGGTTTAAGAACATTTATTTGTTCGTCAAAGAGTTATGAAATTAGGCTCGGTGCCTGCTTGATCTACATAACCAACTTTAACGGGTTGCATTTTAATTAATATGTAATTAGGGTCATCTGGACCTTGAAGCCATTTTGATAATTCATCTGTCCACACTTTATCCTCAGCAGTTGCATTTTCTATTATTTCAGCTTTAGCGAACATTTCTACAAAATTATCGTCTAATTGATTTCCATCATGTCCGATTAGCAGATGGACATTAGGGTTATTCTTAATATCGTCCACTTTTTTAGATTCTTTATGAGTTGCGATATAGGGTGTTAATCCTCTGAAGAAAAAAATCATAAAACAACTATGTGGAAAGTCCTCTCGTATAGTTGTAAAAATTCCTAATTGCTCTGCTTTTAGCACCTTCATTATATTTTCTTGAATCACAATAAAACTCCTTTCATTGATCTCGATACAAGTTAAACGAATATGGATTGTTATGATAGTAACGAGCCTTTATTCGTATTTACATTTTGTCTCGAGTAACTTGTTATTAGGCGGATTTGACCTAAGTGGGCCGCTTACTCTTTTAAGTCTTTGTTAATTGATTTTGATTTAAACCTATTTTTTTGTGTCTTTTGCATATGATAGTTGTAAGTAATATTTTTTAGGAGGTTTATAATGGCACATCGTTTGTTTTTTATTATTTCATTTATCGGTGTTCCTCTATCCGTTCTTGGGAGCATCATGCATTGGAATGAAATCATATTATTTGTCATATATTGTGTGACAATTGTTGCTTTGGCAGGTATTATGGGTCGAGCTACAGAGAGTCTTGCAATTGTAGCAGGTCCTCGTATTGGAGGTCTGTTAAATGCGACCTTTGGGAATGCAGTTGAATTAATTATTGCTATTTTTGCATTGAGAGAGGGCTTAGTTGAGGTTGTATTGGCTTCATTAACTGGTTCTGTAATTGGAAACTTATTGCTTGTAGGAGGTCTTTCATTTTTTGTTGGGGGATTAAAGTACAAGCGTCAAAGCTTTAATGTATACGATGCTAGACATAATTCAGGTTTATTAATTTTTGCAGTTGTACTAGCCTTTGTCATTCCTGCCATTTTTGCTGATCGAATGGATAAAGCAGATACGATGACATTAAGTGTTGGTGTATCGATTATTTTAATGGTTTTATATTTAGCGGCTTTATATTTTAAACTTGTTACACACAGAGGCGTATATGTTGCGAAGGGACAAGAAGAGATAGAAGAACATGAAACAGCCGAATGGGGCAAATGGAAAGCAATCCTGATTTTAGCGATTGCAACTGTAGCTGTTGGATATGTTTCTGAGAATTTAGTTCATACTTTTTCAACTGTTGGAGAAAAGTTTGGTTGGACAGAATTGTTTATTGGTATTATTGTCGTTGCTATTGTGGGGAATGCAGCAGAGCATGCATCTGCAATTGTTATGGCCTATAAAAATAGAGTCGGGGTAGCGGTTGAAATAGCTGTAGGTTCCTCTCTTCAAATTGCTATGTTTGTTGCACCAGTTTTAGTTGTTTTGTCATTATTTATGGATCATAGAATGCCTTTGATATTCTCAATCCCAGAGCTAGTTTCTATGGTAACATCGGTATTTTTAACAATCGCCATAATGAATGATGGGGACACAAACTGGTTTGAAGGGTTAACACTTTTAGGAGCTTATGTTATTATGGGAATCGGTTTCTATTTATTATAAAGATTGAATTGAAGGTGGTAATTCTTGAGAATAACTAGGATATTATTTTACGTAATTGGATTATTAATTTTGACATTGGGAATTAGTTTAGCCATTACAGCAGGAAAAGGTGCAAGTGCTTGGGATGCATTAGCTGTAGGTGAATCGACAACCTTTGGGTTAACAGTTGGAACATGGATTATTATTAATTCATCGATTCTTTTATTTGTAAATGCTTTTTTACAGAAGAAGAGACCTGACTGGTTAGCTGCAATCACATTTATTTTAATTGGAAGGTTTCTTGATTTATGGTTATATATTGATTTGGAGCACATTTTTGCAGCAAATACATATACAAGATATTTACAATTAATTCTATCTATTTTCGCCATGACTTTAGGTATTGCAATATACTTACAAGCAAAATTCCCTTTAAGTCCGATCGATGATCTAATGATCTCATTAAATAAACGTTTTGGCGTTAGTTTAGGAGTAGGTAAGACAATTGGCGAAGTATTTGCGTTAGTCATTGCGTTTTTGTTGCATGGCCCTATTGGAATTGGAACTTTACTAATCACGTTTAGTATAGGTCCTATATTACAAAGAATCAGAATCCCAATCGAAAAAATATATACAAAACTTACTACGTAAAGAACGATCTTTTAACATGTAAAATTGAGAAGAGAATATTTCACAAATACATATATTTACAAAAAATGTTCATGCTAAGAATAAATACATTTCTTTATACCGAAAGGGGCATGAATATGTCTAAATGGATAAAGCCATTCATACTGTTAAATATAGTTTTTTTACTTATTTTATTAACAAATTTACAACATACTGATGCGGCGAAACCAGAAGTAAATGTCCCAGGTTTTGCTGCAAATGTGTCGAAAGAAAATACTTATCCAAATCCATCTCAAGATTTACCAGAGTTACAACCAGGAGAATTTGCTAAGCAATTACTTAAATCCTCCAATGTAAAAATTGAAAATCCAAATCTGATTCGCATGTTTAATGAATCTTCAGTTGGAAGAGCTCCGTTTGCAGTTGGTTATAATGCAAAGATTTTTTTAGGAGTCTGGCCATTAAATTATGAATCAAATGAAACAACTGTAAATTGGCAATATAAAAAAATAAATACGAATTATTTAGATAATCGTGGTGAAAAACATTATAAGCGTGTTAAATATTATCAAAACGCTCAACATATTATTCGTGGAGGCTTGACTTCAAAAGTACGTGATTCAGACGATGTCATAAATCTAATGATGCATAGAGCTTCAGAAAAAACTACACTACCTTTGGCGTTTCAAACTGTGATTGGTGCTGGGACTAAGAACGAAAGAGTGTATAATGTGCCACCAAAGCAACTTGGTTATTTATACACATATGCACCAGCTGTTAATGAAAAAGGTAAAGTAACTTTTGGAGAAGTATACTTAATTTTAAAAGGGAATAAAAAAACACTTCAGGTTAAAAATGTAGTCTCTCAAGGAATCGGTGCATGGATTCCAGTACAAGACTATGTTTCGTTTGGATATATTGCAACATCCCAACCAAAGTAAAATATAGATTATAATAAAGAAGGGCAGGCTTACTACTTTTTAGTTTAAGTTTGTTCTTTTTTAGTTTTAAGGGGAGAGTGACTTAATGAAATTATTTTTCTCATCGGTCCAATGGACACTTTTTATATTAGCAGGTAGTATTGTAGCGCCGATTTCAATTGCTTCCATTTACGGTTTGAGCGGAATTGAAACAGTTGAATATGTACAAAGAACATTATTTGTTCTTGGAATTGCTGGGATTTTACAGGCATGGAAAGGTCACAGATTACCGATTCAAGAAGGTCCAGCAGGTTTATGGTGGAGTGTGATCACTTTATATGCTGGCTTAGGGGTTATTTTATACGGTTCACATATTGAAACGCTCCAAGTCATTCAATTTGCATTTTTATTAAGTGGTGTGATTTTCCTTATATTAGGGTTTTTAGGGTATATTCAAAAAATCGCTAATTTAATTACACCAGTCGTTGTCAGTACATATTTAATTTTACTTGTAGCTCAGCTTAGTGGTTCATTCATAAAAGGAATGTATGGATTAAGTAGAATGAACAACTCAGTTAATTTAAAAGTATTAGGTTTGTCAGCATTTATCGTCATACTTTCAATCGTTCTATCAAAACACTCAAAGCTCGGACAGTTTTCAATCCTGATTAGTTTAATTTTAGGATGGGTATTATTTTATATTTTTGGCGTTTCTAATTCAATTCAACATGTTAATTCGATTTTTAAAATTCCAGAAATTTTTGCTTTCGGAAAACCAATTTTTAAAGGAAATATGATTGTATTAATTGTCGTCATTACTTTTTTATTGTTAGCTAATATGTTGGCTTCCATTAAAGTTGTACAAATCGTTATGAAAAAGCAAGGGGTTAGCTTTAAAGAAGATATATATAATTCATCAGGTAAAATGGCAGGGGTGATCCATCTGTTAGGGGGATTATTTTCTGCAATTGGTGCTGTTCCAATTTCAGGTTCTGCTGGTTTTATTGAGAACACAAAACTAACGAAAAAAATGCCATTTATTTATGGATCCATTATCATCATTATCATCAGTCTAATTTCTCCTCTTACAGCTTTTGTTTCTTCAATTCCAGAAGCAGTTGGATATGCAGCAATCTTTCCTGTATTTTCAAGCATATTGACTTTGGCATTTAAAGAGTTAGACGCTATAGAAAATAAAAAGAATGCTTATGAAATTGTGAGTGTATCTGTTTTTATCGGGATTGGGGCAATGTTTGTACCATTAGCTTCGTTTGCGTCGCTTTCTCCAACTCTAGCTTCAATATTCAGTAATGGACTAGTTTTTGGAACAATCATTGCTGTGATATTTGAGCAATTACAAAAAAGAAAATCGAAAATATAAGAATAATAAAATCATAAAGCTAAACAAAAAGATCCTTTTCAGAAGAGAACACACTCTACTTAAAAAGGATCTTTCTTATCATTATTTAGATATCTTCGACTGTTTATTTGTAAAATCGATATTTGGATAATAACTATTTTTCACAAGAATATTAGGTCCAAGACATTGAACGGCTGGGCAGTGACAACTTAATTCAGCGGCAGTTTTTGAGGCTGACCAAGTATCATATGCTTGTTGTAGTGTATTTTCTTGTATGTTTCCTAAGTGAGGAACGTCACCAAAGTCAGTTACGATAATACTTCCATCGAATATATTTACATTTAATCGTGAACGTCCATCAGGATCATTACGCAATGTAACATTTTTGCTAGCATATAATCTTTGGATAATCTCTAAATCTTGTTCATTATCACTACATGGATAGAAAGGTAATGTTCCAAATAGCATCCACGTATTTTGATCGCGTACATTTAATAATGTTGAAATTGCTTCACGAAGTTCCTCTTTTGAAAGTACTTCTAAGTTACTTGCAAAATCACTAGGATACATAGGATGTACTTCATGACGTTGGCATTTCATTTCTTCTACAATTTGACGATGAATTTTTTCTAAATAAGGAAGTGTACGTTTATTTAACATCGTTTCAGCAGAAACCATAACGCCTGCTTCTACTAAACGTCGACTATTTTCAATCATATTATCAAATAGTTTTGCACGTTGTTCATAAGTAGGTTTACGTTCCATCATGGCAAATCCTGCTTCTACAAACTCGTCAACTGTTCCCCAGTTATGTGAAATATGTAATACGTCTAAGTAAGGAATAATTTTTTCATAACGTCCAAAATCTAATGTAAGATTTGAATTGATCTGTGTGCGAACACCACGTTCATGAGCATACTTTAATAATGGTACTACATAGTTATCAACCATTTTATTTGAAAGCATTGGCTCACCACCAGTAATACTAATACAACGTAAATGTTCAATTTCTTCTAAACGATGTAAGATTAAATCGATTGGTAATGCATTAGGGTCCTTTGGCTGTAATGTATATCCTACCGCACAATGCTCGCATCTCATGTTGCAGATGGTTGTCGTTGTAAATTCTACATTTGTTAGTATATTTTTCCCATACTCTTCTACATCCATATATGCTTCCCAAGGATCATAAGTAGGTGTAATTTGTTGCAATACATTTTTCATAAAAAAACTCCTTCAGGTGCTCTAGCACCTATCAGTGATAAATAGTATAAATTGATTTTTCCTCAACTATTATAAGTAAGAAAAGTAAGGATTGTATAGAAATAAATTAAAAAAAGTGTCGAAAAGCTACGATATATAGACTGAGAAGGGTATAATAAATTGTAAAATGTAGAAGAGGAGTGTAGTTTCGTGGCAAACTCAGTTGAGCAATTATCATACATTAAAGAACGTTTTCATTCAGTGATGGAAACAATCGAATCATTAGAAGCTGAAGAAATTAGTTTAGATGAATTAGATCAATTATTATCAGTGCTAGATGATATCGAAAGTAAATGTCGTGAAGTGAATCAAGTAGAGTAAAGTCCATATCAATGGGCTTTTTTTCATGAATGGAATGTTTTTATACAACCGTTTATATGAAATTGTATTATAATGAAAAGGGGAAAATTCTTTCTTTTTTATAAAGGGTTGAGGGGGAGCAGTATGCAACAGTTACAAGAAAGTATATATCAGTTAATTGTAGAAACATCAACGAACCTACCGAAGGATGTGCGAAAAGCCATTCGACAAGCGAAAGCTAATGAGAGTGCCGGTACGAGAAGTGCCATCGCATTGGAAACGATTACAAATAATATTATGATGGCTGAGGGTGACGTTTCACCGATTTGTCAGGATACTGGTATGCCTACATTTAAAGTGAAAACTCCAGTTGGTGTAAACCAGCTTGAAATAAAAAAAGCGATTTTTGCAGCAATGGAACAAGCAACAAAAGACGGAAAGCTTCGTCCAAATTCAGTTGATTCGTTGTTTGGCAAAAACAGTGGAAATAATTTAGGACCAGGCACACCGGTTATTAAATTTGAACAACATGAAAATGATTATATTGATATCCGTTTAATCTTAAAAGGTGGCGGATGTGAAAATAAAAACATTCAGTATAGTCTACCTTGTGAATTAGAAGGACTTGGTAAAGCAGGTCGTGATTTAGATGGTATTCGTAAGTGTATACTTCACAGTGTTTATCAAGCACAAGGACAAGGCTGTAGTGCAGGGTTTATTGGAGTAGGAATCGGTGGGGACCGTACGAGTGGGTACGAGCTTGCAAAGGATCAACTATTCCGTTTAACTGATGATGTGAATCCAATTGAAGAGCTTAAAGCAATGGAAGATTATATTCTAGAAAATGCTAATAAGCTTGGTGTTGGAACGATGGGCTTCGGTGGAGAAACTACTTTACTTGGCTGTAAAATTGGTGTAATCAACCGTCTACCGGCAAGCTTCTTTGTATCTGTAGCGTATAATTGCTGGGCTTTCCGTCGTTTAGGAATGAAAATTAATGCGGAGTCTGGAGAAATTTCTGAATGGATTTATCGTGATGGAGAAGAAATCAGCTTCACTAATGAAACAAATGAATCAGGTGAACAACCTCGTGAAGTGAAATTAGTCGCTCCAATTACTGAAGAACAAATTCGCGAGCTTCGAGTTGGTGATGTTGTTTCAATTAGTGGCATGATGTACACTGGTCGTGACGCAATCCATCACCATTTAAATGACCATGATTCTCCAGTAGATTTAAATGGTCAAATTATTTATCACTGTGGACCAGTAGTTGTAAAAGACTCAGATGGAAATTATCAAATTAAAGCTGCTGGACCAACAACAAGTATTCGTGAGGAGCCATATCAAGGTGATATCATGAAAAAATTTGGCATTCGTGCAGTAATTGGTAAAGGTGGAATGGGTGCAAAAACATTAAAAGCTTTAGGCGAACACGGTGGTGTTTATCTAAATGCGATTGGTGGGGCAGCTCAATATTACGCACAATGTATTAAAGAAGTAAAGGGTGTCGACTTACTAGAATTCGGAATTCCAGAAGCTATGTGGCATCTTCAAGTTGAAGACTTTAAAGCGGTAGTAACAATGGATTCTCATGGAAATTCATTGCATCAAGAAGTAGATCAAGATTCACTTCAAAAGTTAGCAACAATGGCTGAAAAAGTATTTTAATATGTAAATATATAAAGCAGTGTTATTCAATTGAATAACATTGCTTTTTTGTATTGGTAGAGACTAAGAAAGGGAAAAAAGTACCAATTTGGATTTTCAGAGATAAAAAGTAGTTTATTTCTTTCATATTTCTCACGTATTTACAAATACTACAAAAAAAGTGAGGTGAATGAATTGAGAAAGTTGGCAAGCTTTGTTGCATTAAGTATCGCTTTTTTCTTGTTTATACCATTATCGACGTTTGCATACAGTAATGCGCCACAGCATTGGGGAATTGCTCGTACAAAAAATGAGGTACCTCCAGATGCTGGAGCGGCATTTAATAAAATGCTCGAAAACACCGGATCGGTCTACTTAGGAAATACATCTAAAAAGGATATATATTTAACCTTTGATAATGGCTATGAAAATGGATTTACCCCAAAGTTTTTAGATGTGCTAAAAAAGCATGATGTACCAGCAACATTTTTTATAACAGGACATTATATCAAAACAAATCCGGAATTAGTCAAACGAATGGTGAATGAAGGGCATATTGTTGGTAATCATTCATGGAGTCACCCTGATATGACAACAATAAGTGACGATAAGATCCTACAAGAATTAGAACAGGTGAAAATGGCTTATCAAGAATTAACTGGACGAGATGATATGAAATATTTCCGACCTGCACGAGGTATTTTTAGTGAACGTACATTAGCAGTTGTTAATAAAGCAGGATATGATAATATATTTTGGTCGCTTGCTTATGTAGATTGGAAAATCGATCAACAACGTGGATGGAAATATGCTTATGATAATGTAATGAAGCTCATTCATCCAGGAGCAGTCATCTTAATGCATACTGTATCAAAAGATAATGCAGAAGCAATGGATGCAGTCATTACCGCCTTACATAAAAGGGGCTACACATTTAGAAGTTTAGATGATTTAATGATGGAACGAAGCGGCTTTAATCCATATTTTTATGTTCCAAAATAAGTTTTTAAATAGAAAATAGTAACTAAACGATAAAAATGATTGACAATGAAATTGATAATCATTATCATTTTATGTATGGCAATCAATACACACCCTAGTATTGGATAATATAGCCATGAAACCAAATGGACTATTTTGTTGATAATTCCCCATTCCCTATAATACAATTGACAAGAAGCTTGGATCGTCTCCAAGCTTTTTTGTCGTTTGAATAGATATTTAAATAAAAGTTTGATAATGACAACAACTCAGAAACAAAAGCTTATTAGGCTGAAACTAGTGATGATTCTCTAGTTTTTATTAATACTGAAATTTCTTCGATTGTTCACCTTGTGCTATAATACTCAACAGAGTATGAAAGGAGGAAACGGAAAATGTGGAAGGAAGAGGTAGCATTAAAAACTCCTTATCAATGGGATGAAGTTCTAAAAAGATTAGAACACGAGCCAACTTTCTCAGTCCATTCGGCAGAGAAGCGTTTAAGTATTCCTTTGTATATTGACGGTGAATATGCGGTTGTAAAAGTTAAAAGAATAAGTGATGATCCAGTATTGTTTGAGATAAATAGTGGGCACCATAATAAAGAAAAAATTCTTGAAGAAGTTTATACTATTTTGCAATTGGAAACTCAATTTGAACAATTACATCATCATTTAAGACAGACTACCATATCACCTCTTGTAGACCAATTCGCACACACACCAATTACCGTTTCTAATGATCCTTTTGCATGTTTGATTTCGTGTATTATACATCAACAAATTCAACGAAGCTTTGCGATACAGGTAACAAAGAGATTTGTACGAATGTATGGAGAGCGCGTCGAAAATGCTTGGTTTTTTCCCTCACCAGAAAAAATCGCAACTTTGACAATTGAAGAATTAAGAGATTTACAACTTAGCGTTCGAAAAGCTGAATATATGATCGGAATCGCAAAAGCCTGGAGTGAAGGTACTTTGAGGCATGAAGAATATAGAAACTTACCTTCTGAAGAAATTGGAAAAGAGCTACTTAAACTAAAAGGAGTCGGACCATGGACAGTTGAAAACTTCCTTTTATTTGGTTTAGGTAGAAAAGATATTTTTCCAGTTGGAGATGTAGGGATTCAAATAGCGCTTCAAAAACTGTTAAATTTAGATGAAAAACCTTCTAAAGAGATAATGGAATATGTAAAAGAGCAAGCTTCACCGTATGGAAGCTATGCAGCACTGTATCTTTGGAAGAGCATAGAATAATGGAGTTGTAAACAATGAGTAATCAATTAACAAATAAATTAGAAGTTGGACAAAGCTTCCCAATTACAATTAAAAGGATTGGAATTAATGGGGAAGGTGTTGGATATTTCAAGCGACAAGTAGTATTCATCAAAGGTGCTTTACCAGGTGAAGAAGTAGTTGCAGAAGTGACAAATGTACGAAATGGATTTGCAGAAGGTAAGATTCAAAGAATCCGAAAAGCATCATCTGAACGAGTAGAGCCAACTTGTAAAATTTATGATAAATGCGGTGGATGTCAAATTCAACATGCTTCTTATGAAGGGCAACTTGGATACAAAAAAGACATCGTGATTCAAGCGATGGAAAAGTACGCGAAGGATTTATTAGAAATTACACCAATTAGAGAAACTATTGGAATGGAACATCCATGGAATTACCGTAACAAAAGCCAGCTTCAAACAGGACTGGAAAAAAACAAAATCATTGCTGGTTTATATTCTCAGAACTCACATAATGTTGTAGACATTGGTCATTGTCCAATTCAACATGAAGATTTAAATAAAGTAACAGGTAAAGTGAAGAAAATTTTAACGCGATTAAATATACCTGTTTATAATGAACGAAAAAATAAAGGTGTCATTCGTACAATTGTAGCTAGAGTTGGCTTACGTACAGGTCAAATTCAATTAGTTTTAGTTACTGGTGCAAAAGAGTTCCCTCAAAAAGCTGAATTAATTAGTGAAATCAAGAAGAGAATGCCTGAGGTAACAAGTTTAATGCAAAACATTAACAATCAAATGACTTCAGTTATTTTTGGACGCGAAACTGTTTATTTAGCAGGAGAAGAAGTCATCGAAGAAAAACTTGGTGATTTATCATTTGAACTATCAGCTAGAGCATTTTTCCAACTGAATCCTGAACAAACTGTAAAGCTATACGATGAAGTAAAAAAAGCAGCCACATTAACTGGATCAGAAAAAGTGGTAGACGCTTATTGTGGAGTAGGAACAATTGGTTTATGGCTAGCACAAGACGCAAAAGAAGTTCGTGGAATGGATATTACAAAAGAAGCTATCATTGACGCGAAACAAAATGCTTTGAGCCACGGTTTTACTAATACTCATTACGAAGCTGGACATGCAGAGCAAGTTTTACCGAAATGGCTAAGAGAAGGTTGGAAACCAGATGTAATCATAACTGACCCACCAAGAACTGGCTGTGATGAAGAATTTTTAAAAACAGTTTTAAAAATACAACCAAAGAAACTTGTTTATGTTTCTTGTAATCCTTCAACACTAGCTAGAGATTTAAAGGTGTTAAGTTCAGCTTATGAAGTGAAATATTTACAACCTGTTGATATGTTTCCGCATACTAGCCATGTAGAGTGTGTGGCTCAACTCGTTTTAAAGTAAGGCAGCAAGCCCTTATGGGAGCTGCCTTTTTATTTCAATAGAGGACTGTAACTATAACCACTACCATCTAAAAACTTGTATCACATAATGAGAGGATTTGAATGTAAGAATGATAAATAATTTTTGGCGTGATTTACCAAGACCTTTTTTTGTACTGGCGCCAATGGAAGATGTGACGGATGTTGTTTTTCGTCATGTAGTAAGTGAAGCAGCCAGACCTGATGTGTTTTTTACAGAGTTTACAAACAGCGAGAGTTATTGTCACCCAGAGGGGAAACAAAGTGTTCGCGGGCGTTTGACTTTTACAGAGGATGAACAGCCAATGGTAGCCCATATATGGGGAGACAAGCCTGAATTCTTTCGACAAATGAGTATTGGTATGGCGGAACTTGGGTTTCGTGGTTTGGATATCAATATGGGTTGTCCTGTACCAAATGTGGCACAGCATGGGAAAGGAAGTGGCCTAATCCGTCGTCCGGAAGTTGCGGCTGAGTTAATACAAGCAGCAAAAGCAGGAGGGCTACCCGTAAGTGTAAAGACGAGGCTTGGTTTCAGTGAGGTAGACGAATGGCGCGACTGGTTAACTCATATATTGAAACAAGACATTGCCAATCTTTCCATCCATCTGCGTACAAGAGATGAAATGAGCAAAGTAGATGCTCATTGGGAACTAATCCCTGAGATAAAGAAACTTCGAGACGAAGTGGCACCAGATACACTCTTGACGATCAATGGGGATATCCCTGACCGTCAAACTGGCTTAAAGCTTGCTCATCAATATGGTATTGATGGGGTAATGATTGGGCGTGGTATTTTCCATAATCCATTTGCCTTTGAAAAGGAGCCGAAAGATCATAGTAGTAAGGAACTGCTTGATCTCTTAAGATTGCATCTGGATCTCCATGATAAATATTCAAACTTAGAGCTACGCTCGTTCAAGGCTCTTCATCGCTTTTTTAAGATTTATGTCAAAGGATTTAGAGGTGCTAGTGAACTAAGAAATCAATTAATGAGCACATCGACAACAGATGAAGTGCGTGCAATGCTGGATCACTTTGTGTCGAAGAATCTTGATGGGATTGGGGAACAATAGACCTGTTGATTGATTTTCTACTGAAAACGGGTTTGGTGGAGTGCATTGCATTGAAGATGGAAGGGTAACTCCTTCCGGGGGTTGCTCTATTGTTACTTGTAATGTTTTATTAAACTATATTGAATGATGAAAATCTTGATTTTGAAAGAATCTATCGATATACTATTGCTAAAATTCTAAAAATATCATATATTTAATATGGATATAGGGTTGATGCTCTATTCTAAATTTAAAAAAATGTACTATTAAATTCATATTTTTCGGTAACGAATTCTAGAATAATATGCTAGATTTTAAAGCCACAGTAAGAAGTAGGAATCAGTCTGCTCTTATTGTGGCTTTTTTATGTAAATTTAATTAAAACAAGGGGGGGGCTTCCTTATCGCTGCGTATGGAATCGACCGAAAAAGTGTTCTATTAAAGGAATTTAGAGATACAAAAATGGATAAGGATTTCTTCGTCTTATCAACAAATCATGATGCATATTTATTAATTGATTTACAGGGGAATATTGAATACGCAAGTGAAACATTTGAACAACTATTGGGCTACTCAAGAGAAACCATACAACAATCGTCTTTACATAAGCTATTTATCACAGAGTTTTTAAATCAAACACATACCTTTTTTAAATGTAGAGCTCAGGAAAAGCTTGATAATTTCGATGCTCAGATTCAAGAAAAAGAAGGAAGCGTCATAGATGTTAATATCACTTCTATGCCAATTTATTTTGAAAAAGATCTGATTGGATCATATCTAGTTCTAAAAGATATTACGTTAATAAAGAAACATAAACTTTCAATTGAACGTGAAAAAGAGTATCATACCTTAATTAATGAATTATCTCGTCTATCTGAAAAACATGCGATTGCTGGTCAGTTAGCAGCCGGTATTGCCCATGAGATAAGAAATCCAATTACCGCCATAAAAGGATTTTTGCAACTATTAATGGGAGAAAACGAAGGTAGTAAATTATATTATGATATCATTTTTTCTGAGATTGACCGAATTGAAGTCATCTTAAAGGAATTAATGGTTCTTGCTAAACCAACAAAGCAAAAATATGAAAGAATACATCTTCAAGATATTTTAGAGCATGTAGTTACTTTAATGGTTCCTCAAGCTAACTTGAACAATGTTCAAATAGAGAAAGAGTTCAATTTTACGAATACGTGTATCCTAGGTGACAGTAATCAATTGAAGCAAGTTTTTATTAATTATATAAAAAATGCAATTGAGGCAATGCTTGATGGTGGAATTTTGCGAATTCATGGTAGCCACATAGATGGAAGCCAAGTTAATATCAGCATCATTGATCAAGGACCTGGTATTCCACTGGAGATACTAAAACAAATTGGCCAGCCATTTTTTTCAACAAAAGAAAATGGAACAGGACTTGGGATGTTAGTCAGCAGACAAATCATTAAAGAGCATAAAGGGGATATATACATAGAAAGCGATTCAAACGGATCCTCCATTCATGTAAAATTGCCTCTATGTTCGTAATGAATCGTTAGTATTTCCTAATTTTTCATCTAAAATTGTTGTTATCCATGGATTATGATGGTAATATATTATTTGTCTAATGTCTTGCTGTCATTAGTCATTTAATTCTGTAAATTTGATGGTTTTACATAAACGTTATATAAATGTAATGGTAAATGGTGGAAACTATTTTTATAGTCGTCTGAACTGTGGCCTAACTTCCTTTTTGTGAAGTTAGGCCTTTTTATTTTTTTTTAGGGGGATTTGAATGGTTGCAACACAAGAAGATTTGGTGTCTCTTAGCAGTATATTTAGTAAAATCATAAAGCGGGGATTTGGAAAAGGTCCAGAAACATGTTATGCGGTTTTAAGGGCGAACAGGTTATACGTTTATATCGGAAACTTTATGACACCTTCAGAGGAAATTTTAACGAATGAACAAGAATTAAATTTGGTTACGAAATACAGATCCACAGTCATAACTACTTTGTCAAAAGAATTATTAAGGGAAGCATCAAACTTATTAGAAAACCCTTTTGAAACCCTCTATCAAGATTGGAACTATCATTCTAATTCAGGAATTTTACTATTAGTGAATAATAGCTTTAATCCTGATGTTAAGTTAGATGACAGCTTTGAGAGAAAGTTATTTCAATTAGTTCGACAGGTCGGTTCAAAGTTTCATAAAATCCCGGGAGATCTAAAGGTCGTTAAGTATACACAGAATATCTGTGCGATTGAATCAAAAGGCGTCATGAATCCACTAGATTATTTGCTAGTTGAGCAGGGAAAGTCTGATTTGTTATATACAAATGCTAGGGAGATAAAAAAAGGGTATTATCAGCATCGAGAATTATTTGAAGAAATATTTAATCGGTCAATTGAGGACTTATTTATGATGTGGGATTCTACTAAAAATAGAAGTTATTTAATTTTCTTATTTAACAAAGGATATACTAATTAAAGAAATAAAGATAATACTGCCTGGGTAAGCTAATGACAGGCAGTATTTTTTTGCCTTTGTCGAAAGTGAGGTTGAAGCACTGATGTCATCGCCATTGCAACAAAAGCTAATGGATATAAGTAGCTTAACTAGTAAATTATTGAGGAAAAATTTTGGTCGAGGACCTGTATCCTGTTTTGCTTTTGCAAATGACAGGTTTCTTGTTTTTTACATACGCGGATTTATGTCTCCATTAGAATCTACTTTGTTAGAGCACGGAAATGGTGATAATGTTGATATTTCACGATCTATTGTTATGAAAACAGTTTTTAATCAATTAAAGGGAATTCTTGAATTGGAATTTGAACAAGATATTGAATCCTTTTATCACGATTGGAACTATACTCAAAATACAGGTATGATCACTGTTGAATTTGAAAAAAAAATTTCTCATGTAGCTGACCCGAATCTAGTTGCAAATATTGATTTGAGGCCTTTAATAGATGAAGTTGATAGAATTAGTATATTAGTACAAAAAAAACCTGAAAAAACAGAAGCTTACTTTATCTCACCAAAGATTTGTATAGTAAAACGAGATGGAATCTTGGTGCGAATTGAAAAGGCGTTGATTGCAAAAGGGTTTGAACAGACTTTGCTGGTCACTAAGGATGAACTCGAAAAATCATATCTACACCATGATGGTCGTTTTGAAGAAATTTTTAGCGATTCTGTTGTAGACATCTTTGTGGACTGGGACTTTCATGAGGATAAAAGCATTATTTGTTTTGTTTTAAAATAATGTGCAAAAGAGTAAATAAGACAGAAATGCAATTTGCACACAATTAGGATAACTTAAGTGTGTGGAACTATTTACTTTAAAAAACAGCAGCCCAATTGGGCTGCCTTTTTAATGGCGTATATAGATCGTTTTTTAACATTACGAAACTATGTAACAGTTAATCGATTAGCAGAGCGAGCAACTATTAATCGAATTACTTTTTATCTACATTATCGCGATATTCCAGATATGTTGGAAAAGATGGCGGATGATATGATTGAGGAATTTTCAACTGTTATTAAAAATACGCCAGCGGTAGGACAAACATCCGAATAAGCTTTCAGTAGTGCTTTTTTCAACCTGATTATTTTTTAGCCTCTCTTAAAATAAGGTAGTTCTTAAAGAAGTCGATTGTAACGGAAGGTGCTCGACTCCTGTGGGAGAAGCGGGACAGGTGAGACCCCACAGGTGCATTGCGCCGAGGAGGCTCAGCGCACGCCCCACGGAAAGCGAGCATCCTGAAGTGGAAATTGACAAACTTTTTTCTATAAAAGTCTTATGAGATTACAATTATTGTTTAACATCAAAAAGTTTTATTCTTTTATTGAGATGGAATTTTCTTTTTTTGATGAGCGTAATGATATTCACCTAATCTAAATACAGGGCATACAATAATTGGGCACAGAAACCTGTATATATACTGTAAGGGGAAGTGATTAACATTTATTCATCAGTGAATTCAATTCCAAGAAATATGGGATATTCTTTTTCAAACCCTTATTATCAAAGAGTTTATCCGACTCGTCATAACAATAATATAAATAACTCAATTAGAGTAACTGGTAAGGGCGAAGTTACTGTAAAGCCTAACCAGGCGTCTCTATTAGTGGGTGTGGTAGTCGATGATATGAAAGTACAAAATGCGCAACAACAGAATGCGATTATTTCAAATCAAATCATTGAAGCACTAAAAAACATAGGGATCAATCAGGAGGACATTGAAACTTCTTCATATTCAATCGATCGGCTCGTTGATTATCAAGATTCACAAGAAATATTTCGTGGATATCGTGTAAGCCATATTTTAAAGGTTACTGTTAAAGATATTGCTAGTGTCGGAAAAGTTATTGATGTTGCAACAGAAAATGGGGCAAATGTTGTGAGGAATGTATCTTTCGAAGTTTCAGATCCAGAACCTTACTATTTAGAGGCTCTAAAACAAGCTACTTTAAATGCAAAAAGCAAAGCGGAAAGTATCGCCAAATCATTAGGCTTAACTATCAATAGCGTACCGGAATGGATTGTTGAAGAAAGTGTTCAATTACTGCGACCACAATATTCAATGCAAACAGCTGTACTGAGTGCATCGACGACTATAATTCAGGAAGGTCAAATTAAAATTTCTGCATCGGTTCAAGCGTTATTTAATTATATAAGCTTCTAACGAAGATTTATTTCCAAAACCATCTATTGCTAGTTTTGGAATGACTCTCCAATAATTGTTTGAAAAAGAGAAAAGGGAAAAGATGAAGGCAGTCATCCTAAATCTTTTCTTTTTTTATGGGTTATATAAATTTTTACTAAACAAAAGAAGGAAACCCTTCGTAGAAAGAGAACTCAATTTGAATATAGTTCGACTTGAGTTAGCTTCTATTAATGTATGATCATTACTTTTTGTTATATTGATAATGAAAAGGTCTTATCGGATAAAAAACTTCTGAATACTTAGTATAAGAAATATAGTGGACAAGTTCAAGCAAAATAAGGGGGAAGAAATGTACAAGAAGCTGGGAATAGCAATTATTCATGGAATGGGGAATCAGAAGCAGGACTTCGCTGATGAAATGGTAGACTTGATTAAGAAGCATTTCACCAAAAAACTCGAGTGTATCGTAAAAGACCCTTCCTCCTATCTAGTATTTCAACCTATACAATGGTCATCCGTCTTTGAGGAAAGGGAGAAGAAATTGTACGAAAATGTAGTATTGGCGAACGATCTTGATTTTAAAGGACTACGAAAGTTCACTATACAATATGTAGGAGATGTTATTGCATACCAACAAGTAGAGACTTCTAGACACAACTATGAAAGAGTACATGAATTAATCGGTGAACATTTAAATATCATCTCAAATAAAGCTGGAAAAGATGTGCCTTTATGTGTCATCTCACATAGCTTAGGTTCTGTTATTGCAAGTAATTATTTTTATGATTTGCAAGCTAAAAGAAATAGCGTTTCATGCATTGTCGATGAATCCTCACCTTTGGAAAATGGACTTACATTAACCTTATTTTATACTTTGGGGACTGCGCTTCCGCTTTGGAGTTTACGATATCGTAATTTTAACCGCCCAATTAATATACCTTCAGGAGAACTTCGACAATATTATCCTGGTTTGAAAGGTGAATGGATCAATTTTTATGATAAAGATGATGTTCTTGGGTATCCTTTACGAGACGTTGATCAAACTTATCTTGACGCTGTTACTGAAGATAGACAAGTGAATATTGGTGGATTATTGACTAGTTGGAATCCATTCTGCCATACAGGATACTTTAAAAATATGGAAGTTATTGACCGAGTTGTAGATGGATTAGTTCGCACTTGGAAACAAGTTAATAAGATAGAGAAGATTTGATTTATCATGTAAAGCATGCCATTTTAAAAAAAGTTGATATTTATGTAGATGAGGGAACTTACTAATCTTGTTATTGGGTTGGTTCATAGGAAGAAAAATAAAAAAATGTACTTTGGAGAGGTAATTCAAATATGAATTAATCTCCTTTTTTGTTGTATCATCAATGTTTTTCTTAAGTTGGGGATTGGCAAGTGAAGAAGGTTGGGTTGAAAGTTAATCAGCGTCTATGACTTGTTTGAAATACACCATTTAATATTTGTTTTTTGTCTTTCGTAGCTAAATTGTTTCATCAAGATAAATGTGCTTGCTGTCATTTCAACACATATTTTGAATATTTTTGTCATAATACTGTAAATTGAAGTAAATACCCATGTAATCTCCATGTAACTTTAAGATGATAAAATCATGAAAAAGGTTTCATCGGAGGTAAATTCTTAAATGAAAAAGCTTATAGCATCATTTGTTGTGACAGGAGTGTTATTGTCAAATCCATTAGTTAGTAATGCTGCATTAGGAGATCATACGTTAAAAAAGGGAATGACTCATAAAGAAGTAAAACAATTACAAGAAGTTTTAAAGAAAAAAGGATATTTTAATACAAATTCAACTACCTATTTCGGAACAATCACTAAAGGTGCAGTAGTAAAGTTTCAAAAAAGCAAAGGCTTAGAGCCTGATGGTGTTGTAGGTAAGAATACATATATAGCATTGGGCGTTAAAAAGAAGACTCAACCTACCAATGTAGGTTCAAACAATAAATCTAAAGCATTAGTAACTAACAGCAAAAAGTATTTAAATGTACCATATTTATGGGGTGGGAATACGCCAAAAGGTTTTGATTGCAGCGGATTCATAAAATACGTTTTCGAAAAAAGCACAGATGTCAATTTGCCAAGAACGGTATCGGAAATATATAAAAAAGGGACAAGGGTGTCTAATCCAAAAGTTGGCAATTTGGTCTTTTTTGAAACCTATAAACCTGGTGCCTCACATGCAGGTATTTATATCGGAGGTAATCAGTTCATACATAGCTCCTCATCAAAAGGGGTAACTATCTCTTCATTGGATAATAGTTATTGGGAAAAAAGATATTTGGGAGCGAAAGAGATGTAATTAAGATAAAGACCAGTTCTTTTATAAAGAAACTGGTCTTTATCTTTTTGGAACATAAAAATCCTTCATTAATAAAGAGCCTTCCCATTTTTATTGAAATTGTAGGTAGAGCCAATAAGTATTTTGTTTAGTAAATATTCTAAAAAATCATACTATGGTAAAATGTGGATATCAAACAGATGTTAGGAGAGTTCAGATGAAAACAAAACAAAGAATTCCATGGGAATTAATAAAACTTTTAGCTTACTCTTTTACTTTTGCATTTATGATCAAACTATTTATTTTTTCTCCATTTGTAGTTGAGGGGGCATCGATGCAGCCGACTTTACATAATGAAGATCACTTATATGTTAATAAGTTAGCTTTACATTTATCAGATGTAGAGCGTGGAGATGTAATAATAATCAAAAAAGAAAATGATCCTAAATACTATGTAAAACGTGTAGTTGGTCTTAATGGCGACAAAATTGAGATTAAAGATGGAATATTAAATGTGAATGGAAAACCTATCAAAGAAGATTATCTTAACAATGAATTAAAAGACGAGTATAGGCAGTATTTACATTATGATCAAGTTACAGTTCCAAATAATTCTTATTTTGTAATGGGAGATAATCGTCTTAACAGTAAAGATAGTAGAAATGGATTAGACTACATAAAAGAGTCAGAAATAGTAGGGAAAGCTCAAATTATATATTTTCCATTTAACAGATTAGAATTTATTCAATAAAGAATACATATATATTGTGCAACTATCGCATGCGTTCGAACTATTAAACTAGTCGTTGATGTGACTGCAAAGAATTAAGATCATACTAAAGTGAAAAACTTAGTAGTTTTAGAAGATAATTAATATGAGGTGCTAGATTGTGATTAGTTTGTTAATGGAATTCGTATTAATAATTATCGGTATCTTTTTTGTTCTTTGTATTGTTAATCTTAAAAGGAAAAAGGGCAGGTTCAATTAACCGCATTGGTCATTGCTTTTATCACTATTTATTCAATTTTTGCTTTTTGTCATGTTTTTTTCAAATCAATTAGAGAAAATTCCTGCAGCAGTATCAGATATTTTTTGGTGGGGAACTGTATTGTGTGGCTTTATTTTTGGAGTAATGAATTTTAAGAAGAATATGAATCTATCTATCTTATCAGTTATTATTAGTTTCGCTATGGGTGATCTGATGGTTCTTATGATTGTGATTACTTCGATGTAATTAAAATCATTATTAGAAATGACAATATATATGAATATATATAGAAGAGCTTGGATAAAAATATCCAAGCTCTTTTGACTTTAGAAAGGAAACAATTATTAATTACCTATATTCAAAGGTAGTGTGGTAGAACATTTAATTTCTCTTAAAGCTAAACTAGTTTGAATTCTAGTGATTCCAAGTTTGTTTAGTTTTCGAATAAAGCTCTCCAATCCTTTACGATCTTTGTTGGCAACTTTTAATAAGTAGTCATATTCTCCAGTTAATAAGTGACACTCCAATACTTCGGGCATCGCTTCTAAAGTTTTCTCTAGTACTGCTAATTCGTCTGCTTGATGGATATTTGTGTTAATAAAAATAAAACAAAGTAAGTCAAAACCAAGCTTTTCTTGATTTAATATAGAGACTTGTCGCTTTATATATCCTTCACTTTCTAGTCTTTTTACTCTTGCGTGTGTAGCAGGTGGAGACAAATTAACATATTTTGCTAGTTCAGTATTGCTAGTTTGTGCCTCCGTTTGTAGCTTATCCAATATTTTTAAATCCACTTCATCTAACACTTTACTTTGGAAAGTTTCCACCTTCATCAACTCCATTTTAATTATTCCGTCACCGATTCAAATTCCATACCAAAAATTAATTATATTCAATAATATCATACCTAAACTTTATTTTATTTTGATTTTTTACTATTACACAAAATATTTCAAGTGTAATGATAAAATTATTTAAGGATTGTTTCTAAAAGACAGAGTTTTAATTAGGTTAAAGGAATCATAGATAAAGAATTTGATTGGAGGATCAGGATGTGCCGATATTTTATATGCTTTTGTTATTATTAACTAGTTTAATATGGGGAGGGAATTTTGTTGTTGGAAAAACACTCGTTGGTCATGCTTCACCTATGACTCTAACAACTTTGAGGTGGGCAATTGCAATTTTGTTTCTTTTACCATTGGTAATGTGGAAAGAAAAGAAGTTTTTTCCACCGCGTAAAGCGATCCTTCCATTAATTTTGATGGGGATTACAGGTGTTGCACTGTTTAATCTTTTTCAATTTTGGGCTTTGGAAAGAACATCTGCGACGAATGTTGGCTTAATTTCAACCTTAAATGCAATCTCAATCGCCATTTTTTCATCCGTATTTTTAAAAGAGAGATTAAATCTATTGCAATTATTTTCTATGCTTATATCGTTTTTAGGAGTAGTACTTGTTCTGACAAAAGGAGATCTGAATCTATTATTTGCTTTGGAGTTTAATGTAGGTGATGTGTTTATGCTCATTGCAGTATGTATTTGGGGATTATACTCAGTTTGCAGTAGATGGGCGACTAAGACCGTATCACCGATTATGGCAACTTTTTATTCAGGGGCCTTTGGACTAATATTTCTTATTCCCTTTAATCTGACTGAATTTACGGTTTCAAATGTTGATACTGCATTTGTTGTTTCCATACTATATACAGGTGTGATTTCGACAGTACTGTGCATGATTTTTTGGAATATTGGCGTTCAGAAAGTAGGTGCAATTACAGCGGGAATATTTTTAAACTTTAATCCGATTTTCACAGCCATTTTAGCATTTTTCATATTAGATGAAAAACTGTCCTGGATTCAAGGAATTGGGAGTGTTATCGTAATTATTGGATGTTATTTATTCACATACTTTAAAACTCATAGGATTAAAAAAAATAAAATCGTTTTAAAGGATTTAGTGTCATAAACTAGATGAAAAGGTGAATTATTAATAGATTTGAAGGGAAAAGAGACCGCGGTTTTAAAGCCTAATGATACTTTATTAGTCCCAGCTGGTATTATTCATAGATCAAGAGCAAATCTTTGAAGATAAACAAGCTGATACAGTAATAGTAGAATAGTTCTGTAACTTACTGGTTATAAATGAGTGTAGATTAGGGGATTAACGGTAATTAAAGGTGATGTCATGATACATACTTACTTAGGTGAAACAATTAATTTTGAGATCAATTTCAAAAAGCGTAAATCTATTGGGATTTATTTAGATATTTATGGAAATGTAGAAGTTCGTGCTCCAAAAGGGACACCAGAAGAGAGTATTCTTCTATTAATAGAAGAAAAGTGGGCATGGATTTTAGAAAGATCAAAAGAGATGAAGGACCGTTTAGAGGGACCTCAAAAGAAAGAATACGAGTATGGTGAAAAGTTTCTTTATTTAGGAAATAGCTATCCAATTCAAATTTATCAAGATGGAACCGAGGGCCAAGACTACGTAAAGTTTGAAGACGATACGTTACGAATATTTGTGAAGGATCTTGAAGATGAAAAAATAAAACAAGCGTTGAAACGATTTTATTATCAGCAGTGTAAATTTTTAGTAGAAAGTGGAACCAAGAAATATCAAAGTTATTTTAAAGTAAAACCTACTGCTATACGTATTACTGATAGTAAAAAAAATTGGGGAACATGCGATTCAAATCGCCAATTAACATTTAATTGGCGTCTTGCAATGGCACCTCAAAAGGTGATTGATTATGTTGTTGTTCACGAAATGTGCCATATGGTTCATATGAATCACGATAGATCTTTTTGGAGACTAGTAGGTAAAATAATCCCAGATTATAAAGAACGTGAATATTGGCTAGTGATCTCAAACTGGAAAATGACTGTTTAGCGCCTATTTACAAATAAATAGAAAAGTGAGATAATATAAAAAATTTCGAGGAGGGAAGTAAGTTTATGGAACCCACAAATTGCTAATATTAATTTATTTAAAATTAATATGAATTTTGTAACGAGTAAAAATTAGCCTGATTATATAGGTTTATTTGTTATGCTCTTTATGGAATTAAGGCAATTTAGAAGGTAACTTACTTACTAAAATCGAGATTATAATTTTATTGGATATTTCTACTTAGAAATGTCTAATCAGGTACGGTCATATAAACCTGATCTATAGTATGCGGCATAAGTATGTGCTTTTTTACGCACGTGATTTGCTGAAGACTGTGAAAAATTATATTCAATATGAATTTTAAGACTGTAAGAAGTGATCATCTTCTTATGGTCTTTTTTGCTTTGTAAACTAAATAGTAATGAAGTTCTTCTTTACCCTATCCATAAAATGCATAACTAAGATTATGGATGAAAGAAGGAATTTGTATGTTTGAATTAAAGTTAAATGGAATTAAAAAATTTATGGACGCGACACTTGTTCTTAAAAATATAAGCTTCGAAGCCTATGAAGGAGATAAGGTTGGAATCGTTGGGGTAAATGGCAGTGGTAAAAGTACAATTTTGAAATTAATTGCAGGCATCGAGCCAATGCATTATTATCCTGGATACCCTCAAACCTCAAGTTATGGTTACGATGAAGGATTAATAAACATGTCTAGTGGCGCAACATGTGCTTATCTTGAACAAACGCCTGTTTATCCTCAAGGTTTAAAAGTAATAGATGTATTGAACTTAGCATTTGAGGAGATCGATTCAATTGAAGTTCAAATGCGTGAATCGGAAGAAAAGATGAGGGAATTGAAAGACAATGCTTTGGAAAAAGCATTAAAAAAATATAGTGATTTAGTTCAATTATTTGAGGTTAAGGGAGGATATGACCGACAGGAAAAATTAAGCAAGGTTTGCACTGGTCTGAAATTCGGCGAAAGCTTTTTAAATAAAAATTTTGATTTACTAAGTGGTGGAGAAAAAACGACCGTGGTGCTCGGGAAGCTCCTAATTAATGTACCTGATATTTTATTACTCGATGAACCAACAAATCATTTGGATATGGATTCAATCGAATGGCTTGAGGGGTATTTAAAGAACTATCAAGGAATTGTCCTAATCGTTTCGCATGATCGATATTTTCTAGATAATGTAGTAAATAAAATTGTAGAAGTCGAGGACATGGAAGCCATTTCCTATAAGGGTAACTATTCATCCTTTGTTAGTCAAAAAGAGGAAAATATGCGAATTCAATTTGAACATTTTAGAGAACAACAAAAAAAGATTAACGCCATGGAAAAGACAGTATCGGATTTAAGGGACTGGGCTATGAGAGCTGATAATAACAAGTTCTTTAAAAGAGCTGCCAGTATCCAAAAGAAACTTGATAAAATCGACAGAATAGACAAACCAGTGTTTGAAAAGAAAAATATGAAATTAGATTTTAAAGCAACCGAACGATCTGGGAAAGAGACTATTAAGGCAATAGGCTTATCAAAAAGTTATGAAGATAAAGTAATCTTTAAGGACTCAAATTTAATGGTTCAATTTGGTGAAAGAGTTGGACTCATCGGATCAAATGGCAGTGGAAAAACTACTTTTTTACGGATGCTTTTAGGTGAAGAGGAGCCTGATAAAGGTGTTGTGGAGTTGGGTGCTAATGTAAAGGTGGCATATTTACCGCAGAAGATAACATTTAAAAATGAAGAATTCACTTTACTTGAATGCTTTCGAGAAGATATTTCTATAGTAGAAGGAAAAGCTCGAGAGTATTTATCAAAATTCATGTTCTATAAGCAAAGTGTCTTCAAGAAAGTAAAGAATTTGTCTGGCGGTGAAAGAATTAGGTTAAAGCTTGCAATGCTGCTTTTTCAGGATATAAATTTATTAATACTTGATGAACCTACCAATCACCTTGATATAAAATCAATCGAAACATTTGAAGAAGCACTTGAAGAATTTAAAGGAACGATATTGTTTATTTCTCATGATCGCTATTTTATTAACAAAATTGGTAATAGAGTGATTGCTGTTGAAAATAATGCTTTTAAAAGCTATCTCGGAAATTATGATCACTATAGAAATGAAAAAGAACAGTTAATACAGCAACAGGAGAAAAAAGAGTCTCAAAAAAATAATGAATCAAACAAGAAACCTAGAAACCATCAGAAACCAATTAAAAATGATGTAGTAGAGGCTAAAACTTTAGCTAAAATTGAAATTCTTGAAACTAAAATTAAAGAATTAGATTTAGCTATGTTAGCTGAGAATATAGATTATGAAGAGCTTAATAAGCTTTACTGTAGAAAACAGGATTTAAATAATGAACTAGATTCAATTATGGATTTGTGGTTGAATATTTATTTAAATGATGTGGGTGAAATGTAGAGTTAAAGAATGCCAAAGAACTTAAATATAGTCTAAAAGAAAAGCCTAGAGGTATAGGTCCTCTAGGCTTCATAAATAATTTAGGTGTTAATATCTAATTAGCTTCCATTTTTTATTAATCTATTTTAAACAACAATAAAATTAACATTGAATTAATCGAGTTTTAACAAAACTCGATTATCCTTTTTGTTGCTAATTAGGATACTATTTCAAAGTATTAATTTGTTTAGTGAAGTCATTTTTTTCAATTAAAATCGTAAATCAACTTTGACATTTTTAGAAATGGACCATATAATATTTTTGTATTTTAAATAAGATTTGTTGATTTTTATTAAAAATAAGTATCAACAATCTTTTTTAAAGATTCTAAATTAATTGGAGGATTATTAAAAAATGACACATGCTATGAGACTACGTTTCCCAACTTTGAACTAGTAATTAAATATGTTCAAAGACTCTGTTTTGTATTTTACAGAGTAACGGGATTAGTCTGTCCTTTTTTAATAATCTTTATTTGCATAGAATATATGTCATGTAAAGAAAGGCTGATCGAATACGCCTTTCTTTATTTTTTATAAATTTACCTCTTACGTAAGAAAAGAAAGGTTTATTTAGTGACGACTAACTTAGCTTAACCCTATTTAATTAGGATGAGTCTTTATCCCTTACTCTCAAATCGCAGGCAGATTGCCTGTGATTTTTTTGTATAAAAAGAGCATTCAATTGAATTGGAGGCAGTAAACAATGGAAAAGATTTATATAGAATTAGAAAATATTGAACTATCATTTTTAGATAAAATAGTGTTAAATATCCCCCGTCTTGCAGTACATCAATTTGATCGTATTGGCATTATTGGTAGAAATGGGGCTGGAAAAAGTACTTTATTAAAATTAATAGCTGGACAAATTAAACCCGATGTAGGAAAGGTTAATTGTGTTGTAGATTTTTCTTATTTCGATCAATTGTCTATGGCTGTTGAAAAAGAATTCGATTATGAGTTATTAAGTAAATTATCTGTTCCAAAAACTGACATTGAACATTTAAGTGGTGGTGAACAAACTCGTATGAAGTTGGCCCAATTATTCGCAGAGTATCATGAATGTTTATTGATTGACGAACCAACAACTCATTTAGATTCAGAAGGTATTCAATTTTTTATTGAGGAATTGACTTACTATTATGGCGCTTTAATCCTAGTAAGTCATGACCGTAATATTTTGGATCAACTAGTCAATAAAATTTGGGAAATACAAGATGGAGAGGTTACTGAATATATAGGGAATTATTCCGATTATGTGGCACAAAAAGAGCTTGAAAGTAAACAACAACAAACAAAGCATGAAAGTTATGTAAAAGAAAAAATGCGCTTAATGAAGGCAGTTGAGGAAAAAATGAAAAAAGCTGAAAAAATTACCCAATCGAACGGACATATCTCAAAAAAAGAGGTGAAAGCGAAGGCGAATAGAATGTTTATGACCAAATCAAAGGGATCAAGTCAAAAAGCCGTTCAAAAAGCAGCAAAAGGGATTGAACAACGAGCAGAGCAACTTGAAGTAGTAGAAGCTCCAAAAAAGGAGAGAACTCTTTACTTTCCTCAGTCTTCTAGTCTAAAGCTACACAATAAGTTTCCGGTTATGGCAGATCGTTTAACATTGATGGCTGGAGATAATGTTCTTTTGAAGGAAACAAGTTTTCAATTTTCATTGGGCAGTGTGAATGCAATTACTGGTCAAAATGGTTCCGGAAAATCAACACTTCTTAGATATATTTTACAAAAAGGTGATGGGATGATCATTTCACCCAAAGCAGTTATTGGATTGTATGAGCAAATGGGATATCAGTTCGAAAAATCTGAAACCATTATGGACTATATAGTCAATAGAAGTGATTATGATGAAAGTAAAATACGTTCAGCTCTTAATGGAATGAATTTCACTGGAAATGATCTGAAGAAGAATGTTCGCGATTTAAGTGGTGGAGAAGCAATCAGATTAGTCTTATGCCAACTATTTCTTGGAAGATATAATGTACTCGTATTAGATGAGCCAACTAATTTTCTAGATATATTTTGCATCGAAGAATTAGAACGTTTTTTAAAGGCATATGAAGGGACTGTCCTTTTAGTATCACATGATCGCATGTTCATTGATCGTGTAGCAGATCATGTTTATGTGATTGAAGATCAACAATTAAAATGTACAAAATAATCTTAAAGAAGCAGGGAATATATTCTCTGCTTCTTTCTACAAAATATATCATAATAAAAGTATAAATATTATTAAACGTATTGAAATGAACCGATACTAAAAAGGATTAATAAAATAAGGGGTTTTAGGGGATGTATGTGAATGAGCAACAAAAGCAAATTAATAATGTACTTGATTATATAGATGAAAATTTAAATGAGTCGTTACCACTCGAAAAGTTAGCAAAAGTATCAACCTATTCGGTTTATCATTTTCAGCGGACGTTTAAAGCGATTACCGGCGAAACGCCAGCTGGGTATATAAAACGTCTTCGTTTAGAGAATGCAGCTCATTTTTTAATCTATGAGCAACAAATTCCTATTACTCAAATTGCAATGATGTGCGGTTTTTCTTCATTATCATATTTTACTTATTCGTTTAATGAATGCTTTAGAATAAGTCCTAAGAAATGGAGAGAAGGAGCTTACTTAGAAAGATTTCCAAGAGAATATTATGATAGCAAGAAATCTAAACTTGTTAGCAATATTCAGAAAGACGGCTCAAATTCTAACACCTATAATGAATTTAAATGGTTAGATTTGACCAAAGTAAAAGTCGTTGATTTTCCAGCTTGCGTAACAGTAAGCAATCAAAGTATTGGTCCATATACGAAGGGGATCCCAGATGTTTGGGAGGTCATTTATCATTGGTCAAAATCTAGAGGTTATATTCAGGAAGACACATTAATGTTCGGTGTACCAAGAAATAATCCATATATTACTCCACCTGAAAAAAGTCGTTACGATTGTCGCATTGTTATGAATGATGTTGAACTGTTAAAGCAGGTAGATGAGCCTACTTATCCTTTTAAGGGTGGGAAACATGTAGTTTATGAATTTGAAGAACTTGTAGAGTACAGTGAAAGAAGTAAATTGATTGAATGTTATTCAGAGCTTTATAGTTTTTGGCTTCCGAGAAGTGGTTACAGATATTTAGGAAATCCGATAGAGCTTGTTCACCTTGAGCCTGTAAAAGGTTCATTAGCGATTAATTGTAAAATAAAAGCAATTTGTTTGGCGATCGAACCGAAATAAGGAGGGAAAAATTATGTTAATCGATTGGGAAAGCTTCAACTATCTACCGGTAATTATTGGTGGAATTGCATATATGATGTATGGAGGAATTTATTATTCAGTAGTGTTATCAAATAAGAAGAAGAGCAATCAGAAGGATATTTTAGTAAATCAAAGCAACGGTTCGTTTAAATATATTTATTCTGTTATTATAGCATTTGTCATTTCGTTTTTATTAGCCATTTTGATACAATCAACAGGTTCTGAAAATGTATTAGTTGGATTAGGTATCGGATTTCTAGTCGGTTTAATGATTACATTAGTATATGTTAAAAATTCGCTATTTGGTTTGATGTCTAAAAAATCATTATCGGTGGCAATTGGAGATCATTTAGTCATTTTTACATTACTAGGATTGATTCAAGGATTTTTTATGTAGTAAAAATGTTTATAAGTGAATTTTTAAGAAGTGTTTCAAGTTGAAACACTTCTTTTTGTTTTTTAGCAGAAAATAATTTATTCCTAGAAAAAATTAAAATATTTATGATGAATTCGTATTCATGAGAGCTTGGAATGTGTTATATTGATACGTATAATAAAAATCCTGACAGAAAAAATCTGTCGGTCTTTAACAATCAATAAGAGAGGGAACCTCAATTAAGGTGATCTCTTTTTTTCTTTAATCATTCGTTATATAGAAAGAAGTGGAGAAGTTGAAAAAGCAACATATTTATCTCATCCTATTTTGTATTATGGTAGTTTGGGGATTAAATGTTATTGCTACAAAGATTTTAGTGGCAAATTTTATGCCAGTTACGATGACGGCATTTCGTGTTTTTACAGCTGGAATAAGTGTGTTTATTATTCTATTTTTTGTTAAAAAAGTTCGTAAACTTACAAAAAAGGAGTTTAAATACGTCTTTTTTGCTATGTTGCTTAATGTAGTCGCCCATCATTATTTCTTATCGATTGGACTATCTCAAACTTCAGCCTCTAATGGAGGGCTTATTCTTGGAATGGGGCCGCTTTTAACAGCTTTATTGTCTGTTTTCTTTTTGGGTAGTGTATTGACTTTCGTAAGGATTTTAGGTGTGCTTTTTGGATTTTCTGGTGTTGCATTTATTGTTTTGCAAAGCGGTGGAGGCTTCCATGGTATATCACATGGAGATTTTTACGTATTCCTAGCAATTTTGGCTCAAGCTGCAAGCTTTGTTTTAATTAAAAAGGTTTCTAGTACATTGGACCCACGCTTAATGACAGGTTATATGCTTGTGATGGGATCGATTATATTATTTGGAATCAGTCAAATTGTTGAACCAAATGGAATGACAAGCATGGTTCATCATTCAATTGGAATATGGGCGGTTTTCTTTTCATCTGCAATTATTGCAACTGCAATTGGTCACATGCTTTATAACTATGCACTAGGTGAAGTTGGAACGACTGAAGCTTCTGTCTTTATAAACTTAAATCCGTTTTTTTCATTAATTGGTGCAGCGCTCTTTTTGGGAGAGAAAATCGTGTTAACACAGATCGTTGGTTTTGTCTTAATTTTAATTGGTGTTGTATTTGGATCAGGAGCATTCGAAGAAATTTCACGTAAACTGAAGAGAGATCAACAGATGCATGTGTAAAAGATTGTGTAAGAGAAATCAGTTAATGATTTCTCTTTTTTGCTTTTTAGTCATTTTTACTTATTGATTTTAATGAAAGTAGCAAATGATACAAAAAATTTATTTTGAATTTGTCCTAATATTTAGAAAAGTGAATATATATTTATTGAGATTAATTTCTAAACAGAGAGGGGTCATTTAAAGCCTAGTTATTTTGCAAAAGAGAATGATAATTTGGCTACTTTTTGAAAGCGTTTTCTGACGTGTGGAAAGGGGGGATTGAATGAACATATTATTATGTTGTGCAGCTGGAATGTCTACGAGTTTGCTGGTTACCAAAATGGAAGCAGCTGCAAAGTTGGAAGGAATTGATGCTAAAATTTGGGCGGTTAGTGCAAATGAAGTCAAAAATCACCTTGATGATGCGGATGTCCTACTTGTAGGGCCACAGGTTCGATACCTACTTCCTCAATTAAAAAAGACGGGTGAGGAAAAAGGAATTCCAGTAGATGCCATTAATCCCGTTCATTATGGGATGTGTAATGGTGCGGAGGTTTTAAAATTTGCAAAGAATCTAATAGGTTCATAATTCAATATAGGGGTGATTAGTGTGGCCAAATTTACGCAAATGTTAGAAGAGAAGGTAATGCCAGTTGCTGGCAGAATTGCGGGTCAAAAACACTTACAAGCTTTACGTGATGGACTAATTTTAACGATGCCTCTCATTATTGTTGGATCTATTTTCTTAATTTTAGGTTTTATTCCAATTGATAGCTATCCACAATTTATGGCCGATACATTTGGAGCTGACTGGTTAACGAAGCTACTTTATCCAGTAAATGCTACGTTTGATATTATGGCTCTAATTGCAGGATTCGGGATTGCTTATCGACTCGCAGAACATTATAAGGTGGATCCGTTAAATGCAGGTGCTGTTTCAGTTGCAGCTTTCATTCTTTCTACTCCATATTTTACATTGTTTACGCCAGAAGGAGCAGATGCTGCTATTCAAGTTGGTGGCGTATTACCAATGGCCTTTTTAGGAAGTAAAGGATTGTTCGTTGCCATTATTATTGCATTATTTTCTACTGAAATTTATCGCTGGGTTATCCAAAAAAATATTGTAATTAAAATGCCAGATGGTGTACCACCAAGTGTAAGTAAATCATTTGTGGCGTTATTCCCAGCATTTTTAGTCATCCTTGTCGTATGGGTTATTCGATTATTGATTGAAAAAACTTCATTTGAAACGCTACACAATGTCGTTGGAAAGCTTTTACAAGAGCCGTTAGGTGCTCTAGGTGGGACTTTAGTTGGTGGATTAATTGCTGTTCTGTTAATTCAACTTTTATGGTCAACGGGTTTACACGGTGCAAGTATCGTTGGTGGGGTAATGGGTCCAATTTGGTTAGCAGCAACTGATGCAAACCGTTTAGCTCTTCAAGCTGGTAAAGAAATGCCAGAAGTTATTACACAACAGTTTATTGATATCTTTATTTATATGGGCGGATCTGGCGCGACATTTGCATTTGCCATCATGATGTTACTATTTGCTCGAAGCCAGCATGCTAAGCAATTAGGTAGACTATCGATAGGGCCGGGTATCTTCAACATTAATGAACCGATTACATTTGGTGCTCCTGTTGTTATGAATCCACTTTTATTAATGCCATTTATCTTAGCACCATTGGCATTAGTAGTTACAACTTATATCGGTATGACTACAGGCTTTGCTCCAAAAACTTCAGGAATTGCTATTCCATGGACTACTCCTCCTATTATTGGTGGATACCTTGCGACTGGTGGTAACTGGAGAGGTGCTGCAATGCAATTAATTAATCTAGCAGTTTCATTTGCAATCTACTACCCATTCTTTAAAATGTGGGATAAACAAAACTATGAAACTGAAAAATCAGCGGCTAACTAAAATAAAATACAGGAGCTTGCCCTATGGCAAGCTCTCGGTGTTTAAACAAAATAAATTTTCGGACTGACTTAAAAACGCTTGTCTTTCAATTCGTGAAGGCTGATGAGCATCACGTGTAAGCTAAGAAAGTGAGCGTTTTTTACCGGTCTGTAAGCTTGCACTATGGCATATTATGTATTGACATTATTAATCTCTTAATAGAAGGCGGGAGTTCAGGTGACAAAAGAAGAGTTGTACAACCTTTCCTTTCAATTAATTCTGCATAGTGGTAATGCTAGAAGCTTTGCAATGGAAGCTATTTATGAAGCAAAGGATTTACACTTCGAATTGGCGCAAGAAAAGCTTTCAGAGGCCGATCGAGAATTTGGTCAAGCACATCATTTTCAAACCCAACTCATTCAAGCTGAAGCTGGAGGAGTGGATTTTGACATTCCGATTATTTTAATACATGCACAAGACCATTTAATGACCGCAATGACTTTAAAAGATTTAGCCAGGGAAATAGTCGATCTTCGTAAGGATATGAATAGTCAATCATAAGGAGGTTACATAATGAGTAAATCAATTAAAATCACGACGATTGGTGGAGGGTCAAGTTATACACCAGAGCTTGTAGAGGGATTTATTAAACGATACGATGAACTACCTTTACGAGAACTTTGGCTTGTTGATGTAGAGGAAGGAAGAGAAAAGCTAGAAATTGTTGGTGATTTGGCTAAACGTATGTTTCAAAAAGCAGGGCTACCCGTGGAGGTTCATTTAACATTAGATCGAAGAGCCGCATTAAAAGATGCAGACTTTGTAACAACTCAGTTCCGTGTTGGTTTACTTGAAGCAAGGGCTAAAGACGAAAGAATTCCTTTAAAATATGGGGTTCTTGGTCAAGAAACAAATGGTCCAGGAGGTTTATTTAAAGGTCTTCGGACGATTCCAGTTATTTTAGATATCGTTAAGGATATGAAAGAGCTCTGTCCAGATGCATGGCTCGTTAACTTTACAAATCCTGCAGGCATGGTGACAGAAGCTGTATTGCGTTATACAGATCACCATAAAGTAGTTGGACTATGTAATGTTCCAATTGGTATGGAAATGGGAATTGCAAAGCTTTTAGACGTAGAACATTCTCGTGTTCGTATTGATTTTGCCGGTTTAAACCATATGGTATATGGTTTAGATGTATATGTAGATGGAGTGAGTGTAAAAGACAAAGTAATCGATTACTTAACTCATCCTGAAAATTCAAGCTTTGTTAAGAATATTCAAGGATATGGTTGGGAGCCAGAATTTATTAGTGCATTAGGTGTTCTTCCATGTCCATACCACAATTATTATTACAAAACGCGGGAAATGGTTGCAAAAGACCTTAAGAGTGCTGAAACTGATGGCACACGTGCTGAAGTCGTTAAGAAATTGGAAGATGATTTATTTGAACTATACAAGGATCCTAATCTTTCAATTAAGCCACCACAGCTTGAAAAACGTGGAGGAGCTTATTATAGTGATGCAGCAGTTCGATTGATTTCTTCAATTTATAATGATAAAGGTGATATTCAGCCAGTGAATACAAAAAATAATGGATCGATTGCCAGCATTCCGAATGATTCAGCAGTAGAAGTTAGCTGTGTCATAACGAAGGATGGACCAAAACCAATTGTGATGGGAGACTTACCTGTAGCAGTCCGTGGACTTGTTCAACAAATAAAATCGTTCGAACGAGTTGCTTGTGAAGCAGCGGTTGAAGGGGATTACAATAAGGCTGTCCTTGCGTTAACAATCAACCCACTAGTAGCTTCAGATAAAGTTGCAAAACAAATTGTTGATGAAATGTTGGAAGCGCATAAGTCACATTTACCTCAATTTTTTAATGAGGTGAAAACTCGATGATTAAATTAATTGTAAATGCTGATGACTTTGGTTATTCAAAAGGTATTAATTATGGGATTATCGAGGCTCATAGAAATGGAATCGTAAACTCTACGACAATGATGATGAATATGCCTGGTGTAAGTCATGCTGTGGATTTAGCGAAAGAGAATCCTAGTTTGAAAGTTGGGATTCATCTAGTTCTTACCTGTGGAAAACCACTGTTAACAGATGTGCCAACTCTGGTAGATCAGGACGGATTCTTTAAAAAAAATCGAGATATACTTGAATCAAATATATCACTTGAAGAGCTTGAAAGAGAATGGACAGCACAGGTTGAGAGATTTTTAGAAACAGGACTAACATTAACGCATATCGATAGTCATCACCATGTTCATACTGTACCTAGGTTTTTACCTGTGGTTCAAAAACTATCAAAAAAGTATAACCTAAGTGTACGACGAGTTTCAGATCATGCACTTGAAGGTGTGCCACCATATAGTGATGTATTTCTTCATGAATTCTACGGTGAAGGTGCGACTTATGACTATTTCGAGAAAATCATATCACAAGTCCAAGATGGGCAGACTGTTGAAGTTATGTGTCATCCAGGGTTTCTTGATCATGAGGTATTAAATAACTCTTCATATGCAAAAGATAGGGTCACTGAAGTTGAAATACTAACTTCTATTCAACTTCCTAACCAATTTGTTTTAGCGTAATCTACAAAAATATGAGAAGTTTAAATAAATATAGACTATAGCAATTGAAGCATTTATTCATGTTTTCTTTTGCTATTTTTTTTACTAGTCTGCATATGAAAAAACAAAACCAGCTCTTTTAAAAGAGCTGGTTTTTTGTAACTTTAGATAGTAGCTGATTTATTTGTATCTTTATTATTACGCTGTTTTTTTGATTTTCTAAAATGTAATAATTCATATACTACTGGAATGACAATTAGCGTTAATAGAGTTGAAACTGTAAGCCCGCCAACAACTACTACTGCTAAACTTTGAGATACGAGACTGCCAGTTTCTGCTTTTTTAAATAATAGTGGAAGCATCGCACATACAGTTGCAACGGCAGTCATTACAATTGGTTTCATACGGGTAATTGCCGCATCTATGATTGCTTCCCTTAAAATCATATGTTTTTCTTTTTGTTTTACTCGGTCTAATAATACAATTGCATTTGTAACAACAATACCAATTAGCATTAGTGCACCTAAAAGGGCTGTTGGTTCTACTGCAATTCGGCTAATTACTAGACCAAGTACAGCTCCAATTGCAGCAAGTGGTAATGAACACATAATTGCAATTGGGGCACGGAATGTTTTAAATGTGATAATCATAATTAGGAAGACTAATCCAATTGAAACAAGCATGATCATATATAAATCTGAAAAGTCTTCTGATTGCTGAGCAAGTGCTCCTCCAATGAAAATGTTCACATCATCTGGAATATCCATGCCTTTTGTTTTTTTATCTCCAAAAATAATTTTGTTTATATTTACATTAATTTCTGATAGTTTATTAGGTTTCACTTCAGCGGTTACACTTAAATAAGTATCGCCATCTTTATGAAATAAATTAGTAGGTTTTTCTTCTTCTTTTAAAGTAGCAATTGATGAAACTGGAACCATACCTGTTTTCGTCATGACTGGGATATTATTGATGTCGTTCTTTGATTTTGGTTCTAAAACCGGTTCAAGATAAACATTTGTCGACTGGTCATCAATCGAAACTGTTCCTAGTGGTGTACGATTTAGCATAGCAAATAGCTGCCCAGATAATTGCTCGACATTACCTTTAGTAGGGTCAACATCTAAAGAATAGACAGTCTTTTTATCTTCTTGATTTGTTGTTACTTTCTCAACACCATTTATGTCTACTAGTTTGGTTTTAATTTCACTAGCCGTTTTTTCTAGAGCGTTTAGATCGTTTCCAACAATATCTATTGTAACTTGTGTTTTAGCACCGCCAAACATAGTCGTTGCTGCGGCAAGCAGTTCAGCATCAGAATATTCATTCTTTTGATTATTGATTTTTTTTACAATCTGATCGGTATCTTTTTTATCTTTTAAAGTAATATAGTAAATTGCTTGGGTAGAAGATCGTACATCTCCATATTTTGCAGCATCTTCATTAGTACCTAATTGTGTGAATACACCTTTCACTTCTTTTTGATCTAAGATGAATTTTTCTAGTTTAAGTGTATGTTCTTTTACAGCTTCAACAGGTGTGTCGCTAGGGTAAGTTAGCGTTGTTTGTACGAAATCTGCAGAAGAGTTATCTGTAGCACCTTTAGGCATGACAAAATAAGTACCGATAGATCCTACGAATAATAGTAATGAGACCACGATTACGATCCATTTATGATTTAACGACCAAGTAAGTAATTTTTTATATCGAACTGATGGCTTATGTTCAGGTAATTTAGCGTTTTTAAGAAAGAACGCACTTAACACCGGAACGACAGTTAGTGCAACAAGTAATGAAGCTAATAATGAGTAAGTGATAGTTAAAGCGAATGGCAGTACAAAATCTTCAAGACCAGTGCTGATGATACCAATTGGTAAAAATACCGCAACAGTCGTTAAAGTAGATGCCGTTATCGCGATGCCAACTTCTTTCGTAGCATCAATGATCATGTCTACTGAGAAGCTTTCCTTTTGCATTCTTCTAAAAATATTTTCAATAACAACGATACTATCATCAACTAGTCGGCCAACCGCAACGGCTACACCACCTAATGTTAAAACATTTAATGTGATGCCAGATTGTGAAAGTAAAAATAATGTTAAACATAGAGAAAGTGGAATAGATACAATTGTAATCAATGTAGAACGAATATTTCGTAAGAAGATCATGATAACAATTGTTGCAAACAATGCACCTAGTAATACTTCTTTAATCATTGCATTTACTGATGTTTTGACCATATCCGCAGTTGCAATCATAACTGAAGAATGTAAGTTTTTATATTTCTTATTTAATTCTTTTGTTGCTTCTCTTACTTCCTTCGTAATACTGACCGCATTTGAATGGCTATCCTTCGTAACAATTAATAATAATCCATCCTGACCATCAACTCTTGTTATATTCTGTTCAGGCTTTTTCATTTCTACATTGGCGATTTCACTTAATTTTACATTTTCACCAACTGAAAGATTTTTTAATTTGTCTAGTTGATCAATTTTTCCAACAACATTTATATTACTAGTTTTTTCATTAATAATTTTTTCTCCAACTGATATCGTTGAATTTTGTCCACGAAGAATACCCATAACACTTTCTAAGGATACTTTCTTCTGTGCCATTTTAGCATTGTCAATTTTTACAGATACAAATGATTTTTCTGTTCCGTAAGTTTGAACATTAGCTACACCTTTAATGTCTTTAAACAATGGAATTAATTTTTTATTTGCAAATTCAATATTATTTGGAGTTAATCCATCGTCAAACGTGACAGAGACGTCAGCGATTGGAATCATAGAAGTATTTAGTTGAACGATTGTCGGTTTACTGACACCTTGAGGTAAATGAATGTTACTTAATGATTCTTGAACTTCTTGTTTTGCGTCTTTCATGACGGTACCGGATTCAAAATATAAATCAATTTTTGAAAAACCGTTACTAGTACTTGAATAAATATGATTCTTACCTTTTACGCCAGTCACTGCATTCTCAATTGGAGTCGTTACTTGTTCTTCCATTGTTTTAGAATCAGTGCCTTGCCCCATTACAATGACTGATACAACTGGCTGGTCTGCTGCTGGTAGAAATTCCATTGGAAGTTTGTTATAGCTTAAGATTCCAACTAATAAAATGAGAACCGTTAAAAAAGATATGGCCGCTTTATTGTTAAAGGCCCATTTTGTAAACCAAGACATGAAAAGCATCCCCCTTTTATGGTAAAAATACCCAGTAACACAAGGTGAATCGTAACACACTAATCTTAAAAACAAAATAGTCTTCCGTCTGAATTTACAAAATATTTACGGCAAAAATCGACATCGGCATAAAAATTTTTTTGTTAAATTCTAATTGAATTACCTTTAAACAGGTCCTTTTATAAACCAAACTTACATCAATTCGGTTATTGTTTCCTTTTACAAAATACAGTTTCTGTTTTAAGGTATTAGTTATAAAAATAAAAAGGGGTGAGGATGATTGGGATTTGCAGTAGGATTAATGTCTGGAACTTCGCTAGATGGGATCGATGCAGCATTAGTAGAATTAAAGGGTAGTGGTCTTGAGACAGAAGTAAGACTGATAGATTTTATGACAATCTCCATTGAACAAAGTTTATTAAGAGAAATTGAAGATGCTATATCCTTGAAATCTTCAAATGCACAACATTTATGTAGTTTAAATTTTAAGCTAGGGTATGCATTTGCAGATGCTGTTAAACAAATTTGTGATAAAAATCAGTTTTCATTAAAAGAATTGGATTTTATCGGATCACATGGTCAAACAATTTATCATCAACCCGAATTAGAGGGACAATTTATTCAATCTACTCTACAATTAGGGGAGCCAGCGGTCATTGCCTATGAAACGAGTACAAAGGTCGTTTCAAATTTCCGTGTAATGGATATGGCAGCAGGTGGGTATGGAGCACCTTTAGTTCCATATTCTGAGTTACTACTTTATCAAAACAAATCTAAGTCACGTTTACTTCAAAATATTGGTGGTATTGGAAATGTGACAGTTATTCCAAGAAATGCAACAGTTGATGAATTGGTAGCTTTTGATACTGGACCAGGCAATATGATCATAGATGAAATTTGTAAGCGTTTTTTTAACGTACCATACGACCTTAATGGTGATTTGGCTGCGAAAGGTACAGTAAATGAGAGATTGCTAGAAAGATGTATGAATGTTCCTTATATTTTAGCTCCTATACCTAAAACAACTGGTAGAGAGTTATTTGGAACACAATTTGTCGATCAAATATTGGAGGAATTTAAAGAGATTTCATCACACGATTTAGTTGCTACAATGACAATGTTTACAGCTAAATCAATTGCAGATAACTATAAACAGTTTATATTTCCGAAACATTCAATTGATGAGGTCATTGTTAGTGGTGGAGGTAGCCATAATAAAACGTTACTACGAATGCTTCAAGATTTATTAGTTAATGATTGCAAAGTGTGTACTCAAGAAGACATTGGTTATTCTTCAGATGCGAAAGAAGCAATTGCTTTTGCGATATTAGCGAATGAAACATTGCATGGAATTCCGAGTAATGTACCTAGCGCAACTAAAGCGGGTAGATCAGTGATTCTAGGAAATATAACACCGGTACCCTATTAAAAAAGCAACTTATGAAAGAACATATAGGAGGAAACATCATGAAAAATTTAGGAATTTCAATTTATCCAGAACATTCGACGGTTGAAAAAGATAAAGCTTATATTAAGCTAGCTCATAAGTATGGCTTTAAACGAATTTTTACTTGTTTATTATCTGTAGATGGTGATCAAGGTCAAATTATGAAAGAATTCAAAGAAATTATTGATTATGCAAATAGTCTTGAAATGGAAGTAATGGTTGATATTGCGCCGAGAGTATTTGGTAAATTAGGTATTTCTTATAATGATCTTTCCTTTTTTGCGGATTTAGGGGCATATGGCATTCGATTAGATTTAGGCTTTACAGGTAATGAAGAATCAATAATGACATATAATCCTTATGGACTAAAAATCGAAATTAATATGAGTAATGCAACAAAATATCTTGAAAACATATTAGCTTATCAACCAAACCAATCAAATTTAATTGGCTCACATAATTTCTATCCACATCGGTACGCAGGATTAAGTTATCAGCATTTTGTAAAATGTAGCGAAGAGTTTAAAAAACATGGGATCCGTACCGCGGCATTTATTAATTCACAAGCAGCAACCTATGGTCCTTGGCCTGTTTCAGAAGGACTTTGCTCGTTAGAAATGCACCGTAATTTATCAGTTGTCACACAAGCAAAACATTTATTTTACTCTAATTTAATTGATGATGTCATTATTGCTAACGCATATGCTTCAGAAGAAGAATTTAAACAACTTGCTGATTTAAATCATGATGGAAAAGATTTGTTTACATTAACTATTAACTTACATGATACGGTTACACCTTTAGAGAAAAGAATCGTTTTAGATGAATTTCATTTTTATCGTGGAGATGTGTCAGATTATTTAATTCGTTCAACTCAATCTCGCGTTAAATATAAATTAGAAGAATTTAAACCAACTTACACACCTACTATTCGTAGAGGAGATATTCTAATTGAAAATGAACTTTACGGTCAATATAAAGGTGAACTACAAATTGCACTTCAAGATATGGAAAACTCTGGTAAAACAAATGTTGTTGGACGAATTGCAGAGGAAGAAATTTTCTTATTGGATTTTTTACATCCTTGGAGTAAGTTTCAATTTAAAGAACTCAAGCTTTAATAGAAATATGAGTAACACCGTTTAGTAAAAAACTTGAAATAAAATTTTAGAATGCATATTTTTTTTAAAACTTTTTAAAATTTTATTTCAGTTTTTAAACTATTACATTGAAATTTTATTTTATGAAGAATATAATAAGGTAATAGAAAACGTTTTCAATATTTTGTCATTTTTATAGTTTTACAATCTAGATCTAGGAGGAATGAAAAAGATGAAAGTATTATTTGTATGTGCAGGCGGAATGTCTAGTGCAATCGTTGTAAACGC
>Ga0102589_1000437_pt1 | contig 87611 bp, 75 predicted proteins | sample AraplaMF_Col_mLB_FD_76858 | JGI IMG/M metagenome (GOLD analysis project Ga0102589, IMG submission 76858) | Arabidopsis root microbial communities from the University of North Carolina, USA - plate scrape MF_Col_mLB | ecosystem: Host-associated > Plants > Roots > Endosphere | place: USA...
CGTCGCCGCGTTGGTGGCCGCATTCGTCGCCGCGTTGGTGGCCGCGTTCGTCGCCGCGTTGGTGGCCGCGTTCGTCGCCGCGTTGGTGGCCGCGTTCGTCGCCGCGTTGGTGGCCACGTTCGTCGCCGCGTTGGTGGCCACGTTCGTCGCCGCGTTGGTGGCCACGTTCGTCGCCGCGTTGGTGGCCACGTTCGTCGCCGCGTTGGTGGCCACGTTCGTCGCCGCGTTAGTGGCCACGTTCGTCGCCGCGTTGGTGGCCACGTTCGTCGCCGCGTTGGTGGCCGCGTTCGTCGCCGCGTTGGTGGCCGCGTTCGTCGCCGCGTTGGTGGCCGCATTCGTCGCCGCGTCCGTCGTTGCGTTGGTGGCCGCGTTCGTCGTTGCGTTGCCTGCATTGGTCGCCGCGGCCGGCGCCACCTTCCACAGCGGGATCGCCCCCGAAACCCCGCCCGTGAGCGGCGCGCTCGCCAGCCCCGCCGCCGAACTGACGAAGGTGGCACCGATGCGCTTGTTGCCCTCTTCGGTGCCCCATTGCCCGTCGAGCCCGACGCGCCCGCTTTCCACCGCCACGCGGCCGACGCCGTCCACGGCCTGCGAGGTCAAGCCGGCGCGCGCACCGACCATCGCGCGGCCGCCGATGTTGAGCACGCCCTCGCTCTTGACGAACGCCTCCTTGGCCAGCAGCTTGGCGCCCACCGAAGCGCTGGTCTTGATGCCCGCCCCCACGCCAGTGGCGGTGACGAGATTGCTCGCCGCGTCGACGGCCTCGTCCTTCAACGTGAACTTGACGTCCTCCCAGCTCGCATTGCCGGTCAGCGCCTTGCCTTCCAGCGTCCAGATCGACGTGTGGCCGTCGGCGTAGATATCGCGCCCCTGCGCGGCGGCGACGACGTCGCCCGTGGTGTCCCAGACCTCGCTGACCAGCATCGCCGCGCCGAAGCCCACGGCCACATTGCCGCCCGAGGCGATGGTCGCGGCAATGCCCGCGGCGGCGGTGACCGTCATGCGCACCGCCTCGTCGACCACGCTCCAGGTGCCGTCGGCGTCCTGCACCTTCTGCGCCAGTTCGGCCGACTTCACGTCGTAGGCGTCCATCAGGGCGTCTTCCTGGCTCGCATACTCGGAGACCGAGATCTTCCCCGCGGCCAGGTCGCGGCGCAGCTGGTTCGACTTGTCGAGCTGGTCCTGCGTGTAGTCCTTGGCATCGTCGGCGGAATCCCCGAACATCGCGCCCCATGCGTCGCGCACGAACGTGTGCTTTTCAATGCCCTTGTTGATGCCGTCCAGGTCCTTCTTCATCTGCGTGCCGTCCTGGTCGCCCTCACCCAGCAACTTGCCCTCGACGTCGTAGTACATGCTCTTGGCCGACTGCAGCTGCTGCCCCTGCTCGCTGGGCGACAGCAGCTCGTAGATCCGCAGGCTGCGGTAGTCTGCGGCTCGCTCGCTGCGCATCTGCTTGTCGGTGCCCAGCAGGTCGAGCTTGGCCTGGAGGTCGGGGTTGCGCTGCCCCCAATCCCGGATGTAGGCGTCGACCACCTTCGCCTTTTCGTGCAGGGCCTGCTCGGACAGGTTCTTGATCGTCGACTTCAGCTCGGCGATGGACTTGCTGTTGTCCTGCGCGTACTTGTCGTCGGCCTCTTTCATCTCCTTGGTATCGGCCCGGTCGGGCGCGGAAATGGTCTGCAGGTACTGCGTGTACTTCTTGTCCGCGCCGATCTGCAGTTCCTTGATCTGGCCGTCGGTCACGCCCTTCTTCAATGCGTCGAGGTGGGCCTGGTCCTCCTCCTTGCCGGGGCCCTTGAAGTTCTCGGAGAGCAGCGTGGGGTTGGCCTTGACCCAGGCGTCCTTCTTCTGCTGCAGGCGATCGAGGTCGCCCTGCGTCAGGTGAACGCCGGCCTTGGTGCTCGCGCTCATCGCGTCGTCGTAGCGCAGGTCGGTGGAGAGCGCTTCGTCGCTGGCCTTGTTGCGGGCCTGCCAGGCGCTGCGCGCGGGGCGCCCCTCGGGCGGGAGGTATTCGTCGCCGTACTTGTCCATGTCCTTCTGCTGGTAGACGAAGGCCTTCCAGGCCTCATCGTTCTCCTGCGTCGAATCCATGAACATGCGCGTCGTGGGCACCTGGCCCTCGGCCTTCATCTTCTCGGCCGTCTTCTTGTCAATGCCCTGCCACATCCAGACGTCGTTCTTCCACTTCTGGAACTCGGTCTGCAGGTTGGTGTCGGCCGTGGTCTTGGCGGTGTCCTTGATCTGCTTGTCGAGGCCGGCCTTGGCCAGCGTCACGTCCTTGTTGGCCACGTCGACGAGCCGGTCGACGTTGTCCAGCGCCGCGAGCTTGATGCCCAGCACATCGGCCGCATCGGCCTTTTCCTTGCTGCCCGGGCGCGCGTACGAATGGTTCTGGTAGGCGATGGCGGCCTGTTCGTCGAGCACCACCTGCTGGCGCTTGGTGAGCGCGGCCGTGACCTGGGTGTTGGCGACCGTGACCTCGCCCTTGGCGGCGTTCTGCTGGTCGACCAGCGCCTTGCGCTGCGCGCGCAGGTCGGTCGTCGACTCGCCCATGCGGTTGTAGAGGCGGATGTTCTTGTCGATGTCGGCGATCTGCGTGTCGTAGCTGGCGGCAAAGTCGGCCTTGTTCTCGGCCTGCTTCTGCAGGTAGGCCAGCCCGCCGCTCTTGTCCACGACCTCCACCTGGTCGGTCTCGGGGTTCTTCTCGTGGACCTTGTACGTCGACTTCTCGTCGATGACCTGCCGGTTGATGTCGTCGTGCTGCCAGTCGTGCGACTCGACCACCACGCGGTCGCTGACCGGGTCGTACATCGTGCGCGTCTCGACGTCGCCGTTGTCGGAGGTGGGCTTGGTCACTTCCACCGTGCCCGCGGGCAGCGATGCCAGCACCTGGTCTTCGGTCAGGCCCATGCTCCTGGCCACTTCGGCCAGGGGTTTCCCGTCTTCGAAGATCGCCTTGCGCGCGGTTTCCCCTGTGCCGCTCTTGTCGTCGGGTTTGCCTTCGAGCACGGTGCGGTGCCCGCCTGCCGTGGTGGCCACTGCCTGCACGGTGCCGTCGCTGGCGACGGTTCTCTCCAGTGTCGAGCCGTCCTTGTTGAAGGTCTTCACGGTGGTGCTCACGTCCGACACCACCATTTCCTGGCCCGGCTCGAGCGGCTTGCCGTAGTCGATCGTGGGGTTCAGCGTGAACAGCTTTTCGGGCTTCAGGCCCGCGGCCTCGGCCACGTCGAGGTAGCCCTCGCCCTCCTCCACCGTGCGCGTGAGCTTGGTTCCGGTCAGCGAGACCGTGGTGTCGGTGCGCAGCCCGTTCTTGTCGACCACGCTCTCGGTGCGCGTGCCGGCCTTGGGGTCGACCGTCGTGGTGGTCGTGTCGCCGGTCTTGGCGTCCTTGGTGACGTGGATGTAGCGCCCGTTGCCGTCTTCCGCGGCCTCGATGGTCCTCGTGCCGCCGGGCGCGGTGGGATCGGTGATGCTGCCTTTCACCGTCACGGTCGCGTGCTCCGTGTCGTGCGTGTATGCGAGCGAGGCATCGCCCTTCTTGACGGTGGTGACCTGCACGTCGGTGCTGGGCTTGCTCGATTCGATCCTGATGCCCGCCGCGTTGGCCTCCGCGATCACCTTGTCGACCCCGATGTTCCGGTCTTTCGCGATCTGTTCGACGCTCTTGCCGTCCGCAATGGCGGAGAGCGTCTTGCTGACTTCGGGCGACACCGCAGGCGGCTTGGTCAGCACGGACGCAAATGGACTGGTCGATGTCGTGGTGGCGGTGGGTGCCAGCGGCAGGGTCGTGGCGTTCGACGCCGTGAACGTCGGGGAGAGAAAGATGCTGTTCGGGCCCGCTGCCGGGCGGGGCGACACCTGCAGCAGTTGGAGCAACGGCGAATGCAGCGGGTCTGTTCCGATCTGCGCGGTCTGTTCCGGTGACAGCGGCTTCAAGGGAGACGGCGGCGTGGGCAGGCTGCCGTAGAACTCCGTCTGCGCCGCGGTGCCGACGGCATCGGTGAACTTCTTGCTGGCTGCGTTGGCATCGGCCCGCAGCGTGGTCGCGTTGGTCTGCGCATCCTTGAGCGCGGTGCGCTCCTCGTCGGTGATGACGGGCTGCGGCTTGCTCGCCGGCGGCGTCAGCTCGACGACCTTGGCTTCCGCGTCCTGCGCCTTGACGTCCTTCTCCTGCGCGTCGAGAGAGAGCTTCGAAAGTTCGTTGGTCTTCTGCGCACCGTCACGGTCGGTCTGGGCGTCCTGCACCTTCTTGTCGGTGGCCTCGGAGGCCTTGGCCTCGGGGCTTTTCTGCTGTTCCTTCTTCTGATCGATCTTGGCCTTGAGCAGCGTCAGGTCCTTGTCATTCAGGTTGGCTTCCGCGCTTGCCGTCTTGGCACGTGCGTCTTCGAGCCCGGCGTCCTGCTGGGCCTTCTTGGCCTTGTTGGCATCGGCCAGGTCCTTGGATTTCTGCGCCTGCACCTCCATGGCCTTGGCGTGGTCCTTGGCCTCCTGGGCCTTGCGCTCCGCCTCGATGGCGCGCTTGCGCGCCTCCTCGGCCTGCCGCTGTGCCTCCTGGATCTTTGCGAGCAGCTCTTCCAACTGGCGCTGCAGTTCCCGTGCGCGCGCCGCGGCATCCGACTCGGCCGAACTCGCGGGCTGCTGCGCCTGGTTCACGGGGTTGGGAACGCTCACCGGCACGCGTACGCTGCCGCCACCATCCGCTATCAGAACCATGGGGTGTTCCTTTCGGTCATCGGTTTTTCAAAAATGTTCATTCGCTGCCCTGCGCCCAGCGAAGCAGCTTGGCCACGGGCGCATACAGCGCGCGCGGGATCGGCTGGTCCTGCGGCACTTCTTCATAGATGCGCTCGGCCAGCGCGGGCTCGAATTCGGCCGGGATCAGGCCTTCGCTCGCGAAGCGGCGGATCTGCGCGGCCACCTCGCCCTCCCCGCGCGCGATCACGCGCGGCAGGTCGGTCTCGCCGAGGTACTGCAGCGCGACGGCGATGCGCGGCGAATGGATCACGGCCGACGACGCGCGCACCCGGTCGTTCAGGCTTGCGTACACCGCCTCGAAGTAGGCCGAACGCCGGCGCGAGCGGTTGATGGGGTCGCCCTCCATCTCCTTGTATTCCTGGCGGATCTCCTCGATGGACATCCGCTGCTTCTTCATGAACTCGTGGTGCTCGTGCACATAGTCGACCGCGGCCATCACCGCGTAGATCACCACCGCCCAGCCGAAGGCGACCAGCACCATGTGGGCGGCAGCCGTCATGATTCCCTCGGGCCGCGCATAGCCCAGCTTGAGGGCGGTGTCGACGAAGCCGCGCACCACCACGAACATCAGCATGCCGAGCAGCGCGGTCTTGGTGCACATCTTCAGCAGGTTGATGAGGCTGCGCGTCGAGAAGATGCGCGTCAGGCCCTCGGCCGGGTTCATGCGGTTCACGTCGGGCTTGATGCGCTCCCAGGCCGCCACGCCGCCGACCTGGAACAGCGAGCCCACGATGCCTGCCCCGGCGGTGATCGCCATGATCGGCAACGTTCCCCACACCAGGGTTTCGCCGGTGTGCAGCAGCAGTTCGGCGAAGCGGTCGTCGGGCGCCGTCAGCAAGGTGGTGCTGGTGGCGTGCAGCCACAGTTCGCGCAGCAGGCTGTAGATGAGCTGGCCGCCCAGCCACAGCGACACCACGACCACGATGAACACCACGGTCGAGGCCACGTCGGTGCTGAACACCACCTCGCCGCGCTTGCGCGCGTCGCGCAGGCGCTTGGCGGTGGGGGCCTGGTCTTTTTCTGCCATGCCCTGCCCGCTACAGCGTGGACCTCAGGAAATCGAGCACGCTGTTCTCCGGCCGCAGGAAGTCCTGCAGCGACTCGTACACGAAGAACAGGAACAGCAGCATCATCAGGTGCGCCAGCAGGCTCTTGAGCGGCTGCGCGAAGACGAACACGTTGAGCTGCGGCGCCACCCGGCCGACCAGGCCCACGCCCAGCTCCACCAGCAGCAGCACCACGATGACAGGCGACGCCAGCTTCACGATCCACAGGAAGAGCGTGTCGCCCTGGCGGATCGCGAACTGCTCGAGCACCAGGCCCAGGTTGGGAAAGAAGGAGCCGACCGGCCAGATGCGGTAGGAGTCGACGACCACCCCGAGCATCGCGAGCAGCCCGCCCGCCGACACGAAGAGCGTGATGACCATCCAGCCCAGGAATTCGCTGGTCGCGCCGTTCTCGTGCCCGGCCACCGGATCGAAGAAGGAGGCGTTGCTGGAGCCGGTCTGGAAGTCGATCAGGTCGCCGACGCTCTGGATGGCCCAGATGAAGATGCCGAATCCCAGGCCCAGCAGCACCCCGATCAGGGCCTCCTTGCCGGCGATGAACACCCAGGTGGCCATCGACGCGGCCGGCACTTCGCCCGCCACCGGCGACATGAAGATCGCGAGCATCAGCAGGATGCCGTTGCGCACCACGCCGGTGATCATGCCGCCGGACAGGAAGGGCACGACCGCGAAGATCGCGAACAGCCTCGGCAGCGTGAGCACGACCGCCGAGAAGAACTGCTCCATGTTGCCGAGTTCGAAGCTTTCCATGGCTGCTGTACCTAGGCGGGCCGGCGCATGGCCCAGGCCTGCGCGGTGCTCTCTTCGTTGACATCTTCGAGCCGCAGCTCCTGCAGGTGCAGACGCTCGGTGCGCGCGCGCTGCTGCATCTGCTGAGCCTTTTCGAGTTCGCCATGGGCGGCGCGCAACTGGCGGCGGCTTTCCTCCAGCACCTGCTCGCGCTCGGAGTGCGCCCGCGCGGCCTGCGCCGTGACCTGGCCGGCCTGCGCGATCTGCGCATCGAGCGCGCCGCTCCAGGCGCCCGCCTGGCGGAACTCCGCCACGCTGTACTGGCCGCCCGACAGCGCACCGCGCGTGGCTTCCCAGTGCTGCAGCTTGTTCTGCACCTGTTGCTGCTGCGCGGCCTCGGCCTGCCGCAGTTGCGCCTGGCTCTCTTCGGCGGCCGCGCGGTCGCGCGCGACCACACCCATGGCGGCGGTCTTCTGCCGCTCGCGCACGTCGGCCAGGAGCTTCCAGTCGATGCTCATCGCGCCCTCCCCGCTGCCGCTGCCGCCGCCGGCGCGTAGCGCAGCAGGGCCGCCAGCGACTGGTCGAAGGGCTGGCCGGTCTTCGGCGGCTGCGACAGAAAGTCGAGCATCGCGGGCCGTCCCTGGATCGCCTCGTCGGCCAGCGCATCGCTGCCCGGCTTGTACTCGCCGATCTGCACCAGCAGTTCCATTTCCTGGTACTTGGCCAGCAGGCTGCGAAAGTGCGCGGCCGCCGTGCCATGCGCGCGCGAGGTCACCAGCGGCATCACGCGGCTGATGCTGGCCAGCACGTCGATGGCCGGGTAGCGGTTGGCCGCCGCGATCTTGCGCGAGAGCACGATGTGGCCGTCGAGGATCGAGCGCACCTCTTCGGCGATCGGGTCGTTCTCTTCGTCGCCCTCGGTCAGCACCGAGTACACGGCCGTGATGGAGCCGGTCTTGCCCTGCCCCGCGCGCTCCAGCAGCTGCGGCAGCATCGAGAAGATCGAAGGCGGGTAGCTGCGGCGCGTTGGCGGCTCGCCGCTGGCAAGGCCGATCTCGCGCTGCGCGCGCGCAAAACGCGTGAGCGAATCGACCAGCAGCAGCACCTTCTTGCCCTGGTCGCGGAAGTGCTCGGCGATGGTGGTCGCCACATAGGCCGACTTGATGCGCTCCATCGGCGGCCGGTCGGAGGTGGAGACCACCATCACGGTCCTGGCCAGGCCCTCGGGGCCGAGGTTGTGCTCGATGAACTCCTTCACCTCGCGCCCGCGCTCGCCGATCAGCGCGATCACGTTGACCTCGGCCGTCGATCCCCGCGCCAGCATGCCGAGCAAGGTGCTCTTGCCGACGCCGGGCGGCGCGAACACGCCCACGCGCTGGCCTTCGCCCAGCGTCAGCAGCATGTCGACGGCGCGGATGCCTGTGGCCAGCGGCGCGTCGATCATGCGCCGCGCAAGCGGGCTCACCGGCTCGCGGTGCACCGGCAGCCGCGTGTGGGCGGCGAGCGGGCCGAGTTCGTCGATGGGCTGGCCCAGCGCGTCGAGCACGCGGCCCAGCAGGCCCGCACCCACCGGGCAGACATGGCCGCGCCCCGTCGGCACCACCTCGGTCAGCGCCGAGATGCCGGTGATCGGGCCGAGCGGCGTGAGGATGGCCGTGTTGCCGCGAAAGCCCACCACCTCGGCCAGCAGCGGCGGCTCGCCCGGCGTGACCAGTTCGCACAGCTCGCCCACGTGGGCCTGGATGCCGGTGGCGTCGATCAGCATGCCGACCGCCTTGCTCACGCGCCCGCGCATGCCGACCGGCATCACGCGGCCGAAGACCTGCTCCAGGTCGGCGACGATGCCCAGCGCCGCGTCGGACGCGATCGACTGCTGCGGCGCGCTCATCGCTTCGCCTCCGCGCCATCGACCGCACCGCCACGTTCGACCGCGCGCCGGAAGGCTTCGAGCTGCGCATCGACGCCGAGTTCGAGCGTGCCCGATGCGGTCTGCACCACGCAGGCGCCGATGGCCAGCGCCGGGTCGGCCACGACGCTCACCGTCATGTTCCATTGCGCCTCCGCGCGCAACCGGCCCAGCACCTCGCGCATGGAGGCCTCCTGGGCGGGCGCCACGCGCACGCTGATGAAGGGTTCGCTGCGGATCAGCGTGTCGACCCGCAGCAAGGCGGCTTCGAACAGCGCCTCGGGCCGGGCATCGGCAATGAACTTGCCCACGGCCTTGACCACGATCTGCGCCATCGCGCTGCGCAGCGAATGCAGTTGCCGCTCGGCGGCCATGGTCTCGGACACCAGCTGCCGCGCGTACTCGGCCTTGGCGCGCTTCAGCCCTTCCTCGTAGCCCTGGCGGCGGCTCGCCTCGGCATCGTGAAGGGCCTGCTGGGTGATGCGGCGCGCTTCCTGGCGTGCGGTGTCCACCACGGCCGATGCATCGAGCAGCGCCGCGTATTCGTTCTCCTTCAACACCTTGCGCTCGCTCAGGAGCTGCAGGTTGTCGGTGGTGATCAGAAAAGCCAGTCCCATTGCGGCAGTCTTTCGGGAACGATGCAGGAGAGCATCAGTTCGTTGAGTTGCAGGGCCTGGCGCGGCTCGAAGCTCGGCACGCTCAAGGCGGAGATGCGCCGCGGCAGCTTGTGCTTCAGGCGATGGAGCACGAGCTCCCCTTCGGACGCGGCCGCGCCCAGCAGCAGGCGGTAGCCGCGGTCGAGCACCACGCGGCCGGTGGCGATGGGCCGCTGCTGCACCACGGCGCTGTCCATGCGCAGCTCGGTGAGCTGGGGCACGCGGTCGAGCACGAAGTCGACGGCGTCGCGGTCGAAGCGGCGCGCCTGGCGGCGGATCTGCAGGCCCGCCCCGCCGCGCACCTTGAAGAGCGGCAGGTGCGCACAGAAGCCGAGGTAGGCCGCGAGACGGCGCAGCGATGCGGCATCGAGCAGCGCCAGCCGCTTGAGCCGCGAGTCGAAGTTGTAGTCGGCCGCCGCATGCGGCTGTGCATGGCCTGGCGCCTGTCCGCGCCGCAGCAGCTCGGCCAGCACCGCACGGCCGGCCGGGCCCATGCGGGCCACCGAGCGATGCCGGGCCGGCCAGTTCGCCGGCAGCCAGCTCGGATGCAGGTCGGCTTCGGGATGCAGGTTGAAGCGCATCACCAGGCGCACCAGGTCCATCGGGCCGGGCATGGCCGCGGCGGGTGGTGGCGTGGTGGTCGGTGCGGCCATGGCGTGCGGTCAGCGCTTGAGAACCTGTCGGCGCATCCAGGTGCGCCAGTCCTGGCCCTGGCGGCGCAACAGGGCCGGCAGCGCCATGAGGCAGATGGCGGCCAGCAACAGCAGGCCCAGCAGCACCATCGCTGTCTGCGTCGAGAACAGGCCGAGCACCATCGGCGAGCCGGCCGCGGCGCCCGCGGAGGTTGCGCGCGATATCCGGCGCGCCTCGAACAGCGACAGCGACACCTGGTCGTGCGTGAGCCCTTCGATGCTGTGCGCCACCATGTCCTTCACAGCCGGCGCGAGCAGGCGCAGATCGACATCGGGCCGGTGCTTGATGAACACCGCGGCGGACGACGGCCGGATCTTCTCGCTCAACGGATCGTTGGCCGGAATGACCACGTGCACCCGCGCGTCCACCACGCCGTCGATGCTGCGCAGGGTCTGCGACAGCTCCTGCGACATGGCGTAGATGTAGCGCATGCGTTCCTCGGAAGGCGTGGACACCAGGCCCTGCTTCTGGAACACCTCGCCCATGCTCACATAGCGCTCGGCCGGCAGGCCCTGCACCCGCAGCAGGTCCAGCGCCTGGCTCAGGCGGTCTTCCTCCACCTCGACCTGCCAGTTGCTGCCTTCGAGCTTGCTCTTGGTCGCGGCGATGCCGTCGTTCGACAGGGCGGCGACGATCTCGTTGGCCTCCTGCTCCTTGAGGTTGGAATAGAGCGCGACCTTGCAGCCCGCCAGTGCCAGCAACAGCACGAGCGCGGCAAGCCAGCGCAGGCGTGGAGGCATCCTCATTGCTGGTTCTTCAGCAGGCTGCCGAACAGGCTGGTCGCGGCGCTGGCCAGCCCGGTGGAAATATGCATTCGCGCGAACATCATGTTCGCTTCCATGGCGTGATCGGTCATCACGAACATGGTCTTGATGGGGTCTGCGAAATCGATGGACTCGAGCATGCTCTTGCGCATGTCTTCCATGGAGCGCACGTTGCCCGACAACTGGGCGGCCAGCGACTTGGCCGCATCGCCGATCGCGCTCGGCGCGTTCGTCCCGGCCGGTGCCTGCACGCCCTGCATCATGTTGGCGAACATGCGCGTCTCGCCCGGCTCGAAACGCGACGGGCTCACCGTCTGCTGCGCCGGAGCGGCGTTGGCGGATGCAGCGGATGCAGCGACTTCCGGTGGCGGTGCGCTGAGGGCTGCCGACGCAATGGGATCGGTCATGGTTCACTCTCCTCGGAAAGAAAAAAGGGCCGCGCGAAGCCCGTCGGCTCCGCGCGTGCCTCACCGTCAGTTCTGCTTGGCGGACTGGCGGATGTCGTTGCCGGTGGACTTCGCCACTTCGGTGCCGGCGGCGTTGGCGCCGTTGACCGTCTGGGCCGTGGCGGCTGCGCCGGAGATGGTCGCGCCTGCAGCCATGCTGACGCTCATCAGGCGAGCCTGGTCGGCTGCGGCTTGCTGCATTTGCTGGATCGAGGTATCGACTGCGCTCATGGTGAAACTCCTGTCAAAGGTTGAGGTTTTTTCAGTTGCGGATGAAAGCGCTTCGCCACTCGGCGAAGCCATTCCATGCGGCGCACCGCGATGCGTCAGCGCATGAAATCGGGGGGCGCGGGATGAAGGAAAACATGCTCTTCACCTCGCGGGTTTCTTGTTGGGTACGCCACCACTCAGCACCAACCCGTCGGCATCGATGCTCTTCAGTTCTGCGCCCGAGCGCAACACCGAGCCTTCGTAGTAGCGGTTGCCGTTCGACAGCTGGATGTGGCGCAAACCGTTGCCGTCTTCGGTGATGCTCACCATGCGCGCGGGCAGCACGCTCTGCCAGCTGTCCCACTGGGCGCGCACGTCGTCTTCCTTGCTCTCGGCCTTGGGCTTCTCGCGGTACTGCACCTTGTCGGAGACCAGCACCGAGGGATGCAGGTCCTCGCCGAGGCGGCGGATCTTCTGCCGCACGGCGGCGTCTTCCACCGTGCCGGTCAGCACCAGCCGGCCCTGCCCCGTGTAGGTGACGGCCACGCCGGGATCGCCGACATAGCGGCGCGCCTGCTCGACCATGTCCTCGGCCGAATGCACGTTGACGCTGACCTTGCTGCCGAAGCGCGCCATCGCCTGCTCCAGCGTCTGCCGGCGCTGCCTCGACTCCACATAGCCCTTGACGCCGAACTGTCCGCCTGGCGCCGCGACGACCTCGACCTCGGGGAACGGCACGAGCGCCTTCTCCACCTCGGCCAGGTTCACGCTATTGCCGCTCATCGCGCCGCCGCGATCGCCGCCCAGCGCCATCGCCGCGATGCCGAGCACGGCCAGGATCGCGATCACGCCGCCGACCCACAGGCCCAGCCGCTGCGTGCCCGACGCCGGCTGCCGCGCGAGCGCGCTCTCGTCGGGCAATGCGCCGTGGGCCGGCGCGAACATGCGGTCTTCCTGCGCGCGGGTGGGATAGGTGCGGTCGAGCTGGAAATCGATCTGGCCCACGCTCACGATATCGCCCGCCACCACGCTCTTGCGCGGCTGCTGGATCTCTTCGCCGTTGAGGCGCGCCGAGGCGGTGCCCAGGCGCTGCATCGACACGACGAGCTCGCCCACGGTGAACGCCAGGTGCCGCGGCAGCACGTCGCCGCCCGGCAGCATCACCTCGCATTCGCCGCCGGAGCCCAGCACGTTGATGCCGGGCTTCAGCACGATGGTGCGGCCCTTCACCGCGCCGCTCAGGAAGCGCAGGCACCAACCAGCGGCCTGCGGGGCCGGCGCCTCGGCACCCAGGCTGTCGTCGAACGGAATGTTGCCATTCATGTTCAGCCTCCGGGCTCGGGCAAGGGCAGCATCGGCACCGAGGCCGTGGAGCCGGGCGTGACCAGGCGCGGCGTCAGCAGGTAGAAGCGCTCCATGTTGGCCTGCTTCTTGTCGGTGTACCTGAAGAGGCCGCCGACGCCGGGAATGTCCTTCAGCAGCGGAACACCCGTGACGGCATTGCTCTTCTCTTCCGACGAGTAGCCGGCGATCAGCAGGCTCGCGCCCTCGTCCACCAGCGCCTGCGTGTTGACGGTGCGGCGGCGGACGATCGGGATCTTGTCGACGGACTGCGGGCTCAGGTCGCCGTCGACGATGTCGATGGACATCATCACGCCGCGGCCGGTCTTCTCGTCGATGATCAGCGGCGTTACGCGCACGGCGGTGCCGGCGGTGATGCTGAAGAGGCCCGCATCCTGGAAGCCGTCCACCCGCACGTAGAACTCGCTGAGGTTCTCGAGCACGGCCTCGGTGTTGTCCAGCGTCATCACCTTCGGGCGCGCAACGAAATTGGCATTGCCGTTGGTGGCCAGCGCAGTCACGCGGGCCAGCAGGTAGTTGCGCGCGCTGTTGCCGATGGCGGCGGTGAACATGCCGCCCAGCGGCGTGAGCGGATTGCCCGTGCCGTCGAAGCTGCCGACCTGCCCGGCCTCGCTGCCCGTGCCGCCCCAGGTCAGCGGCCCGCGGTCGCCGCGGCCGGTCTGGAAGTCGGCATGCCGGCCGTGCAGGCGCCAGTCGATGCCCAGGCTGGTGAGGTTGTCGGAGCTGATGTCCATGATGGTCACCTCGATCTCCACCAGCCGCGGGCGGGTGTCCATCGATTCGATCAGCTTCGCGTACTGCGCCATCTTGTCGGGCATGTCGCGCACCAGCACCGCGTTCATGCGGGTGTCGGCCTGGAACTGCGGCAGCTCGTTGCCCGCGATGCCCGACATGCCGCCCAGCGTGGTGGCGTCGCCGCCGGAGCCTGCGCCCGCGATGTCGATCTTGGGAGCGTTGATGGTCTCGCCGCTGCGCAGCTTGATCTGCCGGCTCGGCCCGACCGACATGGTGCCGTTCGTTCCGCGCCCGCCGGAGCCGCCGCCGCCCGACGACTGGTTGCCGGTGCTGCGGCCGTACAGGCTGCGCAGCACGTTGGCCACGCCCGGAATCACCGTCTCCTTGCCGGAGCGGTTGATCCGGAAATCCGAAGCCCAGGCGTACTTGAGCGGGAACAGCCGGATCTCGGCGCCCTCGGCCATCGCGGTCTTCTGGTCGGCCAGCTTCACGGCCTGGCGCACCATCTCCACGTAGCGGCGCGGACCGGTCACGTAGACGCTGGCATCGCGCTCGCTGATGCTGAGCGGGTAGCGTTCGTCGGAGATGTGCAGGCGCACCAGCGTCTCGGCGATGCGCCCGGCATTCTCCGCCGCGATCGGCAGCACCTCGCTCTTGGCATCGGCGGCCAGGTCGACGAAGAGGAAGGCGCCGTCGAAATACCAGGTGAGCCCGTTGACCGAGCAGACGCTGTTGAGGATGTTCTTCGCCGGCCCGTCGAACTTGCCGCTGATCACGCCGTTGACCTTGGGATCGATCACCGCCGTGATGCCTTGCGACGATGCCAGCTCGCGCAGGAAGTCGGGCAAAGGCTTCTCGTTGGCGATGATCTGGAAGGGCTTGTTCTGCCAGCGGAACTCCGCCGCCATGCCCTGCGGGGCCCCCAGCAGCATCAGCACTGCGCAGCCCAGCAGCATGAAGGCCTGCCGGCGCACCCGAAGCATGCGGGAGACGATCGTCATCATCGCGGCGGTCACGACAGCGTCGTCAACGAAAGGAAGGCGCGCTCGGCGAAGCGCATCACGTCGCGCCCCAGCCAGCCGGCCGTGACGATGATCGCCACCATCACCGCGATCAGCCGCACCGACTGGCCGATGCTCTGGTCCTGCACCTGCGTCACCGCCTGCAGCACCGCGACGACGAGCGACGACAGCGTGGCCACCACCACCACCGGCAGCGAGATCCACAGCACGAGCATGAGGCCCTCGCGCGTGATGTCCAGGATGTTCTGCGGTGTCATGGCGTCTATCGGCTCCCTCGGAAAACAGGTCGTTGTTGTCGTTCATCAATGCGCTTGGGGATTGGTGATCCAGCCCACCGGCTGCAGGGCCACGTCGTCGTCGATTTCCTGGTAGGACAGCACCGCCAGCTGCGGCGCCACCGGCTCGATCAGGTTCTTGATGTAGCGGCGCACGTCGGACGACGCGATCGCCACCACGCGGTTGGCGGTGGAGCCCAGCACGCGGCGCAGCTGCTCGCGGATGTCCTGCGTGACGGCCGGGCTCAGGAGCAGCAGGTTGCCGCGCGGCGAGCGCTCGATGGCGTTCTGCACCCGGTCCAGCAGGCTGGACTCGAACAGGATCGCCTCGAGCTGGCGGTTCGCGCCGACGTAGCGGCTGGTGATGTAGCGCCCGAGGTGGATGCGCACCAGCTCGGTCAGCGCAATGCCGTCCTGCTCCTTCGCGGCCCACATCGTCAGGCTCTCGAAGATGGCGTGCAGGTTGCGGATCGGAATGCCTTCCTGCAGCAGGCGGCGCAGCACCTCGGCGATGCGCTGGGCCGAGGCCACGCGCAGCACCTCGGCGGCGAGCTCGGGCGCGTCGCGTTGCACCGAATGCAGCAGGCGCTGCACTTCCTGCAGACCGATCAGGTCCTTCACGTGGCGGCGCACGGTGTGGTCCACATGCAGGCCCACGACTTCCGCACCGCTCCATGTCGTCAGGCCGGGCTCCTGGCCAGGCACCCACACGACCCGCGCGAAGGGGCCGAAGGGTTCCGCGACTTCCGCGCCCGGCGGCGTGGCGGCGGCCTGCGCCGGATCGAGCAGCAGCCAGCCGGGCTTGAGCGTGCCGTGCGCCACGGCCACGTCGTGCACCAGCACCTGGTAGTCGGTGTCGCCCAGGCCGTCGACATAGTTCAGCTGCAGGCGCGGAAAGATCGGCCCGAGGTCCGACTCGACCGAATTCTTGACCAGCGACAGGTGCTGGTCGAGCACGTAGCGGTCGACCGCGCTGCGCAGGCCGGACGACAGGCGCACCGCCAGCGGCGCGGCGATGGCGTGGTCGGTGTCGGTCTCTTCGGCGGCCACGCCGCCGCCGTGCGAGATCCAGCCCGGCGTGTTGCGCTGCCGGCGCAGCATGCGCATGGCGAAGCCCAGGCCGAGCAAAATGGCGGCCAGCAGGCCGAACACCCACTTCGGAAAACCCGGCACGACGAGAAAGCTCGCCACCGCCAGGCCGGCGATGATGAGCGCACGCGGATGCGCCATCAGCTGGTCGCCGATTTGCTGCGCGAGCTGCGAGTCGCGGCGGTCGCCGGTGCTGACCCGCGTGATGACGATGCCGGCCGCGATCGACACCAGCAGCGACGGGATCTGCGACACCATGCCGTCGCCCACCGTGAGGATGGCGTAGCGCTGCAGCGCGCCGCCCAGCGTCATGTCGTGCATCAGCGTGCCGATGGCGATGCCCGCGAGGATGTTGACCAGCGCGATCACGATGCTGGCAATGGCATCGCCCTTCACGAACTTCATGGCGCCGTCCATCGCGCCGTGCAGCTGGCACTCCTGCTCCAGCAGCCGGCGCTGCTTCTGCGCCTTGGCGGAAGAAAGCACACCGGCGCGCACGTCGGCGTCGATGCTCATCTGCTTGCCCGGCATTGCGTCGAGCGCGAAGCGGGCCGCGACCTCGGCCACGCGCTCCGAACCCTTGGCGATCACGATGAACTGCACGATCGCGATGATCAGGAACACCACGCCGCCGACCACCACGTTGTTGCCGACGATCAGCTTGCCGAAGGTGTCGATGATGTGGCCCGCATTGGCCTGCAGCAGGATCAGCTTGGTCGATGCGATGTTGAGCGCAAGCCGGAACAGCGTGGTGAAAAGAAGCAGAGACGGAAAGGTCGACAGCGACAGCGCCGAAGGCACATACATCGCGACGATCAGCAGCACCAGGCTGATGGCCAGGTTGCTCGCGATCAGCAGGTCGAGCAGCGGCGTGGGCAGCGGCAGCACGAACAGCGCCACCACCACCACGAGCAGGCCGGCCAGCAGCAGGTCGTTGTAGCGGCCGGCGTTGCCCAGCAGGTCGCGAAAGCTGCCGCGGTACGGTTGAAAAGATCGCGAGGGACTCGCCATTGCGTCCTTGCTCAAGTGAAATTCTTGGAGTTGTTTTGTTGGATGCGCATCGCCCTGCGATCGCACATCGAACGTGAAGCACCTCACGTCGCGGTGGACTCTAAGCGCCGCCCTCCGTTCACGGCAACCACGAGTTCTCGTAAGTACGAAGGACTTGTGGCGCGCGCGGCACTACGGTTTTGCGTACTACCTGTGCCCTGCCCCTTTCGCTAAGCTGCGCCGACCCGATGCGAAGGTGTTCGCGTTGCACCAAGGTATGTAGACAGTGACAAGACGTAGCAGTTGTTCGAACGAAAGCATGCATGCCGACCCCGGCGGCTGAAGCGGTGACGGAGCTCGGCGAGGCACGCACCTTGCCTCGCGCCGATGCGGCGAATGTGCGTGCGCTGAACCGCCTGTATGCGGCGGCGCCGCTGCACGGCGTGGCGGCCAAGGGCGTGAGCTACCGGCTCGCATGGCATCACGATGCGGCCTTCGGCCACACGACGCGCGAGAGCTACAGCTTCAGGCTCGGCGCACACGTCGGCCATCTCGCGATGGATGCGCCGAGCATGCAGGCCCTGCTCGGCGAGCGGCGCATCGACCTGCTGCCGCGCGATCTGCGCTACATCCTGCTGGCCGATGCGCTGCACCCGGTGATCGACGCGCTCGAGAAGGCGCTGCGCCTGCATTTCGAATGGCAGCCCTCGGAAGCCGAGGCGCGTGCACCGCGCGACGCCCGCGAAACGCGCGAGCAGCCGCTCCTGCATTGCGACCCCGAGCGCGCGGCCTTCTTCGTCGCCACGCCGTCGGATGGCGGCGCGATGCTGCGCGGCTTCGTGCAGTTCGACGACGCCGCCACGCTCGATGCGCTCGTGCCCGCGGCCACCGGGTCCCCGCATGCCGTGCGCACCAGCGAGGCCTTCGACACCCTGCACCTGCCGGTGAGCTTCCGGCTCGGCAGCACGCCGATCCAGCTGCGCGAGATCAGCAGCATCCGCCCCGGTGACATCGTCGGCATCGAGCAATGGAGTTCTTCGGGCGGCGGCATCGTCGTCACCGCCGAGCTGGGCGGCCCGACCGGGCTGCATCTCTCGGCCGTTGCCGAAGGCTCGCGCATCACCGTTCAGCAATCGAGAGACAGTGCCATGAAGCCAGACACGCCCGCCGATCCTGCGGCCACCGCAGACAACGTCAACCTGCCGATCGACCGGCTCGATGCGCTGGAGGTGACGCTGCGCTTCGAGGTCGGCGACCTGTCGCTCTCGCTCGGCGAATTGAAGAGCATCCGCGCCGGCCATGTGTTCGACCTGGCCGAGCCGCTCAACCGCAGCCCGGTGCGCATCCTCGCGCACGGCAACGTGCTGGGCAAGGGCTACCTCGTCGCCGTGGGCGATCGCCTGGGCGTGCGCGTGTCGGAGTTCGCACCCGGCGAAGTCTGAGCGGAGCCACCGATGCAAGGCGGAATACCGGAGCCCCTCACACTCGTCGCGGTGATGGTCGCGTTCGGCTTCGCGACTTTCGCGGCGCTGATGGTGACGAGCTACACCAAGCTGGTGATCGTGTTCGGCCTGCTGCGCACCGCGCTCGGCCTGCAGCAGACGCCGCCCAACATGGTGCTGAACGGCATCGCGATCATCCTGTCGGTCTACATCATGGCGCCGGTGGGCATGGACATCGGCGACACCCTGCGCAACCGCAACTTCGGCATCAAGGGCGAGAGCATGGGCGACATCATGGCGGTGATCGATGCCGCCAAGGTGCCGGTGAAGGAGTTCCTGCAGAAGCACACGCACGAGCGCGAGCGGCAGTTCTTCCTGAAGTCGGCCTCCAACATCTGGCCCAAGGCGCGCGCCGAGCAGCTGAAGGATGACGACTTCATGGTGCTGGTGCCGAGCTTCACGCTCAGCGAGCTGACGCGCGCCTTCCAGATCGGCTTCATCATCTACCTGGTGTTCGTGGTGGTGGACCTGATCATCGCGACTGTGCTGCTTGCGCTCGGCATGTCGATGATTGCGCCGACCACCATCTCGCTGCCCTTCAAGCTGCTGCTGTTCGTGATGCTGGATGGGTGGACGCGGCTGGTGCACGGGCTGGTGCTGTCGTACCGCTGAGTTCATCGACGAGTCGGTCGACCGCGGCCTCAGCCTTTTGCATCGACTGCGCGAGCTGCTCGCCACCGAACTCGTCGCACTCTACCGCCGCCTCGAACACGTCGGTGATACCGATGTAGCCGAACACCGAGCGCACGCTGTTCTCGGTGTGGTTCAGGTGCGCGATGCGGCCACCAGGATCGTAGCCGTGGTCGCCGCGTGCGCCGAGCAGCACCATGCGCTTGCCGGCGCCGGCCAGCATCGGCCAATACGGCACCGCGCCGCGCGCGCGGTCGAAGCCGAAGGTGCGGCCCACGCGCACGATGTTGTCGATGTACGCCTTGAACTGCGCCGGCACGCTGAAGTTGTACATCGGCAGGCCCACCACGATCAGGTCGGCGGCGACGAGCTGGTCGACCAGGCGGTCGCTCTCGGCCAGCACCTCGGCCATCCACGGTTCGCGCTCGGCCGGTGCGGTGAAGGCAGCATGGATCCAGCGGCCGCTGACGTGGGCCGGCGGATGTTGGCCGACGTCGAGGTGGTCGATGCGGTCGTTGGGCCGCGCCTTGCGCCAGCGCTCGACGAAACGCGCGGAAAGACGGCGCGTGTGCGAACCATGAGGGTCAATGTCGGAACGGCCCGGGCGGGCGCTGGCGTCGATGTGAAGCAGATGGAGGGTCATGGGTCGGATGGATGAGTTGATTGACTTCGTGCTGCGCTGTCAGAATGACTGCACAGGTCTCGAATCTAGAGACGAGACCGATCCCTCACAAACGATCATTTCTCCTGTCATGCAAGAGCCTGGATCATCTGTCCGCCCGCCGAGGCGCCTGCCGCCCCTGCCCTCCCTGCGCGCCTTCGAGGCCGCGGCCGCGCACCTGAGCTTCCAGCGCGCGGCCGCCGAACTCTCGGTCACGCCGTCGGCCATCAGCCACCAGGTGCGTGCGCTGGAAGACACGCTGGGCCAGCCGCTGTTTCGCCGGCTCACGCGGCAGCTTGCGCTGACGCCTGCGGGCCTGCGGCTCTTCGACGACCTGCGCATGGGCCTCGATGCGCTCGAGGCGGGTGTCGCCAGGCTGCGCCGCCCTGCGGTTTCGCAGTCCGTCACGCTCACCACCAACACGGCCTTTGCGGCACGCTGGGTGCTGCCGCGCATGGCGGCCTTCCGCAAGGCCTGCCCCGGCATCGAGCTGCGGCTGCACGCGGGCGACACGGTGGTCGACCTGGCGCGCGGCGAGGCCGACATCGCGGTGCGGTCGGGCAGAGGCCACTGGCCGGGGCTGGTGTCGAGCGAACTGATGCCCGAACGCTACGCGCCCTTGTGCAGCCCGATGCTGGGCCTGCGGCGCGCGAGCGATCTGCCGAAGCACCAGTTGATCCACTGCGACTGGCAACCGCAGGCGCTCGCACCGGCGCTGTGGCCGCGCTGGTTTCGTGAAGCGGGCATCGCACAGCCGCGGGGACGCTCGGCGAAGGCTGCGGGCCTGTCGTTCTCCGACGAAACGCATGCGATGCTCGCCGCGCTGGCCGGCCATGGTGTCGCGCTCCTGAGCCTCACGCTCGCGGCCGAGGAGCTGCGCAGCGGCGCGCTGGTACAGCCCTTCGGGCCGGCGCTCGATACGGGGAGCTACTTTCTCGCGACCGCGAACGGGCGGGAGAACGAACCCGCGATCCGGGCCGTGTGGCAATGGATCGCATCGCAGGCCGCGGCGGCCTGACGAAGATCACGCCAGCGGATCGGTGATCTCGCGCAGCGCCATGCGCTTGTAGGCCTCCACCAGTGCAGCGCCTTCGGTCGGTTCGACCGCAATGGCCAGCCGGATGGTCGCCTCGCCCATCTCCCAGATCAGGAAGGCGGCCTGCCCGACGCGCTTGGTGTCGGCGCGGCCACGCACCTTGTGCACCTTGAACATGGCATCGGCCAGCATCTGTCCGCAGATGCGGCTCTCGGCGATCTGCAGCGTCAGCAATTGCCGGTCGGCCTGCATGCCGCTCCAGATGTCGCGCATGACGGGGCGCTCGTTGACGATGGCGTAGTACACGTCCACCAGCGCCGCGAACGATGACTGCAGGCTGGCGAGGTCGGTCACGTCCTTGAGGCCGTCGCGAATGCACGCGCGGCTGCCCGCGTTGATGCGCTCGGCCAGCATGCGGATCAGCGCAGCCTTCTCGGGGAAGTACTGGTAGAGCGACCCGATCGAGATGCCGGCCGATGCGGCGACCTCGCTCATCTTCAACGGGTCGCTCCCGCCTCGCACGATCAGCTCGGCGGCCGCTTCGAGGATGCGTTCCACGCGCGCCTTGCTGCGCTCCTGGATGGGGTTCTTTCTTGCCGAGGGCGCTTCCACGGCGACGGCTTGCGACGGCAAAGAGGCACTGCGTGTCATGGCTTCATCCCGGGGTTGACATTCAAAATGTGAGTAATTATCATTTTTTATGTGAGCATTACTCACATTATCTCAAGGAGTCCGAAAATGGCAATCAGCAGCAGCACCCGGGATGATGCGCATCCCATTTTGGTACTCGGCGCCAACGGCAAGACCGGCGGGCGTGTTCTCGACAGGCTCCGTGCCGCCGGGCACGCCGTGCGTGTCGGCTCGCGCTCCGCGCAGCCGCGCTTCGATTGGGAGGAGCCCGCAACCTGGAAATCCGCCCTGCAGGACGTCCGCGCCGTCTACGTGGCCTACCAGCCGGACCTGTGCGTGCCGGGTGCCGTCGAGACGGTGACCGCGTTCTTCGATGCGGCCGCGCAAGCCGGCGTCCGGAAGATCGTGCTCCTGTCGGGCCGGGGCGAGCCGGAGGCCCAGGATGCCGAGAAGGCGCTGCAGGCCACCGCGCTCGACTGGACCATCATCCGGGCCAGCTGGTTCTTCCAGAACTTCAGCGAGAACTACTTTCTCGACGAGATCGCCGCGGGCGCCATCACCCTGCCCGAAGGGCTCGCGCCGGAGCCCTTTGTCGACGCCCACGACATCGCCGACATCGCCGCCGAAGCGCTGGTCGACAACCGCCACAGCCGCAAGCTCTACGAACTGACCGGCCCGCAGGCGCTGACTCTTGCGGAAGCCATCGCGCAGATCGGCAAGGCAACGAACCGCGACATCGCCTGCCGGATCATTTCCAAGGAGGCCTACGCCAAGGCCTTGCCCGAGGCCGGACTGCCCCCGGACCTTGCCGCACTGGTCGTCTACCTGTTCAACACCGTCCTCGACGGCCGCAACACACCCATCGCGCACGGCGTGGCGCAGGCGCTGGACCGCCCGCCGCGCAGCTTCGCCGACTACGTTGCGCGCACGGCCCCGACCGGCGTGTGGGGAGCGAAGTGATGACGGGCAAGGCGGCGACCGTGCTGATTCTTGCCAGCGCGTTGTCCAGCGCGCTGGTCGCCGGCATCTTCTACGCGTTCTCGTCCTTCGTGATGCCTGCGCTCGCGCGCATTCAGAGCAGCGAAGGCATCCACGCCATGAATTCGATCAACGTCACGGTGATCACGCCCAGCTTCATGGCTCTTTTCATGGGCAGCGCCCTGCTCGGCATCGTGCTGGGCGGCTGGTCGCTGTTCTCGATCTCGCAGCCCGATTCGCAGCTCGTCCTGCTTGGCTGCCTGCTCTATGTGGTCGGCTGCTTCGGCGTGACGATGGTCTTCAACGTGCCGCTGAACAACCGGCTCGCGGCGACATCGCCCGCCGACGGCAACCTGTTCTGGCAGGGCTACCTCCAGACATGGACGCTGTGGAACACCGTGCGGACGGCTGCCGCGGCGCTGGCCTCGATGGTTTTCGTGGCGGTCGCGCTGAGGCAGGCCGCGGCCTAGCACCCGGGGCGCCGTGTCGTGAAATGACGTTCGAGCAGCAGCACGACCAGGGCCTCCGACATCGCCCATAGGGTTTGCGCCGATCAATGAGTTTGAAAACCCCATTGACATGATGCTGTCACCTCCATACGCTTCAGCCCCACGACAGCAATCGGTGTGATTGCCGTCGGGCAGCAACAGCGCTGCTTCACATACCGGCTATGAAAGCCCTCGATTTACGCGAAAGCGTGGTCGAGGGCTTTTTTGTTTTTGGAGTTCAGATGTCGATGGTACGAACCGCCGATGAGGCGAGCGTCTTCCCGGACGTGGTTGTGGCGAGCATCCAGATGGCGCCGCAGGTTGGCAGCAAGGCCGCCAACCTGGAGAGGTCGATCGAACTGATCGAGGAGGCGGCTGGCCACGGTGCCGTCATCGCGGTTCTGCCGGAGCTGGCGAACACGGGCTACGTGTTCTCGTCGCGGCAGGAGGCCTTCGCGCTGGCCGAAACGGTGCCCGACGGCGAGAGTTCCATCGCGTGGATCGACGCCGCCCGGCGGTGCGGCGTCCACGTCGTCGCAGGCATCGCCGAGCGCGTGGAGGACCGTCTCTACAACGCCGCGATCGTCGCTGGCCCCAAGGGCTACATCGGCACCTACCGCAAGCTTCACCTGTGGGGCGACGAACACCTGTTCTTCGAATCCGGCGATCTGGGATTGCCGGTCTTCCACACGGAAATCGGGCGCCTCGGCGCAGTCATCTGCTACGACGGATGGTTTCCCGAGGTGTACCGCCTGCTCGCCATGCAAGGCGCAGACATCGTCTGCATGCCCACGAACTGGGTGCCGATGCCCGGGCAGGCCAGCGGGCACATGGCGATGGCCAACACCCTCGCGATGGCCAATGCGCACAGCAACGGGCTGAACATCATCTGCGCCGATCGCATCGGCACCGAACGAGGTCAGCCATTCATTGGCCAGAGCCTGATCGTCGGCGCCCAAGGCTGGCCCATCGCGGGCCCCGCGAGCCAGGACCGCGAGGAAATCCTCTACGCATCCATCAACCTCAGGGAAACGCGCCGCGCCAGGCATCTCAACGCGTTCAACGACGTCCTGCGCGATCGCAGGGACGACATCTACGACCCCATGCTCGGCACCGGCTGGCCGCTGCCGCGCCACTGATCCTTTCTCCGCTCCGACCTCCCCCATCCACTTTTCCACCCCACGAGGACTTGTCATGAAAACATTCGAACGCTTCTTCCGCCTGAGCGCCATGGCTGCAACGGCGACCATCGCAGTCAACGCATACGCTGCAGACCCGATCAAGATCGGTGTCGCCGTGGGCCTCTCCGGCGCCAACAGCGTCGTCGCGCCCGCCGTTGTTCAATCGTCGCAACTTGCAGTGGACGAGATCAACGCCGCGGGCGGCATCCTGGGACGCAAGGTCGAGCTCGAAATCGTCGACGATGCATCGGGCGCCGTCGGAGCCCAGAAAGCCTTCGACACCCTCGTCTTCCAGAAGAAGGTGAACGCGATCATCGCGATGGAGACCAGTGCTGCGCGCAATGCGGCGCTGCCGGTGGTGAGCAAGGGCAAGGTCCCGTTCATCTACACCTCCTTCTACGAAGGCCGGTCCTGCAACAACTCGATGTACGTGAACGGCTGGGTGCCGGAGCAGCAGGTCGCACCGGTCGTGGACTACTTCTCGAAGAACAAGAACGCCAAGACCTTCTTCCTGGTCGGAAGCGACTACGCATTCGGGCGCGGCATGCTGGACTTCACCAGGAAGTACATCGAGCAAAAAGGCGGCAAGGTCGTCGGCGAAGAGTACCTGCCGATCGACGGCAGCGACTGGACCTCGGTCGTCTCGAAGATCCGTTCCGCCAAGCCCGATGCCTTGATCAGCGCAACCGCCGGTGGGGCACCGAACGTGTCGTTGGCCAAGCAGTTGAAGGGCGCCGGGATGACCACCCCCTACGGCAACCTGGCGATCGACGAGGGCACCGCCAAAACGATGGGCGAGGTGGCGAACGGCCTCTATGTGTCCGCTTCCTACCTGACCAGCATCGACACGCCTGAGAACAAGAAGTTCATGGCCGCCATGACGAAGAAGTTCGGTGCCGACCTCAAGACGCCGAACGAGCTTTCGGAGCCGCAGTACGAAGCCTTCTACCTGTACAAGGCAGCGGTCGAAAAGGCTGGTTCCACCGACTCGGTCAAGGTGATCCCGACGCTTGGCGGAGTGTCATTCAACGGCCCGCGCGGCAATGTGCAGATGAACAAGAGCCGCCACACGCCGCTCTCGATGCGCCTCGGACAGGTGCAGGCGGACGGTTCGATCCAGATTCTCGAGACCTTCGCGAACGTGGACCCGGGCGAGCAGTGCCCCAACATCAAGTAACGGGGCGTCGAGACCTCGAACCCAAGTCAAGGGATCCGGGCTTGCGCCCGGCTCTCCACGCGCAGGAGAAATCATGGTGCTACTACTGGACCTGCTGACGACCGCAGCCATGCTGTTCGTCGTCACGGCGGGATTGATGATGATTTTCGGAGTGATGAAGATCGTCAACTTCGCGCATGGCGCGCTGCTGACCCTTGGCGGCTACGCGAGCTACGTGACAACGCAGCTCAAGCTGGATCCATGGCTCAGCTGGCCGCTCGCGTTGATTGCCGGCGTGATGGTGGGGATGGTGGTCGAATGGCTGATCGTCAAGCCGCTGTACAAGCGTCCGCTCGACGCGATCCTGGCGACCTGGGGGCTCGGCATCGTCATCGGCCAATTGATCGTGATGGGGTTCGGCCGCGAGGTCCAGTTCGTGGACTCCCCGTTGTCGGGGACCTGGTCCATCGCCGGCGTGGACTATTCGGCCTATCGGCTGCTGCTGGTACCCGTCGCCGTCGCGCTGTGTCTGCTGCTGACGGGACTGCTGAACGGCACGCGCTTCGGCATTCGGACCCGCGCGGTGATCATGAACGAGGCTCTTGCGAGCGGCCTCGGAATTCATTCCGGATGGGTTCGGTTCGTGACCTTCAGCCTCGGCGCCGGCCTCGGGACCTTGGCGGGGACGATGATCACGCCGCTCTCGAGCGTCGATCCGAACATGGGAATGCCGTGGCTGGTCAGCGCCTTCATGCTCGTGATGGTGTCAGGCCACTCGATGCCGAGCCTGATGCTGACCTGCGTGGTCTTCGGGGCCTGCCAGGTGCTGGTCAGCACCTATGCAAGCCCGGTCCTTGGCGGCCTGACCATCGCCGTTCTCGCCGCAGTCACGCTGCGCATCCGTCCCAAGGGGTTCGCTCATGGCTGAAGCAAGAACCGACCGCCTTCCGGTGGCGGGCCAACAGACGGCGCCCATCCGGTCCGGACGCGGCCTGCTCGCCCTCGGCATCGTGGGCCTCCTGCTGATCGCCGTCGGACCCTGGGTGTTCGATACCTATCTGCTGAACATCCTGATCAAGTCGTTCTTCTTCGCGATCGCGGCGATCACGGTCGACGTCCTCTGGGGCTACACGGGCTACCTGACCTTCGGGCAGTCCGCGTTCTTCGGGATCGGCGCTTACGCGGCGGGACTCGTGTTCACGCACAGTGGGTTCTCGGTCTCGACCGTGTTGCTTGCGCTTGGAGCGGCCGTGCTGGTGACGGCAGCCGTGGCGGGACTGGTCGGCTGGTTGTCGTTCTACCGGGGCGCTTCCCCGTTCTTCGCCACCGTCATCTCGCTCGTGCTTCCCATCGTGCTGACGCAACTCCTGCTCTCCGGGGGCGCATGGACGGGCTCCAGTTCCGGGCTGACCGGCTACGAAAGCTTCGATCTTTCCCTCGAAGCCTGGTACTGGATCGCCGGCGCAGCCCTGGTCGCGGCAGGCCTTCTGGCCTGGATGGTCGTGCGCAGCGATGCAGGCCGCATCCTCGCGGCCATACGGGACAACGAATCCCGATGCTCCTACCTCGGCATCAACGCGTCGCTCGTGAAGATCGCATTGCTGGTCGCGACCGCTGTCATCGCCGGCCTGGCCGGCTTCGGCTACGGATCGTTCAGCGGGGTCGTTGCGCCCGAGCTCACGGGCTTCGTTCTTGGCACCGAGCTCATCATCTGGGTGGCGCTCGGCGGCCGCGGCACGCTGTGGGGTCCGCTGATCGGTGCAGTGCTGATCAACGTGGCCACGGCCTACCTGAGCAGCAGCATGCCCTTCGCGTGGCAGCTCATTCTTGGCGTGGCATTCGTGTTGGTCATCGTGCTGCTGCCACAAGGATTGGTGCCCCTGCTGCTCAAGCCGCTGGGCCTGGGTCGTCAGGCCTCGAATGTCCCGGCCCTTGCCGAGCGGGCGGTCAGCGGGAAGCCGGTGGTGTCAGACAAGCCCGCGTTGACGATGCGCGGCGTCACCAAGCGCTTTGGCAGCCTGAAAGTCCTGCAAGGCATCGACCTCCAGGCGAACGCGGGTGAGCTGCTGGGCCTCATCGGCCCCAACGGAGCGGGCAAGACCACGCTGATGCGCTGCATGAGCGACGGCGCAGACCGGACGTCGGGGGAAGTGGAACTGTGCGGCAATGACATTGGCCTGCTGCCTCCCGACGCGTGCGTGCGTTTCGGCCTGGGCCGCAAGTTCCAGAACGCCAACATCTTCGAATCGCTGACGGTTGCCGAGTGCCTGCGGATTGCTGGGACGATCCTCGAGAAGCCGTCGCTCGTGCGGTGCGATGGCATCCTGAGACTCCCGCCCTATGCACTCGACGTGGTGCGGACCACGGAACTCGACCGAAAGCTGAACGTGGTCGCGCGGGACTTGTCGCATGGAGAACAGCAGGCCCTGGAGTTGGCGATGGTGCTGGCCCTCGAGCCACGGATCGTGCTGCTCGACGAGCCCACGGCCGGCCTGACCAAGACCGAACGCACCCGGATCGGCATGGTCCTGTCTTCCCTCGCGCATCGCTACGGCCTGTGCTGTCTTCTGGTGGAGCACGACCTCGACTTCGTGGAGGAAATCGCCACCCGCATCGTGGTGCTCCATCAAGGCACGATCGTCATGGAGGGCAGCTTCCAGGAGGTCGTCAACTCCGAGTTGGTCAAGACCATCTACGCGGGCAGCACACACACCCCCAAGGAGACGACATGAACCAGGCTGGCTTGCACCTTGACGCGGTGACCAGCGGCTACAAGGCCTCGGTCGTCCTGCGGGACCTTTCCCTTGCCATCGCCCCGGGCGAAGCCGTTACGCTGCTCGGCAAGAACGGCATGGGCAAGAGCACATTGCTCAAGACGGTCATGGGCTACCTGCCCAAAAAGGGCGGCACGATCCGGTTGGGCGGAGAGGACATCACCCGGCTCGCGCCTCACAGGATTGCCCGGCTGGGCATTGCCTACGCGGCCCAGGAACATGCGCTGTTCACCGACCTCAGCATTCGGGACAACCTGCGCCTGGGATTGGTCAAGGAGTCGGTGTTCGGCGAACGCTTCGCCGAGATCGAGCCGGTTTTCCCTGTGTTCAAGTCCAGGCTCAAGCAATATGCCGGCACGCTTTCCGGCGGCGAACAGAAGATGCTCTTGCTCGCACGCGCGCTGATGATGCGGCCGGCGGTGATCCTGCTCGACGAGATCACGGAAGGCTTGCAGCCTTCGGTCATCGATCGCCTGGCGAAGGCGCTGCTTTGGGAGCGAGAGCAGCGCGGCACGACGATGCTGATCATCGAGCAGAACGTTCCGTTCGCCCTGAAGGTCGCGGACCGCTTCCTTGTCCTCAAGCAGGGTGAGATCGTGGACGAAGGCGATGCCAAGGTCGGCGACGCACCGGAACGGGTCTTCAGCCATTTGCGAGTGTGATCACATGACAACTGCCACGCACATGCGGCCACCACTCTGTCAGTTCATCTCGACGGGTGGAACGATCGCCATGAAGATCGACCCGGTCAAGAAAGCGCCGGTTCCTGCGCTGTCCGGAGACGACCTGCTGGCCACGGTTCCCGATCTCTCGGCCATCGCGACATTGCGCGTGAACAATCTGTTCAACCTGCCCTCGGACTACATGGGCCCCGAGCAATGGACGGTGCTTCATCGCGTCGTTGCGGAATCGCTGGCGCAGGAGGATGTCGCGGGTGTCATCATCTCCCATGGGACGGACACGCTGGAAGAGACGGCGTGGTTCCTCGACCTGACCATATCGAGCCGCAAACCGATGGTGTTGACCGGCGCGCAACGCAACGCGTCGGCCCCTGACTTCGACGGTCCGCGCAACCTGCTCAACGCTGCGCGCGTCTGCGTCGACCCCGAAGCCATCGGCAAGGGAGCGATGGTCGTCCTCAACAACCAGATCAACGCGGCCCGCGACGTCACCAAGTCGCATACGTCGGACGTCGAGGCGTTCAAGTCCGGCGACTTCGGCTTCCTCGGCACCGTCGACGACGACAGGGTCGTGTTTTCCCGCGCGCCCCTCCGTCGGCAACACGTGGCCCTGGTGGGTGAACTGCCCGAGGTGGCCATTGTTTCGATGTATGGCGGCGCGGACGGTTCGCTCATCCGCTTTGCGGCGAAGGCCGGCGCAAGAGGAATCGTCGTGCAGGCCCTGGGCTGGGGAAACGTCAGCCTGGCGATGTACGAGGCCATCGACGAGGTGATCCGCGCCGGTGTTTGCGTGGTGATCTCGACGCGGGTACAAAATGGCCGGGTCAGACCGGTTTACGGCTTTGCAGGCGGCGGCAAGACGCTCAAGGAGATCGGGGCGATTTTCGCGGACAACCTGAGCCCGCAGAAGGCGAGGATTCTGCTGATGCTTGCGCTGCAGCGCCCCACCTCGGGCCCGGCGCTCCAGGCCTTGTTTGACCGTTAGACACAACATGGGGTGAACTGCGATGGCAACTGATGAGTCTTCGTCCGCGGATTGGCGCATCGGCGTTCTGTTTTCCCGGTCGGGGGCAACCGGCGTCACGGAATCCGAGCATTTCTTCGGCACGGCACTCGCGATCGAGGAAATCAACGCCAAGGGGGGCGTACTGGACCGGAAACTGGCCCCTATTGCATACGACCCCAGGGGCGACTCGACGGAATATCGCCGTCTGGCGACACGCCTTCTGATCGACGATGAAGTCAACGTCATCTTCGGATGCTCCCGTTCCTCGAGCCGCAAGGCGGTACTGCCGGTGATCGAGCGCAACAACGGACTGCTCTGGTACTGCTCGTTCTATGAGGGCTTCGAGTATTCGCCCAATGTGATCTATACGGGGGCCGTTCCCAATCAGAACAGCATGCAGCTCGCGGCCTATCTCCTGCGCAACAAGGGCTCCAGGTTCTTCCTGATCGGCGCCGACTACATCTATCCGCGCGAGTCGAACCGGGTCATGCGGGACATGGTCGAGCAGCACGGCGGCGAGATCCTCGACGAGGTCTACCTGCCGATCGAAGCCACCGAGGCGCAACTTGAAGAGATCGTTCGCGACATCGTCGACCTTCAACCGGACGTGGTGTTCTCAACCGTGGTGGGTGAGGCGGCCAGGCTGTTCTACCGGCTCTATCGGAAGCACGGCCTCGATCCCGCGCGGATTCCGATCGCCAGCCTCTCCATGGCCGAAGAGGAGGTCCGGCTGATCGGCGCCGAGCTGTGCGAAGGCCACATCACATCCGCGACGTACTTCAACTCGCTCGACAACGAGAGCAACAGGCGGTTCGTGGCCCTGTGGCGCGAGCGCTTCGGTGATCGACCGACCAGCACATGGTCGGAGATGGCATACAGCCAGGTTCACCTTTTTGCGCGTGCGCTGGAGCGCACCGGGAGTCTCGATACGGCCAGGCTCGTGCAAACAGCACACGCCGTGACGTTCGATTCGCCCGAAGGCCTTCTGTCGATCGATGCAGACAACAACCATTGCGCGCTGACGCCGCGAATCGGCGTGTGTCGAAGCGACGGGCAGTTCGAGGTCGTATGGGAGGGCAAGGGCCCGATCAAGCCGGACCCCTACCTCTCGACCTTCGGTTTTTCCGAGTTCTGGCTGAGTTGAGCCGTGAGCAGCATTCGCCGCCTCTACGAAGACCTGCGAAGCATCAGCGTCGCAGTCGTTTACCCGCCCGGCGAAGAGCGGGAGGTTCTGATCGATCAGCTCAAGCGGATCGGTTGCCGCCTGAAGATCGTGTGGCCCTTTCCCGCCGAGCCGCCCGCGAGCGCGGATGTCATCTTCTTCCAGGTCTCCCAGGAGTTGCAGGGCAGCTCGACCTGGTGTGCCAGTTCGGTCGATGCGACCCTGATCGCGCTGTCGGACTACGAAAGCCCGACGACCCTGAAACTGCTGCTGGATTCCAGCGCGCATGGCGTCATCACGCGGCCGTTTCGATCGTCGGGCATCCTGAGCACGCTGGTGCTTGCACGATCAGCCCAGGGCTTCCAGGCGCGCTTGCAAGGCAAGGTCCGCAAGCTCGAAGACACGATCAAGTCGCGCAGGCAGATTGAAAAGGCGATCCGCGTGCTGTCGGAGAGCCAGCAGCTTTCCGAGACGCAGGCCTACGAACACATGCGTACCCGGGCCACCACGCTCAGGGTGACGGTCGCGGAGGTTTCGGCAATGATCATCGAGGCGCACGAAGCGATGGAGAAACTCGGCTTGGGGCGTCCCAACACCGGGCGCTGACCGGCGCCAAGGGGTCAGCTACAACCGAGCGTGCGCTGGCGCTGCGTCAGGCCGCACGCAGTTGCTCGCGCAGCTTCTGCCCGATCTCGGGCCGCTCAAGGAACGGGTCCGCCGGGTTCGTGACCGATACGATGTTCTCCATGCGGCTGCGCACGTTGCCCAGCGCCTTGGGGTGGCTGAACACGTAGAACTGGTTGTCGCTGATGGCGTCGAACACCTTGGCCGCCACTTCGGCCGCGGTGATCTTGCCGCTGCTCACCGCCTTGTTGCTCATGGCCTGGCCGATGAGCTGGCTCTTGGTGAGCTCGCTGTCCTTGGGCGCGTTCGGCCGGTTGCGCTCGCTGCTGGTGATGCCGGTCGGCACGAAGTACGGGCACAGGAGGCTCGCGCCGATCTGGTCGGTGACGAGGTTCAGGTCCTGGTACAGGGTCTCGGTGAGGCTCACGACCGCGGCCTTGGCGGCGTTGTAGATGCCCATGTTGGGCGGCGTGAGCAGCCCGGCCATGCTGGCGGTGTTGGTGATGTGGCCGCGGTAGCCCGGGTCTTTGGCGGCGGCTTCGAGCATCATCGGCGTGAACAGGCGCACGCCGTGGATCACGCCCCAGAGGTCGACGCCCAGCACCCATTCCCAATCCGAAACCGTGTTCTCCCACACGAGGCCGCCCGCGCCCACGCCGGCGTTGTTGAACACGAAGTGCGGCGCGCCGAAGCGCTCCTTCACGGCGGCGGCCAGCGCCTCCATCTGCGCGGCATCGGACACGTCGACCTTGCGGGCCAGCACCTGCACGCCGGCGGCTTCCATCTCGGCCTTCGCCTTGTCGAGCGCGTCCTGCTGCACGTCGACCAGCACGAGGTTCATGCCGCGTGCGGCGCCGATGCGCGCGCATTCGAGGCCGAAGCCCGAGCCCGCGCCGGTGAGAACGGCCGTCTTGCCCTTGAAGTCCTGAATCATTTGCCGGTGTCCTTCTTGCGTTGAATGTCTCTGACGTTGGAGGCGCTATTGAAATACGGAACGCACGCCGACGCAGTCACGAAGGTGCCCCGCTCCAACGCTTTTTCAGGCCTCCGCTTTCTTGAGCACGTAGCCGATGCGCGGAAAGTGCACATGCACCGTGCCCACGCGCTCGCTGCTGCGCTCCAGCGTGTAGTGCGTGCGCGTGGCCGCCACCAGCGTGCCCGGGGTCTCCTCGAGGCCGAAGCTCTCGGCGCGGACCGTGACGGCGCTGCCGAGCGGAATGCCGTGGTCGTCCTGGAAGGTGCTGTCGGTGAGCAGCGTGTGCGGCGTTGCCGCCTTGGCGACGGCGATGGCTTCGTCGGCGCTGAACTTCTCGGGCGCACCGTGGGCGATGGCGGCCATCCGGTCCATCCAGTCGATCACCGCGGGCGTCAGGTCGAGGATGGTTCTCACCGACTCGATGCGGCGCGTGTACCAGAGCGGGTGGTAGGCCGAGAAGTCGGCGATGCACGGCGCCTCGCCCAGCAGGAAGGGCTTGTCGTCGAGCATGTCGGACAGGCGGCGCAGGTACGACTTGTAGGCGCTGGTGGCATCGGCCGGGCGCAGGCGCGTCATGTTGCCGGCGCTCATCCTGCCGCGGTCTTCGCCGAAGGCCTTGGCGGCCTCGGGCGGTGCCTTGGCGAACACCTCGGCCGCCCCCCGCGGCTGCAGGTTCCAGGCCATCGCGGCCCAGAACAGGGTGGTATCGGCCCATTGCGCGAGGATGCGCGACATGCCTTTCTCCGGCTCGGGATAGAGCGTCGGCTCGGGCTGCAGGTGCTCCAGCACGTCGGCGATCAGCGCGCTGTCGCAGTACATGTCGGCGCCGATCTGCAGGAACGGCGTCTTGCGGTAGCCGCCGGTGAGCTCCTCCACGTCGGGCTTGGGCATGATCGGCGGGATGAAGACCGACTTCCACGGCAGCTTCTTGGCGCCGAGGATCAGCCGCACCTTCTCCGAGAACGGCGAGGTGGTGTAGTGGTGGAGGATCAGGTCGGCCATGGTGTTTTTCCTGTGGGGGATGTTGGGTGTGCGTTCAGCGCGGCTGGGCCCGCTGGATGATCGAATCGAAATCGGTGCCCGCGCCCAGCGTGCCGAAGGCCTGGCCCCAGTCGCCGCCCAGGCGCGAGGCGCAGAAGGCGCTGGCCACGGCGGGCGGCGCGGTCCGGGCAAGCAAGGAAGCCTGCACCGCGAGCGCCACGTCCTGTGCCAGGCGGCGCGCCTCGACCTCGGAGGCCATCGCCTCGATGCGTGCCGGCAGCGCGTCGGCCAGGCGGTCGAGCGCCGCGTGCTGGCCGCGTGCCGGCGCCAGCTCCTTGCCCAACGCGGCCACCGCATCGCCCTTGCGCAGGCCGCGCAGCAGGTCGAGCGCCATGATGTTGCCGGCGCCTTCCCAGATCGAGTTGAGCGGCATCTCGCGGTAGATGCGCGCCATCGTGCCCTCGCCGCCCTCTTCCACATAGCCGTTTCCGCCGAGGCATTCCATGGCCTCCTGTGCGAAGTGGCTGCCGCGCTTGCAGATCCAGAACTTGGCAACCGGCGTGAGCAGGCGTGCCATCAGGCATTCGTGCTCGTCGTCCTGGTGGTCGAAGGCGCGCGCGAGGCGAATGGCCAGCGCGGTCGCGGCCTCGCTCTCGAGCGCGAGGTCGGCCAGCACGTTCTTCATGAGCGGCTGCTCGATCAGCGGCTTGCCGAAGGCGTTGCGCTGCGCCGCATGGTCGAGCGCGATGCTCAACGCCTGCCGCATCAGCCCGCTGGTGCCGAGCGCGCAGTCGAGCCGGGTCATCGTGCCCATCTCGAGGATCTGCGGAATGCCGCGGCCCTCTTCGCCCACCAGCCAGGCGCTGGCACCGTGGAACTCGACCTCGGAACTGGCATTGGCCTTGTTGCCGAGCTTGTCCTTCAGGCGCTGGATGTGGATGGCGTTGCGCGTGCCCTTCCCCATCCAATCCGGCAGCACGCGCGGCAGGAAGAAGCAGCTCAGCCCCGCGGGCGCCTGCGCGAGCACCAGGAAGGCATCGCACATCGGCGCCGAGAAGAACCACTTGTGGCCGGTGATCGCATAGCGCTCGCCCCAGGTGTCGCTGCCGTCGCGCACGGCCTTCGTCGTGTTCGCGCGGACGTCCGAACCGCCCTGCTTCTCGGTCATGCCCATGCCCATGGTCACGCCGGGCTTGTCCTTGAAGGACGCGAGCGCGGGGTCGTACCAGAGGCTCGCGAGCTTCGGGCCCCAGTCGGCATAGACGGCGGCGTTGCTCCGCAGTGCAGGCGTGACCGCGTAGCTCATCGAGATCGGGCACAGCATCGACGGCTCCAGCTCGGTGAAGAGCATGAAGCCCGCCGCCCGCAGCACATGCGGCGAGGCCGAGGTGCCGGTCCAGGGCGTGCCGTGCAGGCCCGCGCCCACGGCGGCCGCCATGAGCACGTGGTAGCTCGGATGGAACTCGACCTCGTCGATGCGCCTGCCGAAGCGGTCGTGCGTGTGCAGCTCGGGCGTGTGGATGTTGGCCAGCCGCGCATGCATCTGCATCTCGGCCGAGCCGACGGTCACCCCCAGTTCCTGCAACGGCGCCAGCTGCAGCTTCGGCGCATTGAACTTCAACGCATCGCGCAGGGGCCGGTTGGTCTCGAACAGGTTGTAGTCCACCAGCGGAGCGGGCTGGTTGAACACCTCGTGGGTCGTTTCCATGGTCGGCTCCTTTGCCGCGCGTTTCAGTGCATTCAGATCAGCTTGACCAACTGCTTGCCGAAATTCTTGCCCTTGAGCAAACCCAGGAAGGCCTCAGGGGCGGATTCGATGCCCTGGGCAACCGATTCGCGCGGCTTGAGCTTGCCGGTGGCGACCAGCGTGCCGAGCTCGGTCAGCGCCTCGGGCCACACTTCCATGTGCTCGCTGACGATGAAACCTTCGAGCTTGATGCGGTTGACCAGGAGCAGCGCGGGGTTCGTCAGCGGCAGCGGCTGGCCGTCGTAGCCCGCGATCATTCCGCACAGCGCGATGCGTGCAAAGGCGTTGGTGCGCAGCAGCACCGCATCGAGGATGTACCCGCCGACGTTCTCGAAATAGCCGTCGATGCCGTTCGGGCAGGCTTCCTTGAGCGCCGCGCTCATGGTCTTCACGTCGGGATGCTGGCGGTAGTCGATGCAGGCGTCGAAGCCGAGTTCGTCGGTCACGTACCTGCACTTGTCCGGACCGCCCGCGATGCCCACCACGCGGCAGCCGCGCGCCTTGGCCAGCGCACCGAAGGCGCTGCCGACCGCACCGCTGGCGGCCGTGATGACGACGGTTTCACCGGCCTTGGGGGCAATGATCTTCACCAGGCCGTACCAGGCGGTGACGCCCGGCATGCCGACCGCGCCGAGGTAGTGCGACAGCGGCACGTGCGTGGTGTCGACCTTCTTCAGCGCGCCGGGCTGCGAGGCGTCGACCACGCTGTATTCCTGCCAGCCGCCGAAGCCGACGACCTTGTCGCCGACGGCGTACTTGGGGTGCTTGCTCTCGACCACTTCGCCGACCGTGCCGCCCTGCATCACCTGGCCGAGCGGCTGCGGTTGCGCGTAGCTCTTGGCGTCGTTCATGCGGCCGCGCATGTAGGGGTCGAGGCTCATGTAGTGGTGGCGCACCAGCACCTGGTTGTCCTTGAGCGCGGGCGTCTCGGCGGTCACGAGCTTGAAGTTGCTGGCAACGGCTTCGCCGTCGGGGCGGTTGTCGAGGTGGATTTGCTTGTTCGTGGGCATGAATATCTCCAGGGAAATGCAGTAGGAATCAGTCGGTGGAAGGCGGCCGCATCGCGTTGGCGCTGGCAGGGCCGGTGGGCAGGCGGCGCTTCACGTACTTGAAGGTGCCGGTGGCATGCGCGCACACGCGCTCCTGCTCGTCATAAATCTTGGCTTCGGTAAAGGCCAGCGTCGCGGTGCGGTGGATCAGCGTGCCGCGCGCATGCAGCGGGCCGACCGAAGGCTGCATGAAGCTGGTCTTCATCTCGATGGTGACCACGCCGGTCTCTGGCGCCACGCTGCGCGCGGCGGCCGCCATGGTGATGTCGAGCAGCGTCATGCAGGCGCCGCCGTGCGTCACGTCGAAGGTGTTCAGGTGCTCGGGCTTGGCGGTATAGATGATCTCGGACTCGCCGCCTTCGAACTTCGTGAGCTCGAAGCCCAGGTGGCGCGCGAACGGGATCTGGCTCGTGTACGAGCGGATGTTGATGTCGGTGGAATGTTGAGCGTCAGTGGTCATTGGATCTTTTCGTGAGACACCGCGGAACCGGCTTTGCCGGGCCGCCGGTGTCGCCCCCGGCGAGGGGGAAGGCGAAGCGACACGAAGTGCGCGCAGCCTGGGGGAGATTTCTAGGCCGCCCCGAGTACCACGCTCACGCCGCCATCCACAGCCAGCCACTGGCCGGTGATGTGCTTGCCGGCATCGCTCGCATACAGCAGCGTGATGCCCTTGAGGTCTTCCTCGTCGCCGAGACGGCCGAGCGGCGCGTGGGAGGCCATTTTGTCCTCGCCCAGCGACTTGATCAGGCCGGCCGCCATTTTCGTCATGAAGAAGCCCGGGCAGATCGCGTTCACGTTGATGTTGTACTTGCCCCATTCGGCCGCGAGCGTGCGCGTGAAGCCGATCACGGCGGTCTTCGAGGTGTTGTAGGCCAGCGTCTGCATCTCGGGCGGGTTGCCGTTCAGGCCGGCGATCGAGGCGATGTTGATGATGCGGCCCGTCTTCTTCGGAATCATGTAGCCGTTGGCGATCTGCTGCGACAGGATGAAGTACCCGCGCACATTGAGGTTCATCACCTTGTCCCAGGCCTCCACCGGGTGGCTCTCGGCTGGAGCGCCCCAGCTGGCGCCGGCGTTGTTGATCAGGATGTCGACCGCGCCCGTGCGCTGCAGCGTCTCGTCGGCCAGGCGGCGGGTGTCTTCTTCCTTCGAGCAGTCGGCGGCGATCCAGCGCGCGTCGATGCCGGCGGACTGCAGTTCGGCCGCGGCCTGCTCCAGGTCGTCGGCCTTGCGCGAACTCAGCATGATCTTTGCGCCGGCCTCGCCGAGCGCGTGGGCCATCTGCAGGCCCAGGCCGCGCGAGCCGCCGGTGATGAGGGCCGTCTTGCCGGTGAGGTCGAAGAGTTGCTGGGTGGTGCGGGGGGTCATGTCTGTTGTCTCCGGAACATGTGAAAGAAGAAGAAGGACTCGCGGCCGGCCCGTCGCCGTTACGAAGCGTCGCCGGCGGCCTTGGCGGCGGCGAACTTGCCCGATGCCACCGCTTTTTTCAGCCGGCGCCAGTCGGCCTGGTTGACATCGGCATAGGCCTCTGCAAAGTCTGCGAGCGCGGTGTTGAATGTCTTGGAGCGTCCGAGGTAGCCGACGATGGCCCAGGCGTCGCCGCCCTTGGCATGCGCACGCGCCAGGCTGTAGCCGCAGGCTTCGGCAAACTCGACGAGGTCGACGGGCTTGAAGTCTTCGAGCTTGTAGGACGCCTTCATGTCGCGCAGCTGGCGCACATAGAAGCCCCGTCCGCCCTGCGCCTCGGCCCAGCCGAGGAAAACGTCGCTGGCGGCCTGTGCCAGCCGCTGCCCCTGCACCACGCGCTGGCCCGGAGAGCCCGAATCCGGCGCCGGGCCCAGGTGGGCTTCGAGCACCGATTCGCCGGCTTCCTTGCACTGCAGGAACAGCGGATGGGTCTGGTCGGCCACCAGCAGCAACAGGAAGCAGCGCCGGCCCACCGAGCCGACGCCAGGCGTCAGCACCGCAACGTCGTGCAGCGCGTAGCGGTCGAACAGCCGCTGGCGCTCGGGCGGCAGGCTGGCACGGTACTGCGCCAGGAAGGCCGGCAATCCAGCGCGAAAGCGGCCGATCTCGCGCGCGGTGGCCTTGGCGTCGTGGTACACGAACGGCGGCCGGTCGCGCACCATGAGACGGCCCTGAACCATCTCGGTCGCCTCCTCGGCGAACACGCGCGAGGTGCTGCGCCGGGCCTTCTTGATGACTGCGAGCTCGGTCGCATCCTCGGCACCAAGCTTCAGCAGCGTTTGCGACGTGAGGCGCGCGTACCAGGCGTCCAGCGTGTCCATCCGCGCAAAGCGGCGCATGCGGTCGCGGTAGGCCTCGGCCAGCTGCCGCACCGCGTCGCGCCCCACGCGCGGCTTGAATTTCCGGTCGCGCGCGGCCACGACGAACGAGGTGGCGAGCCGGCGCACATCCCAGTCGAAGGGCCCCTGCAGGGTTTCGTCGAAGTCGTTGATGTCGAAGACCAGCGAGCGCTCGGGGCTGGCGAAGAAGCCGAAGTTCGCGAGGTGCGCGTCGCCGCACAGCTGCGTGGCGATGCCGCTGTGCGGCAGCCTGGCCAGGTCGTTCGCCATCAGGCTGGCGGCACCGCGGTAGAAGGCGAACGGGGTGGCCAGCATGCGGCCGTGGCGCACCGGCACCAGCTCGGGCACCCGCCCGCGGTTGGACGCCTTCAGCCAGCCGAGCGGGTCGCGGCCTGCCGCGTCGGGCTCGGGCGCCTGCGCCCACTGGTCGAGCGCAAAGCGCGTGCGCTGTGCGCGGCCGAACGCCCGCCGATCGGCCGGAGTGGCCTTGGCGTCGGGCGCGCGGGGTTCAGATTTCATAGTCCATGCACTGCCGCGCTTCGCGCACGGCACCGATGAAGGGCTTCAGCGCGACGTGCTGGGGATGGTCGGCATAGGCCGCCAGCGCGGCGGCGTCGGTGAATTCCGAGTTCAGGATCAGGTCGTAGGTGGCTTCGAGCCCGGGCTGGGCAATGGCCACCTCGAAGCGGTGCGTGCCGGGCGACAGCTTCGCGCAGGCATCGAGCAGGGCCTTGGCCTTGAGAAGGTTGGTCGCCTTGTCGGCGCCTTCGGCATGGTCCTTGAACTTCCACATCACGATGTGCTTGAGCATGCTGCGGCCTGCTTCCTTACTTGTCGTCGAGGCGGGAACGCACGTAGATGAGCACGAAGCCCACCAGCGCGACCAGGCCGCCGGGCACGGCGATCGACCAGCCGAGCGTGGCGTCGGTGCGGCCGGTGGAGATGCCCAGGATCACGAGGAACAGGCCGCCGTAGATCAGGATCCAGATCCACTTCTCCAGCCGGGCGTGCGGCTTCGGGGGCTTGGCAGGGTTGGGGGTGTTGTTGGGAGCGGCGTTGGCCATTGTCAAAAAGCGTCCTCGGGCAAAGCTGTACAGGTCGGGTCGCGGCTCTCGACCACGTTGAGCCACGCGCCGATTTTCGGCAGCTCGTAGTGGAAGAAGTAGTCCGTGGCGCCTATCTTGCCAGCTGTTACCGCCCTCGCCTTTTCCGCATCGATTTCGAGCGCACGCCGCGCCACGTCCAGCCAGATCCAGGCCAGCACGGTGTGGCCGAAAGCCTGCATGTAGGGCACGGCGTTGGCCAGCGCGTCGGCCGGGTCGCCGGTGGACCAGGCAGCCTGGGTGGCGCTGCCGATGCGCTCGAGCGCGGCGCCCAGCGCCTTGGCGTGCGCCGCGAGCGCGGGCACCTTGGCCGTGCGGCCGATGGTCTCGGTGATGCGGCCAGCCAGCAGTTGCAGGCCCCGGCCCTTTTCCATCAGCACCTTGCGGCCCAGCAGGTCGGCCGCCTGGATGCCGTGGGTGCCCTCGTGGATCATGTTCAGGCGGTTGTCGCGCCAGTACTGCTCGACCGGGAAATCGCGCGTGTAGCCGTAGCCGCCATGCACCTGGATCGCGAGCGAATTGGCTTCCAGGCACCATTCGCTGGGCCAGCTCTTGGCGATGGGCGTGAGCACCTCCAGCAGCAGGCGCGCGTCGTCGGCGGCCTGCGCGTCGCCGGTCTTCTGTACGTCGACCAGCCGGGCGCAGTACAGCTCCAGCGCCAGCGCGCCTTCGCAGTACGCCTTCTGCGCGAGCAGCATGCGGCGCACGTCGGCGTGCTCGATGATGCGGACCTGCGGGCTGGCCGAGTCCTTCGCCACCTGGCTGCCGGTGCCCGTCTCGGGCTTCTTCGCGAGCCGGCCCTGCGGCCGGGTCTTTGCATAGTCGAGCGAGGCGTAATAGCCGGCCATGCCCAGCATGGTGGCGGCCGTGCCGACACCGATGCGCGCCTCGTTCATCATGTGGAACATGCAGTGCAGGCCCTTGCCGGGCGCGCCGACGAGGTAGCCCACCGCGCCGGCCTTGCCGCCGACCGGGTACTTGCCCTCGCCGAAGTTCAGGAGCGTGTTGGTGGTGCCGCGCCAGCCCAGCTTGTGGTTCAGGCCCGCGAGCGCCACGTCGTTGCGTTCGCCGGTCAGCTCGCCTTGGGTGTTCACCATGCGCTTGGGCACGATGAACAGCGAGATGCCGCGCGTGCCCGGCACGAGCTTGCCGTTCTCGTCGGGGATCTTGGCAAGCACGATGTGCACGATGTTCTCGGTCAGTTCATGGTCGCCGGCCGAGATCCACATCTTGTTGCCGGTGAGCCGATAGCGCGGGCCGAGCGGATCGGCCTCGAAATCGGCGCCGTCGGGCACCGCGCGCGTGGCCACGTCGCTCAGCGACGAGCCGGCCTGCGGCTCCGACAGGCACATGGTGCCGGCCCAGCGGCCCGAGAACTCGTTCTTCGCGAACACCTCCTTCTGCATCTCGGTGCCGTGCACCATCAGCAGGTTGGCGTTGCCGCTCGTGAGCATGTTCGAGCCGATGCTCACCGAGGCCATGGCGAAGAAGCTGTTGGCCGCGGCCTGCAGCGTGTAGGGCAGCTGCATGCCGCCGATGTCGTAGTCCTGCGCCGCGCTCATCATTCCCGATTCGACAAAAGCCTTGTGCGCGTCGTGCGTGGCTTGCGGCAGGATCACCTTCTCGCCGTCGAAATGCGGCTCCTGCAGGTCGACCGTGCGGTTGAACGGTGCGTACTTCTCGCGCGCGATGCGCTCGCAGGTGTCGAGCACCGCATCGAAGGTTTCGCGCGAATGGTCGGCGAAGCGCTCGCTCTGGTTGAGCGACTCGGCATCGAGCCAGTCGTAGAGCAGGAAATCGAGGGTGGGACGCAGGCTCATGTCGGTCTCTTGGAGGAAGGGTCTGGCAGTTTCGCGATGGTTCCCTGCGCCAGCGCGCAGAGCTTCTCGACGCCGTCGGCCACCGCGAAGATCTCGCAGGTGCAGACGGCCTGCGAACTGCCGACATGCACGGCCTTGGCGCGCGCGATCAGGCGATCGCCGATGGCGGGCCGCACATAGTTGATCTTGAATTCGGAAGTCACCACCGGCACGCGCATTGCGGTGCCGCCGGCGAAGGTCAGCGCGTTGTCGGCCAGGTAGCTGACGACACCGCCATGGGCGAAGCCGTTCTGCTGCTTGAGCTGCGCGGTCAGCGGAACCTGGAGGTCGACGATTCCCGACGAGAGCGCATGCATCTCGGCGCCGATCAGCACGCTGAAGGGTTGCGAGGCCAGAACGCCCCGCCCCATCGCCAGGAAGGCTTCGGGCGAGACCTGGGTGTCGCCGCCCGGCATGGTTACAAGACCTCGAAAACGCCTGCGGCGCCCATGCCGCCGCCGATGCACATCGTGACCAGCACCTTCTTCGCGCCGCGGCGCTTGCCTTCGATGAGCGCGTGGCCCGTCAGGCGCTGGCCGCTCACGCCGTAGGGGTGGCCCACGGCGATGGCGCCGCCGTCGACGTTCAGGCGGTCGCCCGGGATACCGAGCTTGTCGCGGCAGTAGATCACCTGCACGGCGAAGGCCTCGTTCAGCTCCCACAGGTCGATGTCGTTGACCGTGAGGCCGAGGCGCTTGAGCACCTTCGGAATCGCGAAGACCGGGCCGATGCCCATTTCGTCGGGCTCGCAGCCGGCCACGGCAAAGCCAAGGAAGCGGCCGAGCGGCTTCAGGCCCTTTTGCTGTGCGTATTTTTCGTCGACCACCACGCAGGCGCCGCCGCCGTCGGAGAACTGGCTGGCATTGCCGGCCGAGATCAGGCCGCCGGGCATGGCCGAACGGATGCCGCTGATGCCTTCCTTGGTGGTGCCGGGGCGGATGCCTTCGTCGTTCTCGACGGTGACTTCCTTGGTGCGCAGGCCCATCACCGGATCGGCCACGCCGGCCAGCACGGTGATCGGCGCGATTTCTTCCTTGAAGCGGCCGGCTTCGAGCGCGGCGGTGGCCTTCTGCTGGCTCGCTGCGCCGTACTCGTCCATGGCGTCGCGGCCGATGTTGTAGCGCTTGGCGACCTGCTCGGCCGTCTGCAGCATGTTCCAGTAGATCTCGGGCTTGTGCTTCACGAGCCAGGGGTCAGCCAGCATGTGCTTGTTGGCTTCGTTCTGCACGCACGAGATGCTCTCGACGCCGCCGGCCACATACACGTCGCCCTCGCCCGCGATGATGCGCTGCGCGGCAGTGGCGATGGTCTGCAGGCCCGAGGAGCAGAAACGGTTGATCGTCATGCCCGAGGTGGTGACGGGGCAGCCGGCGCGCAGCGCGATCTGGCGTGCGATGTTGGAGCCGGTGGCGCCTTCGGGCGTGGCGCAGCCCATGATGACGTCATCGACTTCGGCGGCTTCGATGCCGGCGCGCGAGATGGCGTGCTGCACGGCGTGGCCGCCGAGCGTGGCGCCGTGCGTCATGTTGAAGGCACCCTTCCAGCTCTTCGCGAGCGGCGTGCGGGCGGTGGAAACAATGACGGCGCTGGTCATGGTGAGGTCCTTTGAAGATGGAAGGGAAAGAGGGTTGTCGTCATTGCGCCGGCGCAGCGTTGGTGTTGCGCAGGAGCTGGTGATAGAAGCCGATCATCTCGCCGTAGTTGGAGATGGCGAGGCGTTCGTTGTTGCCATGGAAGCGCGCGAGGTCTTCGCCCTTCACGCGGAACGGCGAGAAGCGGAAGACGGCGTCGCTCACGAGGCTGAAGTGGCGCGAGTCGGTGGCGGCGGTCATCAGGCCCGGGGCCACCACGGCATCCGGGAAGGTCTGGCGCACGGCCTGCTGGATCGCGCGGTAGCCGGTGCTGTCGGTCGGCGACACGGGCGACGGTTCCGAATTGCCGGGGTAGCGCTTGATCTTGATCTCGTCGTCGCCCAGGCTCTTGCGCAGGTGCGCCTCGACGCTGTCGAGGGTGTCGCCCGGCAGGATGCGGAAGTTGACGGCCGCCTCGGCGCGGCCGGGCAGCACGTTGTCCTTGTTGCCGGCGCGCACGATGGTGAGCGCGGTGGTCGTGCGCAGCATGGCGTTGCTGCTCGGGCTCTTTTCGAGCTGGCCGCGCACCAGCGGCTCGGTGAGCCACAGGTTGGAGAGCATCACGCGGTTGACGCCGCTCATCTCGGGCGCGAGCGCGCCGAACATCTGGCCCGCCACGCCCTGGATGCCGCCGGGCATCGGGTGGGCCTCGAGCCGTGCCAGCGCCGCGCTCATGCGGCCGATGGCACTGTGCTGCGGCGGCATCGACGAATGGCCGGGGGCGGTGTCGAGCGACAGGAAGAAGGTGCCGTAGCCCTTCTCGGCCAGGCCGATGAGTGCGGCAGGCTTCGAAAGGCCGGGCAGCACGCCGTCGAGCACCAGCAGGCCTTCGTCCAGGACCCACTCGAGGCGCACGTTGCGCGACTTGAGCAGTTCGGCGATGGGCAGCGCGCCGCGCAGGCCGCTGACTTCTTCGTCGTCGCCCATCACGAGGTAGACGGTCTGCCTGGGCTGGAAGCCGCTGCCGACCAGCAGCTCGATGGCTTCCATCTGCGCAAACAGGTTGCTCTTGTTGTCGAGCGTGCCGCGGCCCCAGACGAAGCCGTCCTTGATCTCGCCGGCGAAGGGATCGACCGTCCAGGCCTTCTCGGTGCCCGGGGCGATGGGCACCATGTCCTGGTGCGCCATCAGCGCGATGGGCCTGGCCTTCGGGTCGGTGCCGGTCCATGTGTAGAGCAGCGCCTTCTGGCCGACCACTTCCTTCTTGAGGGTGGCATGGACCTTGGGGTACTGCTGTTCGAGGTAGGCGTGCAGCTTGTCGAACTCGGCCGCGTTGGCGGCCGGATCGTCGAGGCCCGACACCGTGCGGAACGTGATCGCCGTGGAGAGCCGCTTGGCAGCGGCCTGCACGTCGATGTCGAGCTTGGGTGCGGGCGCCACCGCCAGCTGCTGCGATGGCGTGGTCCAGGTCTTGACCGCCACGGCCGCCACCAGTGCCAGGAGCACCAGCAGCAGCCCGAGGAAGATGCGTTTCAACATGGACGGTCAGGATTCCCGGATCAGCTGAAGGACTTGCCTTCGGCGACCAGCTTCTGGATCAGCGGCGCGGGCTGCCAGAACTCGGCGTCGTCGCGCGGGTTCTTGGCAAAGCGCTTCATCGATTCGGCCACGTTGTACAGGCCCACCTGCGATGCGTAGTGCATCGGGCCGCCGCGCCAGACCGGGAAGCCGTAGCCGGTGAGGTACACCATGTCGATGTCGCCCGACTTGGAGGCAATGCCGTCCTCGAGGATGTGCGCGCCTTCGTTGACCAGGGCGTACACCAGGCGCTGCACGATCTCTTCATCGGAAATCTTGCGCGGCGTGATGCCCAGTTCCTTGCGGTGCTCCTCGATCATCTTGTTGACGAGCTCCGAAGGAATCGCATCGCGCTTGCCGGCCTGGTAGTCGTACCACCCTGCCCCGGTCTTCTGGCCGAAGCGGCCCAGTTCGCAGAGCTTGTCGGCCGTGCGGCTGTACTTCATGTCGGCGCGCTCGGTGGCGCGGCGCTTGCGGATCGCCCAGCCGATGTCGTTGCCGGCCAGGTCGCCCATGCGGAACGGGCCCATGGCAAAGCCGAACTTCTCGATGGCCTTGTCGACCTGCTGCGGCGTGGCGCCTTCGTCCAGCAGGAAGCCGGCCTGGCGCGAGTACTGCTCGATCATGCGGTTGCCGATGAAGCCGTCGCACACGCCCGAGACCACCGAGGTCTTCTTGATCTTCTTGCCGATGGCCATGACCGTGGCGAGCACGTCCTTGGCGGTGGCCTTGCCGCGCACCACCTCGAGCAGCTTCATCACATTGGCCGGGCTGAAGAAGTGCATGCCGACCACGTCCTGCGGACGCTCGGTGAACGAGGCGATCTTGTCGACGTCGAGCGTCGAGGTGTTGGAGGCCAGGATTGCGCCCTTCTTGGCGACGCGGTCGAGTTCCTTGAACACCTTTTCCTTGACGCCGATTTCCTCGAACACCGCTTCGATGATCAGGTCGGCGTCCTTCAGGTCGTCGTAGCTCAGCGTGGTGCTCAGGAGCGCCATGCGCTGCTCGTACTTGTCCTGCTTGAGCTTGCCCTTCTTGACCTGGGCTTCGTAGTTCTTCTTGATGGTGGCGACGCCGCGGTCGAGCGCCTCCTGCTTCATCTCGAGGATCTTGACGGGGATGCCCCCGTTCAGGAAGTTCATCGAGATGCCGCCGCCCATGGTGCCGGCGCCGATCACGCCGACCGACTTGATCTCGCGCTTGGGCGTGTCTTCGGGCACGTCGGGAATCTTGCTCGCGGCGCGCTCGGCCATGAACAGGTGGCGCAGCGACAGCGACTCGGGCGTGAACATCAGCGCGGTGAAGAGACGGCGCTCTTCGGCCATGCCTTCGTCGAACTTCATCTTCGTGGCGGCCTGCACGGCATCGACGCACTTGAGCGGCGCGGGGTAGTTCTTGGACATGCCGCCGACCATGTTCCTGGCGAACTGGAAGTAGGCATCGCCCTGCGGGTGCTTGCACGGCAGGTTGCGCACCAGCGGCAGCGCCTCGCCGGTCTTGCCGGCCACGCTCTTGGCGAAAGCCACGGCCTCCTCGAACACCGATTCGGCCGAAGCGGCCAGCTTGTCGAACAGCTTCTGGCCCGGCAGGCTGGCCAGCAGCTCGCTCTTCACGGGCTCGCCGCTCACGATCATGTTCAGGGCGGTTTCCACGCCGAGCACGCGCGGCAGGCGCTGCGTGCCGCCGGCACCCGGCAGCAGGCCGAGCTTGACTTCAGGCAGCGCCACGCTGGTGCCGGGCGCGGCCACGCGGTAGTGGCAGCCGAGCGCCAGCTCCAGGCCGCCGCCCATGCACACCGAGTGGATGGCCGCGACGATGGGCTTGGCCGACGCTTCGAGCGAGAGGATCACACTCAGCAGATTGGGCTCCTGCAGCGCCTTGGGCGTGCCGAACTCCTTGATGTCCGCGCCGCCCGAGAACGCCGTGCCGGCGCCGGTGATGACGATGGCCTTGACGGCGTCGTCGGCATTGGCCTTGGCCAGGCCATCGGTGATGCCGATGCGCGTCGAGAAACCGAGACCGTTGACCGGAGGGTTGGTCAGTGTGATCACGGCGACATCGCCGAGCACTTTGTATTCAGCCGTCATGCTGCGTTCCTTGGTGTGTGAAGAAAAAGAAGAAAAAGCACGAGTGTTCTTTTTCGAGGGATTCTAGGCGTTTCGCGTGGCCTCACAATGGCACGCAGTCGCTGCCGAGACAAGACCCAAAAGGCTACAGCCCTTTCGCGAAACACCGCGGAACCGGCTTGGCCGGGCCGCAGGTGTTGCCCCTCCAAGGGGGGCGGCGCAGCGACACGAAGTGCGCGAAGCCCGGGGGTATGCCTACCTAGACTTCAAGCCACTCTTTGCGCGTCATGCTGTCGGCGCGCAGGCTGTCGGGGGTCCCGTCGAACACGATGCTGCCGTGGCCCATGACGAGCGCGCGGTCGGAGATCTGCATCGCGATGGTCAGCTTCTGCTCGATCAGCAGCACCGAGATGCCCTTGTCCTTGAGCGTCTTCAGGTACTGGCCGACCAGTTCGACGATCTTGGGCGCGAGGCCTTCGGTGGGCTCGTCGATGATGATCAGGTCGGGGTCGCCCATCAGCGTTCGGCACAGCGTGAGCATCTGCTGCTCGCCGCCCGAGAGCACGCCGGCTTCGGTGTGCTGGCGCTCCTTCAGGCGCGGGAACATGCCGTACATGTCGTCGAAGGACCAGCGGCTGCCCTTGCCCGAGCCCTTCTGTCCCAGCAGCAGGTTCTGGTGCACCGTGAGCTTGGGAAAGATGTCGCGGTTCTCGGGCACGTAGCCGATGCCCAGGTGGGCGATCTCGTAGGCTTTCTTGCGCAGGACGTCCTGGTCTTTCCAGTGCAGCGTGCCCTCGGCATGCACCAGGCCCATGATGGCCTTGGCGGTGGTCGAGCGGCCCGAGCCGTTGCGGCCCAGCAGCGCGACGATCTCGCCGGGGCCGACGTTGAAGGAAACGCCATGCAGCACATGGCTCTTGCCGTAGTAGGCGTGGATGTCGTGAAGCTTCAGCATGTCAGTGTCCCGCCCCTTGTGCGTCGGCGACCGAGGAGCCGAGGTAGGCCTCCTGCACCCGTGCATTGGCGCGTACGGCGGCGGGCGTGTCGAAGGCAATGACTTCGCCATACACCACCACCGCGATCTTGTCGGCCAGCCCGAAGACCACGCCCATGTCGTGCTCCACCGTCAGCAGCGTCTTGCCGACCGTGACGTGCTTGATGAGCGAGATGAAGTGCGAGGTCTCGGTCTTGCTCATGCCGGCCGTGGGCTCGTCCAGCAGGATCACGCCGGCGCCGCCCGCGATGGTCACGCCGATCTCGAGCGCGCGCTGCTCGGCGTACGTGAGGTTGACCGCATGCACGTCGCGCTTGCGCTCCAGCCCGATCTGGCGAACCAACTCCTCGGTGCGTTCGTTGGCGTCGTCGAGGGTCGAGAGAAAGCGCAGGAAGGTGTACTTGTAGCCCAGGCTCCACAGCACGCCGCAGCGCAGGTTCTCGAATACGCTGAGCTTCGGGAAGATGTTGGTGATCTGGAAGCTGCGCGACAGGCCCAGCCGGTTGATCTCGTAGGGCTTCTTGCCGTCGATGCGCTCGCCGTTCAGCCGCACCTCGCCGCTGGTGGGCGTGAGGCGTCCGCTGATCAGGTTGAACAGCGTCGACTTGCCCGCCCCGTTCGGGCCGATGATGGCCACGCGTTCCCCGGCCTTCACCGCCAGGTCCACGCCGCGGATGATTTCGGTCTTGCCGAAATTCTTGCGCAGCGCCTTCAGTTCCAGTGCGTGTTGCGCGCTCATTACGCCGCCTCCCGACGTTTGATTTCTGCTTCGATTTCTTCCTGTGCATGGCCCCAGACGCGCACGAAGCGCCGTCGCGCCACCTCGAGCGCGGCCAGGCCGACGGCCAGGATCGCGACGGCGCCGAGCCAGCTGCCCATGCCGGCGGTGTCGAGCGCCACGCCGAAGAAGTTCAGCGTCGGACCCATCGCCGCGTTGAGCTGGATGTGATAGATCATCTCGATCAGCGCGGCCGCGCCGATGACGACGGGAACCAGCGCCACCGCGAGCGCGAGGTACAGCAGCCAGAAGCGGTCGAACTTGCCGAACTTGGCAACCCGCAGGTTCATCATGACCAGGCTGGCGATGCCGCCGGGGGCGAACATCACCATGAACACGAACACCAGGCCGAAGTAGAGCTGCCAGGCCTTCGAGAGTTCCGACAGCAGGATCGACGCGAACACCAGCAGCACCGCGCCAATGATCGGCCCGAAGAAGAACACCGCGCCGCCGAGGAAGGTGAACAGCAGGTAGCCGCCCGAGCGGATCGCGTTCAAGCTGTCGGCCGCGTTGACGATCTCGAAGTTGATCGAGGCCAGCCCGCCGCCGATGCCGGCGAAGAAGCCCGCGATGATGAACGCGAAGTAGCGCACGCGCTGCGTGTTGTAGCCGATGAACTCGACGCGCTCCGGGTTGTCGCGCACCGCGTTCAGCATGCGTCCGAGCGGCGTGCCGGTGAAGGCATACATCAGCGCGGTGCAGACGAAACAGTAGGCGGCGATCAGGTAGTACACCTGGATCTGCGAGCCGAAGTTGAAGCCGAAGAAGGTCGGGCCGTACACGCGGTCGGTGGTGATGCCGCCCTCGCCGCCGAAGAAGCTCGGGAACATCAGCGCCATCGAGGCCACGAGCTCGCCGATGCCCATGGTGATCATCGCGAAGGTGGTGCCCGACTTCTTCGTGGTGACGAAGCCGAACAGCACCGCGAAGAACATGCCGGCCAGGCCACCCACCAGCGGGATGAGCACCAGCGGGATCTGCAGGCCGCCCTTGCTGCCCATGTTCATCGCGTGGATCGCAAGGAACGAGCCGAGCCCGACGTAGACCGCATGGCCGAAGCTCAGCATGCCGCCCTGCCCCAGCAGGATGTTGTAGCTCAGGCAGATGATGATGAGGTAGCCCATCTGCGAGAGCATCGTGAGCGCCAGGCTGCTCTTGAACAGCAGCGGCGAGACGATCAGGACGATGGCGAACAGCGTCCAGATCAGGTAGCGCCCGATGTTCCAGGGCTTGAAGCGGTAGTACTGCATGGTGGTCGTTGTCATGGCGTCAGTCCTCCCGTGTGCCCAGGAGCCCCTTGGGCCGGAAGATGAGGATCAGCACCAGGAACAGGTATGGCAGGATCGGCGCGACCTGCGAGATCGTGAGCTTGAGAAGTTCGTAGCCGAAGGTCTGGTCGGTCACCGTCATGCCGAGCGCCTGCAGGCCGGTGGCCAGCGACTGGTCCATGGCGACCGCGAAGGTCTGGATGATGCCGATCAGCAGCGACGCGAGGAAGGCCCCGGCCAGCGAGCCCATGCCGCCGACCACCACCACCACGAAGATGATCGAGCCGACCGAGGCCGCCATCGCGGGCTCGGTGACATAGGTGTTGCCGCCGACCACGCCCGCGAGGCCTGCGAGCGCGGCACCGCCGCCGAACACCAGCATGAAGACGCGCGGCACGTTGTGGCCCAGCGCCTCGACCATGTCGGGGTGCTTGAGCGCGGCCTGGATGACGAGGCCGATGCGCGTGCGCGTGAGCAGCAACCAGACCGAGATCAGCATCAGCACCGCCACCAGCATGATGAAGGAGCGCGACTTCGGAAACTGCGTGCCGTAGAGCGAGAACAGCGGGCCCTGCAGTTGCGTCGGCAGGCCGTAGGGCACGGTGGAGCGCCCCCAGGCCAGTTGCACCACCTCGAGGATGAGGTACGACAGGCCGAAGGTCACGAGCAGCTCGGGCACATGGCCGAACTTGTGGACCCGGCGCAGGCTGTAGCGCTCGAAGGCGGCGCCCAGCAGGCCCACCAGCAGCGGCGCGATGAAGAGTGCCGGCCAGAAGCCGATGATGCCCGACAGGGTGTAGGCGATGTAGGCGCCGAGCATGTAGAAACTCGCGTGCGCAAAATTGAGCACGCCCATCATGCTGAAGATCAGCGTAAGGCCAGAGCTCAGCATGAACAACAGCAGCCCGTAGCTGACGCCATTGAGCAGCGAGATGACGAAGAATTCGACGTTCATCGGTCTTTCGGATGCGTGAAAAAGAAAGAGGCCCGAGTGTTGAAGTCGGGCCTCGACCGGTCAGGCGGAGATCAAAGGGGCGATCAGGAGGCGCCGCCGGGCCGCTTCATCTGGCAGGAGGTGGGTGTGCTCGAGACGTAGGGCTCGTAGTACTTCACCGGTGCCAGGGTGTAGCCGGTGTTTTCCGGGCTGTAGGGGTTCTTGGCGTCGGCCTTCTGCCAGCGCGTGATCCACAGGCCCTGCTGCAGCTGGTGGTCGGCCTTGCGCATCTCGACGTCGCCGTTGAAGCTCTTGAACTTCATGCCTTCCATCGCGGCCGCCACCTTCATCGGTTCGGTCGACTTGGTGCGCACGAAGGCTTCGCTGAGCATCGCGTACACCGTGTAGATGTCGGTGGTGTACATGTCGTCGTTGAACTTCTTCTTGAACTCGCCCATCAGCGGCTGGACCGGGCCCGGCGCGTTGTAGTGGCTGTAGCTCACCTGGTAGACCTTGCCGTCCGAGGCTGCGCCCATGGCGGTCGGCGTGCCGTTGGTCACGGCGTAGTAGGTGTAGAACTTGACGTTCAGGCCCGCGTCGTTGGCCGACTTGATGAGCAGCGCGAGGTCGGAGCCCCAGTTGCCGGTGATGACCGTGTCGGCGCCCGAGGCCTTGATCTTGGCGATGTAGGGCGCGAAGTCGCGCACCTGGGCCAGCGGGTGCAGGTCGTCGCCGACGATCTCGATGTCCGGGCGCTTCGCCTTGAGGTTGTCCTTCGCGAACTTCGAGACCTGCTGGCCGTGCGAGTAGTTCTGGTTGATCAGGTAGACCTTCTTGATCTCGGCCTGGTCCTTCATGAAGGTGGTCAGCGCTTCCATCTTCATGGAGGTGTCGGCATCGAGGCGGAAGTGCCAGTAGCTGCACTTGCTGTTGGTCAGGTCGGGGTCGACAGCCGCGTAGTTGATGTAGACCACTTCCTTGCCGGGGTTGCGCGCGTTGTGCTTTTCGAGCGCGTCGATGATAGCGAGCGCCGGGCCGGAGCCGTTGCCCTGTACCACGTAGCGCGCGCCCTGGTCCATGGCCGAGCGCAGCGCGCTGGTGGTCTCCTGCGGGCTCAGCTTGTTGTCGATGCCGATGACTTCGAACTTCACGCCGGCCGCGTTCTTCTTGTTGAATTCCTCGGCCAGGAACTGGAAGGTCTTGAGCTGATTGGTCCCCACCGCGGCCATCAGACCCGACAGCGGATCGAGCCATGCGATCTTGACGGTTTCACCCTTCTGGGCCAGAGCGCCTGTGGCACTCGCGGCGAGGATGGCTGCAGTAGCGATTTTCAGAGCGAACTTCACGATCTATATCTCCTGGTCTGACCGATTCAAAAGGCCTCACGAGAGTACAAGCCTTCGAAGCCCCTCCCCTCAGGGAATGCCCGTAAGGGGGGTGCCGCAAGGGCCCGTTTCTATCGCGCAGGCGACAGCGCATTTCTCCAATTTGCTACCCGCCGGTAGACAGCTGCTACCGGCGGGTAGGAAATGCGTTCACAAAGCCCCCTAGGGGCGCTTCATCTGGCAGGTCGTGGGCGTGCTCGCCACATACGACTCGTAATACTTCACGGGTACATTCGTGTAGCCGGTGTTCTCGGCGTCATAGGGGTACTTGGCGCTGGCCTTTTCCCACCGCGAGATGTAGAGCCCCTGCTGCAGCTGGTGGTCGGCCTTGCGCATCTCGACCTCGCCGTTGAAGCTCTTGATCTTCATGCCCTCCAGCGCGGCCGCGACCTTGACCGGATCGGTCGATTTGGTCTGGACGAAAGCGGCATCAAGCAATGCGAAGGTGTGGTAGATCGAGGACTGCGTCAGGTCGTCGTTCATCTTCTTCTTGTAGCCGGCAAGCAGTTTCTGGATCTCGCCGCCCATGTTGTAGTGGGCATAGGCCACCGTGTAGACCTTGCCGGCCGAGGTCGCGCCCATGGCCGTGGGCGTGCCGGCGCCCGGTGCGTAGTACGTCAGGAACTTGACGTCCAGCCCCGAGTCGTTCGCCGCCTTGATGAGCAGCGACAGGTCGGAGCCCCAGTTGCCGGTAATGACGGTGTCCGCGCCCGAGGCCTTGATCTTGGCGATGTAGGGCGAGAAGTCGCGCACCTGCGCCAGTGGGTGCAGGTCGTCGCCGACGATCTGGATGTCGGGGCGCTTGATCTTGAGGTCTTCCTTGGCGAACTTCGACACCTGCACGCCGTGCGCATAGTTCTGGCCGAGGATGTAGACCTTCTTGATGTCGGGCTGGTCCTTCATCCAGGCGGTCAGCGCTTCCATCTTCATGGAGGTGTCGGCATCGAGGCGGAAGTGCCAGTAGCTGCACTTGCTGTTGGTGAGGTCGGGATCGACCGCCGCGTAGTTCAGGTAAAGCAGTTCCTTGCCGGGATTGCGCGCGTTGTTCTTCTCGATGGCGTCGATGATCGCGAGCGCGGGGCCCGAGCCGTTGCCCTGGGTGATGTAGCGCGCGCCCTGGTCCTGGGCCGAGCGCAGCGCGGCGGTGGTTTCCTGCGGGCTGAGCTTGTTGTCGATGGCGATGATCTCGAACTTCACGCCCGACACGTTCTTCTTGTTGAACTCCTCGGCCAGGAACTGCGTGGTCTTGAGCTGGTTGGTGCCCACCGCGGCCATCAGGCCGGAGAGCGGGTCGAGCCAGGCGATCTTGACCGTCTCACCCTTCTGGGCGAAGGCGGCGGTCACGCTCACCAACATGGCACAAGCAGCGACTGACTTGAGAGCAAATTGCATGAAGAGTCTCCTGAGTGAAAGGCGGGATGCCAGCGTACAAGTGCCCTTTTCTTCTCCGCACAGGGATTGCCCGGAAGGAAGGCCGCGAAGGCGGCCTTCCTATCGCGTGCGCGACAGTGCGGGTGGGCTTTGGCGGTGCTTCAGAGGGTCGGCAGCTTGTAGTCCTTGAGGAGTTCGCGCAGCTTAGTTTTCAGAATCTTTCCGGTAGCGCCGATCGGAATGGCTTCGACGAAGACCACGTCATCGGGAATCTGCCACTTGGCGGTCTTGCCCTCGTAGAACTTCAGCAGCTCCTCGCGCGTGACTTCCGCACCGGGCTTCTTCACGACCGCGATGATCGGCCGCTCGTCCCACTTGGGATGGAACACGCCGATGCAGGCGGCCATGGCCACCGCAGGGTGCGCGACGGCGATGTTCTCGATCTCGATCGAGCTGATCCACTCGCCGCCCGACTTGATCACGTCCTTGCTGCGGTCGGTGATCTGCAGGTAGCCCTCGGCATCGATGGTGGCGACGTCGCCGGTGGGAAACCAGCCGCGGCCCTGTTCGTCGGGAATGAGCGGATCGCCGCCCTCGCCCTTGAAGTACTCCTTGACGATCCACGGCCCCTTGACCAACAGGTCGCCGTACGCCTTGCCGTCCCAGGGCAGTTCCTTGCCGTCGCCATCGACGATCTTCATGTCGACGCCGAAGATGGCGCGGCCCTGCTTCATGCGGATCTGCAGCTGCGCATCGGGCGGCAGCGACAGGTGCTTGTTCTTGAGCGTGCAGAGCGTGCCCAGCGGACTCATCTCGGTCATGCCCCAGGCATGCAGCACCTCGACGTTGAATTTCTCCTGGAACGCCGTGATCATGGCCGGCGGGCAGGCCGAGCCGCCGATGACGGTGCGGTTGAGCTTGCTGAACTTCAGGTCGCCGGCCTGCATGTGGCCGAGCATCATCTGCCACACGGTGGGCACGCCGGCCGCGAAGGTCACGCCCTCGGACTCGATCAGCTCGTACACCGACTTGCCGTCGAGCGCCGGGCCGGGGAACACGAGCTTGCAGCCCACGAGCGCGGCCGAGTACGGAATGCCCCAGGCGTTGACGTGGAACATGGGCACCACCGGCAGCACCGAGTCGCGCGCCGACAGGCGCATGACGTCGGGCAAGGCGGCGGCGTAGGCATGCAGCATCGTCGAGCGGTGGCTGTAGAGCGCGGCCTTCGGGTTGCCCGTGGTGCCGCTCGTGTAGCACATGCTCGAGGCCGAGTTCTCGTCGAAGGTGGGCCAGTCGTAGTCGGCCGGCTGCTTGCCCATCCAGCTCTCGTAGCTCGCGAGGTTGGGAATGCCGCTGTCGGCCGGCAGCTTGTCCGCATCACACAGTGCAATCCATTTCCGGATCGTGGGGCACTTGGCATGCACCGCCTGCACCAGCGGCAGGAAGCTCAGGTCGAAGCACAGGATCTGGTCTTCGGCATGGTTGGCAATCCATGCGATCTGGTCGGGGTGCAGGCGCGGATTGATGGTGTGCAGCACGCGGCCGCTGCCGCTCACGCCGTAGTACAGCTCCAGGTGGCGATAGCCGTTCCAGGCCAGCGTGGCGATGCGGTCGCTGAACAGCAGTTGCTCGCCGTCCAGCGCATTGGCCACCTGCCGGGCACGCGATGCGATACCGCCCCACGTCGTGCGGTGAATGTCGCCCTCGACCCGGCGCGAGACGATCTCGCCGTCGCCATTGTGGCGCTCGGCAAACTCGATCAGCGACGAGATCAAAAGCGGTTGGTCTTGCATCAAACCCAGCATCTACGGACTCCTTTGTGAAATGACTTCATGAAAGCTTGCGGACAACGGATTCACGCAAGCTTCGGCCACTTGCACAATGACACAAACCCGCACTGCTGGATTGAACGAAGCGGCTCATCAAGGGGTGTTCACCGGCGTGATCCTGGCCGCCGAGGACGTGGCGTCAAGCAGCAGCTGCGACGGCCACGGCGCCCAGGCCGCACCAAGTTCGGGCGTGTTCGGATCGCCCTTGCGCATGAAGGCGCCGACGCTGGCCATGACCGCGTTCGACAGCGCGAGCCGGCCCGGCTGGTTGGCCTTGCTGAAGCTCGCGTTCGTGAGCAGCGCGGGGCCGAAGTTGCCGAACACGAAGGCCAGGTCGAAGGCATGCGCCGCGCCGTAGACGTCGTTCCACGGCGACGGCTCCTGGGCCCAGTCGAAGCGGTAGTGCCAGATGTTCGACTGGCGCGTCTTCATCGTGTTGAGCAGGCTGTCGCGATTGGCCTCGAAGAGGTGCTTCGTGATGAGCCCGGTGGCGGCGTTGTAGCCCGTGGCGGGCGTGTCTACCGGGAGGTAGAACGGATCGACGATGTCGGTCAACGCAAGCGTGGGCGCCGCGTCGGGGTCGAAGTTGAACATCATCGAGAAGCGCTGGGCGTCGGTGACGATCCAGCCGGACTTCGGGAACCCGATCGCCGGCAGCAGCGACGCGAAGAGCTTGCCCTCGTCGCGCGTGTTTCCGGCGAGCGTGGGCACCTTGACGTACCGGTCGGCCGCGATGGCGCCGATCGGGTCGCTCGGAATCACGCTGCCATCGGGTATGGGCGCGACGCTGCCCAGCCCGGCGGCAACCACCGTGCCCAGCATCGCGCCGCCGTCCTGGGCGCGCAGGTACTCGGCGATCTGGGCCGGGGTGCGGGTGGCGATGTAGGCCTTGGCGGCGGCCGCATCGGCGGCGGTGCCGTCGGCCACGAGCAGCTTCTCCAGGATGGCGGCGCCCTGTGCGAGCGAGGCCGACGCCGGGGAGAGCGTAGGGAGCGAACCCGGCGGCAGATTGCTCGCGAGCGAGATGCCCCCGCTCATCTCGAAGGCCTTGTGGAACAGGCCCTTGGCCATCGGCGAGGTCATCACCGCCAGCAGGTTGGTGGCGCCGGCCGATTCGCCCGAGAGCGTGACGTTGTTCGGATCGCCGCCGAAGTTCGCGACGTTGTCCCGGATGTAGCGCAGCGCCGCGAGGTTGTCGAGCAGCGCGAAGTTGCCCGAGTCGTCGCCGGCGGTTCCGCCCGGACGCAGCTGCGGCATGTTGAGGAAGCCCAGGATGCCGAGGCGGTAGCTGGCGGTGATGACCACCGCGTTGGCGGTCTTCGCCAGCCTGGCGCCGTCGTACAGGGGATCGGCGGTGTAGCCCGAAATGTTGCTGCCGCCGTGCACGAACAGCAGCACCGGCAGGTCCTTGTCGGCCGTGGCCGGGCGCCAGATGTTGACGAACAGGCAGTCCTCGCTGCCGACCGGCTTGCCCAGCATGGCGCCGATGGTCGCGTCGTAGGTGTTGTTGGCGCCGGGCCCGAACAGGCGGCCGATCTGCAGGCAGGCATTGCCGAACTTCGCGGCCGGGCGGATGCCGCTCCAGGCTGCGGGCGCCACCGGCGCGCGCCAGCGCAGCGCCCCGACCGGCGGCTGCGCGAACGGAATGCCCTTCCAGAACCAGGTGCCGGAGTTGGCGCTGTCGTCCACGCCCTCGATCTTGCCGGCCGTGGTCTGGCGCACCATGGGGCCGTCGGCGGCCGGGGGCGGCGCAGCCGGCGGCGGTGGCGCGGGCGGGGTGACCGGCAGGAGCGCAAACGACGAGCCCGAGGCGCCGCCGCCGCAGGCCGCGACGGCCATGCAGGCCGCCACCGCCACCGCGACGGCTCTTGCCGCCGTTGCCGCCGTCTGTCGTGCCGCGCCCTGGCTTTCCGTTGTCTCTGCCGTATTCATTTTTTTGTCTCCACACCGGGTTAATCGGAATTCCTGCCTTGCGGTCCGGTGCCCATACTGCGGCGCGCCGAACCCACAAAAATTCTAGAAATCGACCCCGCATTCACCGCTATCGCAAGCGCGCCAAAGCAATGACTTCACAAGCACAACTGCCGCGCCACGTGCGCCGTCCCGCCAGGCGGGGCCTCTGCATGCCGCAGCCGGAGTCGCGCACCAGTTCCGCCGAGTGGCTCGAGGGCGTGCTGTCGATGTTCGAAGCGGAAGGGCTGGACGTGCCTGCGCTGTTGCGCGATGCGGGCTTCGACCCCGAATCGCTGCGGCGCCAGAACGCGCGCTTCCCGGTCGACGAGATCACGGTGCTGTGGCAGCTCGCCGTCGCTCGCGTGGGCAAGCCCACGCTGGGCATGCAGCGCGCGCTGGCCGCGCGGCACAGCAAGCTCGGCACGGTGGGCTACGCCATGACCTGCAGCCCCGACCTGCGGACCGCGCTGGTGCGCCTGGCGCGCTACATGGCCGTCATCTCGGACGCCACCGGCTTCTCGCTCGCGGCCGATGCACGCGGCTGCTGGCTGGTGATGGAGCACAACGGCGGCAGCCTGCCGATACCGCGGCAGCGCGTCGAATACGCCATGCTGACCGTGCTGATGCAGTGCCAGTGGCTCACCCGGCGCGAGCTGCGGCCGCTGGCGATGGAATTCGTCTACGCGGCGCCCGCCAACGAGGCACCGCACCGCGAGGCCTTCGGCTGCGAGATGCGCTTCAACGCGATCGCCAACCGCATGCTGGTGTCGGACGCCGACCTCGCGCTGGCGCTCCCCACCCACCACCCTTCGCTCGCCGAGGTGCACGAGCAACTGCTCGAAAACCAGCTGAACCAGCTGGGCCAGACCACCACCAGCAGCCTGGTGTGCGCCGAGATCGCGCGCCGGCTGCAACTGGGCGAGCCGCGCCGGCAGGACGTGGCCGCGGGCCTCGGGCTGGCGGAGCGCACCCTGCAGCGCCGGCTGCAGGAAGAGTCGGTGTCGTTCCAGTCGCTGCTCGACCGCACCCGCCGCGAGCTGGCGCAGCAGTACCTCGCGGAAGACCGCCACACGCTCACCGACGTGGCGGACATGCTCGGCTTCGTCGACAGCAGCAATTTCTTCCGGGCCTGCAAGCGCTGGTTCGGCCTGCCGCCTGCGCAGTACCGGGCGCGGATCTGGGACACGCCGGCACTCGCGCACTGAGCGGACCGGGGCCTCGATGGCCCCCGCGGCAAGGGGTTTCGCGCTCTGCCGGACAATCCGGGCATGAGCCTGCTTGCTGAAGACACGGACGTCGCGGACCTGGGATTGCGCTGGAAACCTGGTTTCTCGACGCTGGGGCCCGCCTTTTTCACCGAACTGCGGCCGACGCCGCTGCCCGATCCCTACTGGGTCGGCTCCAGCGAGGCGGTGGCCCGCGCGCTCGGGTTGCCGGCCGACTGGCGGCAATCGGACGCCACGCTGACCGCCCTGACCGGCAGCCTGCCCGTCGCCGGGACACGGCCCTTCGCCACGGTCTACAGCGGCCATCAGTTCGGCGTCTGGGCCGGCCAGCTCGGCGATGGCCGGGCCATCATGCTGGGAGAGACGGCGGGTGGCCTCGAGGTGCAGCTCAAGGGCGCAGGCCGCACGCCCTACTCGCGCGGCGGCGACGGCCGCGCCGTGCTGCGCTCCAGCATCCGCGAATTCCTCTGCAGCGAGGCCATGCACGGCCTGGGCATCCCGACCACCCGGGCGCTCTGCGTGACCGGCTCCGACGCCCCCGTGTACCGCGAAACACCCGAAAGCGCGGCCGTGGTCACCCGCGTGGCGCCCAGCTTCATCCGCTTCGGCCATTTCGAGCACTTTGCCGCCAACCAGCGCGACGCCGAGCTGCGCGCGCTGGCCGACTACGTCATCGACCGCCACTACCCGGCCTGCCGCAGCACCGACCGCTTCAACGGCAACGCCTACGCCGCGCTCCTCGAAGCCGTGAGCGAGCGCACCGCCGCCCTGCTCGCCCAATGGCAGGCCGTGGGCTTCTGCCATGGGGTGATGAACACCGACAACATGAGCATCCTCGGGCTCACCATCGACTACGGGCCCTTCCAGTTCCTCGACGGCTTCGATCCGCGCCACATCTGCAACCACAGCGACACCAGCGGCCGCTATGCCTTCAACCAGCAGCCCAACGTGGCGTACTGGAACCTCTTCTGCCTCGCCCAGGCGCTGCTGCCGCTGATCGGCGACCAGGAGGTCGCAGTGGCCGCGCTGGCGTCGTACAAGACGGTGTTTCCGACCGAATTCGAGGCCCGCATGCGCGCCAAGCTTGGCCTCGCGGATGCGGCCGAGAACGACCGAGCGCTGATCGAAGGCGTGCTCAAGCTGCTGGCCGCCGGCAAGGTCGACTACACGATCTTCTGGCGCCGGCTCTCTCAATACATGGCCGACGGCCCTGTGGAACCGGTGCGCGACCTGTTCCTGGACCGCGCCGGTTTCGACGCCTGGCTGCTATCTTTTTCAGAGCGCCATGCGCCGTCGGTGCGGCCGGAAGCCGTCGGTTTGATGCTCAAATCCAACCCGAAGTACGTGTTGCGGAACCACCTGGGCCAGCAAGCCATCGAAGCGGCAGCCCAAAAAGACTTCTCGGGTGTGGCAACCTTGCTGACGCTGCTCGAAACCCCATTTGAAGAACATCCCGGTGCCGACGCCTACGCCGGCTTCCCGCCCGACTGGGCTTCCACGATTGAAATCAGCTGCTCATCATGACCACTCCCGTACAGAAAACCGACGCCGAATGGAAAGCCCTGCTCGCTGAAAAAGGCGCCGAACCCGCCGCCTTCGAGGTGACGCGCCACGCGGCCACCGAACGCCCCTTCACCGGCAAGTACGAGGCCCACTGGGACGACGGCACGTACCACTGCGTGTGCTGCGGCGCGAAGCTGTTCGAGTCGAGCACCAAGTTCGACGCGGGCTGCGGCTGGCCGAGCTTCTCGGAAGAAGCGGTGCCCGGCGCCATCCGGAACATCGTCGACCGATCGCACGGCATGGTGCGCACGGAGAATGTCTGCGCGAATTGCGGCGCCCACCTGGGCCATGTGTTCCCCGACGGACCCACCGAAACCGGCCTGCGCTACTGCATGAACTCGGCATCGCTCGACTTCCAAAAGAAATGAAACTGATCCTCGACTTCTTCCCGATCCTGCTGTTCTTCGGCGCCTACAAGCTCGCCGACATCTACACCGCCACCGGCGTGCTGATGGCCGCCACCGTGGTGCAGATGGCCATCATCTATGCCACCGAACGCAAGCTGCAGGCGATGCAGAAGGCCACGCTGGTGCTGATCCTGCTGTTCGGCACGCTCACGCTGGTGCTGCACGACGACCGCTTCATCAAGTGGAAGCCGACGGTGCTCTATGGCGCGATGGCGATCGCGCTCGCGGTGGCACTCTGGGCGCTGAAGAAGAACTTCCTCAAGATGCTGCTGGGCTCGCAGCTCGAGTTGCCCGAGCGCATCTGGGGCCGCCTCAACGTGGCGTGGATCGGCTACTGCCTCTTCATGGCCATCATCAACGGCTACGTGGCGGCCTACTTCACCACCGAGGCCTGGGTCAACTTCAAGCTCTGGGGCTATGTGTTCCCCATCGTCTTCCTGGTGGCGCAGGGGCTGTACATCGCGCCGCACCTGAAGGGCGACGACAAGCCGGCCGCATGACGAGCACCGCACTCCTGCCCACCGCGGCCGACCTCGAAGCCGCACTGCGCGAGGCGCTGGCCCCGACCCTGCTCGAGGTGATCGACGAGAGCGGCGCCCATGCCGGCCACGCGGGTGCCAATGCCGAGGGCCGGGGCACCCATTTCCGCGTTCGCATCGCCTCCCCGCTTTTCGCCGGGAAGCCTCGCGTGGCGCGGCATCGGCTTGTGTATGATGCCCTCCAGGTTTTTATCGCACAGGGTCTGCACGCCATCGCCATCGAGGTGCTCTGAGTCGTCCAATCGGTTGCACGCCGCTGACAAGCCGTCATCGCCGCGGTGCTCCAGCCCCTCTTTCTCCCTTCGTTCAGACTCTCTCCGCTTTCTTTCACGCGCCTTTTCCTACACGCGCATTTCCTTTCCAGCCTGATATTCATTCCATGAAAAAACACATCTTGCAGGCCGTTGCGGCCGCAGCGCTGATCGGCTCCATCCCCATGGCGGCTCTGGCGCAGAACGCAGCCATCGTGAACGGAAAGCCGGTGCCGAAGGCCCGCATGGACGTCCTGGCGCAGCAACTGGCAGCCGCAGGCCGCCCGGTGACGCCCGAGATGCAAAGCCAGCTGCGCGAAGAAATCGTGGCCCGCGAAGTGTTCATGCAGGAAGCGCAGAAGCAAGGCCTGGACGCCAGCGACGACTACAAGAACCAGCTCGAACTCGCCCGCCAGGCCATCCTGATCCGCGCGCTGTTCGAGAACTACCGCAAGACGAACCCGATCTCGGACGCCGACGTGAAGGCCGAGTACGACAAGTTCGTCGCAGCCAATGGCGGCAAGGAATTCAAGGCGCGCCACATCCTGGTCGAAACCGAAGACCAGGCCAAGAAGATCATGGCCGACCTGAAGAAGGGCGCCAAGTTCGAAGACATCGCCAAGAAGCAGAGCAAGGATCCGGGGTCGGGCGCCAACGGCGGCGACCTCGACTGGGCCAACCCCGCGAGCTTCGTGCCCGAGTTCTCGGAAGCGATGATCAAGCTCAAGAAGGGCGAGACCACCCCTGCCCCCATCAAGACGCAGTTCGGCTATCACATCATCCGTGTCGATGACATCCGCCAGGCGCAACTGCCGAAGCTGGAAGAAGTGAAGCCGCAGATCACGCAGCAGCTGCAGCAGCAGCGCCTGCAGAAGTACCAGGAAGAACTGCGCGCGAAAGCGAAGGTCGAGTAAGACCGGGGTTTGCAGCCCCATGAAAGAAGCGGCCCGCGGGCCGCTTTTTTATTGCCCGCCGCGCGGCAGGCTTGCGTCGATCAGCCGATCCACTTCCGCGCGTTGCGCCAGATCTGCATCCACGGGCTCAGCTCGCTCTTGTCGCTCGGCGTCCAGCTCATCTGGATGTTGCGGAACACGCGCTCCGGGTGCGGCATCACCGCGGTGAAGCGGCCGTCCGGCGTGGTCACCGAGGTCAGGCCACCCGCACTGCCGTTCGGGTTGAACGGGTACTGCTCGGTGGCCTTGCCGTGGTTGTCGACGAAGCGCATGGCTGCGATGGCCTTGGCCTGGTCGCCGCGGTGCTTGAAGTTGGCATAGCCCTCGCCGTGCGCCACTGCGATCGGCAGCCGGCTGCCCGCCATGCCCGCGAAGAAGATGCTGGGCGATTCGAGCACCTCGACCATCGACAGGCGCGCCTCGAAGCGCTCGCTCTGGTTGGTGGTGAAGCGCGGCCAGGCTTCGGCGCCCGGGATGATGTCGGCCAGCTCGGCGAACATCTGGCAGCCATTGCACACGCCGAGGCCGAAGGTGTCTTCACGGCCGAAGAAGGCCTTGAATTGCTCGGCCAGCTTCGGGTTGAAGGTGATGCTGCGCGCCCAGCCGATGCCGGCGCCCAGCGTGTCGCCATAGCTGAAGCCGCCGCAGGCGACCACGCCCTTGAAGTTGGCGAGGTCCGCCCTGCCCGTCTGCAGGTCGGTCATGTGCACGTCGTAGGCCTCGAAGCCTGCTTCGGTGAAGGCGTAGGCCATCTCGACGTGCGAATTGACGCCCTGCTCGCGCAGGATGGCGACCTTGGGGCGCGACTGCAGGATGGCTGGAGCCGCAGGCTGGTTCGGCAGGTACACGTGCATGCCCGGATCGGCGGGCTCGCCGGCCGCGGCGTGCTCGGCATCGGCACAGGCCGGGTTGTCGCGCTCGCGGGCGATCTTCCAGCTGACCGAGTCCCAGACCTGGTGCAGGTCCTGCAGGCTCGCGCTGAACACCGATTTGGCATCGCGCCAGATTTCGAGCTTGCCCTTGCCGGCGTCCACGGCCGAACTGGCGGGCCGCGTCTTGCCGACGAAATGGCTGTAGGCACTGAGGCCGTGCGTGCGCAGCACCTGCATCACGTCGTTGCGTTCGGCCGTACGCACCTGCAACACCATGCCCAGCTCTTCGTTGAACAGCGCCTTGAGCGTGAGTTCTTCGCGCCGCGCACTGACCTGCTGCGCCCAATTCTTGGCGTCGCCGGTTTCCATGCGGCTGTCCGAAATGCCGTCGCCCTCGGTGACCAGCATGTCGACATTGAGCGCCACGCCCACATGGCCCGCAAAGGCCATTTCGCAGGCGGTGGCGAACAGGCCGCCGTCGCTGCGGTCGTGCATCGCGAGGATCTTGCCGTCGGCGCGCAGCGCGTTCACGGCGTTCACCAGCGCCACGAGCTGCGCCGGATCGTCGAGGTCGGGCACGGTATCGCCGCTCTGGCCGAGGGTCTGCGACAGGATGCTGCCGGCCATGCGGTGCTTGCCGCGGCCCAGGTCGATCAGCACCAGCGTGGTGTCGGCCTCCGTCGCGTCGAGCTGCGGCGTGAGCGTGCCGCGCACATCGGCCAGCGTGGCGAAGGCGGTCACGATCAGGCTGACGGGTGACGTGACCTTCTTGGCTTCATCGCCATCCTTCCACTGCGTGCGCATCGACAGCGAATCCTTGCCGACCGGGATCGACACGCCCAGCGCCGGGCACAGTTCCAGGCCCACGGCCTTGACGGTCTCGTACAGCGCGGCGTCTTCGCCGGGTTCGCCGCAGGCAGCCATCCAGTTGGCCGACAGCTTGACGCGCGGGAGTTCGATCGGCGCAGCCAGCAGGTTGGTGATGGCCTCGGCCACGGCCATGCGGCCCGAGGCCGGCGCGTCGAGCGCGGCCAGCGGCGTGCGCTCGCCCATGCTCATCGCCTCGCCGGCAAAGCCCTTGTAGTCGGCCAGCGTCACGGCGCAATCGGCCACCGGCACCTGCCAGGGGCCGACCATCTGGTCGCGGTGGCTCAGGCCGCCCACGGTGCGGTCGCCGATGGTGATCAGGAAGCGCTTGGAGGCGACAGTCGGGTGCGCGAGCACGTCGATGGCGGCCTTCTGCAGGTCGATGCCCGTGAGGTCGAGCGGCTTGAAGCTGCGGGCGACGGTCTTGACGTCGCGGTGCATCTTGGGCGGCTTGCCGAGCAGCACGTCCATCGGCATGTCGACCGGCTGCACGGCCGCGCCTTCGTCGGCCACGAGCAGTTGGCGCTCTTCGGTCGCAACGCCCACCACCGAGAACGGGCAGCGCTCGCGCTCGCAAAACGCCTTGAACTGTTCGAGCGATTCCGGCGCGATGGCCAGCACATAGCGCTCCTGGCTTTCGTTGCACCAGATTTCCTTCGGCGCCATGCCCGACTCTTCGAGCGGCACGGCGCGCAGGTCGAAGCGCGCGCCGCGGCCAGCGTCGTTGGTCAGCTCGGGAAAGGCATTACTCAGGCCGCCCGCGCCCACGTCGTGGATCGCGAGGATCGGGTTGGCAGCACCCTGCTGCCAGCAATGGTTGATGACTTCCTGGGCCCGGCGTTCGATCTCGGGGTTGCCGCGCTGCACCGAGTCGAAATCGAGTTCGGCGGCATTGGCGCCGGTGGCCATCGAACTCGCGGCGCTGCCGCCCATGCCGATGCGCATGCCGGGGCCGCCCAACTGGATCAGCAGCGAACCGGCCGGGAACTGGATCTTTCGGGTCTGGGTGGCGTCGATGCTGCCGAGACCGCCCGCGATCATGATGGGTTTGTGGTAGCCGCGCTGCACCGTGTCGAGGTCGCTCGCGATGGCTTGCTCGTACTCGCGGAAGTAGCCCAGCAGGTTGGGCCGGCCGAATTCGTTGTTGAACGCGGCGCCGCCCAGCGGACCCTCGGTCATGATCTGCAGCGGGCTCGCGATGTGCTCGGGCTTGCCGTAGTGGCCCTCCTCCGGCCAGAGCTTCGACACCGTGAAGCCGGTCAGGCCCGCCTTGGGCCTGGAGCCGCGGCCGGTGGCGCCTTCGTCGCGGATCTCGCCGCCCGCACCGGTCGAGGCGCCGGGGAATGGCGAAATGGCGGTCGGATGGTTGTGCGTCTCGACCTTCATCAGCACATGGCTCAGTGCGCTATCTTTTTGATAGCTTTGCGAATCCGAGGCCGCGACGAAGCGCTCGACGGTCACGCCCTCCATCACCGAGGCGTTGTCCGCATAGGCGATCACCGTGTGCTGCGGATTCTGCTTCTCGGTGTGGCGGATCATCGAGAACAGGCTTTGCGGCTGGGCCACGCCGTCGATGGTGAAGGCGGCATTGAAGATCTTGTGGCGGCAGTGCTCGCTGTTGGCCTGCGCGAACATCATGAGCTCGACGTCGCTGGGGTTGCGGCCCAGGCGGGTGAAGGCGTCGACGAGGTAGTCGATCTCGTCCTCGGCCAGCGCCAGGCCGAAGCCGGTGTTGGCCGCCACCAGCGCCGCGCGGCCGCCGGCCTGCACGTCGACCTGTGCCATCGGCTGGGCCGGCAGCTCGCTGAACAGGCTGGCCGCCTGCGCGACGGTGGCGAGCACCGATTCGGTCATGCGGTCGTGCAACGGGCCGGCCACGGCCGCCAGCGTGTCGCCTTCGATCACGGGCGCCTTGCCGATCAGCGGGGCCTTGACCTTCAGGTGGTACTGGGTGACGCGCTCGACCCGGCGCAGCACCAGGCCGCAGTTGTGGGCGATGTCGGTGGCCTTGGACGCCCAGGGCGACACCGTGCCGAGACGGGGCGTGACGACCACCGAGGTGCCTGCCCTGGCCGGCGCCTCGAACGGCTCGCCGTAGGTCAGAAGCGCATCGAAGCGCTCATGGTCGGCCGGGCTCAGCGCCGCATCGGTGACCACCAGGTGCACGAAACGGGCGGCGATGCCCTCGATGCGCGGCTCGATGGCCTGCAGCTTCGGCAGCAGTTGGCGGGCGCGGAAGTCGCTGAGCGCGCTGCCGCCCTCGAACAGGGTTACGACGGGAAGGGCTTGAGGTGCGGGCTGCGTCACGGTCGATGGAGGCCTCGGGGGCCGCGTTGGAGAATCAAGAATCGAGGCGGATGGCCGCTGACTGGGGTCATCCGCGTTAACCCGGAATTTTAGGCCAATGCCGGGCCGCCCCAAGTTGGCCCCCCCCTTGGGGGGCAGCGGGGACACGAAGTGCCCCGCGTCGGGGGCAGGTTCATCTGCTGGATGGGATAATTCAGGGATGAGCATTACCTACAAAGACGCGGCAGGCATCGAGGCCATGCGCGTCGCCTGCCGCCTTGCCTCCGAGGTGCTGGACTACCTCACGCCCCTCATCAAGCCCGGCATCACGACCAACGACGTGGACCGGCTCGCCGCCGAGTACATGGTCAAGCAGGGCACCACCTCCGCGACCGTGGGCTACATGGGCGCCAGCAGCGTGCCGTTTCCGAAGTCGCTCTGCACCTCGGTGAACCACGTGGTATGCCACGGCATTCCCAATGACAAGCCCCTGAAGAAGGGCGACATCATGAACGTCGACGTGACCGTCATCAAGGACGGCTGGTTCGGCGACAACAGCCGCATGTACGTGATCGGCGACGCCTCCATCGCGGCCAAGCGCCTGTGCGCGATCACCTTCGACGCCATGTGGCACGGCATCCTGCAGGTGCGCCCCGGCGCACACTTGGGCGACGTGGGTCATGCGATCCAGAAATTCGCCGAAGGCCAGGGCTTTTCGGTGGTGCGCGAGTTCTGCGGCCACGGCGTGGGCCAGCGCTTCCATGAAGAGCCGCAGGTGCTGCACTACGGCCGCCCGGGCACGATGGAAGAACTCAAGCCCGGCATGATCTTCACCATCGAGCCAATGATCAACGCCGGCAAGCGCGACGTGAAGGAAGACTTCAAGGGCGGCCAGTACGACGGCTGGACCATCGTCACGCGCGACCATTCGCTGTCGGCCCAGTGGGAGCACACGGTGCTGGTCACCGAAACCGGCTACGAGGTGCTGACGCTGTCGGAAGGCAGCCCACCGCTGCCTTCGTTCGTCACCTCGACCAAGACCTGACGCGCGCTCGCGCCCCCGGGCCATGATCGAAGCAGCCAAGATCGACGTGGCGATGCTGCGCGAAGCCTATCGCGCGAAAAAGCTCGCCCTGTTCGACACCCTGCGCTTTGCGCGCGCCCCCACCCGCAGCGTGCATGCGGTGCTGCGCCAGCTCTCGGCGCTGGCCGACCAGACGCTGTGCACCCTGTGGCAGGAAGCCGATTTCGGCGATTCGCTGGCGCTGGCCGCCGTGGGCGGCTTCGGCCGCGGCGAGCTGTTCCCGTATTCCGATGTCGACGTGCTCCTGCTGCTGCCGCCCGAAGGCCACGAGAGCGAGATCGATCCGGCCCGCATCGAGGCCTTCATCGGCCACTGCTGGGACGCCGGGCTCGAAATCGGCTCGAGCGTGCGCACGGTCGAGGAATGCCTGGCCGAGGCCGAGAAAGACGTCACCGTCCAGACCTCGCTGCTCGAGGCGCGCCTGATCGCGGGCGACAAGAAGCTCTTCACCGCCTTTCGCCGCCGCTTCGTGCGGGCCATCGATCCGCAGGCCTTCTTCGTGGCCAAGTCGCAGGAAATGCGGCACCGCCACCAGAAGTTCGACAACACGCCCTACGCGCTGGAGCCCAACTGCAAGGAATCGCCGGGCGGCCTGCGCGACCTGCAGACCATCCTCTGGATGACCAAGGCCGCGGGCTTCGGCAGCCGCTGGGACGACCTCGCCAAGAACGGCCTCGCGACCTCGTTCGAAGCACAGCAGATCAAGCGCAACGAGGCCCTGCTCTCGCTGATCCGCGCCCGCCTGCACGTGATTGCCAACCGGCGCGAAGACCGCCTGGTGTTCGATCTGCAGACCGCCGTGGCGGCGAGCTTCGGCTACGAGGGCGAATCGCAGCGCAAGTCCAGCGAGGCGTTGATGCGGCGCTACTACTGGGCGGCCAAGGCGGTGTCGCAGCTCAACCAGATCCTGCTGCTCAACATCGCCGAGCGACTGCAGCCGCAGGCCGAGCAGCCCACACCGATCAACGAGCGCTTCTACGAGCGTGCCGGGCTGATCGAGATCGCGAGCGACGATCTCTACGAGCGCGAGCCGCATGCCGTGCTCGAGACCTTCCTGCTCTATCAGAAGACCATCGGCGTGAAGGGCCTGTCGGCCCGCACGCTGCGCGCGCTCTACAACGCGCGCCATGTGATGGACAGCAAGTTCCGCAACGACCCGGTCAATCACCAGACCTTCATGCGCATCCTGATGCAGCCCTACGGCATCACGCACGCGTTCAGGCTCATGAATCAGACCTCGGTGCTGGGGCGCTACCTGCGGGTGTTCCGCAGCATCGTGGGGCAGATGCAGCACGACCTGTTCCACGTCTACACGGTGGACCAGCACATCCTGATGGTGCTGCGCAATGTACGGCGCTTCTTCATCGCCGAGCATGCGCACGAGTACCCGTTCTGCTCGCAGCTCGCGGCGGGCTGGGACAAGCCGTGGATCCTGTACGTGGCCGCCCTCTTCCACGACATCGCCAAGGGCCGCGGCGGCGACCACTCGACGCTCGGTGCGCGCGACGTGCAGCGCTTCTGTAAGCAGCACGGCATCGCGCGCGAAGATTCCAGGCTGATCGAGTTCCTGGTCGCGGAGCACCTGGTGATGAGCCAGGTGGCCCAGAAGCAGGACCTGAGCGACCCCGAGGTGATCGGCGCCTTCGCCAAGCGCGTGGGCAACGAGCGCTACCTCACCGCCCTCTACCTGCTGACGGTGGCCGACATCCGCGGCACCTCGCCGCGCGTCTGGAATGCCTGGAAGGGCAAGCTGCTCGAAGACCTGTACCGCTTCACCCTGCGCGCACTCGGCGGCCGCATGCCCGACCCCGACGCGGAGGTCGAATCGCGCAAACGCGAGGCCCTGGTGCAGCTCGCCCTGCATGCCCAGCGCTTCGAGGCGCACAAGGCCCTGTGGGACACGCTCGACGTCGGCTATTTCATGCGCCACGACGCCATGGAGATCGCCTGGCACGCCAAGCAGCTCTCGCGCTTCGTGCCGCCGCCGAACGTGCCGATCGACCCGAAGGCGCCGCCCATCGTGCGCGCCCGCCTGTCGCCGGTCGGCGAAGGCCTGCAGGTCGCGGTCTACACACCCGACCAGCCCGACCTGTTCGCGCGCATCTGCGGCTATTTCGACCAGTCGTCGTTCAGCATCCTGGATGCCAAGGTTCACACCACGAGCAACGGCTATGCGCTCGACACCTTCCAGGTCGTGACCACCTTCCAGCCCGACCACTACCGCGACCTGATCAGCATGGTCGAGTCGGGCCTGGCGCAGACGCTGACCGAAGCCGGCGCCCTGCCCGCGCCCAGCATGGGCCGGGTGTCGCGCCGGGTGCGGAGTTTTCCGATCAAGCCGCGCATCAGCCTCGTGCCCGACGACAAGGCGCAGCGCTGGGTGCTCAGCATCTCGGCCAGCGACCGTGCCGGCCTGCTGTACTCGGTGGCCCGCGTGCTCGCGCGCCATCACCTGAACCTGCAGCTTGCCAAGGTCACGACGCTGGGCGAGCGCGTGGAAGACAGCTTCCTGATCAGCGGCCCCGAACTGCAGGGTCAGAAGACGCAGCTCGCCATCGAGACCGACCTGATGGAAGCGCTGGCGTCCTGAGCCGCCGGCCTAGCCGCAATACGCGCCCACGATGCGCCCCGAGGGTTCGACCTGGACGTTGAGCCGCGTAGCGTCCTGCGCCGGGCCCGCGGTCTCGATGGCTTGCACCGTCCGGGCCGCGCGCGCGCCGGCGCGTTGCCGCATCTCTTCCAGCAACGACTGCGTGACGCGCAATCCGAGCCCGAAGCGGACCGCGGCGGCCTGACAACTCTCCGGTGGCGGCGCGAAGCTCGGCGGCTCCGGCACCTCCGAGGTCAACGGCCGATCCTTGGGGGGTGCCTGGCAGCCTGCCAGCAAAAGGGCCAGGGCCGACAGGCAGATCCAGCCTCGGCCATTCGTCATCCGCATCTTTTCTTGCTCCTTGGAACTGGGCTGAAGCTTAGGGCCTATTCAATCGGCCCTCGTCGTCAATAGCGTATGCTGAAAGCGATGCGCGCAGCATAGGTCCAACGATTTCACATTCGATGACACCGAATTCCGACACCGTTTTCCTGATCGACGTCGACAACACGCTGCTCGACAACGACCGCGTCATCGGCGACCTCCGTGCGCATCTCGAACAGACCTTCGGCGCAGCGAGCGCCGACCGCTACTGGGCGGCCTTCGAGGCGTTGCGCACCGAGCTCGGCTATGTCGACTACCTCGGCGCGCTGCAGCGCTACCGGGCCGAGGAAAGCCACCGCGGCATGAGCGATTCGCGGTTGCTGCTGATGTCGAGCTTTCTGATCGACTATCCCTTTGCCGACCGGCTGTATCCAGGCGCCCTCGACGCCCTGAAGCATCTGCGGCGCCATGGCTCCACGGTGATCCTGTCCGACGGCGACGTGGTGTTCCAGCCGCGCAAGGTACAGCGCTCGGGCCTCTGGGAGGCGGTGGAGGGCCGCGTGCTGATCTACGTGCACAAGGAGCAGATGCTCGACGCCATCGAGGAGTGCCATCCCGCCAGGCACTACGTGATGGTCGACGACAAGCTGCGCCTGCTCTCCGCAATGAAGGCGATCTGGGGGCCGCGGCTCACCACCGTCTTCGTGCGGCAAGGCCACTATGCGCTCGACACGCAGGCCATTGCCGCCTACGCGCCCGCCGACATCACCATCGAACGCATCGGCGACCTGATTCAACTCGACGACTGGCCCACGAAATGAGTCAAAAAACCAATCCCCTCGCGGGCCAGCCCGCGCCCCTCGACCTGCTGGTGAACGTACCGCGCCTCATCTCGGCCTACTACACGGGCCGGCCCGATCCGTCGGTGCCGGCGCAGCGCGTGGCCTTCGGCACTTCGGGCCATCGCGGTTCCTCGTTCGACGATGCATTCAACGAATGGCATGTGCTGGCGATCAGCCAGGCCATCTGCGACCACCGCAGGCAGCAGGGCATCGACGGGCCGCTGTTCCTCGGCATCGACACGCATGCGCTCTCCACGCCCGCCTTCGGCAGCGCGGTCGAGGTGCTCGCGGCCAACGGCGTCGAGCTGATGCTCTCGAAGGACGACGAGTACACGCCGACGCCGGCCGTGTCGCACGCGATCCTGGTCTACAACCGCGGGCGCACGACCGGGCTGGCCGACGGCATCGTCATCACGCCCTCGCACAACCCGCCCGAGAGCGGCGGTTTCAAGTACAACCCGCCGAACGGCGGCCCCGCCGGCACCGACATCACCTCCGCCGTCGAGGCGGCGGCCAACAGGATGCTGGCGAACAAGCTCGAAGGCGTGAAGCGCATGCCGCTCGCGCAGGCGCTTCGCGCGCCGACCACGCACCGGCACGACTACCTGAACACCTACGTCGAAGACCTGGCCCAGGTGCTCGACATGGACGCCATCCGCGGCGTGGAGATCGACCTCGGCGTCGACCCGCTGGGCGGCGCCGGCGTGCACTACTGGCCGGCCATTGCCGAGCGCTACGGGCTCCAGCGGCTCCACGTGCTGAACCAGGAGGTCGACCCGACCTTCCGCTTCATGTCGCTCGACTGGGACGGCCGCATCCGCATGGACCCGTCCTCGCCCGACGCGATGCACAAGCTGATCGCGCTGAAGGACCGCTTCGGCATCGCCTTCGCCTGCGACACCGACCACGACCGGCACGGCGTGGTCACCCGCAGCGCGGGCCTGATGCAGCCGAACAGCTACCTCGCGGTGATGGTCGACTACCTCTACACGCACCGGCCGCAGTGGCCCGGCGATGCCGCGGTCGGCAAGACGGTGGTGAGCAGCCAGATGATCGACCGGGTCACGGCCCGGCTCGGACGCAAGCTCTACGAGGTGCCGGTGGGCTTCAAGTGGTTCGTCGACGGGCTGGTGGACGGATCGCTGGGCTTCGGCGGCGAGGAAAGTGCGGGCGCGACCTTTCTGCGCCGGGACGGCTCGGCGTGGACCACCGACAAGGACGGCCTCGTGCCCGCCCTGCTCTCGGCCGAGATCGCCGCGCGCACCGGGCGCGATCCGGGCGAGCGCTATGCCGAACTGACGCAGGCGCTGGGCCAGCCGGTGTCCGACCGCGTGGATGCGGCGGCCACGGTCGAGCAGAAGAAGCGGCTGTCGAGCCTGTCGCCGCAGCAGGTGAGTTCGACCGAGCTGGCGGGCGACAAGATCCAGGCCGTGTTGAGCCATGCACCGGGCAACGGCGCGGCCATCGGCGGGGTCAAGGTCGTGACCGGGAACGGCTGGTTCGCCGCGCGGCCTTCGGGCACCGAGAACATCTACAAGATCTACGGCGAGAGCTTCAAGGGCGCGGAGCACCTGGGGCGCATCCTCGAGGAAGCGCAGCAACTGGTCGACAAGGCGCTCTCGGCAGGCTGAGACGCATCGGGCCGGCAGTCCATGAAAACGCTGGCGCTGCGCCTGAACCCGGGCGACGACCTGCGGGCCGCGCTCGATGCCGCCTTGGCGAACAGCGGTGGAACCGCAGCCTTCGTGCTCTCGGGCATCGGCAGCCTGCGCGGCGCGTCCATTCGCTTCGCCGATGCCGGGACTGCGACACGGATCGAAGGCAGTCTCGAAATCCTCACGCTCTCCGGCACGCTGTCGCCGGACGGCTCGCACCTGCACATCGGCGTCTCGGATGCGGCGGGCAAGGTCAGCGGCGGCCACGTTGCACCGGGCTGCGTGGTCCGCACCACGGCCGAGATCCTGGTGGCGTGGCTGCCCGAATGGCAGTTCACGCGCGAGATCGATCCGGCCACCGGTTATGCGGAACTGGTGCCAAGAAGCGCCTTGCCCGGCTGAACGTCGCGCGGCACCTCAGCGCGACCTTCGCCAAGCCTGCGCTCCAGCCACACGCTGTAGCGCGAGAGCCCGAAGCACAGCACCCAGTACACCGCGGCGATGAACAGGTAGCCCTCGAGGTAGAACGGCCGCCAGGTCGGATCGCCGCCCAAAGCGAGGCCCAGCGCGCCGGTGAGCTCGAACAGGCCGACCACGGTGACAAGCGAGGTGTCCTTCAGCGTGCCGACCACGCTGTTGGTCAGCGCCGGCACCACGAGGCGCAGCGCCTGCGGCAGCACGATGTCGCGCTGCACCGACCAGCGGCCGAAGCCCAGCGCCATCGCCACCTCGGTCTGCCCGCGCGGCACGGCCTGCAGGCCGCCGCGGATGATTTCGGCCAGGTAGGCCGCCACGAAGAGCGTGAGGCCCGCCAGCACGCGCACCAGCACATCCGGCTGCCAGCCCGCGGGCCACAGCAGCGGCAGCAGGAACGACGCCATGAACAGCACCGAGATCAACGGCACGCCCCGCACCAATTCGATGTAGCTCGCACTGAGCGTGCGCACCACCGGCCAGCCCGAACGACGGCCCAACGCGAGCAGCAGCGCCAACGGAAAGGCCAGGGCCAACCCGACGACCGCCAATCCGATCGTGAGCGGCAGGCCGCCCCAGCGGCTCGTCGGCACGTGGCTCAGGCCCATGACACCGCCGCGCATCAGCAGCACGAACAGCGCGAGCGCCACGGCCCACAACGGCGCCAGCCACCAGCGCCAACTGCGCGGCCAGGCGCTCAGCACGGTGACGGCGGACAGCACGATCACCGCGATGGCCGGGCGCCATTGCGCTTCGTAGGGAAAGCGGCCGAACAGCATCGGCCGCCACTTCTCGGCCACCACGCCCCAGCAGGCGCCGTGCTGCACGGCGCGGCAGGCCTCGGCATCGGGCCGGAACACCGCATGCACCACGGCCCATTCGATCGCATGAAAACCGGCCCATGCGAGCAATGCGATCAACACCACCGTGGCCAGCGCGCGTGCCGGCGAACCCCAGAGTTCGCTGCGCCACGCGATCGGGCCCTGCGCGGCGTTTCTCATCGCCAGCCTCTGAGCGCGACGCGCGCGTTGTAGCGGTTCATGCCGAAGGAAATCAGCAGCGACAGCAGCAGGTAAACCACCATGATGATCGCGATGCACTCGAAGGCCCGGCCGTTCGAGCCGATGGTGGTGTTGGCGACCGACACCAGTTCCGGATAGCCCACGGCCACCGCGAGCGACGAATTCTTGGTGAGGCTCAGCAGCTGGTTCGTGAGCGAGGGCACGATCACCCGCAGCGCCTGCGGCAGGATCACGATGCGCAGCTGCTGCACCGGCGACAGGCCCAGCGCCTGCCCGGCCAGCACCTGCCCCTGCGAGACCGAGAGAATGCCGGCGCGCACGATCTCCGCCACGAACGCCGCCGAATAGAAGGACAGGCCCGCGACGATGGTCACGTACTCCGGGCTCAGCGCGGCGCCACCGCTCACGCCGAAGTCACCGCGCTCGGGCCATTCGAAATGCGTGGGCCACCAGCCGCCCTCGCCCGCCACGGGCCACGGCACGCTGAGGCCACCCTTGCTGAGCCACACGCCGGGCAGCAGCCGAAGGGGCTCGGTCGGATCCGGCAGCAGGTTGGCCATGGCAAAGGCCAGCATCAGCAGTTGCACGAGCAACGGCACATTGCGCAGCAACTCGACATAGGCGGTGCAGACGCCGCGCAACAGCACGTGCGGCGCCAGCCGGCCGATGCCGATCAGCGTGCCGAGCGCGACCGAAAAGATTGCTGCGGGCACCGCCGCCCGCACCGTGTTGATCAGGCCCGCCAGGAAGGCGCGCCAGAACGGCTGGCCGGCATCGAAATCGAGCCAGCCCTCGCTGATCGAGAAGCCCGCGGGTTCGGTGAGAAAGTCGAAGCCGGAGCGGACACCGCGCGCGCGCAGCACCTCCAGCGCGTGGTGCACCACCCAGACCGCACCGGCCACGACAGCCAGCACCAACAGCACCTGGACGGTCCAGGCCAGCCAGGCGCCGCGGCGCGACGGCGATTCGGGCGTGGCGCTACGCATTGCCGCGGCCTCGAACACCGGTTGCGATCCAAGCCAGGAACACCGCGGAACCGGCTTCGCCGGGCCGCAGGTGTTGCCCCCGGCGAGGGGGAAGGCGCAGCGACACGAAGTGCGCGAAGCCTGGGGGAGTCACTACCTGACCGGGGGTGCGTAGATCAGGCCGCCCTTGTTCCAGAGGTTGTTCGAGCCGCGCGGCAGCTTGAGCACCGACTTCGGTCCGACGTTGCGCTCGAACACTTCGCCGTAGTTGCCCACCGCCTTGATCGCGCGGAACGACCAGTCCTTGTCCAGACCCAGCAGCTTGCCGAGGTCTTCGCCGGCACCGACCAGGCGCTGCTGCGCCGGGTCCTTGCTGCTGGCCTTGAGCTCATCGGCATTGGCCTGCGTGACGCCGAATTCCTCGGCCTCGATGAGCGCGTTGGGCACCCACTTGGCAATGGCGAACCATTCGTCGTCGCCGCGGCGCACCAGCGGCGCGAGCGGTTCCTTGGAGATCAGCTCGGGCAGGATGACGTAGTCGTCGGGGTTCGGTGCTTCCTTGTTGCGCAGGCCGGCCAGCGCCGAGGCGTCGGTGGTGAAGGCCTGGCAGCGGCCCGAGAAGAAAGCCTTGAACGAAGCCTCGAAGCTTTCGAAGACGACCGTCTTCACGGGGATGTTCTGTGCACGGAAGTAGTCGGAGACGTTCTTCTCGTTCGTGGTGCCCGACTGCGTGCAGATGGTGGCGTTCTTGAGTTGCTTGGCGCTCGTCACCTTGAGCTTCTTCGGCACCAGGAAACCCTGGCCGTCGTAGTAGGTGATGGTGGTGAAGTTGAAGCCCAGCGAGGCGTCGCGCGTGAGCGTCCAGGTGGTGTTGCGCGCGAGGATGTCGATCTCGCCGGCCTGCAGGGCCGAGAAGCGCTGCTGCGAATTGAGCGGCACGAAGTCGACCTTCTTGGGGTCGCCGAGCACGGCGGCCGCAATGGCGCGGCAGGTATCGACGTCGAGGCCCGACCAGTTGCCCTGCGTGTCGGGGGCTGAGAAACCCGCCACGCCGTTGGTCACGCCGCACTTGACGGTGCCGCGCTGCTTGACGGCGTCGAGCGTCTTGCCCGCGAAGGCCGGCGCTGCGGTGGCGAAGGCAACGGCGGATGCGGCAGCAATCAGCGCCGGGCGGAATCGGTTCTTCATGGGTGGGTTCTCCTCAACAGTCAACGAAAGGCAGTGTACGGGGCGGCGCGCCGCCGCGCCAAAGAACGGTCCGTTGGATGCATATGCACGCCCATTGGCCATACCATACGGCCCTTTACCAACTCCCGAACAGGAATCACACAATGTTCAAGTCCGACGACATCGGCAAGCTCGTTCTGCGCGTAGCGCTGGGCGTCCTCATCCTGCTGCACGGCGTGGCGAAGATCACCAAGGGCGTCGACGGCATCGGCGGCATGCTGGCGTCGCACGGCCTGCCGGCCATCCTGGCATACGGGGTCTACATCGGGGAAATCCTGGCGCCCGTGCTGCTGATCGTCGGCCTGTTCACGCGGCCGGCGGCCGCGATCATGGCCATCAACATGCTGGTGGCGATCTGGCTGGTGCACCGCAAGGACCTCGGTGCATTCAACGGCCAGGGCGGCTGGGCGCTGGAACTGCAGGGCATGTTCCTGTTCGCAGCGATCGCGGTGGCCTTCATGGGCGGAGGCCGCTTCGGCCTCAGCAACAAGTAAGGTCGGGGACTTCGGTCAATCGTCGTCGGCCGCATCGAGGCCTGGGAACAGGACCTCGGTGTAGCCGAAGCGCGAGAAATCGCGCACCCGCATCGGGTACAGCTTGCCCAGCAGGTGATCGACTTCATGCTGCACCACGCGCGCATGAAAACCGCTGGCGACCCGGTCGATCGGGTCGCCATACGGATCGAAGCCGGTATAGCGGATGTTGGCGAAGCGCGGCACCACGCCGCGCAGGCCCGGCACCGAAAGGCACCCTTCCCAGCCCTCCTCCTCATCCTCGCCGAGCGGCATGATGACGGGGTTCAGCAGCACGGTGCGGGGCACCGGCGGCGCATCGGGGTAGCGGGGATTGACGACGTCGGTGCCGAAGATCACGAGTTGCCGATCCACGCCGATCTGCGGTGCGGCAAGGCCCGCGCCGTTGACCGCATGCATGGTTTCGAACATGTCGCGCACCAGCAGGTGCAATTCGTCGGTGTCGAAGGCGGCCACCGGCTGCGCGATGCGCAGCAGCCGGGGGTCGCCCATCTTGAGGATTTCGCGGATGGCCATGGCGGGATTATCGCGACAGCCACGCGCCGCGATCACGGAGGGGTCGTGCCCTTCGAATCAGGCGAAGTCCACAGCCGCGAGGTGCCGCGAGGCATCTGCTGCGGGCCGGCAGGCGGCGTGACGCCCGGCACGACGCCGGGTCGGACGCCGCCACCGCTCCAACCGCCCGACGGATGAACAGGATAGGCGGGCCTCACCGCGGGGTAGCCCGGTCGTACGGCCGGATAGGGATAGCCTGGGCGACCGTAGTAGTAGGGTCGGCGGTCGTAGTACGAACGGCCCTCGTAGTAGCCCCCGCCCTGGATGTAGACCGGCGCCGGCTGGACGACCACCGGCGATGGATCGGTGTAGTACGGCTGAGAGTAGCCGCCGGCGTAGTACGGGTCACCCGGAACGGCCACACAGCCGGTAAGGAGCGCGATGCCGCCAACCGCGATGCTGGCACCAAGAACACGAATTTTCTGCATGAGGGACTCCTTGTCGGCCTTCTGTCTTCATTCAACGTCAGGTTGTAGCCCCTGTTGACTGCGCTGCGATGAAGTCACGTAACGGCCGGTAAAGAGGGGCTGCTGCCAGACCCTCATTCCGCGACGCCGTTCTCGAGTATGTCCAGCATACGCGCCTCGTCGATCACGGTCACCCCGATTTCCCGGGCCTTGTCGAGCTTGCTGCCGGCTTCTTCGCCGGCAACGAGGTAATGGGTCTTCTTGCTGACGGAACCGGCGACCTTTGCGCCGGCTGCCTCCAATTTATCCTTCGCTTCGTCGCGGCCCAGCGTAGGAAGGGTACCGGTGATCACGAAGGTCAGTCCCGCCAAAGGCTTGGGCGCACGGGCCGCGGGCTCGCCCTCTTCCCAGGTCAGGCCGCAGGCGCGCAGCTGTTCGACCACCTCGCGGTTGTGCGGCTGGTCGAAGAAGGTGCGCAGGCTTTGCGCCACCACCGGGCCCACGTCGTTGACCTCGAGCAGTTGCTCTTCGGTGGCGTCCATGATGGCGTCGAGCTTGCCGAAATGCTTGGCCAGGTCCTTCGCGGTGCTTTCGCCCACGTGCCGGATGCCGAGGCCGAACAGGAAGCGCGGCAGCGTGGTCTTCTTCGAGGCTTCGAGGGCATCGACGAGGTTCTTCGCCGACTTCTCGGCCATGCGGTCCAGGCCCGCGAGCGTGGTGAAGCCGAGCTTGTAGAGATCGGGCAAGGTGCGGATCAGGTTGGCGTCCACCAACTGCTCGACCAGCTTGTCGCCCAGGCCGTCGACGTCGACCGCACGCCGCGCCGCGAAATGCAGGATGGCCTCCTTGCGCTGCGCCGCACAGAACAGGCCGCCGGTGCAGCGGTAGTCGACCTCGTCCTCCTCGCGCACCGCGGCCGAGCCGCAGACGGGGCACTGGTGCGGCATGGTGAAGACCGCACCGCGCTCCCCTTCGGGCTTGGCGAGGCTCTCGGGCACCACGCCGACGACTTCGGGAATCACGTCGCCGGCGCGGCGCACGATGACGGTGTCTCCCACGCGCACGTCCTTGCGGCGGGCCTCGTCCTCGTTGTGCAGGGTCGCATTGGTCACGGTCACGCCGCCAACGAACACCGGTGCGAGCTTGGCGACCGGCGTGAGCTTGCCGGTGCGGCCCACCTGGATCTCGATGCCGAGCACCTCGGTCAGTTGCTCCTGCGCCGGGTACTTGTGGGCCACGGCCCAGCGCGGCTCGCGAGAGACAAAGCCCAGTTGCCGCTGCAATTCGATGCTGTCGACCTTGTAGACCACGCCGTCGATGTCGTAGGGCAAGGCGTCGCGCTGGCGGCCGATGTTTTCGTGGAAAGCGATCAATTCGACGGCGCCTCTCGCCCGCGCTGTCTGCGTGGCCACCGGGAACCCCCACGCGTGGAACTGCTGCAGCCAATCGAACTGGGTCGAAAAATCGGGCCCGCCTTCGCTCGCCGGTGTGACTTCGCCGAGGCCATAGGCAAAGAAGCTCAGCGGACGCGCCGCGGCAATCGCCGGGTCGAGCTGTCGCACCGCGCCGGCCGCCGCATTGCGCGGGTTGACGAACACTTTCTCGTTCTTCTGGCCGGCCGCGATCTTCTCGCGCTGGCGTTCGTTGAGCGCATCGAAATCGGCACGCTTCATGTAGACCTCGCCGCGCACCTCGACCACGGGCGGTGCCTTGCCAGCGAGCCGCAGCGGAATCTCGCGCACCGTCCGGATGTTCTGCGTGACCTCTTCGCCGACTTCGCCATCGCCACGCGTGGCGGCCTGCACCAGCACGCCGTGCTCGTAGCGCAGGTTCATGGCCAGGCCATCGAACTTGAGTTCGCAGACATACTCGACCTGCGGCCCGTCCTCGGCCAGGCCCAGCTCCTTGCGCACGCGCGCATCGAAGGCGCTGGCACCGCCGGGCGTGATGTCGGTCTCGGTGCGGATCGACAGCATCGGCACCCTGTGGCGCACCTTGGCGAAGCCGTCGAGCACCTTGCCGCCCACGCGCTGCGTCGGCGAATCGGGCGTGCGCAGCTCGGGGTATTCGGCCTCCAGCGCCTGCAGGCGCTGGAACAGCTTGTCGTACTCGGCGTCGGGCAGTTCGGGTGCGTCGAGCACGTAGTAGAGATGGGCGTGCTTGTGGAGCTTTTCGCTCAATGCGGCGGCTTCGCGTGCCGCTTCGTCGCGCGTCGTCATGGGGTCTCTCTCGGAAAAACGATGCGGCCACCACCGGGCCGTTCGAAGGCGGGCTGCGCCTCCCCTTCGGGGGGCGGCGAAGCACACGCGGTGGCAAGCCGGGGGGCCAACATCCTCAGCTGAAGAGGCGGCGCGCCAGCGGCGAGCCGGCCGCCAGGTCGCGTGCATCCAACGTGTCGTAGAGCTGCTCGAGGTCGTTGCCGATCACGTCCATCGTCTCGTCGCGCAACAACTGGCCGTCGCTGTCGGTCACCACGCCGTCCATCTCGCGTGCGAGCGTGGCGGCGGCCTCGCGCATGCGGCGGAACGGCTCCTCGCCGCGGTCGACCTGCGGCACGTCCAGGCTCAGGCTCAACTCGCGGATGGCCGATTGCGCCGGGTCGTCGGCCAGCGCGGCCTGGGTGTCGAAGGCCAGCCCGAGGATCGGCGGCAGGCCGACCTCGCCCGTGGGCAGCACCATGCGCCCCGGGATGATGCCGGCCACGAAGCCGAGCCGCGCGGCGTTCTGCTGCACGTAGCCCGGACTCCAGGCCGCATGCAGCGCACGCAGCACGAAGCCGAGCTGCGCGTCGTGCGCGCTGGCGAACTGGTCGAGCTCGCGGGCCCGCGCCACCTCGTCGAGCATCTCGGGGAACTCGGGCGCACCGTTGACCGCGTCGGCAAAGGCCTGCGCCTTGACCACGAACTCGGAATACTCGATTTCGTTGAGCGCGCCCGTGCGGTTGGCCAACTGCACGCCGACCTGGAACGCGCTGTAGCGCTGGCCGGCCACGGGCGGCTCCCATTGGCCGGTGTGCTCGTTGAGGCCTTCGATGGCCACCGGCTTGCTGCCCGCGCGCCGTGTCGGCGGCATCGCCGCGATGGCGGCATCGCCCGAAGCGAGGCCGTCCAGCGACACCGGCGCGATCACGTCGATCAGCGGATCGAGCCCGCCGCGCCGCTCGCCCGTGGCCACGGGGACACCGCTCGGTGCCGGCAGATCGGGATCGAACAGGGGCTCGTGGCGGTCATGCGCCGACTGCGGGTTCGGATCGACATGCAGCATCGGCTCCACACCGTCGGCCGGCGACGAGTGCCGCTCGGCATCGGCCAGGCCGCCGTCGGGTGCATCGGGCTGGCGCGGCGCGTTGCGGCGCGACATCAGCGCCTCGTAGCCGACGACGGTCGCCAGAACGAGTCCGCCAAGAATGGAAAGGGCCAGGGTGAGGTTGCTCATGCGCGCCGCTCGACTCAGGCGGCCTCGGCCATCGAGGCAGCCGCCTCCATGTCCACCGCGACGATCCGCGAAACGCCCTGCTCCTGCATCGTGACGCCGATCAACTGCTCGGCCATTTCCATGGCGATCTTGTTGTGGCTGATGAAGAGGAACTGGGTTTCGCGGCTCATGGCGGTCACGAGTTTGGCATAGCGCTCGGTGTTCGCGTCGTCCAGCGGTGCGTCCACTTCGTCCAGCAGGCAGAAAGGCGCCGGGTTGAGCTGGAAGATCGCAAACACCAGCGCGATGGCTGTGAGCGCCTTCTCGCCGCCCGAGAGCAGGTGGATGGTCTGGTTCTTCTTGCCGGGCGGCTGCGCCAGCACCTGCACGCCGGCATCGAGGATTTCGTCGCCCGTCATCACCAGCCGCGCATTGCCACCGCCGAACAGCTCGGGGAACATGCGGCTGAAATGCTCGTTGACGATCTTGAAGGTACCGCCGAGCAGGTCGCGCGTTTCGGCGTCGATCTTGCGGATGGCGTCTTCGAGCGTGCCGATGGCTTCGTTCAGGTCGGCCGACTGGGCATCGAGGAAGGTCTTTCGCTCGCTCGCGATCGCGAGTTCGTCGAGCGCGGCCAGGTTCACCGCGCCCAGCGCCACCACTTCGCGGTTGAGGCGGTCGATTTCGCTCTGCAGGCCGGTCAGGCGCACCTTGTCGGTTTCGATCGACTGCTCGATGGCCTGGAGGTCGGCGCCGGCATCGTCCAGCAACTGCTGGTACTGCTCGACACCGAGGCGCGCAGCCTGTTCCTTGAGCTGGAATTCGGTGATGCGCTGGCGCAGCGGGTCGAGTTCGCGCTCGAGCTGCAACCGGCGCTCGTCGCTCGCGCGCAGCTTGAGCGTGAGGTCGTCGTACTGGCTGCGGGCCGAACCCAGCGAGGCCTCTCGTTCGAGCTTGAGCGACAGGGCGTCCTGCAGGCCGGCCTGCGCGGCGGCATCGGACAGGCGGCCGAGTTCGGCGCGGGCGCGCTCGTCTTCGTCGGTCAGCGCCACGGTCTGCTGGGAGGCGGTTTCGATGGCGCGGTTCAGCTCGGCGCGGCGGGCTTCGAGCGTGCGCTGCGAGAAGGTGGCTTCCTGCGCCTGGCGTTCGAGGCTGCGGTGCTGCTCGCGGCTGGCGGCCAGCGCGCGGCCGGCCTCGATCACGCGTTCGTCGAGCTGCGCATGGCGTTCCTGGCTGTCGGCCAGCTGCATGTCGAGCTCTTCGAAGCGGCCCTCGGCGGCCATGCGCTTTTCCTGCAGCTCCTCGAGCTGCGCATCGACCTCGCCGAGGTCGGTGGCCAGTTGCTGGCTGCGCGCGCGCGTCTGCTCGGCGAGCTGGGTCATGCGCAGGGTCTCGACCTGCAGTTCGTGCGCGCGCGACTGGGTGTCGGCCGCTTCGCGCCGCGCGGTCACCAGGCGCTGCGCGGCGTCGCCGTAGGCGGCTTCGGCACGAACCAGCGCGGTGCGCGCTTCTTCGTTGATGAGCGTCTGGGCCCGGAGCTGGCGCTCGAGGTTTTCCATTTCCTGCTGGCGTGCCAGCAGGCCGGCCTGCTCGGAATCGGGCGCGTAGAAGTTCACGCTGTGCGAGGAGACGGCATGGCCGCTCTGCACATAGATGACTTCACCCGGCTGCAGCGTGGCGCGCTGCGCCAATGCCTCTTCGAAGCTGGGTGCGGTGTAGCAGCCGTGGAGCCAATCGGTCAGCAGGGCCTGCTGGCCGGCATCGTTCAGGCGCAGCAGGCTCGACAGCCGCGGCAGCGTGCTGGCGCCCGGCGGCGCACCGGCCGAAGGCGGGCTGTAGAAAGCCAGCTTGGCCGGCGGCGCGTCGTTGCCGAAGGCGCGCACCATGTCCAGCCGGCTGACTTCGAGCGCGCCCAGGCGCTCGCGCAGCGCGGCTTCGAGCGCGCTTTCCCAGCCCTGCTCGATATGGATGCGGCTCCACAGGCCCTGCAGGCCGTCGAGGCCGTGCTTGGCGAGCCAGGGTGCAAGCTTGCCGTCGGTCTTGACCTTCTCCTGCAGCGCGCGCAGCGCTTCGAGCCGCGCCGAGAACTCGGCGTGGCGCGCACCCTCGGTGTTGACGGCCTGCTGCTTCGCGCGGCGGTCGTCGTCGAGCTGCGGCACGGTTTCCTGCAACTCATGCAGGCGCGCATCGGCTTCGCTGGCGGCCTCCTGGGCAGCGGCCAGTTGCTGCTGCATGGCTTCCAGGCGCTCCTCGTCGGGCGCGGCCAGTGCGTTCTGGTCGGCGCGCAGGCGTTCGCTGCGCTGGGTGAGCTGGCGGCTCTGGTCTTCGATGTTGCGCTGGTCGGCCGCCAGCACCTGGATCTGCTGCTGCACCTGCGACACGGTCGTGCGCTGGGCATTGGCCTCGTCCTGGGCGCGCTGCACGGCTTCCTCGAGCTCGGGCATGCGCGCATCGTGTTCCTCGAGCTGGGCGGCCAGCAGGATGGCCTGCTCTTCGGCGTCCACGCCCTGCCCGGCCAGGGTCTCGATCTCGGCCTCGGCCTCTTCGCGGCGGCGGCCCCATTGGCCCATCTGCTCGCGCAGCTGGACCAGCCGCTGCTCGACACGCTGGCGGCCTTCGACCACGAAGCGGATCTCGCCTTCGAGCCGGCCGACTTCGGCGCTGGCTTCGTAGAGCTTGCCCTGCGCCTGGTTGACCTGGTCGCCTGCCGCATAGTGGGCCTGGCGCACGGTTTCGAGTTCGGCCTCGATGTGGCGCAGGTCGGCGGTGCGCGACTCGAGGTCGTTGATCGCCTTTTCGGAATCGGCCTTGACCTTGGCCTGGTCGGCATGGCTCTCGCTGCGCTTCAGGAACCACAGCTGGTGCTGCTTCTTCGTGGCGTCGCCCTGCAGCGTGTTGTAGCGCGCGGCCACCTCGGCCTGCTTCTCGAGCTTTTCGAGATTGGCGTTGAGTTCGCGCAGGATGTCTTCGACGCGCGTGAGGTTCTCGCGCGTGTCGCCCAGGCGGTTTTCCGTCTCGCGGCGCCGTTCCTTGTACTTGGAGACCCCGGCCGCTTCCTCGAGGAACAGGCGCAGCTCTTCCGGCTTGGATTCGATGATCCGGCTGATCGTGCCCTGGCCGATGATGGCGTAGGCGCGCGGGCCGAGGCCGGTGCCCAGGAACACGTCCTGCACGTCGCGCCGGCGCACCGGCTGGTTGTTGATGTAGTAGCTGCTGGTGCCGTCGCGCGTGAGCACGCGCCGCACCGCGATTTCGCCGAACTGGTTCCACTGGCCGCCGGCGCGGTGGTCGGCGTTGTCGAACACCAGCTCGACGCTCGACCGGCTGGCCTGCTTGCGCGTGGTCGTGCCGTTGAAGATCACGTCCTGCATCGACTCGCCGCGCAACTCCGACGCACGCGACTCGCCGAGCACCCAGCGCACCGCGTCCATGATGTTCGACTTGCCGCAACCGTTCGGCCCGACCACGCCGACCAGTTGGCCCGGCAGCAGGAAGTTGGTGGGTTCGGCGAACGACTTGAAGCCCGAGAGCTTGATGGAATTAAGACGCACGACTTGTCGGCCTGCCTTGACGTAGCGCCAAGGTATTGATTTGTAAGGAAAATTGCACGGGCCCGCCGCTTGAAGCGAGCCGCCGCCCCAGCCGTGGATGATAACGTCAGGGCATGAGTGTTTCTCCGGTTTTACCCCTCGCGGCACGACGCAGCTGCCTGTTGGCAGGTGCAGTCACCCTGCTCGGCCTGGCAGGCTGCGCGTCGGTCCGCTCCACCGAACGCGCCGAACCCTATGCCAACCAGGAGTGGCTGCAGTCCGGCGCCAACCGCATCGCGAATCTCTCGCTGCGCGACAACCTGCAGTCGATCCGGCGCGTGCAGACCACCCTCTACCGGCGCAACCCGCGCGAATGGCGCAAGTCGGCGGCCAGCATCGAAGAGGCCACCCAGCGCGCCTGGGACGCGGTGCTCAAGGGCCCCGACCTGCCCGAACTGCGCGGGGCGACCGGCATCGACGCGATTCGCCTGGCCTTCGAGACCGGGCCGCAGGCCTACCAGGGCGACCGCGTGGCGGCGCTGGTGGTCGGCTGGGCCTCGATGCTCAAGCAGGCCAACGGCAACACCTGGGAGCAGACCATGCTCGACGGCGTCAACGCCGAGAACAGCTACCGGGCCGCGCGCAATTTCGAAATCTCGCTCTGGCTGATCGCTTCCAAGACCGGCCCCGACGGCCAGCCGCTGTTGCTGGCCACCGAAATCAGCGAGCGCGGCCGCAACCTCGTGGCCGATCGCGAGCTGTCGAAGGTGGTGGCGCGGCTCGACCTGCTGGCCGCACAGGCCGACGAGAAATACCGGCGGGCGGCGCTCGATTTCGGCCAGAACTGGGTCATGGGCGTGTTCATGCCCTTCTTCACGATGCTGCCGAAATAGGCCCATCGGTGCCAGGGGTCAATGGAAATATGTTTCCTGAATCTCCTGTTGCGGTAATATATTTCCGTGAACAAGCAGGAACTCATCACCGCCCTGGCCGCGCGGCGTGACGCCACGGGCCTCTCGAGCGCCGAGATCGCACTGCGTTCGGGGCTGACCGAGCGCTCGGTGCGCAATGCCTTGAGCCTTCAGGGCAACCCGCAGTTGTCGTCGCTGCTTGCGCTGGTCGATGCGCTCGGGCTCGAGCTGCAGCTGGCACCCAAGGGATTTGGCGAGAGCGCGGGTACCGACCCCGACTACCGCCCCGTCGCCACCCGCGTGGGCCATGCCATCGCACAGGCGCCCTCCCCGCCGCCTTATGGCCACAAGCGCCGCTCGCCATGAACGTCAAGATCCTCGAGATCTCGCTCGGCACGCGGCGCTTCGGCAAACTCTTCCAATACGCCGACCTGTGCCGCTTCGTGGCGGAGCCCGAGCTGGTGGCCGCGCCGCCGCCGGAGGTGCTGTCGCTGTCGATGGTGGCGAGCGATGCCGCAACCCAGGCCGCGCTCTGGGGCGACGTGAAGAACCCGCTCTTCAACGCCCAGGGCGGGCAGCTTCCCCGGTTCTTCCAGAACCTGCTGCCCGAAGGCGTCTTGCGCACCCATATCGCGCAGTTGCGCGGTTGCCGCGAGAACGATCACTTCGAGCTGCTCGCGGCCTGCGGCGGCGACCTGCCGGGCGCGGTGAGCGCCAAGCCCGTCTCGGTGGACCGCGGCACGTTGCAGCGGCTCATCACCCAGGACCAGGACGCGCTCGAAATGTCGGTGGTCGAACTGCCGATGCCGCAAGGCATCTCGGTCTCGGGCGTGCAGCCCAAGCTGGGGCTGCGGCGCCAAGGCGGGCGCTACGTGGCGCGCACGCGTGCCGGCGCGAGCACACGCGTGATCGCGAAGCTGCCCGTGGCCGGCCGGCCCCACATGCCGCAGCTGGAGATGCTGTCGCTGCAGATGGCGGGCACGGCCGGCGTCGAGGTGTGCCACGCCGAATTGGCGCCGCTCTCGGCCATCCAGGCGGAGCACAGCTACGCACTGCCCGACGAGCCCGAATTCCTGGCCGTCACGCGCTTCGACCGCGATGGCGCGCGCCGCATCCATTTCGAGGACTTCGCACAGGTGCTCGCGGTGGACCCGATGCACAAGTACAGCGCGAGCTACCTCGACATGGCGCTGGCCATGCAGGCTTTCCCCTCGCTGGGCGAAGAGGCGGTGCTCGAACTCGTGCGGCGCCTCGCTGTGAACGACCTGCTCGGCAACCCCGATGCGCACCTGAAAAACTTCGGCGTGCTGTACGCCGATGGCATCGCGCCGCGGCTGGCGCCGGCCTACGACATCGTGGCGTACGCCGCGCTGCAGGGCGTCGACGGCCATGCCCTGCCCCTGCTGCCGGCAGCGTCCCGTGGTGCCGGTGCCAAACGCACCACCGCCCTGTTCACGCCCGCCAACGTGCGTGCCTTCTGTTTCTCCACCGGGCTGCACGAACCGCTGGTGCGTCGCGTCGTCGCCGACACGGCACGCCTCGCGCGCACCCACTGGCCCGGGATGATCGAAGCGTCGACGCTGCCGGCCCCGTGGAAAAAACGGCTGCAGCAGCGCCTGCAGGCACACCCCTTGCTGCAAGGCATGGCCAGGCGCGGCAAATAGCATTGAAGGACGGCGAAGTTGCAGCGATTCAGAACGCCACGGTCGCCTGCGCCCACAGCCGCGCGCCACGGCGGCCATCGCTGGCGCGGCCCTCGGTGGCCCAGGCCGAGGTGAGCGAGAACGCCAGCTTGTCCGTCGCCCAGCCCACGCCCAGGCCGGCGCCAGCCAGATGCGCGCGGTTGCCGGTGCTGCCGCTGCGGTTCCACGCGCGGTGGTTGAGCTGCACGCCGCCCGCGTCGTAGAAAGCCTGCAGCTGCCAGCCCGGCGCGGGCTGCCAACGCAGCGCCGCGCTGGCCAGCCAGCCCGCGTCGCCCAGGGCCTCGCCCTGCGCATAGGCCCGCACCCCGTTGTTGCCGCCCAGGCTGAATTTCTCCGCCGACGCCAGGTTCCGGTCGGCCAGCTGGCCGCTGAGGTTCAGGGCCAGCGACCAGTCGGGGCGCAGGGCCTGCACGCGCTGCAGCTGGTAGTTCAGCTTGCTGAAGTGCCCGGCGCTTC